>Ga0326726_10000099_pt1 | contig 81084 bp, 72 predicted proteins | sample MHFenrmetagenome_2_FD_207603 | JGI IMG/M metagenome (GOLD analysis project Ga0326726, IMG submission 207603) | Lab enriched peat soil microbial communities from Michigan Hollow, Ithaca, NY, United States - MHF15MN | ecosystem: Environmental > Terrestrial > Soil > Wetlands > Peat | place: USA... | reverse complement strand
AAGCCTCTACCTCGGCGTCAAGGACAAGCTGGCGAGGCTGGCCGATGTGCTTTCCGATACCGGCCTCACTGTGGCCGAGATCGCCTATATCGGCGACGACGTGAACGATATCGAGATCATGAACGCCATCTCACCGGCTGGTCTGGTGGCCTGTCCGGGTGACGCGATGCATCTGGTCGAACCCAGCGTCCACTATAAATGCACGGCGCACGGTGGCAGGGGAGCCTTCAGGGAGTATGCCGAATGGCTCATAGCGTTGAGAGCTTCGTGAGTGCTCGTATTTTTTTCCAATATCAGTATTAGCAGCAAGCGTCTCGCGGCGCACGCTTATATAATAATTGCAGGATTTATCTATGGCTGAAGTTAAAATCGGAAATTCCATGGTCGGCGACGGCCATCGCGTCTATGTGATCGCGGAGATCGGCATCAACCATAACGGCTCGCTCGACGTGGCCAAAAAGCTGATCGAAGGCGCGGCGCAGGCTGGCTGCGATGCGGTCAAGTTCCAGAAGCGCACGCCAGAGCTGTGCGTGCCGATGGATCAGCGCCTTATCGAGCGCGATACGCCGTGGGGACGCATGACCTATATGGACTATCGCTACAAGGTGGAGTTCGGTTTCGACGACTATTCCGAGATCGACGCCTATTGCCGCCAGATGGGGATCGCCTGGTTCGCCTCGTGCTGGGACGAGGAGGCGGTCGATTTCATGGAGCAGTTCAATCCGCCCTGCTACAAGGCGGCTTCGGCGTCGCTGACCGACCTGACCTTGCTGAAGAAAACCAAGGCGACCGGCCGTCCGCTTGTCATCTCGACCGGCATGTCCACGATGGAGGAGGTCGATGCCGCCGTCAACGAGCTTGGCCGCGACAATCTCCTCATCGCGCACACCAATTCTACTTATCCCTGCCCGGTCGATGAGCTGAACCTCCGGATGATCCATACCCTGCAACAGTGCTATCCCGGCAATCCCATCGGCTATTCGGGCCACGAGGTCGGACTGGCCACCACATGGGCGGCGGTTGCCCTCGGCGCCACCTTCGTGGAGCGCCACGTAACGCTCGACCGCGCCATGTGGGGATCCGACCAGGCGGCGTCGGTGGAGATTTCCGGCATGTCGAGGCTGGTCAACAACATCCGGGACATCGAGCAGGCGCTTGGCGACGGCGTCAAGCGGGTGTACGACGGCGAAGCCGCTGCACGCAAGAAGCTCAGAAGGGTCTAACAAGCAGGGAGTTACCCTACTGTATCAAAGCCAGAAGCCGCGGAGGAGCTGAATCTTCCGCGGCTTTTTTATTGGTGCGTCCGGCTGGACGTTGACGATCTCCCGTCAGTCGCCAGCCTCAGTGGCAGCCAAAGCTATAACCATCTCGACAAGTCAATTTAATCAATAGATACGCCCATTATACTGCCGAGCAGAAGCTTCTATGGATCACAGGTTAACCTTTTTCCCCTCTGTTGAGAAGATTTATTGTGAGAGACAAAAAAAATAATTGACGATAACCTGTTTAAAAGCAAGCATCTTAGTGATATTCACAGGGTGAATGCTCCATTATTCAGGGAACTTTGATAGTGCGTGGGTTGTATTTCGTAAGGTACTTTGTAATAAGAAGTACTTATGTTATGAACGTTGCTTGTCACATCAAAAAGATGGGCTCGATCATGATGTAAAGGTAAAACACTCAACCATCAAAATTCATGGGGGACTCAATCATGAAAAAGACAATCATCACCGCGATGGTAGCCGTTGCGGCTTTCGGATTCAACGGAACATCTTTTGCCGGTGGACCGCCTCAGAACAATCACGATGATCAGCCAGGTATCAATGTAGAGGACAACAAGCTCGATCTCAAAATCGATACCGACATCACCACGACGACCAACATCTCATCGACGACCGACATCACCAAGACGACCGACATCACCAAGGTTGACGTGAACAAGTCGGTCAACTCTGGTTTTGGCGCACCGGCGGCTGGCGGTGATATGGGACAGGTTGCTTATCATGCTCCGGCAGTGGGTGGCGATTATTACACTGTTACGGCTTCTGCCTGTGCTTTCCAGAACGGAAAGGCTGACATGTTCAACGGCCTTGACACTGGCAGCATCGATGTAGCAAGTGGTTGCTGCGATCAAGAGCAAGGTCATGGTGGAAAAGGTGGTTATGGTGGAAATGAAGGTATGCCTTCAGGCGCGTCTGCGAGCTTTGCGAGCACTGGTGGTGTTTCTATCGGTGACGTCAGCGTTGATCTGAGCAATGTGGCAAGTGCCGTCGCTGTTGGTGGTAACTATGATTATCATCCGGATTACTCAGGTGCTGATATGTCGACGCATAAGTAATCATTTCTCTTTCAACGTTGTCATGTACGCGTTTATTTGCTGGCCGGGTTTCTGCCTGGCCAGCAAATCATACTAAACAGGCTAAAAAAAGGAGGCCGAGAATGAGGCGCATCCCATTGTTATGCTTATTGCTATTATTGTCGGCAAATAAGGTTTTTGCTGAAGTCACAGCCGGCGATATTAAAGTTGACAACGGCAACACAGCGAATGCTACATCCGGAGGATTTTTTTCGAATAGTTTAGGTGGTTCTGTAACCCAGAATTTCGAGGCATCAAAACCTCTTCCCGTGACACCAACAGTATCGGCAAATGCTCCCACGCTTTTCAGCCTGCAAGGCCGCCCTGCTCAGTTACAAGGGCTCAACATGTTAGTAAATAACTTGTTCTACTCCACTTATCATGATATCGCTATCGGGAGTAGTGGAGGAACAAAGATTATTTTCAATGGTACATTTCCTGCCGAGAAGCCAAGAATGAAGGATAGAAATGTTTATCTGAATCTGAGCGGCATAGGGAATGGTGAAGTGATAGGTTCCATAACTATTCAAAGTCGTAAAAACAACGCTGATGAGGTGGATTTTTCAACGTTGCTCTATGATGCTCGCCAGTATGTGGCAGGCTTTGATGAGTTGCGGGGCTATAATATCACTCTTCTCACCACTATTAATTCGGTTAGCGCTACAATTGGAGTTGATGGAAAAGCATCCGGATTCTCGCTCGCGCCGCTTGTTTCAGGATTTCTCAATGGGCCGAAAGGCGCGATGGGAGGTTTAGCTACAGGGTTTGCGACAAACGGGGGCGTTACGTCGATGACAGGTATTGTTGGTTGTACTTTTCTTGTCCTTGTCGATAGTGATCAGAGCAGCGTTGTGGATTTGACGATTAACAACAACACGCCGGAACATGATGCCAACGGCAATGGAAACAACAAAAAGAAGTATGAAGCCACCAAACAGGAAGATGAGAAGTAGTGTCTGAAAGGCATTTTTTTTAAAGGCACTTTGAAAAAGTTTCGTGAGCGCCTGATCTTCAATGAGAATGGCGCAAAAAAAACGGGGGATTCCGGACGCGTGATGCATAATGATGATCTCGACTCGTAAGGACTGACGCGACAACCGGAAAGCATAATCAACTTTTCAAAGTGTCTTTTAATATTTGGAGTTCACAGCCGCTTGCGCAAAGGGACAGCGCAAGCGGCTGTGTTGTTTCAGGGCGATGCCCCACCATTCAGTTGTTGCTATATTTCAGTGACTCCCTTAAATTTACCCCCTGATTGCCGGGCTGCGGAGCACGCGGTCTGGCAGTCATCGATGGCCATTTTCGAAAAGGGGAGTCAATCCCGGTTAATTTTATCCAGCACAGTGCATTATGAGCAACAACGTTTCTTCATCCGTTCGAGAATTCGAATACAAGGCTGAAATGAAGCAGCTTCTGGACCTGATCGTCCATTCGCTCTACACCCATCCCGAAATTTTTCTGCGCGAACTGATCTCCAATGCCTCCGATGCCATCGGCAAGGTGCGCTTCCGGATGCTCTCCTCCGACGAGGGGATCGACCGGTCGGGCGACCTGAAGATCACCATCACCGTCGATAAGGAGTCCGGCAACTTCGTGATCGAGGATACCGGCATCGGCATGAGCGAGGAGGAGCTGATTGCCAACCTCGGCACGGTGGCCAGGTCTGGTACGCTCGGCTTCATGGAGTCGCTCCGCCAGCAGCAGAAGGAGGGCCAACCGCTTGACGCTAACCTCATCGGCCAGTTTGGCGTGGGCTTCTACTCGGTCTTCATGGTGACCGACGAAGTGACCGTCGAGACCAGGAGCGCCGAGAGCGGTTCGCAGGGGTGGCGCTGGAAATCTTCCGGCCAGGGCTCCTACACCATCGAGCCGATCGAGCGCGAGGCTCGCGGCACACGGATTTCGTTCACCCTCAAGGAGGAGTTCAAGGAGTTCTCCGAGGAGTATCGCGTCGAGCAGGTCATCAAGAAATACTCCAACTTCGTCGATTATCCCATCTGCATCGGCAGCCGCCAGATCAACAGCATCACGGCGCTTTGGCAGCGCTCGAAAAGCGAGCTGAAAGAGGAGGAGGTCAACGAGTTCTACAAGTTCATTTCGAACGACTATCAGGAACCACTTGATTATCTGCACGTGTCGGTCGAGGGGGCGGTGAGCTTCAAGGCGCTGCTCTTCATTCCCTCCGAAGCCCCGGCGGAGCTTCTCTACAACCAGGGGGCACTCGAAAAGCGCGGGCCGCAGCTCTATGTCAAAAAAGTCCTCATCCAGCACGAGTGCCGCGACCTGTTGCCCGAATATCTGCGCTTCGTGAGCGGCGTCGTCGATACCGAGGATCTGTCGCTGAACGTCTCGCGTGAGATGGTGCAGTCCAGCCCGGTGATGGCCAAGATCAAGCAGATTCTCACCGGCAAACTGCTCGGCTGGTTCGACACGCTTGCCAAGGAGCAGCCGGAGAAGTTCCGCACCTTCTACAAGGCGTTCGGCACGATTGTCAAGATCGGTCTGAACACCGACTACACCAATCGCGACAAGATTATCGACCTTCTGCGCTTCGAGACTACCAAAACCGCCGAAGGTGAATACGTCACGCTCAAGGAGTATTCGGAGCGCATGGCAGAAGGTCAGACCGAAATCTTCTACCACTCCGGCAGCAGCCGCACGCAGATGCTGGCCAATCCGAACCTCGAATATTTCAGGAAGCGCGACATCGAGGTGCTCCTGCTCTCCGATCCGGTCGATGTGTTTGTCATCCCCTCGATTTTCGAGTACGACAAGAAGCCGCTCAAGTCAATCGAGAAGGCTGAAATCGACACGAGCACGGTCGAGCCGGAGGGCGAGCGCCTTGGCGCGGAGGGGACGGTTGGCGTGATTTCGCTCTTCAAGGAGGTGCTTGGCGAGCGCGTCGCGGACGTGGTCGAGTCCAAACGCCTCGTCAGCTCGCCGGTGACGCTGGTGAGCGGCAAGGACGCGATGGACAGCCAGTTCGAGAAGATGATGAAGATGATGAGCAAGGATGCCGACATGCCCACATCGAAGAAGATTCTCGAAGTCAACACCGCGCATCCGATCATCAGGAACCTTGCGGGCAAATATGCCGTTGGTCTTTCCACCGATCCGGTCGTGCGGGCGGCGGTCACACAGCTTTTCGAAAGCGCCCTCCTGCTTGAAGGCGATCTCGAATCGGTGGCCGAATATGTCTCGCGCATGAACGAGCTGGTCGAGGCGGCCACAAGGGCCTGACGACATCGTTCTCGATTTCTGCATCATCAGCCGGTCTGCTTGAGCGTCTTTTCGCCCTGGCAGACCGGCTGAACTGTAAACCATTAATCCAAAATTATTTGTGAGTCAACTCTCTGAAACCGATCTGCGTCATATTGCTGGATTCCAGAAAAACGAGATCACCGAGCACCATATCTACAAGTATCTCTCGGAGCGAGTCGAGGGGGTGAAGAACCGCCGCATTTTCGCCCAGATTTCCGATGATGAGCTTCGCCATTACCAGGTCTGGAAAAAATTCACCGGGCGGGATATTGAGCCGGATCGCGTCAGGATCTGGATTTTTTCGCTGATTGCCTCGCTCCTGGGCTTCACCTTCGCCGTCAAATTGATGGAGAATGGGGAGAAGGTCGCGCAGAAGGCCTACGAGCGCGTGTCGGACATGGGCAGTCATGTTGGCGCGCTGATCAGGGACGAGGAGGAGCATGAACATGCGTTGATCACCGTGCTCGACGAGGAGCGGTTGCAGTACACCGGTTCGATCGTGCTCGGCCTGAACGACGCGCTGGTCGAGCTGACGGGCGCTCTGGCGGGCCTTACCTTCGCCTTGCAGAATGCGCGGCTGGTGGCGCTGACGGCGATGATCACCGGCTTTGCCGCCGCGCTCTCGATGGCTTCATCGGAGTATCTCTCCACCAAAACCGAAGCGGGCACCAAAAGCCCCGTCAAGGCTTCGATCTACACCGGCGTCGCCTACCTTATCGCGGTGGCGGTGCTGATCATCCCGTATCTGTTGCTGAACGATATCTATCTCAGCCTTGCGCTGGCGTTTGGCGGTGCGCTCATGGTGATCGCGCTGTTCAACTATTACGTCTCTGTTGCGCAGGAGGTGCCGTTCAAAAGCCGCTTCCTCGAAATGGCCGCCCTGATCGTGGTGGTTTCCGGGATCAGCTTTCTCGCCGGACTCGTCATTCGCTACTTCTTCGGCATCGAGGTGTAGGTTGAAGTGGACGATGTGTTGGTGAATAATCTGTAGGGGCAACCCTCGCGGTTGCCCTTGTCAAAGGTGGACTTGGTGGACGGCTTGGACGCGGTGGACAGCTTTCTGTTAGCCCATAATCGCTGCAAGGAGCGCTTCGATAGGTACTTCGCCCTCTGTGTTGACGTTAATGCAGAGGGCTTTTTCGTTGCCGTCGGGCGGTATGTTGGCGTGGAGCTGGGCTTCGAGCACCCGGAGGTCGGCCTCCGAGGCGTCGCTTCCGGCTTCGTGGCGCGTGCGCACCCGCTCGCTCAGCACTTCACGACTGGCGTGGAAGCAGAGGATGTGGCAGCGGCAGTCGAGCGCGTTGGCCAGGCGGATGAAGGGCGCTCGGCGGTGGGCGTCGGGGAAGGTTGCATCGACGATCACCGGAAAGCCCGCCGAAAGCGCTATCGAGGCGGCGTCGAGCATGGCGGCGTAGGTCTTCTGCGTCGCTTCGGGCGTGTAGATGCTGAACCCTTTCGCGGCGCTCCGTTCGAGGCTGCCGATGCCGAAGAGGCGCTTGCGCTCGACGTCCGAGCGGATGTGGATGAAGCCGCCCAGATCGGCGAACTGCGAGGAGATCACCGATTTACCGCTGCCTGAGACGCCGTGCGTGATGAGTAGCATCGGCTTCCGGGGCCGGATGTAGCCGAGCGCGAGCTTCAGGTAGGAGAGGTGCTCGGCGAGGGTTCTGGCTTTCTCCGTCTCGCCGGTCTCCTGCGCGAGGCGGATCGAGGTGACTTTGGCCCGCACCATCGCCCGGTAGACGGAGTAGAGCCGCAGCACCTGCAAGCCGCCATAATCGCCGCTATTCGAAAGCCAGGCGTTGAGGAGATGCCACGCCAGTTCGGGATTGCCGGAGTGCTCCAGATCCATGAAGAGGAACGCGACGTCGCTCACCACATCGATGATGCTCAGGGCGTGGCTGAACTCGATGCAGTCGAAAATCGCGATCCTGCCGTTACGGATCACCATGTTGCCCGTGTGCAAATCGCCGTGGCACTCGCGCACCATGCCAAGCGCCTTGCGCTCCCGCACGACGCCGCTCAGTCGCCGGTGTTCGGCGAGCGTCCAGTGGCGAATTTTCTCGATGCTGCTTCGCTCCTCGATGGTGCGGGCGACCTCCTCGGTGAGGTCGAGGTTTGCGAGCATCGGTTTCAGGATCAGCTCCGGAGAGCCGAACATCGAGGCGGGATCGGCTCGCGGAGCCTCGGCGTGGAAGGCGGCGATCACTCCGGCGGCCTCCGCGATCTGGCTTTTGGTCAGCTCGCCGTTGCGAAGCAGACGGTCAAGCTCGAACGAGCGGTCGAATTGCGCCATGCGGATGACGTAATCCACTGCCTCGCCCTCACCGCCGATGCGAAATCCTTCCGCCGACGCCGTAACCGGCAGTACGTCAAGATACAGGTCGGGACAAAGCCGCCGGTTCAGGCGAAGCTCCTCCTCGCAGAAATGCTTGCGCCGTTCGAGCGTCGAAAAGTCGAGGAAACCGAGGTTGACCGGCTTCTTGAGCTTGTAGGCGAACTGGCCGGTGAGAAATATCCATGAGATATGGGTTTCAACCACCCCGATCTCCTGTTCGACCGGATGAGGATAGGCTTCGGGATGACGAAGGGCTTCGGCTACGTTGGTCATGCTTTGTCGCGGTTTATCACGTGGTTCATCGTTCCTGTTGAAAGCTAAGGCAAAATTTCCGGTATAACCAGAACGGAGCGCAACGGCATTGTCCGTCCGGTGTTGACGCATTCAGCCGTCATCGCGAGTCCCGACAGGTCGGGACGCGGCTATCCATCTTTTTACTGATTTTACTGATGCCGCATGGATTGCCGCGTCGCTACGCTCCTCGCAATGACGAGGATTTCGCAGCGGTAAAAGGTGAGCATTGCCTTCTTACGCTATCTTCATCGCGATTCCCGACCTGTCGGGACGTGGCGATCCATTCGTGGCGCATTTTATGGATATTACCCGGATTGCCGCGTCGCTACGCTCCTCGCAATGACGAGGATTTCGCAGCGGTAAAAGGTGAGCATTGCCTTCTTACGCTATCGTCATCGCGATTTCCGACCTGTCGGGACGTGGCGATCCATTCGTGGCGCGTTTTATGGATATTACCCGGATTGCCGCGTCGCTGCGCTCCTCGCAATGACGAGGATTTCGCAGCGGTAAAAGGTGAGCATTGCCTTCTTACGCTATCGTCATCGCGAGTCCCGACTTGTCGGGACGTGGCGATCCATTCGTGGCGCGGTTGAGCGATTTTTTCTGGATTGCCGCGCCACTACGCTCCTTTCCATGTACATGCGTTGTTTTGCCAGTATTTCACTATATCGGTAACAGATGTAACGTGTTGGAAGCTGGCAACAAAAGATTGGGCTGAAGCCCCGGGATTTTTCTGACTGGCTCTCCCCGGCTTGAAAGCCGGGGCAATGTGAATGTAAAAGAACTGCATGTCCGACGGGCTAAAGCCCGCCTGAGTACAATTGGATTGCAACGTCCATGAGCAAGCTGCTTATGCTCCTCAGCAATTGCCCCGTCCCGAAAGCTTTCGGGACGGGGTTGAAGAAATAGAAAAATCAGGGCTTTAGCCCAATTTCTTTTTCAATGTTGTTTCCGCTTTTTCCCTGAGCAGATACACTTTGTTCAAGGTTCTTGTGCGGTATCGAGTCCCGACGAGTCGGGGAGGCTCGCAATGACAATAGGTTGCCTGATAATTTGTCGTTGAAGACATACTGCGTCCAAAGAAAAAGCGCTATCTCTCAGGTACGGGCGGTATTTACCGTCATTGCGAGTCCCGACGTTATCGCAATGATCATCGGCTACGCGATCATTTGTCGTTGACTCGACGCTCCTTCGTCACTTTTGTATCGAAACAGATGCCGTGCAGGGTTTCTCAAAAAAAGTTGTAAATTCCACGTTTTACTGCCAGCCCTCGTATTTCGCTTGTCATACTGAAAGCATTAGCGTAATCGCTGATAAAACTCACGGGAACCGCTCTCCTGCTGACAGGATTACGCCATTTGTCCGGCTATGATGCCGATGTCGTGCTTCGTCACGAAATCGGGCGTCCGGCCAGAGGCCATCCGACAGGGCTGTCGCAAAGGAGTCGTTTCAATTTTCGTTCACCACAAGCTTGCCGATTATGAAACAGTTCAGGGATTCAATGATAGCCTTGATCACCGAGACTTCCGCGAATCTGCCGAGCGACGTGCGCAAGGCGATCGCCGAGGCCGCCGCCAAGGAAGCGCCCGATTCGCGGGCCGGGCTGGCTATGTCCGCCATCACGCTCAATATCGACATGGCGGTCGATGGCGTCGCCCCGATCTGCCAGGATACCGGTATGCCCACCTTTTTCGTGCATGCGCCGAAAGGGGCCGACCTGCTCGCGATGCAGCGCGACATCGAGGCGGCGGTGGCCGAGGCGACGCGCACCGGCAAGCTGCGCCCCAACGCAGTCGATTCGCTGACCGGCAAGAACTCCGGCAACAACCTTGGCGAGCATGTGCCGGTCATTCACTTCGAGCCGTGGGAGCGCGACGAAATCGAGGTGAAGCTCATCCTGAAAGGCGGCGGCTGCGAGAACAAGAACATCCAGTACTCGCTGCCCGCAGAAATTCCCGGCCTCGGACGTGCGGCTCGCGACATCGACGGCGTGCGCAAGTGCATCCTCCACGCTGTCTACCAGGCGCAGGGGCAGGGATGCAGCCCCGGCTTCATCGGCGTCGGCATCGGCGGCGACCGTACCAGCGGCTTCGAACTCGCCAAGAAGCAGTTGCTTCGCTCTGTCGATGACACCAATCCCGACGCGGCGCTGGCCGAACTCGAACAGGAGATTCTCGACAAGGCCAACCGCATGAACATCGGGCCGATGGGCTTCGAGGGCAAAATCACGCTGCTTGGCTGCAAGATTGGCAAATCGCACCGCGTGCCCGCCAGCTTCTTCGTCTCTGTCGCCTACAACTGCTGGGCCTACCGCCGTCTCGGCGTCATCATCGATCCCGCTGAAGGCGCGATCACCGGGTGGCAGTACCGCCATGCAGGCGAGATCAAGCGCATGGCCATGGGCGCGGGCATTCCACTGACGGGCCGCGAAGTGGTGCTCAAGGCTCCCATCAGCGAGGAGACCGTCCGCTCGCTCAAGGTGGGCGACATCGTCATCGTCGAGGGCGAGATGCACACCGGTCGCGACGCCTTCCACCACTACGTCATGCATCACGATCTGCCGGAGGGTCTCGACATCCGCGGCGGCATCATCTACCACTGCGGCCCGGTGATGCTCAAGAACGAGGCGGGCGAGTACCGCGTCGTTGCCGCTGGCCCGACCACCTCGATCCGCGAGGAGCCGTATCAGGCGGACGTCATCGAGAAGCTCGGTCTTCGCGCGGTGATCGGCAAGGGCGGCATGGGGCCGAAGACGCTGGCGGGCATGCAGAAGCACGGCGCGGTTTACCTCAACGCCATCGGCGGCGCGGCGCAGTACTACGCACGGTGCATCGAAAAGGTGACCGGCGTCGATTTCCTCGAAGAGATGGGCGTGCCGGAGGCGATGTGGCACTTGCAGGTCAAGGCCTTCCCCTGCATCGTCACGATGGACGCCAACGGCAACAGCCTGCACCAGCAGGTCTACGACGAGTCATTCGCGATCCTCGAAAGCTTCGGAGAAGCAAAGGGGTGAGCGCCGGGATTCACCGGAATTTGAAAGCATTGGCCGCATCTCCGTCCGTCGCGATGGGCAACGGAGCGCGGCCCTGACGAATCAGTAACAACCAACGAACGTTCGATATGAAAAAAATACGGTTTATGGATGTCTCCTTCCGCGACGGATTCCAGTCCTGTTACGGAGCAAGGGTCAAAACCGAGGATTTCCTGCCGGTGCTCGAAGCCGCCGTCGAGGCTGGCACCGATAACTTCGAGGTCGGAGGCGGCGCACGCTTCCAGAGCCTCTACTTCTACTGCCAGGAGGACGCCTTCGAGATGATGGATGCCTGTCGCCGCGTGGTTGGCCCCGACATCAATCTCCAGACGCTGTCGAGAGGCTCCAACGTGGTCGGCCTCGTCTCGCAGTCGCGCGACATCATCGACCTGCACGCAAAGCTCTTCAAGAAGCACGGCGTCAGCACCATCCGCAACTTCGACGCGCTCATGGATGTGCGCAACCTCGCCTGGTCGGGCCAGTGCATCGTCAACGCAGGCTTGAAGCATCAGGTGGTGATCGCCCTGATGGGGCTGCCGCCGGGTCTGAACGAATCCTACTGCCACACGCCGCAGTTCTACCTCGACAAGCTCAAGGAGATTCTCGACGCGGGCATTCCGTTTGATAGCGTGGCCTTCAAGGACGCTTCCGGCACCACCACCCCCGCCGTCGTCTACGAGACGATCAAGGGCGCGCGCAAGATGCTGCCCGAAGGCACCGTGCTCCAGTTCCACACGCACGACACCGCCGGGATGGGCGTGGCCTGCAACTTCGCGGCCATCGAGGCGGGCATCGACATCATCGACCTCGCAATGGCTCCGGTCAGCGGCGGCACCGCCGAGGTGGACATCCTCACCATGTGGCACCGCCTGCGCGGCACCGATTACACGCTCGACATCGATCAGGAGAAGTACCTCAAGGTCGAGTCGATGTTCATCGAGCACATGGACAAGTACTACATGCCGCCGGAGGCCAAAGAGGTCAATCCGGTCATTCCGTTCTCGCCGATGCCGGGTGGCGCTCTGACCGCCAACACCCAGATGATGCGCGACCACGACACGCTGCACTTCTTCCCCGAGGTGATCCGCAACATGCGCGAGGTTGTCGCCAAGGGCGGTTTCGGCGCTTCGGTGACGCCGGTTTCGCAGTTCTACTTCCAGCAGGCCTTCGCCAACACCGTGCAGGGGCCGTGGAAGAAGATCGTCGATGGTTATGGCAAGATGGTGCTCGGCTACTTCGGCAAGACGCCCGCCGATCCCGATCCCGAGGTGGTGGCGCTCGCCGCCGAACAGCTCGGTCTGGAGCCGACGGTGCAGGATGTGCACGACATCAACGACCGCAACCCGGACCTCGGCGTCGAGCATAACCGCAAGCTCCTCGAAGAGGCGCACCTGCCGGTGACCGACGAGAACATCTTCATCGCGGCCACCTGCGGCGCGAAGGGCATCGCTTTCCTCAACGGCGACAAGCCGCTCGGCATTCGCTACAAGGCGGACATCAAGGCTGAGGATGAAGCCAAAAAGGATGAAGAGGAGCTGAAGGTGACCTCGCACGGCAACTCGCTGCAGGATCGCCTGCAGGAGCTGATCCGCCCCGCCTCGCGCAGCAGTCTGTCGGGCAACTACCTCGTCATGGTGGACGGAAAGTCCTTCAACGTCGTGATTGCCGATGGCGTGGCGATGGTCCAATCCGTCGCTCCCGGAGCGCAGCCCTTCGTGATGCCCGTCCCGACGCAGCTCGCCGCCATCCCTCAACAGCACCGCGGCACGCCGGTCATGCCCTCGATGCCGGGCAACGTCTTCAAGATGGAGGTCGAAGTCGGCCAGAAGGTAACGGAGGGTCAGGAGGTCGCGGTGATGGAAGCCATGAAGATGGAGTCCCCGGTCAAAGCCCCGGTTTCAGGCATCGTCACGGTCGTCCTCGCCAAACCCGGCGACATGCTCTCCGCCACCCAGCCGCTGATGTATATCGAGTGATACGGGGTTAACATCCTGTATGTTTCGGGAATTCTTTGTAGGGGCAGACCTGTGTGTCTGCCCTTTTTTTTTAAATTGAACGATCTGATCGGTTGTCGGAATTGCTGGGACGGCTTTCATGGCCGCCTGCACGGAATGGCAGAGCGTTGCGAATTTTGTCACGAAAACGAAGATGGAGTGGCAAGGTGGTCGAAGATCGGTGGAATACCGGGAAGGTTTTGCCACCTGAACTCTCGTTGCGAATGGGTATCTTTTATTATACAAATTGACGATTTGATCTTCAATTTGTATAAAATGATGCCATGTTTGAAAGTTATGTGTAAATATTTATACAGGAAAATCTTATGAAATTTGCACTTGTTGATGGTGAAAAAGTAGAAGCTACAAAGGGAACTAAAGGTATATGTCAATTTTGTGGTTCAGACTTAACAGCTAAGTGCGGAGAGGTTAAAACTCATCATTGGGCACATAAAAGCAATATCAACTGTGACTCTTGGTGGGAGAAAGAAGGTGAATGGCACAGGGTTTGGAAGAACGAATTTCCCGTTGAATGGCAAGAGGTAGTTCACCGAGGCAAAGACGGCGAAAAGCATATTGCTGATGTAAAGACAAAAAACGGTTGGGTTCTTGAGTTTCAATACTCATATCTAAAGCCTGAAGAACGCCGAGCCAGAAACATATTCTACGACAAGCTTATTTGGATCGTTAACGGTACACGACGGCCCACAGACATTATACAGGTTCAAAAAATTCTTAATGAAGGAAGCGTTATAATAATAGACAATCCTATCACAATAAAGCTCCATTACCCAGATGATTGCAGGTTGTTCAAGGAATGGGGAGATAGCGAAAATATCGTGCTTTTTGATTTTATCGAAGGAGCTAAGGGTGAACAGGATCGTTTGTGTTTTTTATATCCACGTATGGCGTCAGGAAATATGTATCTGTCCTTTATCAAATTCAAGGAATTTGTAGAAATGAGCAATGGTGATGGGTTTGAGAAGCTATTTCGAGATGTTATTTTACCAATGCATAAAGAGATATTGCCATTATATGAAAAGAACCAGAGGTACAGACGATGATTGAAAATTTCATGACAAGTTGTTAAACTCTGGTCTGGGGGAGTAAATTACCAAAGCGTTAAATCAAGGCATATGGCGCAATCTTTTTTATTATAATCCTCTGCCAGCTCGGCAAGAAAGAAATCAATCTAAATCAAGCAACAGTTTTACATTCACTCTGCTTGTACTTTATTTACGTATTTATGCAAAATACTCGAAATCAAAGTCTGGTACGGCAAGCCTTCTCTAAGGGCGATTTTCTGTAATTCTTTCAGGTCGCGCTCAGAAATCCGGATATTTACCCGTTTATCCTTTCGGATGGTAGCTCGCGCAGATGCTTCAAGTTCCAGCTTTCGTTTTTTCAGGTCTTTAACGGAACGCCATTCATTTCGTTCAAAAGAATCAAGCAACTCTTTTTCATCATTATCCAAATTATTCATTTTTTACTCTCCAGATATTCTTTTGTTGCTTTTCTGCCTGGAATAATCGTTTTCAGAAAAATTTCATCAATTGTCTCATGGCTCAGTCAAACTGAATGGGCTTGGGATAAGTTAACGATTTAATCACCATAAAGATGCCAAGCTGGAGCTTGGCGCTCCCAGGAAGGATCCACTCATCAACAAAAAAGGGGAAGAGACTTCATCACAGAATCTCTTCCCCGTTCTCATTTTCTTTCCCTAAGCCCTGAAAATCTCCGTGCTTCATCACCACATCGCACACCGGGTTCAGTTGCATGAAGCGGTCGATTTCGGATTGCGGAATCATTCCTGCCGACAGATCAAGTTTTTCGAGAGCCGATACCTTCCAGCGTCAGTTCATCGATATTGCCGGAATAATCGTTGAACGAAAAGACCGACAGCTGCCTGAAGTCCACAACGCCGTTTTTGAGCGCATACAGTTTGACCGCTTGTTCGACCGGAGTCCTGAAAATGCCCAATGAACCATGGGATCAGTACGCCCTTTCTGAAGCGCATCGCGTAGTATTCTGGTGTATTTCCGTCTTGTGATCAGCAAGCAACGCTTTCGAAGCCGGAAAACGTCACGGCAAGCAACGTTGCAAAGCTCATCAATGAAACATCTCAAGATCACCCTCAAGTTCAGAGCCGGTCAGGGGTTGATCGCACGGAATCGCTCGACTCAGGTATTTATCGAAACAATAAACACCATCAGTTTCAGCTTTTTCCGAGGAGAAGCGTTCTTGCTGTTTTGTTTCTTTGGGCGATGAGTTCTATCAGAATGGGGCCAATCAAACCGATGCTTATTCCTGCGAAGAAGAGCAGCCAGATGTTGGAGACTCCGAGTTTGGTCAGTCCTATTCTCGACGCGGCAGTGAAGAAAACATGGAAAAGGTAGATAGCGTATGAGTATTTGCCGATGGTCGAGAGCCATGTCGATTCGGCTTTTGCGAGGAGCAGGGCCGGGCAGGCGATAGTGCCGATGATGAGGGCATTGATGGAGCGACGTTCTCCTCCATATTCACGGCCAAAAAACAGGAGAAAGAGCAAGACGGCCGTTATGGCGATGTATCCTGTCGCACGGGGATGGTTGAGCTGGAAGGGGAAGCGGGTGCAGAAAAGCCCTGCAAGGAAGTAGGGGAAGAGATAGAACGCTCCGGCTATGGAAAACCAGGGCGTGCCGATATTCGCGACGAATGCGATAGCTGAAAGTGCGTAGATGACAGCAAAATTTCGTCGAGTATCGAGCGCTTTCCACTCTTCGAGCAGCAGAGTGATGACAAAGATCAGGAAAAGCGATTCGAGGAACCAGTAGTGCGCGACTGGTTTGAGATGGAGGTATTGCCACTCATGGATTTGACGGCTCGTACCGGGGGTGAATGCCTGGAAAAGGGCGAAAACAGTTCCTGTAACGAACATCGGGATTATGAGGCGGCGTGTCTTTCCGGTAATGAACCCTTTCCAGTTCCCGGCGTATGGCCGCCAGCCGTAAACAAGACCTGAGAGAAATGTGAAAAGCGGCATACGGATGTAGGCGAGGAGGGTATTGGCGTCCGTGACGATTCCGCTATGCAGTTTGAGTCCGCTGTCCGGTGAAATGCCGATGACGTGGTAGGCGACAAGCATGATGCATGCCAACCCCCGGAGCGTGTCAACAGCGATGTCCCGTTTTCCTGTTTTTGGCTGAAATGGGTTTAGTCGTTTCTGGTTTGTTCCCTCGTAGTTCTGATCCATGCGTCGCTTTTTTTGCGGATTGCCATCGTGAGATAGAGCGGGATTTTCCAGAGGATGTAGAAGGGGGCGGTGAGCAGGACGCGCCAGGTGTAGAGCGAAGCTCCACGCTGGATTTGACCCGAGATGACGTAAAAGAGGAGAATAGCCCACCATGCGGCTGCGATCAGCGTCCATGTTCCGTGGAGCACGAAGAGCGTCAACAGCGATGCCACGGCGAAAAGGAGCACCAAGAGGGTGAGCGGGGGGACGGCGAGCTCGGCAAAGGCGATGAGGTAGCGGATCTGGCCGGTGCGGAAGAACAGCCCGAGCAGGCGCGGAGCCATCGTGGCGACAAGGTTGAAGCGGCCGTTCTCCCACCGTTTGCGCTGGCTCGACGCATTGTCGCCCGAGGTGACCATCTCGCTCCGTACGACGGCATCCGGATTGTAGTGCACGCTGATCTCGTTCATCAGCAACAGGATGCTGAACTCCATGTCTTCGACGATCGAATGGCAGGGCCATCCGGTCTCTTCGAGCAGAAACTTGTCGAATGCCATGCCGTTGCCCTTGAGCACGCAGGTTCCCGAGAGCTGGAACGGTCCGGCCATGCGCAGGTGGTTGAAGATGTTGAAGGCCGCGTCGAGCAGGCCCGGACGCCATCCGGCCTCGGGGTTGCTGACGCCGTTGTACCCCTGAAGCGCCTGGATGCCCGGCTGGCTGAACGAGAGGCTGATTTCGCGCAGGTAATCGCGTTCGGCGCGGACGTCGGCATCGATGATGGTGATGACATCGAGGCCGTTATACAGCTCTTTGTGCTGCCGGAGGAACCAGTCGAGCGCCTGCCCTTTGCCGCGATGATCCGTATCGAATCGTTCGACGACTGTCGCGTCCGCGTTTCGCGCCACCTCGGCGGTGTTGTCGTCGCAGTTGTCGGCGACGACGAAGATTTTGACATTCTCCGCCGGGTAGTCGCTGGCGTGAATGCTTTCGATGGTGTGGATGATCCCCGCCTCCTCGTTGTGGGCCGGGATGAGTACGCCGATTTCAAGAATGCGGTTTGTCGCCAGAGCCTCTTTTCTGAAAAGATAGGCAGCGATGGTGACAATCAGCAGGTAGAGCGCCGGGAGCGAGAGCAGAACAACCAGCAGCTCGACGATGAGTAAGATGATGTGCATCAGATGCCGTTCATTTCGTTCTTGAAGTGCTTCTTGAAGTGATCAACCAGCAGGTTGTTGTTCTGGTGCTGGTTGTACATCGCGATCACTTTTTGCCGTCCAGCCTTGCCGTACTGCGTGCGAAGTATGGGGTTTTCGAGCATCTTCCGTATTTGGTGGGCGAGGTCCTCGGGATCGCCGGGCACGGCGAGCAGGCCGTCCTGTTCGTGCTCGATCAGCTCGGGAATGCCGGTGATGCGGGTAGAGATGACCGGAATCTCCTTGGCCATCGCTTCCATCAGAACGACCGGCACTCCCTCGGCGAAGCTCGCCAGCACGAAAATGTCGGCGCGGTCGTAGTGCGCGCGCACCTTGTCCTGGCCGAGCGCGCCGGTGAAAAGCACCTTGCTTTCGATGCCGGTCGAATGGGCGTAGCTTTTGAGCGACTCGCGGTTGGGACCGTCGCCGACGAAGGTCAGGTGGAACGGCACGCCCACCTTGTCGAGCATCGCGCACGCTTCGATCAGGATATGCTGCCCCTTGGCTGGAGTCAGCCGTCCGACGCAGAGCAGTTCCGGCACGGCGTTGGCGGGTTCGGGGCGCGGCGTGTAGAGGTCGGGATCGATGCCGCAACGCACGATGTGGAAGCGATCCCAGCGCTCCACCTCGCTGATGCGCATGATCTGGCTCCGGCAGTAGTGGCTGATGCAGCGCACGAATGCCGCCTCGCGCACCTTGTCGGGCAGCATCGCGGAATCGACCGTGTAGAAGATGTCCGGGCCATGCACCGAGATGCTGAAGGTGATGCCGCCGTAGCGCTTCATGAGCATGGCGACGAGAGCCGTCGGGTTGCCGAAGTGCTCGTGGATGTGGGTGATGCCGTGCCGGTGCGCCCAGCGGAGCAAAATGCCCGCTTCGGCGAAATAGGCCGCCGCTTTGACGAGGTTTTTCGGGCCGGTGAAGAGCAGCTTGACGGCGTCCTTCGTCATCTTCAGGTAGCCGCCGGGATTTTTTGCGAAGCAGTGCAGATGTGCTCCGATGATCGACGTTAACGGTTGCGAGAGCACCATGAGCGTGTTGGCGGCCTCCTCCTGCTCGGCGGGGGTCATGAGGTCGAGCTTCTCCGGCTTGTGGATCGAAGCGGTGTAAACCGTCATCCCTGCCTTGCGCAGAGACTCGATCTCGCGATAGATGAAGGTGTGCGAGATTGCCGGGTACTCGCTGCACAGATAGGCGACAGGTTTCCGGGTCATGATTCTGGATTTGAAAGTCCGGTTTTCAAAGCGCTTCGTTTGTTTCTCAGCGGACGGTTGAAGAGTACACCGGCGTAGTATCGCGCGACGCCGAAGAGTTGCGGCAGTACGACCACCGAGCAGTGCCAGGCGTAGGTTTTGGCCTCCTTGCGGTTCAAGCGGTTGAGTTGCATGAACTTGCGGACCTTGAAGAGCCTCGGCGAAAAGAGCAGTGGCACGCCTGCCAGGCAGAGCGCCGCCGCCGCCAGCATCGAGAGTGCGGACGGGCGGGCGGCGAAGAGCGTCACCATCGCGAGCATTTCCGCAGCGATAAAGCCGCCGCCCTTGATGACGATCTTCCGGAACTCCGCTTTCCAGAACGTGCTGCCGAGCCTGGCCTCCCGCGCTCGCACGGCGGCGAAACCGTAGCCGGAGCGGTAGGCTCGCTTGAGATACTGCTTCACGGTGGTCATCGCCAGGTCGTGCTGCGTCATGACGGCGTCGATCCGTTCGATGCGCCATCCGGCGCGGATGACGCGGCGGCTCAGCTCCGGGTCTTCGCCGCCGACGAGCGTCTCGTCGTAGCCGCCGGTCGCTTCGAGCGCCTCGCGGCGGATGAGCACGTCGCCGCCGAAGCAGTCCGACTCGCCGACCGGGCCGTTCCATTCGAGGTCGCCGATCCAGTTGTACAGGGAGCGCTCCGGATGCAGCTCGCGCCGGAAGCCGATGACCGCGCCAAGACGCGGCTCCTGCATTTTATCGACCGCTCTCCGGAACCACTCCGGATCGACGATGGTGTCCGAGTCGAGGAACTGCACGAAAGGCGAGGAGCCGCTTCGCCATCCGGCGTTGCGGCCAAGCCCCGGCGTCGGGTACTCCGGCGTCAGCGCGAGCACCCGCACGTCGGCGTAGCGTTTGGCCACGGCGATGCTCTCGTCGGTCGAACCGCCATCGGCGTAACAGATGCGCAGCTTTTCCGGCGGATAGCTACCCGCGCGAATTGACTCGATGCAACGTCCAAGCGTCTTGGCGCTGTTGACACCGATGAGGATGCAGTCGATCTCGGGCAGGTCGCGTCCGTTCTGACTGGTTTGATGCATTTCGTTCATCGCGGGTTCACTTCGCGGCTTTGGTTTTCTGGCGGGTGAGGATGGTCAGCGCCTGGCTCGCCTTGTTGACGAGCGACTTCTGCGACAGGCAGGTGAGCAGGCAGAGCTTGTCGCACTTGATGGTGGCCTCGCGAATCTTTTTGGCTTTCGCGCCCGTCCATATCTCTTTGGCGGACTCCTTCGTGGTGTTGCCGATGGAGGGAAAGTGGAAGCAGAGCTTGACCTCGCCGTCGGGGCGGATATAGAACTCGTGCAGCCCGATCCGGCAGGGCAGGTGCTCCGGCGACGCTTTCTCCTCGCGGAAGCTCGCGGGCATGAGCCGCAGAATCTCCTCGCTGTTCATGATCGGCGAACCCGCGCGTTTCATCTCGATAAGCTGGTCGATCACCTTCTCGAACTCGGCCATATCCTTCTCTTCGATCCACAGCTCGTCATACGTTTCCGGCGTCCAGCGCCCGAGCGGCTGGAAGTTCACCGCCGTCGCGCCGATCTTCTCCGCCCAGCGCACGATCTCCGGCAGCTCGCGGAAGTTCGCCGACATGACGGTCGGCTTGATGATGATCGGAAAGGTGATGCCCTGTTTCTCTTGCTCCGCCTTCAGGAGGCCGATGCCGCGCACGATCCGGTCGAGCAATCCCTTCATGCCGCGCACGTAGTCGTGTACCTCAGCTTTGGTCGAGTCCACCGAAATGTTGAGGTTGAACGGACGCGCGGCTACCAGCTCCTGCACGTTCTTTTCGTTCAGCATCGCGCCGTTGGTGGTGACGCCAGCGAGAATATCGTTGTCGCGGCAGAAGCGCAACAGGTCGATAAATCCTTTCTTGATCAAGGGTTCGCCGCCGCTGAAGTTGACGGCGAATCGCCCGGTGAACTCCTTGATGCTGAGCAGCGTCTTCTGCCACTCCTCGATCGACATCTCCGGGATGTACTCCGCCTGCCGCCAGTATTCGCAGTGGCGGCACTTGCAGTTGCAGCGCTCGTTGACCAGCGCGTGAAAGGTGACGGGCCGCGTGAAATCGATGCCGTGGTTGATATAAAGCGACTCGGCGAGCGCGTTGCGCGTATGGTTCAGCCCCATGCGGGCCAGTTCGGTGACTTTCATCTGCGTGGTGGTTAAGCTCGTTTCGCTGCCTGCGCGTCGTTCACCATGACGGACACAGCTCCTGAAGGCGGGCAATATCGTCGGGCAACGCGGCGGGAAGCGACAGGTTCATCAGTTTGCAGAAGCGCTCGATTCTGTAGCGCCAGTCGTGGTGCAGTATCGTTTGCGTGATGTTGACGCGCCGCTGCTCTTCGAGTTCGTCGTTTCGCGAGAGCAGCGCCACCAGCTCATCGGCGGCGGTCGCGGGATTGTCGGAGAGTTCGACCGTCGCGCCGGGCCAGAAGAGCATCTCGTCGGCCATACGCGACACGGGCCGCTTTCCGGCGACGATGCATCCCGAAAGCAGCGATTCGAGCCAACGGCTCGTCACCATCATCGAGCGGGGGCGGTTGCCCTCCGGGTCCACGTAGAGGTGAAACGCGAGCGAGATTCGGGTGCGGTGCAGCAGCTTGAACAGCATTCCGCGTTCGAGTCGAATCGAGGGGCCGGTCAGATTGCCGAGTGGAGAGTGCAGGTAGAAATACGGCGATTGCATCGGGTGGAAGCGCTCCACGAAACTCGTATGATAGCTCGTCGGCATCCGCCCGAAACCGGTAATGTCGATCTCGCGCTCCAAGCGCTTGCGCGCCGCCCACTTCATAGCGTCCGTGCCTTGATAGAGCTGATGCACCGCAATGCCGAACTGCTCTTTCGGATAGTCCACATCTTCATGAGCCGTGACGGTGATGGCGTCGAACTGCGCCGTCTCCTTTCCGTATCCGGCATGGAAATAGGAGTCGGTGACGAAGCCGTAGATTTTGCCAAATTTTTTACGACAGTCGGCGATGGCCTCGATCATGCCGAGATCGCCCGGATTTCTGGCGATGACGATCAGCGCATCGCCGCCGCTCGTCTGCAATGGCTCGTAGCTGATGCTGTCGGGGCGTATCAGGCGCTTCGGCCACTCGGCGGCGTGGGTCTTCGGCGAAAGGATTTCAGCCTGAAAGTAGTGTGCGCAAAGTTCCGCAAGTTCATCGATAGCAAGCCATCCGACATGCGGCGAGGCGAGACCTGCATAAAGTATAGAGGTTTTCATGGCTGTCAATGCACTATCGTTATGAAATGAGCGGTTTGTCGCGCCGATGGTTCAGGTTGGCGATGGCCTTCCGGATTTGTCGTTAGCGCGCCGTGATTACTCTCCGCTCCGGGGGTCGGGGGTTTTTCGTTCATAATGCAGTTTGAGGCGTAGCACAAATCCGGCGGCGATTCCGGCAAGAACGCCAGCGTTATTGGCAATGGCGTTGATAGCATTGAAGCTTTCGCCGGTGATCATCACATGGAGGTTTTCGAGCAGATAGCCGAGCGGCGCCATGGAAATGGCGAGAAGAAAGGTGTTTTTCCGGTTTCTGAAGCAAATCATCGGAATGAAGGCCAGAACCGCGAAGATCACCAGATGGATAACCGTGTCGATCATCAGAAAACCGTACCGGAACTCCGGCCTCGGCACGAACGCGCCCGCCAGCGCCAGCGCCAGCGCTCCAATCCAGTACGTTGTGAGTCCTGGAGCTGTCCTGGATTCGGTCAATGAATGTTTTTCTGTAGGGGATTTCATGCCTTGGCGGTTCTCAACTGATAAAGCGTGACGAACCCTGGAAAGAGGGCGAGGGCAGGAAACGGGTTTTTGGCAAGACCAGTCGAGGCTCATCAATCGACTCGGCCTCCGTGTTCACGCTGAATGCCGCTTCGCCCTTGAGCAACATGCTGACGACACCGCCGCTAAAGACCATATAGACCGGATTGATCATGGCGTTCAGCAGGCTGTCGATCATGTAGGTAGCCAGAAAAACGATCATGACCGTAGGCGCGCCCCGGTTCTTTTCGTGCCAGCGCGCCGGATCGCTCCGTGCGATATAGACCATCACCGGCGTCTGTACGGCGAGCATCAGGGCCATGAGGCCGAAAATACCGTTCTGGCCGAGCGTGATGATCCAGAGTCCATCGGCGATGGTGATGTCCTTGCCGGTGTCGTCGTAGACCCGTGAGCGTCCGAAACCGCCCCATCCGAACACGGTGCCTTCCATCGCTTTTTTGATGAGGATCGTTTCGTTGTCGAAGCGGAACTGAAGCGATTGGGCGCGGGTCGGGCTGAATTTTTCAGCGACGAAGCCGGAGAGGTTCGTACCGTCCCAGATGCCGGTCGTGCGGGTATAGACATAGAGGGGCGGCGCGATGAGGAGCAGCACGATCAGCCAGATGTTTTTCATCCTGTTCGAGAGAAAAACGAACAGGAAACCCAGAAATATCAGAAAAATCGAGCCGTACGATTTCATCATGAGAAAGGTTCCGGCAAGGGCCAGAAAGAGAAGGCGAGTAGGCACCGACAATATCTTCCCGGGAAGGTCTCCGGTATAGAGCAGCCATGCGCCGATAAAGAGGGCGAGGCCCATCCAGGTGGCGGTCATGAGGCCGTGATCCATGTAGACCATAGGCCGGAATCCGCCGCCATCCCTGAGCGTCTGGAGAAAATTGTGCTGGTGGAAGCCGTAGGTCAGCCGGTGAAGCTGCGGACTCATGATCAGCTCGAACCAGCAGAAGGGAATGTAGGCTATAGCGCCGATGAAGATCGCCGTGCCAAGCAGTTTTATCCCGTCGGCGTCATTGAAATAGACCCTGCCGATGTAGTATGGCACCCACCAGGTGATGCTCTGGTACATGACCTGCGAAAGACCGTCATAGAGGCCGAGATCGTTGAACACCGACGAAAAAAATGGGGCGACGCACCAGACGAGCATCGGGAAGTCAATCGGGCTGAAGGAAAAGTTGTCGAACCGAGCCCTGTCGAACTTTCGCGCCCAGTAGAGGATGACCATGCAGGTGGCCGTCACCTTGTTGTATGAAGGAATTCCCTTGACCTTGAATCCGGCCACAGGCAGAAACTCCCAGCCGACGACAAAGGCGATGGCGACGGCGAGTGTCGGGTCGAAGCGCTTGAAAATCGCCTTCACGACCGGAATCCAGCCAAACAGGGCGGCCGGCACCATGAGGTTTCCGGCGTTCTCAACCATGAACGTGAAGTTTCTGGTTACAAACCGATGTGATGATGGCGTCGCGCATCTCAGCGTTCGTCGCGATTCGTTGCTTTTTCGCTCCGGCGGATGATTCGCGCCGGAATGCCGACGGCGGTCGCGTGCGCCGGAACGTCGTCGAGCACGACGGCGTTGGCGCCGATGAGCGCGTGATCGCCGATCTCGACGCCGCCGAGAATCTTCGCCCCCGCGCCAATATCAACATGCCCGCCAATCTTTGGCGCTCCCGGCTTGCGCCCGCCCATGCCGATGGTCACCTGCTGGAACAGGAGGCAGTTCGGGCCGATGCTGGCATCCGGGTGGATGACGATGCCATTAGGATGGGGCAGGAGCAGGCCGCCGCCGATCTTCGAGTCGAGAGGAATGTCCGCGCCCGTGATCGCGCTCCAGATGCGATGCCGCAAGACGAGCAGCGGACGCACGGCGCGGGCCGCGATGCCGCCGTTAACCTTCAGCCGCTGATAGCGCCGGAGCGCCGCGAGCAGCTTTTTGGCGGGTTCGTAGCGTCCCGGAACCGGCGCTTCCCGGCTCCAGTCCGGCTCGGTCGCTGAAATCGGCTTTGGGCTTTCGTTCATATTCATCGCTTTGGCAGGCCTGTCAACATTTCCAAAGTTCCGGGGAGCGTACGTTTTACTCTTCTCTCACGGTTTCCGGCAAACTTGCCGGTGGCCGCATGGCTGTTGCCGGGATTCGATGCGTCGCGGCCAGACAGAACGAGTCGTCGTTTCATCGCAGCCTCACTGAGTTGCGCGTTGTCATTTGCCGGATGATCCCGATTTGTTCGATCTTGCCGCCGTTTTGATCGCAGCCAACGCGCCATTGACGAGGTCGAACAGGCGGCGTCCCAACGGTAAATTCAGGAGCAGCGCTTCGAGCTTTTCGGCGCTGATCCTGTCGAGGAACTCCGGAGGCTTTTCGAGCAGCCTGTCGATCTGCGAGCTTTTTGCCGGGCCGCCCCAGTTCAGGATCGGCATGATCGCCGGAACCTCAAGCCGCACGAAAACCTCCGCCGCCGAGCGAAGGTCGCGGTACATGGTGCTGTCGCCAAGAGCGATGAGCGTGACGATTTCCGCATGGAGCGCCAGATTTTCGGTCAGGTTGCTTTCGAGCACCGGCGGCGCGTCGATGCAGATGAAATCATACGCTTCCCTGAGTCGGGAGACGATTTCGGGAATGCGTTGCTGCAAGACGATTCGCACGTTCTCCGTTCCGTGGTAGAGGATGTCAGGCGAACCATTGCCGCCTTTGACGACAAGCTGTTCAGGCGATACGGAACCGCTCAGCAGCTCCTGGAATCCTTCGGGTTCGCGCTCCAGACCTTCGATGGCGCTGAGCGGCGGCGTATTGCTCGCGGCCTCGATCAGCAGCACTTTCGGCGTGAGCGTGCTCAGCGCCTGCGCGCAGTTCCGGGCGAGCGAGGTCGCGCCGGTCTGCCGTTCGACGCCGCTGAAGAGAATGATTTTCGAGCTGTTGATCTGGTTTTCATGAACGATTTTCACCGCGAGGCTTCGAATCTTCTGTGCCTCCTCGTCATCGGGGGCCACTTCGAGAATATGCGAAAAGCGTTTCTCTTCGGCGGATTTGAGTATCTCTTTGGCCGGGGGATAACCGAGCGCCGCCTTGATATCCTCTTTTCGCCTGATCCTGTTGTCGAGAAAATCGAAGACGAAGAACAGCACCATAACGCCACCAAAAGAGAGGCCGGCAAAAACCATCATCAGTTTTTTCGTATTGGAGCCAGCCGGGTTGTCGGGTTCCCGGGCAAGCGACTCGATGGCTACGTGCAGCGGCGCTTTGCCTTCGAGTTCGAGTTCGTGCATGCGGGTATCTACCTGATTGAGCAGGTCGCGCTTGTGTTGCAGGGTCGATTTGAGCGCTTCGCCAAGATGCAGGCCGAGGGAGATGCGCACTGACTCTTTTTGTGTTTTGTCAAGCTCCCTGAGCAGTTCATCTTCATTGCTTTTGGTTTTTTCAGCCTTGTTTCTGGTCTGGATCAACTCCTTTTTCTGTTCGTAATCGCGCTTGCCATAGACGATCATTTTCGCTGAATTCCGAACTTCGTTCTGCAATTTTTTCTCGTAATCACGCATCGCCTTCATGCGCTCTTCGACGTAGATCCGATCCGGATTGCTGGCCGTCAGGCCGTCAGTGGAGCTGCGGAGTTGCTGCTGCTGCTGATAGGTCCATGAGCTGGTGAAGTCGAGCGACTGGTCGCCCATCACGATCTCCTCCACCATCGGATCGAGGCTGAGCGCTTTGAGCTGCTGGCTGTTTCTGTCCGCCTCGTGGAACTGGTTTTCCGCCGAGATTCTGTCGGCGAAAGCGTTGACCGCCACCTGCTGAAGCTCTGCGAGCTTTCTGTTCGCCATGTTGTTGTTCTCGGCAAAATCGGCGGTCGAGATATTTTCGGTCAGGATGTTCAGCTTCTCTTCGATCGCCGCGATGTCGCTGGTCAGGGCTTGCTTTTTGTTCCGCAGGTACACCAGCCGCGCGTTATCCTGCATCTCGTTGCCTGCGCGCATCTTGTCGAGATAGGCCTGCATCAGGTTGTTGACCAGAGGCGCCAGCCCCTTTTTCTTCGGCCCGGAAACCGAGATGTCCACGAGGTGCGTGCCGGGCACCGGATTGACCTTGATGATGTTCGCGGCAATGTCGGCGCATGTCGCTGGTGGCAGGTTCGGCGCGAAGATCGAGGCTCGCTCGTCAGCGGTCAGTTTTTTGACCGTTGTTTCGAGCACATCGAAATTCAGGATCTGCTTTGCCTGGGTGTTGGCGTAATCCTGATAGTAGTTGATGATGGAAAGATCTTCGGACTTGGTGATGACCGAAGGGATGATCGGGTCGATCCTCAGTACGGCATGAACCTCGTAATTGGGTTTGCTGATGAGCAGGACAACCGGCACCGTCACGGTGAAAAGGAACGCGCCGATGACCAGCACGAACAGCCCATATCGTCTGAAGAAACCGATGATGTCGATAGGCTTGTTCGGTTTGCCGAAAGGCAGCGCCTCTTTGGGAGGGTCGTTTTGCATCATGCCGACTGTTTTTTCAGTGGCAGAAGCTCGAGCGCCCTCTCTTTTTCAGCCTCGCTGAGGACGAATTTCCACAACAGTCCTCCGCTCGACAGCACGAACAGCGTGCCGCATGAGAGAATCTGAATCATCAGATGGATGCGGCCTGTCTGCGGCCAGAGCATGGTGATGGCGTAAATCGCCAGCGCGGGCAGGAGCGGCGGCAGGATTGGCAAAACAGCGTGGCCGAGGAATTCACTCATGCGGATGCTGAAGGTTTTGTTGCTCCGCCAGATGAGGAAGAGCGTGCTGACGAACATGCTCGCGGCGATGGCGGCAGCCGCTCCGGTCAGACCCCAGACGATAGTGCCGGAGGGAATCCAGAGCACCATGAGCAGCGTCTGCACCAGCAGGTATTCGAGCTCGCGCCCATTGCGGTCGATCCCCCTGAAGAGCATCGTGACCGGGCCGGTGCAGAGCTGCACCGAATAGGCAAGGGAGAGAAATATCATGACTTCGGCGGCTCCGGGGTATTTCGCGCCAACCCAGACGTCGATAAGCGGATGGGCCATGACGATGAGGAACACAAACAAGATCGAGTTGATGATATTGGTGAAGCGTATTGCGTCGAGGTAGATATTTTTCAGCTCGGCGCTTTCGAGGCGCTTTTCTGTATTGAACGACCGCGCGAGCAGCACCAAGAGCACTCCGCCCGATATGGCGGCGGCGAGAGCGGTTATCGGGCTGCTTGCAGGCAACGAGGGGCGAATCTCATCGAGAAAGGCCACCGGAATGAGCGCCAGCAACAGGGTGATCAGCACGATGTGGAGATAGGTGATGGCGCGCTCCCGCGGAGATTTCCACTTGCCGCTTTTCCATTCCCCCTCCAGATGCGCCGACGTCGAGAGGATCGGGCCGAAAGAGGAAGATGAGATGCCGCCAGCCGTGGAGGGCAGTTTGCGGCCGATTTCAAACAAACCTCCGGCGGCAAGCCCGGAGATGGCGGTGATGAACATCCGGTCGACGGCAGTCAGAAAGATGCCGAGAATGCCGAGAATCTGCACCTTTCCGCCGAAACCGAAGAAGTGCCGCAGATGCTCGCGGCTGAACAGCCGCAGCGAAACGCGCAGGGAGGGCAGCAACGATTTGGCGATGAACCAGCAGCCGAGGGTTTCCAGAACGAGGCGGATGGCGAAGGCATAGAGCAACCCCTTCACCCCCGCGCCGAGGGCGAGAAAGCCGACAATCGCGCCGATTTCGATCAACCCGGCAATGGTGGTGACGGTTTTTTCTCTGGTGAACTCGTGCATTCCGTTGACGATGAACCTGAATCCGCCAAGCGTGAGTTCGATGCTGAAGACGACTGCCGTGCCGAGAATCAAGGTCGAGGCGACCTCACGTTGCGACGGATCGACATTGAAGCGCTCCATCAGGAACGGCATCAAAAAGTACAGCCCAATGAAAAAGAGCACGCAGAACGAAAACATGTAGGCCACGCCGGTCGAGAGCAGCTTGCTGATCTCCGTCTCTTTTCCTTCCGCCAGATACCGCGCCGCAAAGCGGATATAGGTGCTGTTGACGCCAAAGCCGCCCATGCCCGCATAAGAGAGGATGATGAAACAGAGCGACCAGAGGCCGAACTCGCTCAGGGAGAGATAGTTCAGAATGACCGGAGTCAGCATCAGCCGGCTGAGCATATAGACAACGGTAGACAACATGCCCGCCACGGCGTTGCTTACCAGCTTCTGCTGCGCGTGTTCCTTTCGACTCATATCGTGGTGCGAGGGTTTCCGCGCGGTTAACCGGCCTGATGCTTCAGAATTTTCTTGATAGCGCTCTTGATATCCTTGGGGATCATCGATTTCAGCAAATGCATTGGTCTCAGGTCGGAGTAGATGGCGTGCCGGTAGGGGGTCATTTTCAGGTACTTCCAGTAATAGCTCTTGTACGGATGTCTGTTTTTGAAGTGCCAGGGTTTCGATCCGCTCGTGTAGTGAATGATGACCGGCTTCGTTCGAGCCTCGTGAAGCTCATCCCGGCTGAAGGAGTTGAACTCTTCATCGAACCCTTTGCTGAAGAACGATGATTGCTGATTGAATTTCAGCGGCACTTTTTTCCACTGTCCGTTGATGATCGAGTTGAGACCGCACTGGTCGGGAAACCAGATTGCGTCGGGATGGTGTTCGATAAAGTCGATCACCTTTTTCTGCAAACCGCACTCTTTCCATTTCGACAGGTTGATGAGCATCATGCCGGAGTTGAAATAGCGTGCCGAGCTGTCCATCCGCAATTTCTCGTGGCGGTCAAAACCGGGGTCTTCAATCGCGCCGACATAAGCGTCGCCGAGTTCGATGTTGTAGAGTTCCCGGATCGCGCCGTTGACGATGATGTCCGAATCGAGGTAGAGCACCTTTTTTTCGTCGATGAGCGATGGAATGAGCAGCCGGTAGTAGATGCCCTTCGGGTACATCGGGTGTTCGGTGGCCAGCGTGACGAACAGATCATCCGACACGGTGAGATGCCGAACCTCGCAGTTGTACCCTTTGACGATCTCCTCGATGCGCCGCCGGTCTTTGGCGGTCATGCCGCTGCTGATGATGTAGACCGTGAACGCCAGCTCGGGGTTGTTGACGAGCAGCGAGACCAGCGCGGCGCCCAGGTGCTGGATGTAGTTCCGGTCGGAAGCGAAGACGATGTTGACGTGCTCGTTCATGTGCGTTTCCGTCCACTGGTTATGGAGAGCAGATGGTCGATCCGGTTTCTGTAGGTGGTTTCGAAATCGTGCTGGCGACCAAAGGCGACGGCGTTTCTCGATTTTTCGGCGATCTCCTCGCGGGCAAGGTCGAGCCGGAGGAGCATCCACGATACCGCGTCGAGGTCATCGGGCTTTATTCCCCACCCGACATCGGCAAGATCGAGAATACCCGCAAATGCCTTGTTGCGGTAGCCGAGGATTGGCACTCCACAGGAGAGGGTTTCGAGATAGGTGCAGGAGGGATCGCTCTGGCGGTGCAGGGCGACGAAAATATCCACCTTCTCTTTCAGATCGGGAATCAGTTTCCGGTTGAAGTCCACCACCCCCTCCATTGTGACCAGCTCGCGCAGCTCGTTTCTTTCGATAAACCGCTTCATCTCCTCTTCCAGATCGCCAGCGCCGTAGATGGAGAGGTGGAAGGTGAGATTCAGCTTTTTCAGCTTCATGGCGAGTTGTACCAGGTGATCCGCGCCCTTCATGGCCACGAGCCGTCCCGAAAAAGCCAGCCGGAGAGGCTTTTTCCCTCTGAGCGTGGCAAGGCGCGTTTCGAGCTCCTCATCGCCGATAATCTCCTTTTCCGAAACTCTCGTATCGAAGTAGAGCAGGCGGTTCGGTATCTGGCTGTACTCATTGAATGCTGGCGACCCATTGCATTGAAGCCCGTCGCTCAGCCTGAATGCTTCAAGCCTTTTGCGTTCGTTGAGCTTGAGGTAAAGATTCTGGCGAAGTCGTACAGCGGGATTGCTGTTATCGAGCGCGACGATCTGCTGGCGTGTTTCGGGAATGTACTCGATGACGTAGACGCATTTGACGCCGTTTTCCCGGCACAGGGCGGCGATGTGAAGCTGGTCGTGAGCGTCCGCCGAAGCGAGCACGATCGTGGCACTCTGGATATGCTCTTTTCCGACTTTTTCATCCTCTTTCAGCACGATGCAGGTGAATGGCAAGTCGGCAGGCTTTGCTTCGACGACGCCGAAACCCGAAAGCGGAGTGGCGCTCGACGGCATCACGCAGGTGACCCTGCCCGGCCACAACTGCGTATAGAGCAGCAGCCCGTCATAAAATTTGCGGTCGAAACACAGGCTTTCTCCCTTTGTCCATACCGGCACGGAGGGAATGATGGTGAGCAGTGGTTTGTCCAATAGAAATGCGCTGTTTTTATTTCGTCGGAGTACCGTAAATAAAACTGGACTGACCAAGTCCCAGGTTCAAAATCTGCATGGAGGGTAAAATCTTTTCGATGGTGTAGTTGAGCCTGGTTATGCCGCTGGGGCCAACGTAGACGATGTCGTTGGGCATCAGAGAGAAATTCTGTGAAAAATCCCCTTTTTCAAGCAGGCGCCTCATATCGACCTGAATGACTTCACCTTTGAGAGACTGCTGCCGGATGATGAACACCTGTTCAGGATCCGCATTTTTATTCATACCCCCAGCCAGCATGACCGCCTTGAGCACCGTCATGCCGCTTTTGATCTCTATCGCGCCTGGCGACGGCACCTCGCCAAGCACATAGACCAGCTCGTCCGACGATTCCGGAATATAGATCACGTCGTTGTTTCTGACCGGGGCGTTCAGCGCCATGTTGCCGTTGCGGAGCAGGTCTTCGAGGTCTATCCAGATGATGGTGTCGTTGCCCCGGATGATGGCGCACCTGGTCAGAGAGCTGTTTTTGCTCTGATCGGGGATACCGCCCGCCAGCGCCAGCGCTTCGAGCAGCGTGCCTTTGCCGGGGAAGTTGATGACTCCCGGCTTGCTCACCCGTCCGAGCACGAAGGCCTTGTTGTTGTGGAACTCCTGGACGCGGATGGTCACTTCCGGCTTGATGTAGAAGAATTCGAGTTTCGCTGTCACCAGAGCCTGCACCTCGCTGACGCTCTTGCCAAGCACCTGAATGTTGCCGACTCTCGGTACGGGGAGGAATCCGTCGGGCGAGACGATGATGCCCTCCTGCGACAGCTCGGGTCTTCGCCACACCTGGATGCTGAGCATGTCTCCCGGCCCCAGGCGGTACTCGAACTCCTCCTTTGTGTCGAGAGCCTTGATCCTGTCGGTCGTGGCGAACTCCTGCGCCTTTTTCGGAAGATCAGCTTTGAAGCTGCTTTCGCCTTTTTTATCTACTTTAGTTTCACTTGGTGTGATTGAACTGCACGCCGAAAGGAGCAGAAGTAGGAGCGAACAGAGGAGAACGCCTGCGCGTCTGAATCGGGCGTTGCCGCGCATCGTACCGGATTGCCGGATATGCAGTGAACGGTGTGTTCCGTCTTGCCTCATGGATGCCTGGATGTCAGTCACGACTTTTTCGGAATGATTCTGGCCGGAATGCCCACGGCGATCGAGTTGTCCGGAATCGAAGAGATGACCACGGAGTTGGCTCCAATATCGACGTTGTCGCCGATGGTGATGTTGCCGAGCAGCTTGGCGCCCGCGCCGATGTTGACGTTGTTACCGATCTTTGGAGCGGCTTTTTCCTCGATGTTCTTCAGCCCCACGGTGACGCCGTTGCGGAGGATGCAATCGTCGCCGAAGCTCGCGTATCCGCTGATGATGATGTCGCCAAAGTGGTCGATTCTGAAATTTTTACCGACAGGCACTTCGCAGGGCAGCTCGATACCGGTCAGAATCTGTACTACTTTATACAGAAATCTGTACAATAATGAAAAGGGTTTGCGCAGCATACTGTTTTTGATGCCGTAGCGCCACCGCCCGTAGCGGTAGACAAGCATCACCCAGAACCCCTGCTGGCTCCACTCGCCGCTGTAGGTTTTCAGATCGGCCCGTATGTTACTGAAGAGCGCCATCAGAAGTTACCAGGGGATCGGTGGCGAGAATTTGCCGAAGCGCGTGTCGGAGACCGAGCGCGTGACTTGGCTCATGGTCGAGCGGGCCATCTCTTTTTTCCGGGCGGCATCGCCCGACGGGATCAGCAGGTTTTTCAGGTAGCGCATCAGGAACCACAAAAGCTCGATTCCCGCGCTTGCCAGCATGGTCACAAGTCCATAATTTTTGCGATAGTAGAGCCACTCGCTGCGCATCCGGAAGGAGAGCACCTGCGAGGCGGCGCTGTCGAAAGTCTTGTCCTTGCGCGTCTTGCTGCTCGCGCCGCCGATGTGCATCACCTCGGCGTCCGGGATGAAAAAGATCTTCCATCCCGCCTTTTTGGCCCTCAGGCAGAGGTCGGTCTCTTCGTAATAGATGAAAAAGCGCTCGTCGAAGGGGCCGATCTTGTCGAGCATTGTCTTGCGTACGATGGTGAAGGTGCCGGGCACCCAGTCCACCTCCATCGGGCGGTCGTGGGCGAAGTCGCCGAACTCGTGCCAGTTCAGCCACCGCGATTTTGGAAACTTCGCCCGAAGTCCCGACAGGGTCAAGAGTTTGGTCAACGGCGAGGGAAATCGGCGTGCTGACGGTTCGAGCCGTCCCTCCGGCGAGATGATCTTGCCGCCGCAGAGGCCGCACTCCGGGTGACTCTCCATGAAGCGCACGGCGTTAGGAATCGACGACCGACCGACATAGGCGTCGGGATTGAGCAGCACGATGTACTCGCCGGAAGTTTCACGGAACGCCTGGTTGTTGGCCGCCGCGAAGCCGAGATTCTGTTTGTTGGCGATAAGGCGAACCTGCGGAAAGCGCCCGGCAACCATCTCCGCCGACTGGTCGCGGGAGTCATTGTCCACCACGAAGACCTCCATTGCTTCCTCCGCGCAGTTTTTGAACAAGGCGTCGAGGCAGTTCGAGAGAATCTCCCTCGTATTATAACTGACGATAACGACCGTAACCATCGGTCAGAACGTTTTTGACATGGAGATGATATTCGAGTCGCCATCACGCAGGTAGGTGAATTTGTCCATGATTTCGCGAATGATTTTAAGGCCAAAGCCGTGTAGCGGATAGCTCTCGATGTCGGGCGTGGGCTGGTCGATGCTGAAGGGCGGATTGGCGTCGCGCACCGAAACCGTGAGCTGCCGAGGCTCGAACTCGAACGAGACCGTGAGCAGCTGCGGAGCGTCATGCTCTTCGGAATGGGTCACCGAGTTGGTGACGGCTTCACTGACGGCAAGCTCGAAAGCATGACAAATTTTGTGCTTTGCGGACTCTTGCCGGTTTTCTCCCATTACGAGATCGGCGAGCAACGATGCCGTCTGCGAGGCTAAACGGACGAACATAATCTCGCCCGGCAGGGTGAGGGTAATGATGCTGCTCATGCGTGTGCGCCTTGACGGGTTGTAGCGAAAACGACGGCGGCGGCGGTGTCGTCGAAAATATGAAAGAGCTTCTGGGCGTTGGTGATCTCGAAAACGGAGCGCACGCCGTCGTTCATGCAGGAGAGCACGATGCCGAAGGCCGGTTGCAGCTTCTGGCTCAATGCGCCGACGATGGCTCCAAGACCGGTGCTGTTGATGAAATCCAGCTTTTCCAGATCGAGAACGACCGTTTTTTCCGGGTCGATGACCGAGCGGTTGTTCCTGAGTTCCGGAGCCGAGAGCACGTCAAGACTTCCATTGAGGGATAAGATGGCGATATCACCTTTCGATGTTTCGGTAATAGTCATACGGTGCTTTTTTTCTGAAGTCGTTGATGAATGCCTTTACTGAGAGGCTGATCTCCGATAGCGACCCGTTGTGGGCGGGATGGAACTGCTCGACCATGGCCGCGCAACCACCGCATGCCGGTTACTTTTCGGCTTCTGCATAACTAAACAGTTCTGGCCGTCAAGCACTCCTGAAGAGCGCGTCGAGGCAGTTCGAGAGAATCTCCAGCGTGTTGCAACAGACGATCACGGCCGTGATCATCGCTCAAAGTGCTTTAGACATTGAGAGGATGTTCGAGTCGCCATCCCGCCGGTAGATAACGCGGTCCATCACCTTGCGGATGATCAGAAGGCCGAAGCCGTTTTCGGGAAAACTCTCAATATCTGGCACGGGCGTTTCGATGGTGAACGGATCGTTGGCGTCGTGCACGCTCACCGTGAGCTGGCGCTGTTCGAAGAGGAACGTGAGCTTGACTACCTGCGCAGTGGCGTTCTCTCTGGCATGGGTCACCGAATTGGTGAAGGCTTCGCTGACGGCAAGCTCGAAAGCGTGCGAAAAATCGCGCCCGGCTGGTTCGTGCCGGGCGTTGCCGGTCACCAGATCGGCCACTGAGGTCGCGGCTTGCGTGGCTACCCTGGCGAAGAGACGCTCGCCCGGAAGGGTAAGTGTGATGATGCTGCTCATGCTCATGCGCCGGCGCTTTTTTGCCGCGTTGCCGCGAAATCGACGGCCGCTATCGTGTCGTCGAAGATGTGAAAGAGCTTTTGCGCGTTGGTGATCTCGAAGACCTTGCGCACGCGGTCGTTCATGCAGGAGAGCACGATGCCGCCGGTCGGCTGACGTTTCTGCCTCGACGCGCTGACGATGGCTCCAATGCCGCTGCTATCGATGAAATCCACCTGTTGCAGATCGACCACAACCGTTTTTTCCGGATCAATGACCGAGCGGTTGTTCCGGAATTCCGGAGCGGAGAGGGCGTCAAGCGTGCCGTTGAGCGAGAGAATGGCGATGCCGATTTTCGATGTTTCGCTGATGGTCATATGGCGCTTTTTTCCTGAAGCCGGTTGATGAAAGCCTTGATGACGAGGCTGATGTCCGACAGCGGGTTGCTGTGGGCGAGATGGAAGCGCTCGACGATGGTGGCGTCGCCGCCAGTCGCGGGCCAATCCTCTGCTTCTGCGTAGCTGAAGACGCCGGGCCGGTAGGTGAGCGCGCCCAAGAGGAGGTCCGGGCGAGTTTTTTCTGCCAGAAGCGGCGAGCTGCCGATGAGCGCGAGCTGGCCGGTAAGCACACGGAAGAGCCAGAGGTAACGATCCAGCGAAAGCGCAATCGCTATGGCGGCCTGCGCGCTGGATGAGTCTACTTCGACTTTGCCGAGTGGCAAGGTTGCGTCCGTACGTTCGGAAAGGAAATCAGCCCGGGTCGATTTCCAGTGGCCGCCCAATTTGAGCAGGGGCCAGAGAATGATGAACGGAATAAAAAACACTGCGATCAAGCCGAGCGCGGCAACGGCGTGTACGATTTTGCGCGGAAGCGATCTGATGTCCCACTTTTTTTTGATCCCGCTGAGCAGGTGCGGGTCTTCCATGGCGATGGAGGCGCCGCTTTTCGGATCGTTGAGGCGGTTTCCCGAGGCGATTCGTCCGTCGACTTTGAGGTGTTCACCGATATAGGTATTGTCGAACACGATACTCGATTCCACCGAACTCTGGCGGTCGATGATAACGTTGCTGCCGATGATGGCCGACGGGCCGATGATCGTGTTGGCAAGCAGTTGAACGTTGTTGCCGATGCTCACCGGTTTGCGGATTTCGACCGACTTGCTTATGACCACGTTTCTGCCGAAGGCGCACCCCGGCTCGTCGCCATACCCAGGCAGCACATATCGGGTTGCTCCGGTTTCGAGTGCCTCCATCGATGCCCGGTAGAAGCTCGCCATGCTGTCGAGCGGCATGAGCGACAGCTCCGCTAACGTCCAATCCAGTGCGGTTTTGGCCGGCACTCCGGTAAGCGTGATGCGCCCGCCAGGGCACGCGGCCCACTCGCCTGTAGGCCTCGAAGTGGCGAGGTTTTTATAATCGAGCCGCTTGTCGTAACGGATGAAGTTGAAGCCGCTGACGATCATGACCCGCTCTTCGCCGCAGAACTTGCGGTTCTTGCCGAGCATCGTGTGAATGCTGTCATCCGGGTGTATACTCGCATAGGAGAGGTCGATTCCCCAGCGGCTGCCATCCTCGCAGTACTGCTCCAGCGCGTCAAGTCCGCCATCGCAAAGAATGCGGACGCCCGAGCTGCCGGCAAGGATCGCGAAATCGATCAGAAATTCGATGAAGGGTTTGTTGCAGAGCGGCAGAAGCAGGGGATGGACGCAGGGAAACGTCTCGTGAACCCACGCATACTCCTCTTCTCTGAAAGCGAGAATGGTTTTCATCACGTCGTTTCCGGATTGGGTTCGGCGGCGAATGATGAGGCCGCATCGCCCCTGTTGGAAAAGATGGAAAAGAGCCGTTTCGCCTGGGTCAGCTCGAAGACCATGGCCACTTTGTCGTTGAGTCCGGCAAGCCTCAGATCTCCCTTTTTTTCGAGTGTCTTGCGCAGGCATCCCACGATGGCCCCCAGCCCGCTGGTGTCGATAAACTCGAGCAGGCTGCAATCGAACACCAAGAGAGGCGTCTTTTCGAGCCATTCGAGGAAGGTTTTCTGAAACGGCTTGCTGTTACTGGAGTCGAGCCGTCCCTCCAGCCTGGCGATGCCCACCAGTTGGCCATCGATGTTGTCGAGACTGAATTTCATGAGAAGTTCCTTCTTAGTATGCGCCCTTGCCGCTGATGACGGCCGGGATGGTTTTAAGGAGAAGACGCAGGTCGTTGAGCACGCCCGCGCTTTGGATATACTGCAAATCGAGCCGGACCTGATCGGTGAACGGAATGTCGCTCCTGCCGCTGACCTGCCAGAGTCCGGTGATACCCGGAATGGCGTGCAGCCGCTTGCGCTGTTCGAGGGTGTACTGGGCGACCTCCTTGGGCAGCGGCGGGCGCGGGCCGACCAGGCTCATGTCGCCCTTGAGCACGTTGATGAGCTGGGGAAGCTCGTCGATGCTGAATTTGCGGATAATGCGTCCCGTTCGGGTGATTCGAGGGTCTTTTTTCATTTTGAAGATCACGCCGTCCTTCGACTCGTTCTGCGCGGCGAGTTCGGTCTTGAGCTTTTCGGCGTTGACCACCATCGAGCGGAACTTGTAGAACCTGAAGTGGCGGCCATTCCTGCCGACCCGTATCTGGACGAAAAAGACCGGTCCCGGATTTTCGAGCACGATCGAGAGCGCCGTGATCACGAAAACCGGCAAAAGGGCGAGCAGCGCGAGCGTCGAAACGACAAGGTCGAGCAGGCGCTTGGCCAGATAAGATATCCTGATGGTGCTCTCCCAGGCGGCGACCTTCATCTTTCCCCGGAGCAGGAGCGAGGGCCTGATATTGCCACTGATTTCCCGGATCAGTTCACGCCGGACAGTCGGATCGAGTTCCATGGTTTTCAGCGATTCAAACTTCGGTCAAGCACTTTCCATTTCATTACCCGATAGAGAAATAACGGATTTCCAATGACATAGCGTTTCCACATCCTTCCGGGTTCCTGCATGATTCTGTAGACCCACTCCAGCCCGATTTCACGCATCCAGCGCGGAGCGCGTTTGATGTTGCCCGAGTAGAAGTCGAACAGGCCGCCGACGCCCATGATGATGGTTGGCTGCAACTCGGCGCGGTGCCGGATGATCCACTTCTCCTGAAGCGGCGCGCCGAAGGCCACGAGCAGAATCGAGGCTTTCGAGCTGTTGATGGCTTCGATCACCGCGGCGCTCTCCTTCTCCCGATCGAAGTAGCCGTGCATCGTGCCCGCGATGGTGACGCCATGGTTTTGCGCGATGGCGTCACCGGTCATTTCAGCCCTGCCGGGCTTGCCGCCAAGCAGGAAGATCGAGAACTTTTCATCGGCGGCCATCGTGCACAGAAACGGCAGCATGTCGGTGCCGTTGATGTTTTCAAGGAGCGGCGTGCCGAGCAGCTTGCCCGCGATGACAAGGCCGATGCCGTCGGGCAGAATGTGATCCGCCGAACAGAGCGCCTCGCGATAATCACGGTCGGTGACGCTCTGGTTCAGGCAGTCCGGATTGACGAAAAAGATAGCCGACTGCCGTTTTTCGCTCAGTGCCTGCTGCATCATCCGGATCGCTTTGCTCATGGTCATGTTGTCGATCTTCAGACCGAGCAGCTCGAAGATTGCCGAAGAGCCCGCCTGGCTTTCGGAGAAGAGCATGGCCGGAAGGGCGCGCAGGATCAGCAGGAAGTCGTACGCTGGATGCTTGTTGAAGATGTACTCCCACTCGGTGGCCTCACGTCCTTCGTGCCCGATTCTGCTGCTTTGCCGGACACTCCAGAGCGAAATGATGCCCGGCTTCACCATGCTGATGTATCCCTGTTCCGGGGCGGGAGCGGAGGGCTGCCAATCCCGGATCGCGGTGCCCGCCAGGGCGAGCCTTCCGGTCAAAAGCTCCAGGAACCACGGCAGCGTGGCCATGCCGCCCGAAAGTCCGTTGAAGCTCAGGAGCGCCAGCGGTTTGCCCGAGAGTCCGAAGACGGTGCGTTTCACGAAAACCGGCTTTCCTGCGGGGAGCTGAACGGCGAGCCGGTAGAGCAGCACCGGAGCGAAGCCGAGGAGCGTCATCGTAAGCGCCACGCTGATCTCGATCATGCGCACGAGCAGTTCGGAGAGCGCCGTGCTCACGGCGAACGCCATGCGCCGCTGCCAGCCGCGCTGCGCTTTCGACCGGCTGGTGAGCCGTTTTTCCAGCTCGCTGGCCTCTTGCGCCGAACTTTTCAGGCTCATGATGCGAGTTAGTTCATCTCCGGTTGCGCGTCGCCGACGACTCGTATCACGATGCAGGTAACGTCGTCCGCAAAATTGGTGCAACCACAGAACTTCATGAGCGACTCCTCGATTTTTTCGACGATTTCTGTGGTCGGCAAAGCGGCGTGCTTTTCAAGAAGAGCGGTGAAACGCTCGATGCCGAACATTTCGTTATCGTCCGAGCGGTTTTCGGTGATACCATCCGAATAGAGCACGAGCAGGTCGTTTTCTTCAATCGGAAAGCCCGATTCCCGGTACTCCTCTTTTTCAATCATGCCTATCGGCAGGTTTTCGCCCTTGAACAGACGGCGTCGGCACGAGCTGAAGGGAATGTGGATGAGCGGGTTATGGCCGCAATCCACGAAGGAGGCTTGCCGGTTTTTCAGATCGAGGCGCAGGAAAAAGAGCGTCGTGAACATGCCGAGATCGATCAGCTCGTGAATGCACCGTTCATGGATTTGCCCAACGATACGTTCCAGCGGCGGCGCCGTTTCCAGGCTGTTGCGCTCTTCGGCGACGGTCTTCAGGAAGAGCGACTTCATGCCGGCGCTCACCAGAGCCGACTGGATGCCGTGGCCCATCACGTCGCCGATCAGCAGGTCGGCCAGCAGCGGATTGTATTCGATCAGCTCGGTGAAATCGCCGTCGAGATGGCCCGAGGAGTGCATCAGGTAGCTGATTTCGATATTACGGAGCGTGATGGGAGCCTGACTCTGCAAGAGCTTCTTCTCGATCTGCGACTCCAGCTCCTTTTGCATGGTTTCATAGAGCTTGCGGCTCTTCTCCTCCTCGATTCTGGTCGTTATGTCGCGGGCGATGAGCACGCTGTGCGGGCCGTTTTCGAGGTGCACGCATCCTCTCGAAATTTCGAGCGGCAGGCGGGATCCACTCTTCCGGAGGCCATCGACCTGGATGACCAGGCTGGCGCAACTCGTTGCAATCTGGCAGGTCGAGTCGGCAATCAGGGCGTTCAGCTCCGTCACGGTTGATGAATCCGGAAAGATTTCGGAAACATGCTGCTCGGGATGCTCGCTTCTCCGGTAGCCGAACATCGCCTCCGCCGCGGTGTTCCGGTAGCGGATCAGGCCGTTTTCATCGAGCATGAAGACCGCGTCCTGCGCCGCGTCGTTCATCGAGCGGAACTGCTCCTCGCTTCGTTTCAGGTCGGTGGCGAGTTTTTCGAGCGTGGCGTTGGCGTCGGTCAGTTGGCGGTTCTTGAGCGAAATCTCATCGAACAGCTCTTCGCGCTCGATTTTCATGCAGTAGTAGTCGAGGGCGTCGTTCAGAATGGCTTTGAACGATTCCGGCTCGACGGGCTTGGGAATGAAACGGAAAATTTCGCCCTTGTTGACCGATTCGATGATCTGCTCGATGTCCTGCGAGCCGCTGACGATCATCCGCAGGGTGCCAGGGTAGAGACGCTTGACCTCCTTGATGAGATCGAGGCCGTTCATGCCCGGCATCCGAAGGTCGGAAACGATCATATCGATATGGGAGCCAGCGAGCATTTCGAGCGCCGCCGCTGCGTTGTCCACGAAGAATTTTCTGTACTTCTCCCTTCGCAGGAAGCGGTTGAGCGAGTGAAGAATATCCGATTCGTCATCGACGAAAAGGATGGAAAGTTCGTCACGGTTTTTCATGATAATGTCGATACTTCGGCAGCCTTCAGCGGCAGCCGGATGGTGAAGACCGACCCTCCCTCCGGCGGGCAGGAGACGGCGAGGGTTCCGCCATGTTTGTTGGCGATGATGTCGTACGAAATGCTCAGGCCGAGGCCGGTGCCCTTGCCGGGGTCTTTGGTGGTGAAGAACGGCTCGAAAATTCTGTTCCTGATCTCCGCCGGTATGCCCGGGCCGTCGTCTCTGATGGTGCACCAGACCTCGTCATTGTTATGTCCCGTCGTGATGATGATACGCCCTTTTTCATGGCGTTTCTGCGAGGCGATGGCGTGCGCGCAGTTGACGATCAGGTTCAGGAAGACCTGGTTGATCTGTTCCGGATTGCAGGAAACCGGTTGCAGGTCGTCGAGGCGGGTTTCGATTTCGGCAAAGTAGCGATACTCGTTCTGGGCGATGACGAGCGTGTCGCGGATGCCCTGGTTGAGGTCGAAGGGCACGCGCTGGTTGAGGGCATGACGGAACGAGAAGTTACGCATGCTGCTCAGGATCGTGCCGACCCGCTCGAAGCCGCGCCGCGATTCGTCGAACAGCTCGGGCAGCTCGTCGAGCAAGGCGTCGATGTTCAATCTTTTTTCCAGCGCCTTGAGCTTCTCCATCTCTTCCGGGGCCGGGCCGGACTGTTCGATGTCACGAAAAATGCGGCGGTACTCCCTGATGAGCTGGCTCAGGTCGTTGACATCTTCGCGAAGCGTGGCGAAGTTGATCCGGACGAAGTTGACCGGGTTGTTGATCTCATGCGCCAGACCAGCGGCAAGCTGACCGATCGAGGCGAGCTTCTCCTGGAGGATCATCTGCTGGTGAGTCGCTTCAAGTTCCCGCGTCCGCTCTTCCACCCGCTCTTCGAGCGTCTGGTTAAGTTCCCGCAGCTTCTCTTCATTGCGTTTTCTTTCGGATATGTCGAGGCAGAGGCCACGAATGCCGATAGGTACGCCCCGCCGGATGATCGGTTCGCTGTAAATCAGAATCGGAAAGACAGAACCATCTTTTTTTTGCGCGACGTATTCATGATTGTCGAAGGTCGTTCCCTGGACTCTCGCTAACATGTTCTGCAGGACTCGCGGGTGTTCTTCAGGGGCGAAGAGTCTGATCGCCTTGAATCCTTGTGCAATATCGTTTTTGGAATAGCCGAAAAGGTCGAGCCCTGCCTTGTTTGAAAAGGTGATGTCGCCTGAGAGATCGATTTCAAATACCGGCTGAAAAAGCAGATCGGCCAGCTCCTGGAAACTCTGCTCGCTTTCGGCCAGAGCCTCTTGCTCCTTTTTGCGCTGGGTTATATCCTGCTTGATGCTGATGAAGTGGATGATCTCCCCGTCAGGGCCGGTGATCGGGCAGACGATGCAGTACTCGGTGTAGTGCTCTCCGTTTTTTTTCCGGTTGACAATTTCACCCTGCCAGATTTTTCCGGCATTGATGCTCTCCCAGAAATTGCGGTAGAAGAGCTTCGAATGCACTCCTGAATTCAGAATGTTCATCGACTGCCCCTTCGCTTCCGCCTCGGTATAGCCCGACAGCGCGGTGAAGCCGGGATTGCTGTACTCGATGATCCCCTGATCGTTGGTGATGACCACGGCCAGCGGAAGCTGCGTGATGGCCGCCGAAAAGAGCGTCAGCTTGTTGCGCAGTTCGAACTCGGTCAGGGCGTTTCTGATGGTGATGCCGAGCCGGTTAATGTTGACCGGTTTGAGCAGGTAGGTGTAAGCGCCCAGATTCATCGAGAAAATGGCCTGCTCGGTATCGCTCGAACTCGAAATGATGATGATCGGAATCGAGATGTTGTGCTCGTGCAGCCAGGTGAGCACTTTGAGACCGGTTTTCCTTGGTTCGCTGATGTCGAGCAGCAGCAGCTCGATCATGCAGGTGCTGAACAGTTCAATGCAGGAGTCGTCGTTGTCGGCCATCAGGGCAGTGTAACCGAGCTGTTCAATGACCGTGGCCGTGTAATTCCTGGAAACAGGATCGGCATCGACAATCAGAATGGTCGTGTACTTGTCAGGAGCGCGGGGTATGGCTGCCATATTGTCCGGAAAGACGTTCATTACAAGCTGCCCGGTCTGTTCATGAGTTTGTCGATTTTGCTGGTCGCGATCTCGATTCCGACGTCGGGTTACCAAGGGAGGATTCAGGCGAAAAGATCATCAGTATGATGCGTAACTTGTTTTTTCATGAATGTGGGCTTGCGTTGGGTCGATACCCAGCCTTCATCGTGGCAGTCTGAATGCTGGCCGGTTTCAGGAGTGAACCATAAAGCTCCGCCTCCTTCAAACACATCTGCTTGAAAACCGGAATGGGGTATGCACGGAAAGCCCGGCTGATGCGAAGCTTTCTACACTCTTATCTCCCGGGCGGAGCGCTCCAGCTCCCTGTTCCGGTTACTCAGTAATCACGTTTCTGTATGCTGCTAAAAGCATCCGGAGCATCTTTCGATCACCGTTAACGAACGCTTTCCGGTGGCAGACCGAAACGCCAACACTGGTTCAACCAGCGAGGAAGAAAAGAAGAATTTCGGGACAGCGCTGAACGAATGGACAACCCTATCTGACAGACATTCTCTTCTCCCAACAATTTTACATTATATATAGACCAAATTCAACACCGATTTTAACATTACAGTTCCTGTTTCTTGTTATTTTTGATGAATTTACGGCAGATTTCCAATGTTAGGCCGTTAAACATCCTGTTGCGATTGAAAATATTGATTGCGGTTTTCCATGTATGGCATAAAAGCGATTTCTGCGAAAGGTAAAATGCTGTTTTTTTAAAATGAAAACATTCAAATAAAAAATGCCAAAGTGATTTTTTATATATGTTATTTGTGTAATATCATTCGTTATGAATAGATATTATGTACTCCGCATGAGGTATGGGTCTGAAGGCCAAGGCATTGTGACTTGTGTGAACTGAAAATGCGGTCAACAGTTTTAGAAGCGTAATCCGGAGAGATTTCAGGTGGCTGCTATGGCGTCGGAGACGAGAGGGCGCTGTGGACGAAGAAATGGACGGGTATCGAGGGCTGTGAGAAGGTGTGTCAGGAGTGGCGTATATTTTTAATGATTAACTTTTGGTCAAGTACAGTGACATAGCTGGCTGGTGATTTAGAAAACTATTTGTTAAAATGAGTACACCTTCAACTCCATGCAGATTGATTTCGCTAATCCAGTCAAGTCACCATAAATTGATTTTGCATTAATATTCATTTTTCGCAGTAATGCATAAATAGGCTTGTAAAGATTGCTCGTGATTATTTGTTGAAAAACTTTTCAGTCTCTATTTATGTAAGAGATTGGTGATGACTTGACTGTCTCTTCTTAGTTGCCAGAAAATAAAAAAGTACCCGATTGTCGATCCATTCTTATATTGAATTCTAATGATTCCTTGATCCACAGTATGTCGAATGCAAATCGATCAACGACTTCGTCAAATACTTTATCTCTTTGTAAATGTACAGATGCTCGTGATTCGGAGAATTTTGTATCTTTTTTTATATAATCTAAAGATCGATCCATTATTGCTTTATAGTCAATAGCATAGATCGATAAATTTGAGCCAGATAACGGATTGTACTGTTCCAAGGCAAAATACAATGCGCATATAGGGACTTTCTGTAAAATCCAGTAGTCTTGTTGATACACCATGGTGCTGCATCAAAGATAGCTATGAAATGTTTGATTTTGGCTGGTGTTCGTTTTGTTTGTATATATGATATTTTGACTGAAATTCTTTGATTGAACGCTCTTCAAATATTGTGGCAACTTGTGCGTTCCATCTTTTTCCGATTATCCGTTCTAAAGTGGATTCTAATTTCCAATTTGCATAAGATTGTCTACTGAAGACGAAATGATTTGGTAGATCATTCAATAAATCAATAAACTCTTCCGCCGTATCGATAGCTTTTTCCTCTATCATCCGTGTATTTGGTTGTATGCTTTTTGTGATTCTGCAATTGCGGCATCTCTTGGAATATCAGAATCCAAGGTTACACATACAGCTTCTTTTTTAAAATGTATAGGAGTGAATTTCTCGCCGTTCTCCATTTGTATTTTTGCTGATGCTTTATTGCCTGTAGCGGCAGTGGATTTTGCAACTGATTCAACGACTTCTTCGTTTAATGATTCGCCAAAAACATCAACAATTCCTTTCTTGCCATTTAATTTCTGACAATATACGGAAAGTGGCTTTTGGAATATTTCGTCTGCATCTTCTGGGTTCGGACCGGTAAAATGGGCTTGAAATCTCTTTATCGAATACGCTTTCCTGATTTTGTCGATGAAATCCTCTGGGTCTGGTATAATATGAACTACTGCAAATGCAACGATCAGTCACGCCATGAAAAGCTTTGCAACAGCTATCCGCAACGGGGATGAGGGATTTGCCGTTTATAATTCGGTGTTTCTTCAGTTTCATTGCGAAATCATCAGTATCTGGATCGGCAAGGAGATGTCGTTGCTCTCAGTGCCGGATGAAATCGCCGATCTTGGCGATGCCGGGGTGATCGGCATCAGGGAAGAGGATTCCTATACCAATCTCGTGTTCAGGAAATGGGGCGATTTGTCGAAGGAGCTGGGCCGTCACAAAGGCCATATCACACTTCATGCCGCCGAAAAGGGCGAGGATATGTTCAAAGCCGTATATCAAAATCGGGTTTCACGACCATCGCAAGGAGCTTTCGTTCGAGATCGTCAACGATCCGTTCGAGTTGCAGGCGGTTTCCAGGAAGATTTTTCGTCCGTATTCGCGCGGCATTGCAGCGTAACCTACGGTAGCCGAACAGCTTGCGCCAGTCGAGTTCAGCTCGCCAGATTTACCGGTTTCCCTCGTTCACCTTTTTTAAGAATATTTTTAACAACGGTTAATATCCGCTTAAGGTTTGATGGCTATTATGGTATCGAGCAGTTGAATCTATGGGAGGCTGGCTGACGTGGTTCTGAAAAAGCCTCCGTGCGTTTTCCGCAAGTCACTGTTTGATTACGCATGAAAATCATCAAATCATCTATTTAAAGAGGAGCATTGTTATGAAAACGAACAGACAGCCTTTTTTTCGCCGTTTGTACAGAATTCTGGCCTCGACGGCCATGTGCATTGCATTGACGACGCCACTCACGCCACGGCTGCTTCAGGCTGCCGATTCCGCCCCGGCACAGAGCGCTCCGGCATCCCTGAAGGCTGGCGACCAGTACGGCGGCGGCAAAGTGGTCTACCTGTTCCAGCCCGGAGAGTCTGGCTATGTCGCCGGGCAGACGCACGGGCTGATCGCCGCCACGGCGGATATTGGTGAAGGTATGATGTGGGCCAAAGCAGTAAAGCTTTGCAAGGAGTACCGTGGAGGCGGATTCAGTGACTGGCGTCTGCCCAGCAAGGAGGAGTTGAACCGGCTCTACAAGAGCAAAGCACTCATCGGCAGTTTCAAGGAGCGTCACTTTTACTGGAGCGGCACCGAAAGCGACAAAAACGATGCCTGGGATCAGAGTTTCCGCACCGGCATCTGCAATCTTGGCTACAAGCTCGACAACAATTACGTTCGCGCCGTTCGCGCGTTCTGATCGGCAATGAATTCAATGCGGTTGGTTCCTGGGTGGCAAGCCCTCCCCTCGCTGCCTGGGGGCCAGTCGCTTTTTTTAATGCGCCATTGTTCATATCGTCAGGCGATGGTTCCAATTTGCGGAGGCCAGACTCTTCAGAACTTCGCGTCTGGTGTCGCATGACGCTTTTTTGACGAATGGCGTCGATTCCGGTTTTATGAAAAATCAGGGAAATCGATAGTTCCCGATGGTTTGCGTTATTGTCACGCTTTACAGAGCCGGGGCCTTCGTCATTTCATTCATTTGCGGTATACTATTATTTTATGACTCACATTCCTTTGCCCATCGTGATGAAAAAAGCCAGGCCCGTATCTTTTCGCTTTCACGAAAGGTTCGGAAACACAGCGGAGTACAGTGAAAATGGTCGTAAACCATTAAATCCATGAGACTTCTCGTTATCGAAGATGAGGCGGGCATTGCTCGTTTTCTCAAGGAAGGTCTCGAAGAGGAGTGCTTTGCCGTGGATGTGGCCAGTGATGGCAAAACCGGTCTCGATCTCGCCATGACCAACGAGTACGACCTGATCATGGTGGACTGGATGATTCCCGCGCTCAGCGGCATCGAGGTGTGCCGCCAGATTCGCAAATCGGGCAGCAACGTGCCCATTCTCTTTCTGACGGCAAGGGATACGGTCGAAGATGTTATTTTTGGCCTCGATTCAGGCGCGAACGACTACATCAAAAAGCCGTTCGAATTCGAGGAGCTGCTCGCGCGCATCAGGGTTCAGCTCAGAAGCAGCAATCAGGAGGACGAGCGCCTGAGCGCCGGTGCTGTTTCCATCAGCACCGTTACCCATCAGGTGTTTTGCGGCTCCGTGGAGATACTGCTGACGCCGAAGGAGTTCGCCTTGCTCGAATACCTCGTTCGCAACAAGGATCGCGCGTGTTCCAGAAGCAAGATCATCGAGCACGTCTGGGACATGCACTTCTATTCCGATACGGCCGTGATCGACGTCTACATCAATTTTCTGCGCAAGAAACTCGAACAGGCCGGGTGCACCAACCTCATTCAAACGATCAGGGGCGTGGGGTACATCATTCGTGAATCCCGCTCCGCTCCTGAATGAAGCGGCCCGACAACAGCGTTTCCGCCAGCCGTTACGCCCGGATCGGGAAATTTTTCCCGCCCATGAGCCTGCGCAACCGGATCGCCTTCTACTACACCGTTACGACGGCGCTTCTGATGGCGGCTGTTTTCGGGGCCATTTTTTTTTCCATCGACCGTATCGTTTTTCTCCATTTCGATCAGGAGCTGCGTCACGAGGCTTCGGAGGCGTTGCAGAAAGCCCGCCTCAAGGGGAAGCTTTTCAGCGAACTGGAGAGGTTGTGCGAGCTTGACAGCACCGAGGTAAAGCTCAATGGCGACAAATTACCGGTCGAAAGAATCAGCACCGATTCGGGTTTCATTCAGATTTTCGACCGGCAAGGTCGAGTTGTCGGCAAATCGCTCAATCTTGAAAATCACTCGCTCAAATTCAATACCAGCTATTCGGGGGTTCGATTTTTCGACAGCACCGTTGGCCCGGAACCGGTGCGTGAGGTGCAGGTGCCGCTGATCGACAAAAAAGGCGAGGTTGCAGCCTGGCTCGTCGTCGCCATTCCGACGGGCAACATCCTTAGTATTTTTATCGATCTGCGTAACATCATGATCGTGTCCTTTCCGGTCATCATCCTGTTCCTGTTCATCCTGACCCGGGCGATTGCTGGCCGAAGCATCCGTCCAATAGAGAAGGTGATCTCGACCGCTGAGACGCTGACCCAGGAGAACTTTGGCCAGCGGATTCCGTTGCCGCGCCAGCACGACGAACTCTACCGTCTGTCCGCTACCATCAACGCGCTGCTCGACCGCTTGCAGGAGGCGTTCGAGCGGGAAAAGCACTTCACCGCCGATGCGTCGCACGAGCTGCGAACGCCGCTCGCCGTCGTGAAAGGCACGCTCGACGTGCTGGTTCGCAAGCCGAGGGCGGTCGAGCACTACGAAGAGAAAATACGCTACTGCCTCGATGAACTGCAGCGCATGTCGCGGCTGATCGATCAGCTGCTGATTCTGGCGCGGTACGAGCAGGGGACAGTCAAGCTGCACATCGCGCCGCTTCAGTTCGCTCCGGCGCTCGAATCGGTCATTTCGCGCATGGAGCGGCTGGCCGGGGAGAAGGGGATCACCATCGTCAGGGAGAAGCGCGACGAGGGCCAAGTCTCCGCAGATCCGGCCATGCTCGATATGATTCTCGAAAATATTCTGTCGAATGCGATCAAGTTCTCGCCTGCCGGTTCATCCATCGAGATCGATGTCGCGCGGCAGTCGGGCCTGCTGGTCTGCACCATTGCCGATCATGGCCCCGGCATTCCCGAAGACAAGCTCCAGCAGGTGTTCGACCGCTTTTACCGGGTTGACGAGTCGAGAAGCTCCGGCACGGGTGGTTTCGGTCTCGGGCTCTCTATCGTCCGCAAGCTTGCCGATCTTCAGCACATCGCCGTTTCCGTGACCAGCCGCGAGCAGGAGGGGAGCACCTTCAGGCTCGTGTTTCAGCGCCTCTGATTTTTGAGTGAATTTTAAGAAAGCTTTCACCCTCCTTTAAGCTCCGCCGTCTATCTTTTCTTCTGACAGATTGCTCAGGATAATTGACCGATGAATATGTTGAATTCCGTTCTCATCAGCCGCGCATTGCCGCTGACGCTCTCATACCTCCTGCTTGTGGCCGCCACTTTTTCGGTGGACTTCATTCTCCATAAAGCGGGGCTTGCCTGGACGGGCCGTTACCTCGGTGTGGCCGGAACGCTGCTCGTGGCCTTCTCCTTCGGCTATTCAGCGCGCAAAAAAAAGCTGATCGAACACGGTCCGCTGAAGCATTTTCTCCGGTTTCACTGCAACGCGGGTTGGCTCGGTACGCTTCTGATTCTCGTGCATTCGGGGATTCATTTCAATGCGGTGCTGCCCTGGATGGCGACCGCTCTCATGATGGTGGTGACGGCGAGCGGTCATGTTGGCCAGTATCTGGTGCGCCGGATCAGGGAGGAGGTGAAACGCAAAAAGCAGCAGTATGGCATCGCCGCCGACCGTACCGATGGCCTGGAGCAGCAGCAATTCTGGGATTCGGTGACTCTCGGCGCGTTCGAGAAGTGGCGCTTCGTTCACATGCCGCTCGTGACCTTTCTGGTGGTGCTGACCGTTTTGCATGTGGGTTCGATCACCATGTTCATGAACTGGAGGTGATGCGGTGAAAAAATCTGTTATCGCGGCGGCCTTCGTCGCCGTCATCGTCGCGCTACTCGTCGCCTTTCCTGAAATCCTGCTCAACCCCGGCCCGCTCATGAAGGGGCACAAGCCTCTTGACAACAGCTGCTTCAGTTGCCACCGCCCCTTTGCCGGGACCTCGCAACAGTGCGCCGAATGCCACAAGCCAGCGGATATCGGCATCAAAAACGTGGCAGGCCGCCTCCTTGCCGTCAAAAGCAGCAAAGCGCTCTTTCACCGGGCGCTTTCGGAAACTTCGTGCGTTCGCTGCCATACCGATCACAAAGGGCGGCAGCCGAAATACACGCTGAAAACCTTCAGGCACGACACGCTTCCAGCCGCGCTGAAGAACGATTGCATCGCTTGCCACAACGACCGGAAACCGGCGGATGTTCTGCATCGCACGGTCAGCGATGCCTGCGCTACCTGCCACAGTACCGACAAATGGAAGAGCGCGGTGTTTGACCATACCCGGCTTGGCGCGTCGGGCCGCGAGTGTATCACCTGCCACAAGAAGGATACGCCATCGGATGGCCTGCATCGCCAGATAGGCTCCGGGTGTTCGAGCTGCCACGGCGTCACGCGCTGGAAACCGGCAAATTTCGACCATAGCCGTTCGTTGTCGTCTGCATTGAAAAACAATTGCATGGCGTGCCATGCCGACAAGAAACAAAACGACGCTTTGCACCGGAATGCCGGGAATACCTGTGCGACCTGCCACGCCACCGACAAATGGAGTAACGCGGTGTTCGATCATACCCGACTTGGCGCATCGGGCCGCGAGTGTATTACCTGCCACAAAAAAGATACGCCATCGGATGACCTGCATCGCCAGATAAGCTCCGGGTGTTCGAGTTGCCACGGCACGACGCGCTGGAAACCGGCAACCTTCGACCACAGCCGCTACTTCAGGCTCGATGGGGATCATCGCGCATCCTGTTCGACTTGCCACACCGTGCCGGGCAATTACAAATCGTACACCTGCATGAATTGCCACGAGCACTCGCCGTCGCGCATCGCCAGCGAGCATCTCGAAGAGGGCATCCGCAACTACAACAACTGCATCAAGTGCCATCGAAGCGCATCAGAACACGGCGAAGGCAGGGGCGAGGATGATTGAGTGGTTTGTGGGGGCGTTGGAGAAGCAGTCCTGTTTTTCCGTCCTATTCGTCCTATAAGACTTATTTGACCTATTCTTTTCTTCTCAAGGAACTGAACGCCACAGCTTCCAGTTTATAGTTAAGTGCTTCTGAGAGCTTCAAATAACCACTTAATTTGTACCTATCATGGCAACCATCACGCTCAAGGGAAATTCGATTCACACTGCCGGTGAGCTTCCGGCGGTTGGCAGCCAGCTTCCGGCATTCTGCCTCGTCAAAAGCGATCTTTCGGAGGTTTCTGCTGCTGATTTCGCTGGCAAGAAGCTGGTGCTGAACGTCTTCCCGAGCCTCGATACCGCCGTCTGCGCCTCGTCGGTCAGGCGCTTCAACAAGGAGGCTGGCGAGCGAGGCGATACCGCCGTGCTCTGCATCTCCGCCGATCTTCCGTTTGCGCAGGGCCGATTCTGCACGGTCGAGGGGCTCGAAAACGTGGTCTCCCTGTCGGTGTTCCGCTCACCCGAGTTCGGCGCGGAATATGGTCTTACGATCACCGACGGCCCGCTGAAAGGCTTGCTCTCCCGCGCGGTGATTGTCGCGGATGCTTCCGGCAAGGTGCTTTACACCGAACAGGTGCCCGAGATCGTGCAGGAGCCGGACTACGACAAGGCGCTCGCGGCGCTTGCCTGATCGTCATCACAGTCTGTTTCAAAAGTCTGTTTTCAACCAGTTTTTCAGAACTCAGACCTGTTGTTATTCTGAACGAAGTGAAGAATCCAGTTTCCGAAGATCAGCAGTAAATGGATAATTTATCAGACATTACGAAAGTTCTCTGGATTCTTCGCCCGACTTCGTCGGACTCAGAATGACAGACAAAACATGACAATAATCATTGGTGCAATCTCTTTTAAGACAGCCTTCTACAGGGTAATTGAATTTGTCCCCTCTGCCTCTCGAAGCCATGCAATCACCCGATGGCATGGCTTTCGTTTTTCCGCCGAATTTTCATCTCTGCAATAATTTCCCTCACTTTTTCCTTCATTCAATACGTTCGTATTTCGTATCTTTCCTCAGATTTTCTCTTTCACCATTCAAATCTGAACTCCATGAAGTCCCAGACTCCTCCCGCAGTTTCACCGGTCGAACGCAGCCTCGAAGAGATCAGGCTCACCGATCTGACCGAAGGCAAAACCTATTTTTCATCCCCTGCCGCGTGGGATGATGAAGTACTCTACTTCCTCATGCTCGACCGTTTTTCGGATGGCAAGGAGTTCGGCGGCTTCGGTGACGTACATGGTTCGCCGGTCGAGGTGGACAAGGCTCGCACTACACCCATGTTTCGGCTTCAGACCGATGCGAACAATGCCGAGTGGCAGCAGTGGTTCGACGCCGGGAAAAAGTGGTGCGGCGGCACCATCGCGGGGATGCGCGACAAGCTCGGCTACCTGAAGCGGCTTGGCGTGACGGCGATCTGGGTCAGCCCCGTCTTCAGGCAGGTAACCGGCAGCGACTCCTACCACGGCTACGGCATCCAGAACTTCCTCGATGTCGATCCGCACTTTGGTACCCGCGAGGAGCTGCGGGAATTCGTGGCTGATGCGCACCGGCTCGGCATTCGGGTTATCCTCGACATTATTCTGAATCACGCCGGTGACGTGTTCTCCTATCACGACAATCAGCAGTATTTCTACTACCAAGGTTCGACGTGGCCGGTCAAAGGGTACCGGCTGAAGGGGGACTCGGGTTCGATTCCTTTCAGCATCGCCAGCGGGGAGGCTCATCCCGAAATCTGGCCGGACGGGGCGATCTGGCCGCTGGAGTTTCAGAGCGAAACGACCTGGACGATGAAAGGGGAAATCCGCAACTGGGATGGTTTTCCGGAGTATCTCGAAGGCGATTTCTGCTCGCTGAAGGATATCAATCACGGTTTCGGCGTGGAAGACCCGGCGCAGAGCTGGGATCTGGAGCGGAGGATCAACCTGTTCAGGCCATCGGCGACGCTCGATCATCTCATCAAAGCGTACCGATTCTGGATGGCATATGCCGACATCGACGGCTTCCGGCTCGACACGGTCAAGCACATGGAGCCGGGCGCAGTGCGCTACTTCGCCTCGGCGATCCACGAGTTTGCCCAGACGCTCGGCAAGGAGAACTTCCCGATCATCGGCGAGATCACCGGCGGGCGCGCCTTCGCGGTCGATGTGCTCGACGTGACCGGCCTTGACGCGGCGCTCGGCATCGACGATGTGCCCTCGAAGCTCAAGTACCTCGTCAAGGGCAAGTGCAGCCCCGGCAATCCGCAAACCGGCGAGCAGGAGGGCTATTTCGACCTCTTCAGCAACAGCTTGCTCGACGGCAAGAGCGGCCACCAGTGGTATTCGAAGCACATCGTCACCATGCTCGACGATCACGACGAGGTGTATGAGCCGGTCAAGCACCGCTTCTGCGGAGAATCGCCGGAGAACTGGAAGCTCCTGAAAGCCGCGCTGGGGCTGAATCTCGCCACGGAGGGGATCAGCTGCATCTACTACGGCACCGAGCAGGCGTTCAACGGGGCCGATCATCGGAGCGGCGACCATTCGTATGGTGACGTGTTTCTGCGCGAGTGCATGTTCGGCGGGCCGTTCGGATCGCTGCAAAGCAAAGGCCGCCACTTTTTCAACGAGGAGCACGAGGTGTACCGCTTCATCAGCGAGCTGATCGAGTTCCGCGAGAGCGAGATCGCGCTGCGCCGGGGACGCCAGTATCTGCGGCAGGTATCGGCGACGGGCAACGAGGGCGAGTTCTTCTATCCGCAACCGGTGAACGGCGAGTTGCGCTGGGTGGTGGCGTGGTCGCGCAACTTCGCCGAGACGGAGTGCCTGTGCGCCATCAACACAAGCCTCGAAAAGGAGTTGACCGTCTGGGTGGTGGTCGATCACCAGCTTAATCCGCCCGGCAAACTGATGCACTGCGTCTTTTCGAGCCTGCCGGAGCAGGTCGGCGACGCCGCCGAAGTCAAGCCGGTCTGCGGCTCGGCGGTGCGAATCACCGTGCCGCCCGGCGGCTTCGTCATCTATCGCTGAGCGGTTTGGCGTCTGTCAGGACAATCGCGCAAAGTGGCGGGGTACGGAAGCTTTTCCGGCCCCGCCTTTTTTGTTACTATTCCAAAGGAATGAGGCTGTTTTAAAGCCGGGAGCGCCAAGATCGAAATCGTATCTGAGGAAGAGGGCAGCCGCAAGGGACTGCCCCTACGGATTGCAAGGCGTTGTTCATTTCATCTTGTAGGGGCGGACCTGTATGTCCGCCCTGTCATGATAAGGGAATGCGAATAGACACTATAATCGAATCAAACAATCTATGTTCACAGGGATCGTCAAGGATGTGGGAGCGGTCGAGAGCGCCGCGCGGCAGGGGAGTGGGGTGCGGCTGAAGGTGCGGTATACTTCGCAGGCGGAGTTCGGCGATCTCGGGATCGATGAGAGCGTGAGCATCAATGGCGCGTGCCAGACGGCGGTGGCGACGGGGCCGGGGTGGTTCGAGGTCGATACGGTGGTTGAAACGCTCAAAAAGACCACGCTTGGCTCGTTCCGTCCGGGCACGCCGGTCAATCTCGAACGGGCCGTGCGCCCGATGGATCGCCTCGGCGGCCACTTCGTCTTGGGCCACGTCGATGGCGTCGGGCGTGTGGCGCGCATCGAGGAGGTGGGCGGCAGCCGGATGATCTCGGTGTCGTTCGATTCGCGCTTCGATCAGTGGATCGTCTCCGCCGGTTCCATCGCCATCGACGGCGTGAGCCTCACGGTGGCGTCGGTCGAGCCGGGACTTTTCACGGTGGCGATTATTCCCTACACCTTCGGCCACACCACTATCACCGACCTCGGTACGGGGAGCGAGGTGAACCTCGAATTCGACATCCTCGGCAAATACATCGCCCGGCAGAAGTCCGTCAGTTCACCGGCGGAGAGCCGCATCACCGAATCGTGGCTGAGCGGCCAGGGGTTCGCATGAAACCCGATGAGCCAGTGCAGCCAGATTTGTTCGGACTTCCCTCCGGCAAGCGGGCCTCCGCGAAGCTGTACCAGCCGCTCGCCGAGCGGGTGCGCCCGCGCCAGATCGACGAGCTGTTCGGTCAGGAGCATCTGGCGGGGCCGGAGGGGCCGATCCGGCGCTATATCGAAGAGGGGCGGATTCCCTCCATGATCTTCTGGGGGCCGCCCGGCTCCGGCAAGACCACACTCGCCGAGATTTGCGCCGGTTCGCTGAACTACCGCTTCGAGCAGCTCTCCGCCACCGACGCGGGGGTGAAGGATGTGCGCCGCGTGCTCGACACAGCCGACAAGACGCGCCGCATCGAGGGTCGGCAGACGCTGCTTTTCATCGACGAAATCCACCGCTTCAACAAGGCGCAGCAGGATACGCTGCTCCACGCCATCGAGCAGGGCTTGATTGTGCTGATCGGCGCGACCACCGAGAACCCCTCGTTCGAGGTGAACCGGGCGCTGCTCTCCCGGATGCAGGTCTACATTCTTCAGCCGCTCGGCGACGACGAGGTGCGGCAGGTGGTCGAACGCGCCATCTCGAGCGATCCGGTGCTCTCTGTTGCCGGAATCGAGGTGCGCGACATGGAGTTCCTGCTCGGCTACGCCGCTGGTGACGCCCGCAAGGCGCTCAACGCGCTCGAAGCCGCCGCGTCGCTCGTGCCGCGTGGAACTTCACCAGTGGTGATCGACCGCAAGCTTTTCGAACAGGCGCTCCAGCACCGCGCGGCGGCGTACGACAAGGGAGGCGAGTCGCACTACGACACGGTGTCGGCCTTCATCAAGTCGATGCGCGGCTCCGATCCCGATGCGGCGCTCTTCTGGATGGCGAAGATGATCGACGGCGGCGAGGATCCGAAGTTCATCGCCCGGCGCATGGTGATCTTCGCCAGCGAGGACATCGGCAACGCCGATCCCTACGCGCTGACGCTCGCCGTGTCGGTGTTTCACGCAGTCGAGCTGATCGGCCTGCCCGAAGCGCGGATCAACCTCGCGCAGGGCGCGACCTATCTCGCCTCGTGCCCGAAGTCGAACGCGAGCTACGAGGGGATCGGCGAGGCCTTGTCGGACGTCAAAAGCGCGGGCGCGTCAGCCGTGCCGCCGCTCCACCTGCGCAACGCCCCGACAAAGCTGATGAAGGAGATCGGCTACGGCAAAGGCTACCGCTACCCGCACAGCTTTCCGGGCCACTTCGTCGATGAGCACTACTTCCCCGAACAGATGGAGCCAAAAGCCTACTACCGCCCCACCGGCGAAGGCCGCGAAAAGTTCATCCGCGAACGGCTGGAGGGGTTGTGGAAGGATCGGTATAAGGAGTGATTGCGATGGAGCGGGTTGGATGGTATCTTTGATGAGTTCTGAAAAAACACCGGCATCCGGAATCTGAATACCACGGGATGAGCGAGACTGAAAAACGGAAAATCAAAGTCTTCATCGCTTCGCCGAACGACTTGGCGGAAGAGCGCCGGAAATTCCGGAGTGCAATCGATGTGCTCAATATCGGTTTCGGCGATGGCGCGAATGTGGAATTTATCCCTTTGGGATGGGAAGACACGCTGGCCTCCACCGGACGGCGAAGCCAGAGCATTATCAACGCAGACATCGATAGTTGCGATGTTTTCATTCTTGCGATGCACCGGCGATGGGGACAAGATGCTCCCGATGCTGTGCCATACTCGTCGTACACTGAGGAGGAATTTCATCGGGCGTTGGAACGATGGAAAAAGACCTGTTCGCCTGAAATTTTCGTCTTCTTCAAACGGGTCGATGCAGCCTCCGAGGCTGATCCGGGGCCTCAGTTGAGCAAGGTGATAAAATTTCGTCAGCATCTTGAGGAGACTCGACAGATTCTTTACCGCTATTTCGATTCCTCCGAATCATTTCTTGAAGAAGTCGATACTCACCTCAGAGCTTATGCGAGAGGTGATTTGCCGAAAGCCGAGGATCGTGATGACACAGTTGTGCTGCCGATAGCTGCATTGCAGGAGGTCGAGAAAGCGAAACAGCTCGCTTTGCAGAAAACGGAAGAAGCAAGACTGGCGAATGATGCGGCTGAGGAGGCGCGGTTGAAGCTGGAAGCTATGCAGCTACAAACGGCTGAAGACGCGGCAAAACTCTCCAAAGAGGGAAAGATCGAGTTTGCGAGAGAAAAGTTTACAAAACTGGTTACAGAGACGACGAACATAAGAATATTGTTTCTTGGATTTGAATTCTTTTATCGTACCGAAGACCTGGATTCCGCAGGAAAAGTTCTTGAAAAATGGCTGAGTTTAAGCGATAAGGAAAATAAAACAATAGACACCGCAGCAGCTATCGGTAACCTTGGTAACTTGTATAGAAGTCAAGGCGAGTTAGGCCTCGCAGAGGAGATGTACCAAAAGTCATTAGTTATTAGTGAGTCACTCTGTTATAAACAGGGGATATCCTGTACCTACTATAATCTTGGGAATTTGAGTCAAGAGCGAGGTGACTTTGATAGAGCGGAAGAGTTGTACCAGAAGTTACTGGTTATTGACGAGGAGCTTGGTTATAAAGATAAAATGGGTGATGACTACCGGAGTCTTGGGATTATCTATCAAAAAAGAGGTGAGCTTGATCGTGCAGAGGAGATGTACGGAAAGGCGTTGGCCATTAACACGTCACTTGACCAGAAAGAGGGTATGGCAACTCAATACGCAAACATCGGAATTTTATATCAAATAAGAGGCGATTTTGATGAAGCGGAGAAAAGGTATCAACAATCAATTGTTCTTTATCGAGAAATCGCTTCAATAAAAGAAAACTATATCGAGTATTTGTTGAAAAAGTTAAGAGACGGCCAGTCACCATCCGAAGATAGCGTCGAAGCATAAATCATAACAAACGTAAGTACCATGAATCGAACCATATACAGCCATAACCTGCACAGAATCATCGCATTGCTTGTTCTCTTTTTCACGTGCTCGATTCCCGTCCACGCGGAGACCAAGCCGGAGCCGTTGGCAAAACAGCCGCTGGTTATCAGCCTTGACGATGCCGTGCGGATTGGCGAGCAGCATAACCGGGAGCTGGAGATTGCGCGGCTGGACAAGCGGATGGCGGGGCAGAAGGTTCGGGAGTCTTGGGCGGAGGTGTTGCCGCATCTGTCGTCGAGCCTGACCTATACCCGCACGCTGAAGCCGACGGTGCTCTTTCTGCCGTCGAGCATGTTCGGCGGGACGGGCGGCGGTTCGCAGGCAATCGAGATCAGTTCGGATAACTCATCCATCGCGTCGCTCAATCTCAGCCAGAACATCTTCAAGCTCTCGGCCTTCGCGGGCATCAAGGCCGCGTCGCTCGTGCGCAAGATCAGCGACCAGTCGTTTCGCCAGTCGAACGCCGAGGTGGTGACGTCGATCCGCCGCGCCTATTACGATGTCCTGATCGCCACCGAAAACCGCAAACTCGTCGAGCAGAGCATCGCCCGCTGGGAGGCGGCTCGCAAGGACACGAACTCGCTCTTCCGGCAGGGGGTAGCGGCTGACCTCGATACGCTCAAGGCGTGGCTCTCGGTCGAGAATCTCAGGCCCGACCTGATCCGCGCACAGAACGGCGAGTCCATCGCGGCCACGAACCTGAAGCGGATCATGGGCATCGATCAGGAGACGCCGCTCACTTTGTCGAGCTCGCTCGCCTTCCACGAGATCGAGCTGCCCAGGGATGTGGCGGCGGCGTATGGCGAAGCGCTCGACAAGCGCCCGGATGTGCGGAGCCTTGCGCTCCAGGCCGAAGCCGAGAACGCGAAGGTGATGGCCGCCCGCTCCGAAGGGCTACCGGTGCTGAGTGCCTTCGGGCAGCTTGACGCGCAGACGCAGTTCAACGACGGCCAGTCGCTCGACTCCACCCGCTGGCCGGTCTCATCGACGGCGGGCTTGCAGCTTTCGGTACCGATATTCTCCGGTTTCGCCACGAGCGCCAAAATCGAGCAGGCCAAGATCGCAAGGTTGCAGACCCGTACCCGGTACGAGGATCTGAAGTCGCAGGTGAGGGCCGACGTCGAGGTGCGCCTCTCCAACCTCATCGAAGCCCGCAAGCGCATCGACGTGCAGAGCAAAACCATCGCCGTCGCGGAGCGCAGCTACCGCATCACCATGCTCCGCCTGCGAGAGGGGATCGGCTCGCGGCTCGAACTGACCGACGCCGAATTACAGCTCGACACCGCCAAAACCAACTACCTGCAAGCGGTCTACGATTACCTCGTCGCCACTGCCGAGCTGGAAAAATCGCTGGGAAGGATCGACCCAGCGGTCGAGCCGAAGTTGTGAGGGGGGAGTTGATCGAAATCGCGTTTTGTCGGAGGGCAACATTTTGGAAGGGGGGGGGGGGGGGGGGGCTCGACCCAACGGGACCGCCCTCCGTTGAAGATGCAATTCGTTGTGACTGTAGGGGCGACCCTCGCGGTCGCCCAATCGCGAAGCGGCGCGTTGCTTCGATGGGGTAGCCGCAAGGGCTACCTACAGAATATTCATACTCCATCGCCCATGATCCAACGATGGTGATTACCTCTTTTTCATTACTGCCCGGCACACGATACTCGACGCCCGGCGCGGGTCGATGCCTGCCGCGAGTGCGCGTTTGTTATGCCGCGGTTTCGGGAAGGACTAAATCGTTTAACCACCACCTCCACCACCTTCAGAACTCTCCGCTGAACGGCGCCAAGTAAGCGCTACAAGCCAGAATGAGAAGGAAATGGTTGGGAAGTCCCATTTCTGCGCAATTGTCTCGATAATAGTCCGACGGGTCAGAAGGTGAACTCGAGAAATAGTCGCCAGCAGCTCACCTGAACGTTCGACACGAAAGCTGTTGCCGAATGGGGACTCGGCACGAAGCACCAAAGATCCACTCGAACTTTGTATGTCGAAAGTTCGAGTGAAGACAGATTGCTTCTGCGCTGAGGCAATCTCCTGTCCTTCGTGGTCTAAAGTCCAATGCCCGCTGAACATGCCGTGCTTGCGAACCTTAAAATGGGTCCCATCGGCGGTAATGGCTCCCTGTTCGCCAAACCATTCGAAATCCAAAGAGGCATGGTGCCCTTCGCCGTCAAGAATGAAGTCCCATGAGAAAATGCTCTTTGGTTTACAATGAATCATCGGATGATCTCCTGGGGCGGCCTAACCTTGTTTAGACTGATCCGCCTGAACTGCGGATTGTTGAATTGTATCCTGTATAAAACACAATCGAATATCAGCTCAAGATATTCTAATCAAATGTTTTATAATCACTTAAACTTCATATAATGTTGTATGTCGCCTTCTTGTATGAATCGTCAAAAAAACGATGCTTACAACCAGTCTGCACAAGCGCATAAGCTATCGTGGTTACGGCAATGCTGGTCGTCGAACAACCTTGTTAAAATGTAAATAACGCACTACTTACTATAAAATCATTTTTATACACGCTGAAACAACGTAGTTAGTATCAACCATTGGCAAGGTTCACCCCTCCAGCTCGATACGGAATTTCTCCCAAGCACTATCGCAGCGCGGGAAAGCGTTGTCAATATCAGGCTGGTATCGGATTCATCGAGCAAAATCCATCACCCCGCCTTGTGCGCGGCAATCGCTTCCAGAAATGGCGCGGCGTAGCGGGCGAGTTTGACTTCGCCGATACCGCTGATGGCGAGCATCTCTTCAGGGGTCGAGGGCTGGAGGTCGCTCATTTCGGCGAGGGTTTTGTCCGAGAAAACGACGTAGGGCGGTACTCCCTGCTCGTCGGCGAGGTACTTGCGAACCTTGCGCAGTTCTTCGAAAAGCCGCTTGGCATCAGGCGGCAGGGCGTCGAGTCCGGTGTTTTTGCGGGAGGCGGCGCTCTTCTTCTCCGTGATCCGCACCAGCTCGACCCGCTCCTCGCCCCTGAGAATTCTCGCGCCGCCTTCGAGCAGGTAGAGCATCGGATACAGCCCCTCGGAGCGGCCAACGGCTTTTCGGGCAAGCAGGTCGTCGATGAGCTGACGCCAGAACTTCTTGTCGTGCTCCTTGCCGATGCCGTACACTTTCAGGCGGTCGTGGCCGAACTCCAGAATTTTCTGGTTCTTGCTGCCAAGCAGAATGTCCACCAAATGGGTCGCGCCGAAGCGCGAGTCGGTGCGGACGATGGCCGAGAGCAGCATCTGCGCCTGGCGCGTGCAGTCGGTCAGCTCGTGCAGGCCGAGGCAGACGTCGCACGAGGCGCAGTTGTCGCGGGGATAGGTTTCAGCGAAATAGTCGAGCAGCATCCGGCGGCGGCAGGCAGTGGAGGAGGCGAACGAGACGACCTTCGAGAGCGAGTCGAGCGACCGCTGCCGCTCCTCTTCGTCCTGCATCGCGTCGATAAAGAAGCGCACTTTCGGAATATCGGCCTGTGAAAAGAGCAGGATGCAGCGGGCCGCCTCGCCGTCCCGTCCGGCGCGCCCGGTCTCCTGATAGTAGCTCTCGATGCTCTTGGGCAGGTCGGCGTGGATGACGAAGCGCACGTTGGACTTGTCGATCCCCATGCCGAAGGCCACGGTCGCCACGATCACCTCAACCTCGTCGCGGATGAACGCCTCCTGATTGCCGTGCCTTTCCCGGTCGTCGAGACCGGCGTGGTAGGGGAGGGCGCGAAATCCGCGCTTTTGCAGCATGGCCGCCGTGTCGTTGACGCTTTTGCGGCTGGTGCGGTAGATGATGCCCGACTGGCCGGAGAATCCCTTCAGAATCGAGACGAGCTGCGCCTCTCCCGCCTCCTTGAAGCGCACTTCGTAAGTGAGATTCGGGCGGTCGAACGATGCCCGCAGAACGAACGGGTCGCGCAGGCGGAGCTTCTGTGCAATGTCGCGCTGCACCCGCTCCGTCGCCGTGGCGGTGAAGGCAGCGACGGGAATATCGGGCAAGAGATCGACAATCGATGAGAGGGCGAGATAGTCGGGCCGGAAGTCGTGGCCCCACTCGGAGATGCAGTGCGCCTCGTCGATCACCGCCATGCTGATTCGGCTGCGAAGTAGAAGATCGCGGAAATGGTCGAGTGCGAAGCGTTCAGGGGCGACGTAAAGCAGATCGAGTTCGCCGGAGTGAAGCGCCCGGAGTACGGCGGTCTGTTCGGCGGGATCGAGCGAGCTGTTCAGAAACGCCGCCCGGATGCCGTTCGAGCGCGCCCCATCGACCTGATCCTTCATGAGCGAGATGAGCGGGCTGACCACCAGCGCCGTGCCCGGCATGAGGACGGCGGGAAGCTGGTAACAGAGCGACTTGCCGCCACCGGTGGGCATGACGGCGAACACATCCCGCCCAGCCAGGAGCGCCCGGACGATCTCCTCCTGACTGGGCCGGAACGAGCGGAACCCGAAAATCCGGTGCAGCGCACCGTCAAGCGATTCAGCGCCGGAAGAGGAGTACGGGGCGCTCATGCGTGCGGCACTCAGGAGTGAGCCATGTGCCTGACAGCCGACTCGACCTCATGGCTGCCCATCTTCGAAGCTTCAGCAGACTTGCCAGTTTGGGGCGTTTCAAGCGGCGCGAGCAGCTCCGGCGCAATAGTGATCTCCACCCCCTGCATGATGCTGTCGAAATAGACCACAAGCCGCTCTTCCCGGCCCTCTTTTCTGACTACGCCCTCCATGTCCTTGAAGGGACCGGTCAGCACCCGAACCTTCTTGCCAACGGGAATGGCAAGTACGGCCTCGCCAATGGCATCGGGTTCATGAGCCAGTCGTTTGAGCCACTCGATATCACGCTCGGAAATCACCGAGGGAGTTCTGCCGATACCGATGAACTTCACCACGCCGTCAGTATCGAGCACATGAATATGCTCTTTGTGATAGTCGATGTTCACGAAAACATACCCTCTGATAAGCGGCTCTTCAACCTTTTTTTTCCGGTCACTCCACTGCCTGATGGTTTCAATCAGAGGCAGAAAGCTTGACAGTCCCTTCTCGAGAAAATATTGATGCACTTTTTTCTCGTATCGGGAGCGAACATAAACGGCATACCAGCACGTGTTTTTTGTAGACTCACAGGTCATCGCAAAAAGGTCAAATATGTGCGTTCACTTACTGTATACGTCAACAAGTTATTCTCTTGATCCAGTAACGCAAGCGGTGCTTAAAAAATACTGAATATATTGCACTTGTTTCAATATAAAAAACTATAAAAAAACAACCTAAATGGCTCGGATATGGTTAGTACATCGCAGTCGCCTTTGGCGAGGGAAACCGCTGTATCGTTCGATAACGATGATTGCCACATACTCACCTGGCCGGCATCATGAAACGCATATCAAAACGGTAAACGGTTCGACCGATCATCTCCCGCAACGCCATCGACGACATGTACATGCCATTGGCGCTGGGCACAAAATCGAGCAGCGTCGTCCGGCGCTTCATGTCAGTCGCCCGAAAATCGACAGGCCAGGGGTCGACCTCGAAACCCGCAGCCCTGAAAAGCGTGAGAGCACGTTGCATATGAAAAGCGCTGGTCACCAGAATGATCCGCTTCGGCTTGCCTGGCGACACGCTGAAGAGCGCCGCCGCCGCAGCAGCCTCCCCGGCTGTATTGGCTACCGTCGAGGTCAAGCGGATTTGCCTGGCAGGCACGCCGCGCAAATGCGCCCGTTTCGCCAGCAATTCTCCCTCTGGAATGCTATCAGTATCCCACGGCATCTGACCTCCTGTAAAAACAAGCAGCGGCGCTTTGCCCGCTTTGTAAAGATCGATCCCGCCTTCGAAACGGTCAGCAGCCTCTCCCAACTCGCCCAACGGTGCGCCTTCGATCTGCTGAAGCATCCCGCTCAAGACGATAATGGCCTCCGTCTTCCGGACGCGCTCCACCGGAACGCGATGGTTCGGCGCTTCCATACTGCGCATCAGCGCATCGCCCACGACGGGCAGACTCAGCACCCAGAGTAAACCAACGGAGATCCACAAGAGGAAATGGCGTTTGAAGAGCAAGCCGGCAATGGCCAGCAGCAGGCAGATGCCCGGAGGGAGCACTAACAGCGGCAGAAGTTTACTCAGTATCAGCATGGAATATTTGAGCGCTACGAAAACACCGGAGGCCAACTTTAAGAAACAGTGAAGATAGCAAGATATGGTGGAAAGTTCAGTCTCGTTTCACCCGATTTTGCTTTTCATCGGGCGCGGCGGCTCTTTTCAGCTGGTACTCGGCAAGAATGGGGATATCGGCTTCGGGAAAATCGTATTCCCGAGCCTCGTCAATGCCGATCCATCGCAACTCCTCGTGCTCGCCAGCCTGCGGTGCTCCGTCGACGATTCTGCAACGAAACGCAATCAGCCTGAGCGACCGGTCGGGGTAACGGTGCTCGACCGGAGTGAGGCGCTCGATAATCTCCACCTCAACTCCAAGCTCTTCCCGAAGCTCCCTTTCGAGAGCCTCGATCTCCGATTCTCCCGGCTCGATCTTACCCCCCGGGAATTCCCATTTGCGCGCCAGATGACGCCCCGGAGACCTTCTGGCGATAAGAAACTGCTCATCTCGCTCGATGATGGCGCACACTACGTCGCCGATATGTAATACAACTGACATTATAAAATGAATGTGATGAAAAATGATCTTCAATCAGAAGCGTCAGCCATCAGCATAGCGATAGGTTCTTATGTATAGCGCTTTTACTGTATGCTCGCTCTCTCTGTCTTAAAATAGCTCTCGGGCGACAAGAGAGCAACGGCAACGGCATAAAATCACAACTGCATTAAAAACAATCACTTAGACAAATTACAAATCTAACATCCTTATATAAAGCCGCGAGCAAATATGACTATTTCGGAGGCTCATTTATATGATTTTTGTAAAGCTTTTTTATTACTTTTTTCCCGATAAGTATCCCGTCAGGCAAAACTGTATCAGTTCATATAAACAGCAAAAGTATGAAAAAGCAATCCATTGCTCTCTTGATAATGTTTGGTTGTGCTGGTACAAGCAGCCAGGCCCGCGCCGCGAATAATATGTTGACGCTGAATGACATCGTTCCCACAGCCGGATCATCGGCATCAATTGTCAGTGGCGGAATTTTGCAGCTCACCAATAACAGCCTGTCGGATCCGACGTACCAGATCGGGTCGGCTTACAGCACGAAGGCCGTCAACTATTCCAACTTCAGTGCTTCGTTCAGCTTCAGGTTTACCGGAACGGGTGCCTACGGCTCTGCCGATGGCCTTGTGTTTGTCATAAAAAATGCCGGGAGCAAAACTGCCGGAGGTGATGGCGGCGGGTTGGGTTACGGAACAATCTCTACTGGCAGTGGATCGTATGTCGGCATTCCAAACAGCATCGGCATCGAGTTCGACAACTGGGTCAATCCGGAGGTCAGTGATCCATTAGTCAACCATATCGGCATCAATACGAATGGCAATGTAACAAGTCTGGCAACTGCCAACGTTTCTCCTTCTTTCAATGGTAATGGGCCCTGGTATGCCTGGATCGATTACAATGGCACCAATCTTTCCTTGAGTGTCAGCACGCAAAACTCGAAACCAGGAACCGCGATGCTCACCTATGCCATTGGTAACCTGGAGTCAATTATCGGTGCTCCAACGGCACTGATTGGTTTTACCGGTTCAACCGGCGGGGCCACGCAAACAGAACAAGTACTTTCGCTCAATTACAACAACTCGATCGCCGCTGTTCCGGAACCCGGTCTGTTAGCGCTGCTTGGAACTGGTGGCGTGATGGCCTTCGGACGGAAACATATGACGAGACGGCGGAATATTTCCTGACCCTTTCGATTACAGACCTCGATGCATCGGCGATGACAGAAAACAATGGCATCCTCCCGGCCTCATCACATGGTGCATCGAGGCGTATATTTGCGGCTATTGATGGTGCTCAAAGAGATTGTTTTACCGCACAGCGCATTCAACCGTCAAACGCCTCAAGCCCTATCCGCCGGATTCTCCTCGTTGCATATGTACCTCGATTGCCTGTATATTACCTCATCTATATTCCAACTTCATTCACCACAATCGAGGAGATCGTTCAATGAAATCTCTCATTTTTCGCCTGAGAAGCCTGGCGCTGCTGCTCCTGTTATCTCAGCCGGTTGCGGCCTACGCTACCGGGCAAGCCGTGTCCGATCAGGAGACTTTAAAAAAGGAGTACAGTGCGGCAGTCGTGGATGCTGCCGTGGCTGAACCATCGGAAATATCGAAGAATCTTGTCGCTATCGTGCCTGCAAATGATCAGCTGGTCTGGAAAAACAGAGGCGATGCTGAGAGTGCGAGAGTTCTGGTGGTGACCTGGACCAGCTACAATGGCTATGACAATCAAGTCGGCAAGCCGTATACGCTGTCGAGAGAGGTCTGGGTAACGACCGTGCCGGAGGTGAAAAATTTCTGCAAACAGAATAATGTGCGCAACGCCCTACGGCTCGAACAGCTTCTCGGTCTGCCGCCAAATAACGGCAAAACGAAGTTCGTCGAGATGTGGGTCAAGCCAACTGACCTGTATCGCCCCAGCGCGGATCCCGAGATCACCGATAGTGAAGCGGAAACCGATTTCCCGACCCCCAATTGCTATATCAAAGTGAGTGACGATTTCAAGAACTGGTACAATAATCTCAAGAGCAACTCATACGGAGACAACGGCTACCCGTGGACACGACTCGGCTACACCTACGATTGGGGCAACAAAAAGAGCCACGTAGGCATGAGCGAATTCGTCATCCTCCCCGGTTCGACTGTTGAGATCAACTCGGTTGCAACGACCGAAGAGTACGAGAGCGGGAAGTGATTGGTGATCGATTCGGGGCGGCAGTCCATGCCGCCCTTCCGCAATGTTTAGCTTTTTATTCTCATTTATTGCTCCGGCAACAATAGGTTGTAATTGAAATTATCACCCATCATCTTGCCTGCCACTCTACATCCCCCCAACCGCCCAGTTATCCTTGTTCTGCTGTAAAAAGATGCGAGATTGATTCGCTTGCCAGCTTGAATATTTGGATATTTGTAGGATGTTTTTTAAAATCTGCATATACAAGTTATGTGACAATGGTTCTTATATATATACCCGCATTTTTACACTAATATTGTTCGTCAGGTTTCAATAGCATCGCTCAAGTTTGAAAAGACAAGGGTTCACAATGAGATTCTGATTTATTAAAAACAAAAAATCGGGAGAGAAACCATGAAAAAGCGGCTTTTTAAAAGTGCACTTTTTGCCCTTGCGCTTGGCGCAGTGATGTTTAATCAGGCACAAGCCACGGTACTGTCATACAACATCAGCATGGACAATGGGTTTGAAGTCTATCTGTCCACTGATAACTCGACAGCCGGAACCCTTCTTGGCTCAGGAAACTGGTGGCCAACAACCTACAATGGAAGCAGTTTCACTCTCACACCTGGTCAGGATTATTATCTCCATGTATATGGGTATGATGAGGGTGGAATGGCTGGATTCCTTGGCCAATTTACTCTGTCTGGAACTGACCATGTGTTTGTTAATGGCACAAACAACCTGCTCACGAATACCTCTGACTGGCAGGCCAGTAGCACTGGATGGAATACCTACTCAACACCGACTTCCTGGGGTATCAATGGTGTTGGACCTTGGGGAACCCTACCCAACATTGACGGAACAGCTACATGGATATGGTCTGGCGATGCCGATGCGAACAATAATTCTTATTTCACTACAACAATACAAGCTGTTCCTGAGCCTTCAAGCACGATGCTTTTGGGGCTTGGAGGGCTTGGCCTAATGGCTATGACCTATGCAAAACGGCGCAAATCTGATAGTGTAGCCTGAAACGGCTTCTGTTTTTCTGTTGCTACGCAAGGTTTGGCACTTCCTGACAGGCATCTTCTTTACGAGGAGATGCCTGCTTCTTTGTATACACACAGATCGTTACAACTTTTGATAATATTCAACTCGTTGTCCATGCGACATCGCTATAGAGACGTTTTTCAGGTTGGTATGCTATACTTTCAACTTCAGTTAGTATAGTCTTATGGATTATTGGGTTGGGAAAAAAGAGACTCCGGCTTTTCAGTGCCAATCGATAGTTGCTCGTTTCGATTGCCAATTTTCAGTTATCACTTGCCCTTCTTCCTGTACGTGCCAATCAGCACGGCCTCTCCGAGGATATGACCTTTCATTGCGGCTTCGAGGTCGGCTTTCATTGGTGAAAGCTGGTCGGGAAGCACTACGTCGAGGGCGTAGAGTTTGTGGAAGTACCGGTGCGTGCCGATGGGCGGGCAGGGGCCGCCGTAGCCGCCTTTGTTCCAACTGCTCATTCCCTCCAGCATCCCGACAGCGGGCTTGTTCCCGGCTCCCTCAGCGAGTCCTGTTGTTTCCGGTGGGATGTTGTACAGCACCCAGTGAACCCAGGTGAATTTGGGGGCCGCCGGATCGGGCGCGTCCGGATCGTCCACAATAAGCACGAGGCTTTTGGTGCCTTTGGGGAGATTCTTCCACGCCAGCGGTGGCGAGATGTTTTTGCCTTCACAGGTGTAGAGCGACGGGATCGCGCCCATGTGCCGGAAGGCTGGCGAGGTGAGTTCGAAGTTCATGGCTTCTCCTTTCTCTGCGGCATTGAGCGTGGCGGGCATGAGCATCACCGTTGATAGAAGCATCGCCAGAAGATTGTTGATGATTGCCGGGTGGTTCATGATGATGAGTGGTTGTTGGGCGTTTCAGTGATTTTTCGCTGGAACGCTTACCGGCGGCTATTGGTTCTCGTTTTTCGCTGGGAAGTAGTATGAATGAAACCAATGGAGGCTTAATGGTGCGGTCGTCGATCAGGAAAATTTCCGGCTGGTTGTGGGAAATTCCGCGCTCCTACCGCGCCGACATGCGGGTTCCGGCGCGATTTTACGCCTCCGAGGCGATGCTCGACCAGATTCTCGCCGACCGCTCGCTGGAGCAGCTCGTCAACGTCGCCACGCTGCCCGGCATCGTTGGCTATGCCATCGCCATGCCTGACATTCACGAAGGGTACGGCTTTCCGATTGGCGGCGTGGCGGCGTTCGACCTCGACAACGGTGTCATCTCTCCCGGCGGTATCGGCTACGACATCAACTGCGGCGTGCGCCTGCTGGCGACCCGGTCTTCATTCGAAAGCATCCGCGAGAAGATTCCCGATCTCGCCAGGGAAATCTACCGGCAGGTACCCTCCGGCGTCGGTCGTGGCAACAAGATCGCCTTTTCATCCGCCGAGCTCGACCGGGTGCTTCGCGAGGGGGCGCGCGGCATGGTCGAGCTTGGCTACGGAGAGCCGGACGACCTCGCTCATATCGAGTCCGGCGGTGTGCTCGACGTGGCCGATCCGTCGCAGGTCTCATTTCAGGCGAAGCAGCGGGGGCACGATCAGCTCGGCACGATGGGGGCGGGCAACCATTTCGTGGAGATCGACCGGATCGACGCCATTTACGATCAGGAGGCCGCCGGGCGCATGGGACTGTTCGAGGGGCAGGTGGTGATCCAGCTCCACACCGGCTCGCGCGGCCTCGGCCACCAGATCGCCACGGACTACATCCGCGCCATGAACCACGCAATGCCGTCGTACGGCATCGTCGTGCCCGACCGCGAGCTTGCCTGCGCGCCGTTCCTCTCGCCGGAAGGTCAGGACTATTTCAGCGCTATGTCGGCGGGCGCGAACTTCGCTTGGGCGAATCGCCAGCTCATCACCTGGGAGATCCGTCAGGCGTGGCAAGCGGTCATGGGTGCCGATCCCTTGAGCGTGGTCTACGACGTAGCGCACAACATCGCCAAGATCGAAACCCACGAGATCGACGGTCGCCGCCAGAAGCTGCTCGTGCATCGCAAGGGGGCGACCCGCGCCTTTGTCGGCCAGCCGGTGATCATTCCCGGCAGCATGGGCACCGCCTCGTTCGTGCTGGAGGGAGAGCAGGCCTCGATGCTCGAAAGCTTCGGCTCGTCGTGCCACGGCGCGGGCCGCCGGATGTCGAGGACGCAGGCAAAGCGCGAAGTGCAGGGCAGTCAGCTCAGGATGGAACTCGAAGCGATGGGTATCACCGTGCAGGCCGGCTCGATGTCGGGCCTGGCCGAAGAGGCTCCCGCGGCCTATAAGGACATTGATGACGTGGTCGGCACGGTAATGTCGGCAGGCATCGCCCGGAAAGTGGCGAAACTCGTGCCGGTAGGAATTATGAAGGGATGAAGGAAGAAAGTTGAAGGAAGAAGGTGAACGGCGAAGCGTTACGTTTTGCTTCGTCCACTCCGCCCACCTCGTCCACTCGCCGCTTAACAGGCCTCATCGGCAAGGCTGATTTTCCGCGCTTTTCTCCGTGAGGCAATTCCCGCAAAAACAGCACCGCTCCCTAAAAGCGCCAGGGTTGACGGTTCGGGAACCACACCAATTGCCGATACCGGCTGGAAGCCGAATGAGTTCAGCGTCGTCGTCTGAGTGGCGCCGCCTGTCGATGCGGTGAACTCTAACAATCCAGTGGATGAACCTACATAGGATGGGATATCGATGTCATACGAAAGCATCGCTATCGCGGGCTGAATTCCGGTCTGATTCACGCTGACCGACAGGGTCGTTCCATCATAATCGACCCATGCAAACCAGGGGTTTGCGCTGTTAAAGTCAGTTGCCACAGCGGCTTGCGCAAGGCTCATCATAGAAGCATTGGCATCGATGGCGATGTGATTGCCGTTGATGTCATTCGTCACCTGGCTGCCTTTCCAAACAGAATTGTTCACATGGCTGTCGAACTCTACGGCGATGCTGTTTCGTATACCTGATACACCGTAACGGTCTCCATAGCCTATCGCTTCTCCGTTATAGCCGAGCCCGGTATTTTGAAAGGCGCCATTGCTCGCCGGATTCTTGATGACGAACACCAGTCCATCACCCGCGCCAGTTTTGGAGAAGGTAAAGGAGAAGTTGGCGCTGAAGCCGGAAACATCGACGGGTTTATTGAAAACAACGCCGCCGACTTGATTTATCGTCGATGGAACAAGCTGAAGCGTGTTCCCGGCTTTTTGCGCGGAGCCGAGAAGCGTATAGCCGGAAGCGGAAGAAAAATCGCTGAAATTGATTAACGAACCGGCGTTTGCTTCATGGTGAAAGCCAAACGAGGCAAGAAACGTAATCGAGGCGACAAGTAACTTTTTCATCGCTGGTATAGCTTTGGATGAACGGAAAAAACAGCTTGAACGGCAGAAAGTACCCTAATAATGCGGAAGGGATACCATACTAGCTTATGATAAAATGTACATGAATTTTATGTAAAATCCAATACCTACTATATATGTTTTCGCTGTTTTATCTTATCCCCTCGGGTGGAACGTCTTGTGCACCTCCTTGATGAAGGAGCGGTCGATGTGGGTGTAGATCTGGGTGGCGATGATCGAGCTGTGGCCGAGCATCTCCTGGACGACGCGCAGGTCAGCGCCGCCTTCGAGCAGGTGGGTGGCGAAGGAGTGGCGGAAGGTGTGCGGGCTGATCGGCTTTTCGATGCCCGCGATTACGGCGTGCTGGCGCACGATGTTCCAGGCGGCCATGCGCGAGAGCCTGCCGCCACGTGAGTTCAGGAAGATCGTGTCGTACGACGCCGCGCTCGTCATGCCGGGGCGCAGCTCTTCGAGGTAGCGTTTCATCCACGAGATGGCCGTCTGGCCGATGGGCACGAGCCGCTCTTTCGATCCTTTGCCGAAGACCCGCACAAAGCCGTCATCCATGTAGAGGTTCAGCCGACCAAGTCCGATCAGTTCGCTCACGCGGACGCCGGTGGCGTAGAGGAATTCGAGCATCGCCTTGTCGCGCAGCATGAAGGTGCCGGTGGGATGTCGCCGGAGCGGCGCGTCGAGCAGCGACGTCATCTCCTCGACGGAGAGCACGTTCGGCAGGTATCGGGCCAGCTTCGGCTGGCGGATGTTCTCGGCGGGGTTCATCGCCGAGATTCGCTCCGTCAGCAGGAACTTGTGGAAGGAGCGGATCGCCGAAATATTCCGCGCCACCGAACTCGCTTCGAGGCCGATGTCGTGCAGCTCCTGAATGAATTTGCGGATGTCGCCCGGCACGGCTTCGTCGGGTTTGACGCCGTGCTCGTGCAGCCAGGCGAGGTAGCGGCCAAGGTCGTTCAGGTACGAGACGCGCGTGTTGCCCGAGAAGTTGCGTTCGAGGGTCAGGTAGTTCAGGAAGGTTTCAAGCGCACTGCGCCACGGCTCTTCGAGTTCCGGCATTCTCACCCCTCAATTTTGCGGAACCGCGCGGCAAAGCCGCCATCGAATCCTTCGCTCGATCCCGGCAGGGTGAGCCGCGAGGTTTCCATGACATATCCGGGATAGCGCTTTAGGAAGGCTTCCGCCTGAAGCTCGTTCTCCTCCGGTTCGACGGAGCAGGTGGCGTAGACAAGCACGCCGCCGGGCGGGAGCAGCGAGGCCGCGCGGTCGAGTAGCGCGGCTTGCAGTTCGGCGAGTTCCCGGAGCTTTTCAGGCGTCGTGCGCCAACGCAGCTCGGCGCGCCGCCCGAGCACGCCCGTGCCGGTGCAGGGGGCGTCGAGCAAAATCGTGTCCACCGCGCATCCGGGATCGAAGGTGAGCGCGTCGCCTTCGCGCGGCTCGATGATGGTGATGCCGAGAGCCTCCGCGTTCGAGGCGATTCGCGCCACTTTGGCGGGGGTGCGGTCGAGCGCGATGACGCGCCCGCGATTCTGCATCAGCTCAGCCATGAAGGTCGATTTGCCGCCCGGCGCGGCGCACATATCGTACACCGTGCTGCCCGGCGCGGGCGCGGCCATGAGGCAGGCAAGCCCCTGCGTCGGATTCTGCACACTGACAAGACCATCCTTGAGCAGCGGTTCGAGCAGGGCGAACTGCTTCGAGAAAAAGAAGTTACCGAGTTCACCGTCATCAATTCGCCGTGCATCCACAAGTTCGGGCGTCGCCAGAAGCGTGTCGGGATCGGCTTTGAGCCGGTTGATCCGGTAACCGGTCGCTGGCGGCAGATTACTATGTACGAGCATCATCGTTGCAGTCTCAATGCCGTAGCGCTCGATCCATCGTCCGGCAATCCATTCGGGACAAGAGTAGCGGATCGACAGCCGCTCCGCTTCCGGCATCGAGGCCGTCCAGCCGTCGAGATCAATCGTCGCGGTTGAGATGTTGCGCAACAGGCCGTTGACCAGCTTCGCAAGGTGCTCGCCTTTGTATTTGCGGGCCAGCTTGACCGATTCGTTGACCGCCGCCGAGCGGGGCACGCGGTCGAGATGCAGTAGCTGATAGACGCCGAGGCGCAGAATATGCTTAAGTACTTCAGCCGCTTTGGCGTAGTCGTGCCTGTAGAAGCGGGCGATGACGTAATCGCACTGTCGCTGATACTTCAGCGTTCCGGCCACCAGCTCTTTTGCCAGCGCCCGGTCGCTGCGTTCGAGGCGGGAGTTTTCGAGTATCCGGTTGAGCAGCTCTTCGGATTTGCGCATACCGTCGAGTTCAAGGAGAACGCGGAGAGCGGTTTCACGGGCGGTCATAGATGGTGGCAAAGGGCAGTACTCTTTTTCGTTACGGGTAGCAAGGTCTTGTAAAATAGTATCATCTGTCGTAGATTCATGAAATTTGAACGTTCTTTTCAAGATTTCGAGCTATCATCCAGAAAGGCGGAGGGACTGGCCCTGCGAAGCCTTGGCAACCTTCATTCCACATGAGCGGTGCCAAATCCATCCCGGAGGGAATCCGGGAAAGATGATGTATGTATTCCTGCTGATTTCATACCTCTCTTGATGCTTCCCGCACCTATATCCTGATCCCGACCGCGCACTTTGGAGCGGCAGCGTTAACCATGTATAAAATTTACCATGAGTGAGGATAATACCTACCGGTTCGAGACCTTGCAGGTTCACGCCGGGCAGGAGCCTGATCCGGTGACCGGATCGCGGGCCGTGCCCATCTACCAGACCACCTCCTATGTGTTCGAGAACGCCGAGCACGGAGCCGACCTGTTCGCGCTTCGCAAGGCGGGCAACATCTATACGCGCCTGATGAACCCGACCACCGACGTGCTCGAAAAGCGCATGGCGGCGCTCGAAGGGGGCAAGGCGGCACTCGGCGTGGCGAGCGGTCACTCGGCGCAGTTCATCACCATCGCCACCATCTGCCAGGCGGGGGACAACATCGTCTCGTCGAGCTACCTCTACGGCGGCACCTATAACCAGTTCAAGGTCGCCTTCAAGCGCCTCGGCATCGAGGTGAAGTTCGTGGATGGCAACGATCCTGAGGCGTTCCGCAAGGCCATCGACGGTAATACCAAGGCGCTCTACATGGAGTCGATCGGCAATCCGGCGTTCCACGTGCCCGATTTCGACGCCATCGCCGCCATCGCCCGCGAGAACGGCATTCCGCTTATTGTCGATAACACCTTCGGCTGCGCGGGCTACCTCTGCCGTCCCATCGACTTCGGCGCGTCAATCGTGGTCGAGTCGGCCACTAAGTGGATCGGCGGGCACGGCACCTCGATGGGCGGCATCATCGTCGATGCGGGCGCGTTCGACTGGGGCAACGGCAAGTTTCCGCTCTTCACCGAGCCGTCGGAGGGGTATCACGGCTTGAAGTTTTACGAAGCGGTCGGCGAGCTGGCCTTCATCATCCGGGCGCGGGTCGAGGGATTGCGGGATTTCGGTCCGGCCATCAGTCCCTTCAACTCCTTCATGCTCTTGCAGGGGCTGGAGACCCTCTCGCTCCGGGTGCAGCGCCACCTCGACAACACCCTCGAACTGGCCCGCTGGCTCGAAGGGCACGACGCGGTTGCGTGGGTGAACTATCCGGGCCTCGAAGGCCATCCGACGCACGCTCTGGCCAAAAAATACCTCACGCACGGATTCGGCTGCGTGCTCACCTTCGGCGTCAAGGGCGGATTCGAGAAGGCGGTCAAGTTCATCGACAGCGTGAAGCTGGCGAGCCACCTGGCCAACGTGGGCGACGCCAAGACGCTCGTGATTCACCCCGCTTCGACCACGCACCAGCAGCTCAGCGCCGAGGAACAGACTTCGGCGGGCGTTACCGCCGACATGGTGCGCGTATCGGTGGGCATCGAGCACATCGACGATATCAAGGCTGATTTCAGCCAGGCTTTCGAGAATTTAGCATGACCCGGATGGAGCACAGAGCGATCATATCTGACAGTACGAACTTTTTTGAATCGAACGAGCCGTTGCAGCTCGAACTGGGCGGGGAGCTGCCCGGCGTGCGGGTTGCCTACCGTACCTGGGGACGGTTGAACGCCGACAAAAGCAACGTCATCCTGATTTGCCACGCACTGACCGGCAATGCGGACGCCGATGGCTGGTGGAGCGGCATGTTCGGCGAGGGGCGGGCGTTCGACGAGACGCGGGAGTTCATCGTGTGCAGCAACGTGCTCGGAAGCTGCTACGGCACGACCGGGCCGCTGTCGCTGAATTCCTTGACGGGCCGCCATTACGGCCCCGATTTTCCGCGCATCACCATCCGCGACATGGTGAACGTCCAGCGGCTCCTGCTCCGCTCGCTCGGCATCGAGCGCATCCGGCTCGTCGTCGGCGCGTCGCTTGGCGGGATGCAGGTGCTCGAATGGGGCGCGATGTATCCCGAAATGGCCGGGGCGCTCATGCCGATGGGCATCTCGGGTCGCCATTCGGCATGGTGCATCGCGCAGAGCGAGGCGCAACGGCAAGCCATCGCCGCCGACGCGGAGTGGCAGGAGGGCTGGTACGATCCGGAAGTGCAGCCGCAGAAAGGGCTGGCCGCCGCGCGGATGATGGCGATGTGCACCTATCGCTGCTTCGAGAACTACCAGCAGCGCTTCGGTCGTCAGCAGCGCGAAGACGGGCTTTTCGAAGCCGAGAGCTACGTGCGCCACCAGGGCGACAAGCTCGTCGAGCGCTTCGACGCCAACACCTACGTCACCCTGACCAGAGCGATGGACATGCACGATCTCGGGCGCGGACGCGAGTCATACGAAGCCGCGCTCGCATCGTTGAAGATGCCGGTGGAGATTCTCTCCATCGACTCGGATGTGCTCTATCCCAAAGAGGAGCAGGAGGAACTTGCCCGCCTTATCCCCGGCTCGCGCCTGCTTTTCCTCGACGAACCCTACGGCCACGACGCTTTCCTCATCGACACCGACACCGTCAGCCGCATGGTGTGCGAGTTCAAAAGTCAGTTGATAGTTGATAATGGATAATTGACAATGGATATTGAAAGAGGCGCGAAGTTTTTCCGTGCCTCGACCCCGTGTCCACGTCGTCCACTCAGTCCACATCGTCCACTTTTCACCCAATAACCTCAACCGCCGAAGAGATGCTCGCCATCAGCGGCGTCGGCGAAGTCAAGCTCGCCCGCTACGCAGCACCCTTTCTGGAAGCAATCGCCCGGCACAAGGCGCGGTGATTGCTTTTGCCTTAGCAGGCGTTATGGGATTTTTCTGATTTGTTTTTTTACGTTTCCTCTTGCTCTCGTGTACTTATTTTGATACATTAAGCCATGAACACACCGAAACTCGAAGTCCGGTTTTTCAGAAGCGGCTCTGGCAATGAGCCAGTTCGCGAGTGGTCATTACTACGACCACAAAAGGTGTCAATCGTTGGTTGAACAAGGGTTTATCCTGATGTCATTCTGAGCGGAGCGAAGAATCCAGAACTCTTTTTTTTGTAATAAGATGGATTCTTCATTCCGCTTCGCTTCATTCAGAATGACAGACTGTTTTCCAGGAATTCATTGCGATTTACTATAGCAGGAGCAATAACGCCTAAAGCTGACCTGCAACTGGCAATGAAAAGACTCAGGAGTACATGATGAAAGCTGAAAATATCGGCAGCAATTTCGATGATTTTCTTCAGGAGGAAGGGATTCTGGACGAAGCGAACGCCGTGGCGATCAAGCGGGTGATTGCCTGGCAAATCGATCTGGAGATGAAAGCGCAGAAGCTCACCAAATCAGCGATGGCAAAGAAAATGCGCACCAGCCGCGCCGCCTTGAACCGTTTGCTCGATGAAACCGACACCAGTCTGACGCTGACGACGCTTTCCCGTGCCGCAACGGTACTTGGGAAGAAATTTCGTATAGAGCTGGAGGGGTGAATATTGCCATCGATGGTGTCAATGTTATAGCGTAAAATGTTTTTGAAGTCGTGTTGACGTTATGTAATTTGTAAAGAGATTGTTTCAGGCCATAGTTTCAGGCCATAATGATGTGCGCACTACCATGATTTATACGCATGTCTTGAATCGCAGGCCGTCTGGTGTCCGAAGCTCTGTTGACGGGCTGTGAGCAGCGTTCTTATGTCGATCCGTATAAGATGCAGAAATAAAAAGTAATGTAAGACTTAAGTGATTAAAGATAAAGTTATTAGCAGTATTTGCAATGGCTTCTCGATTGCGTCTTATATGGACTGTGATTCAGAAATCCGCGGTTTAGGCGGATCAGTATAAACAATGTTAGAACTACGGGACGGATGACTATGAACTTGGAAGAAGCAATATCCGAAGCCAACCAGCGAGCGTTAGAGTTACACGGCCTTAGTTTGAAACATGATGATCGAAGCCGTACTGCAGCCGCATTGTTTGCAATTGCCCAGCAGCATCAAAGTGCAATACTCATACTTCTTCGTAACAAACCGCCTTTGCAGGCAACTGCATTTTCATTGCTTCGTCTGTTGCTAGAAACTACTGTTAGAGGTGTCTGGGTTTTACGATGCGCAACGGAGACCCAAGTACAAAACGTAATTGAAGGCAAGCAAAAGCAACTGGATATGTCGAGTATTTTTGCGTCGGTAGATAAGGCGCTTAGCGACAGCGCTGGTCACGATGTTCCAGCTAAATCCCTTTACGAAAAGCATTGGAAGGTGTTGTCGGCCTACACCCATGGGTATGAGCAACAAGTCCAGAGGTGGATTGCGACTAAGGACATTGAGCCAAGCTATCCAGAGGAGGAAATTGAAGAGTTAATTTCTCACTCAGACCGCATCGCAAAGCTCGCATTTGCTTCTGCTAAAGCATTAAAATTTGAACAGAACCAATGAGTTCTAACATGTCGCTCCAGCCGACCCGCTTGGCGTTATGCACAGTAGGATCACATAAATTACAAAAAAAGAATAGAGCTTTTATGCTACAGGAAATGATACGTTACTATCCCTGTGACTGTGACTTTGAATTGTAAATGCGTAATTGCCTTTTTATCGTTTTCTGAACCCGACTGTCAAAGTTCTATAATCGTGTTGTGAAACATCGGCAGATCATATTTTATAATTTCATAAACCGTCTTGTCGCTGACAACATCATATCCGTAAGACAGAACATTCCTGAATCCAATGATGTCCTTTGCTGATACTCTGATCTTCACCCTTTCCCCTCGATCCCCTCCAGCAGACGCGCAATCTCTTGTGGCGAAGGCAACTGGCCGTGAAGCTCCTTGGGAAGCGTTCTGGTTATTTCATAGGTTGCGACGCCGATCGGCTTTCCGGTATCGTGCAGAGCGTATTCCACCACCGTGCGATTTTTATCCTTGCACAGGATGATGCCGATGGAGGGATTTTCGTCCTTCTGCCGCACCTGACGGTCCAAAGCCGTCAGATAAAACTGCATCTTGCCGACGAATTCCGGCATGAATTTGCTGATCTTCAGCTCAATGGCCACCAGCGCAAATATTCGTCGCCATCCACTTCAAGCCGGTACTGGCTGCCCATGAAGGCGAACATGCCACCCATCGCCCGAAGAGATGCTCGCCATCAGCGGTATCGGCGAAGTCAAACTCGCCCGCTACGCCGCGCCATTCCTCGAAGCGATTGCCCGGCGCAAGGTGCGCTGAACCGCTTGCTCGATGACGCCGATACCAGCATGACGCTGTCAACGTTTTTCCGCGCTACAACGGTGTTGGGGAAAAAGGTTTGTATTGAGTTGGTGGGTGAATCTTGTCGCCGATGATGGTATTGCCGTATTTTTAGCCTTTATAAAAGAAAGTGGTTTAAATTAAGAAAAAGTATATTTATATTTTTGTAAGGTTGTTCGACTACAAGCGTTTTTGTGACCACAATTGTTTATACGCTTGTTTTAAGCAAAGGCGATCATGAAGTGAAAAGCCCTGTTGAGATGTATGTTTCCGGTTTAGGCTGAACAGTATAAATCGCTAGGTTTAAATGGTTGTTAATACTGGTAAGTTGTTTATCAATAATCAATTGTTTTTAAAAGCGTGTTTTAAGTTGTGTCATCCAGAAAGAGGCCTTCTGCTTTTCCTGAATTAGCAGATCGGTCTAAGTATTGTCAGGCAAACTACACCAAGGAGCCATCCATGAAAAAAACACTTATTGCCGTTAGCTTCGGACTGGCTTTCGCCCTGCCCACGCAGGCAGCGCGCGCTGCCGTGATCGTCAACGGTAGCTTCGAGTCACCCGGCGGTGCTCCCATCCGCAACTGGGTCGACAACACACCGCCTTCCTCGTGGGTTGCCGGGGGAACTACCCTTACCGACATCTACGAGAGCAGCGGACAGGACGCTATATCGGCCCAAAGTGGTGATTACTACGTCAGTTGGGGCCACAACGGCAACACCGGAGGGACGTTGTCGCAGAGCTTCGCCAGCACTCCCGGCCTGACCTATACGGTCGATTATTTCGTCACGCAGCAACAAGGATTCGACTCCGCACAACAGGTCACGGTGGAAGCTCTCGACGGTGTCAACGTCCTGGGCTCGGTCTCGATGAATATGAACATGGCTGACGGGAACTGGGTTGCAGGAACCAGGCTGACCTTCGTGGCCGGTCCCAGCGGCACGACAACCCTCACCTTCATCGACTCCACCCCAGCCGGGTCGGGCGGCGGACCGAACTGGGCGCTGGACAACGTGTCCGTCAGTGCCGTTCCTGAGCCATCGACCGCGATCCTGATGGGATTGGGAGGGCTTTGCGTCGCGGTCAGAAATCGGCGGCTTCGCGTCGCGCTCTAATATGTACGCTCAACGCTGAAGCCTGACCTCGCGTTGCAGTAGAGTAGATACTCTTTTCAAAATCAACGCAATCAAGAGGTTTTTTAGGCTATCCAACGCGAACGGTGCGGAACGAACTGCACCGTTCGCATAACCTTTTCCTAACTTTGCGCTTCACCCAAACCGCGCCTGCAAGCTGTTTTGCATTTTCGGGTTTTGTGGTTTGCTCGGGCGGGCTTCCGCGTTAGGCGCTCATGAAAAAATCGACTTGCGGACGAGACTTGTCGCGTCAACCTCTCACCCGCACAACGGACACACAGGATCGCGTCTCACCGCGACTTTGCGGAAGTGCATCATGAGGGCGTCGAGGATGAGCAGAGCGTCCGTTCGGCGACGGCTCTTCTTCTGCAATCTTTCGGGTACAACGTCCTGAGCGCCGCAACCCCGGAGGAGGCCTTGCGTCAGGCCGCCGACCATCCCGGCGCGATCCACCTCTTGATCACCGACGTGATCATGCCCGGCATGAACGGCCGAGACCTCGCCACGAAGCTCTCCGAAATGCAGCCAGGCTTGCTCTGCCTGTACGTTTCCGGCTACACCGCCGACGTCATCGCCCATCACGGCATTCTGGAAGAGGGCATCCACTTCCTCCCCAAACCCTTCGCCCGCGAAGCGTTAGCCAACAAGGTACACGAAGTGCTGAGAGGCCGGAGGGGGATGGAGAAGCATTGATTGGTGGCGGGGTGGCTGGAAGAGGGGAAGATGTGGGATAATTGAAACACTGTTGGTGTGGTGATTGTCCGCTCTGTGTTTTTCAGACGCAGAGCGGGTAGAGGGTGAGCGGCGGATGGCTTGGATGGTGGCGATGACAATGGACGGTGCGTGTGCTAAGGATGATGTTCCGTATTGTGCTGGAGAGTTGAGCTTTGTCAGCGGGAAAATCGTTGTTTTGGGGTGAAATATGTTTGAAAGCATGGTGCCGTTATCTATCTTTTCGAATAGATTGTTCAAAGACATGAAATGTGATGTATGTACCATAATGGTTTATACAAATTTTATATACAATAATCGACATGGAGTAGGTACCTCGGTTAACCTGTTTGTTGCGCTTATAGGTTGATCTGTGTGACCCGGTTGGTGTGAGTAGTGATGGTCATATATGTAAATCGTTGGTTCTTCGCGGAATTTCGTGGAAAGATGGGGTGCGAAAGGTACTTTAGCGTAATTCTGAGCCTTATCGAACCTCCTTGCTGAAATCGTCCATGCAGAGCCTGACACACCACTACCACCAACTTT
>Ga0326726_10000098_pt1 | contig 82460 bp, 78 predicted proteins | sample MHFenrmetagenome_2_FD_207603 | JGI IMG/M metagenome (GOLD analysis project Ga0326726, IMG submission 207603) | Lab enriched peat soil microbial communities from Michigan Hollow, Ithaca, NY, United States - MHF15MN | ecosystem: Environmental > Terrestrial > Soil > Wetlands > Peat | place: USA... | reverse complement strand
GCCAGGGTCAGGCGCCGGCCGGCGCGTCGCATCACTCGGCAATGGCAACACCCGAGCCGCCCATCTCCTTGGGCAGGTCCTTCAACTTGGGCAGGCCGTCGCGCAGATGCAACTGGGTTTCCTGGTAATTCACGTGCACGCCCGGCTGATAGGGAAAGTCGGGGATCGTCGCGGCATACACGTCGATCAGGTTCCAGTGCGGATGCTCGGTGAACAGATGTCCACCGCACGATTTGCACCACTGGCGATAGCTTCTGGGCGTCTTGTGATAGGTGCCGATCTGGTCGGCACCGCGCGTGACCTTCACTGCGTCGGGCTGCCAGAGCGTGAACGCGTTGACCGGTGCCGCCGACCAGCTGCGGCACGACTCGCAATGGCAATAACCCATCGCGGCGGGCGCACCGCTGACGCTGAACTGCACGGTGCCACAGAAGCAGCTGCCCGCGTAGGTCTTGGCCTGGGACGTGGTGGATCGAGTATCGGATTCAGCATGCATGGAGCGATTTCCTTCGTTGAATCCCGCTTGCGGCCTGCGCCATGGCGGGAAGGGTTGATGCACTGGGTACCACGTGAGAAACGGGTGCCGACGGCCATTCGACTATGGGCACCACAAGGCTTTGCAGGTTGACCGACACTCCACCCTTCTTGCTCGATACCCCATGGATGCGTTGTCAGCCGTTCTGAAGTCGGTGCGCCTCGAAGGCGCGCTGTACCTCGATGCCGAATTCACGGCGCCGTGGTCGATGCGCGGCCAATACGGCATGGCCAGCGTCAAGCGGCGCCTGGCCGGTGCCGATCATGTCGTGTACTTTCACCTGCTCACCGAAGGGACCTGCAAGGTCAGGCTCGCCGACGGCACCGAAGTGCTCGACGTCGGCGCCGGTGATCTGGTGCTGTTCCCGCAAGACGACCGGCACCTGATGGGCAGCGATCTGCATGTCGCGCCGCTCGACGGCGAGAACTTCAACGGCGGCCACGAGCCGGCACCCAAGCTCGTGCCGATGCGTTACGGCGGCGGCGGCGCGCCGACACGATTCGTCTGCGGCTACCTCGCATGCAATCGCAGCCTGTGCCGTCCACTGCTCGACGCATTGCCTCGCGTGTTGCACATCCCGATCGGGGACGGCATGGCGGCGAGCTTGTTGCGCGAACTGTTGCGCGTCGGCGTGCAGGAGTCGTCGGCCTCGGGGCCCGGCTCGCTGTCGACGCTGACCAAACTGGCCGAGCTGATGTTCGTCGAGGCGCTGCGCCGCTATGCCGAGAGCCTGCCACCCGACGGCAAGGGTTGGCTCGCCGCCGTGCGCGACGCGCAGGTCGGGCGCGCGCTCGCGCTGCTGCACGGCGATCCGGCCAAGGGGTGGACGGTCGACGAGCTGGCGCGCGAGGTGGCGCTGTCGCGCTCGGCGCTGGCCGAGCGTTTTGCCACGCTGGTGGGCGAGCCACCGATGCAATACCTGACCCGCTGGCGGTTGGCGCTGGCCGCGCGCACGCTGCGCTCGGGCAGCGAGGCGTTGTCGCGCGTCGCCGAGCGCAGCGGCTATGAATCGGAGGCCGCGTTCAATCGCGCGTTCAAGCGCGAGTTCGGCCTGCCCCCAGCCGCGTGGCGTCGCACGGCGCCACAGCAGCCGGGCCGCACCTGACATCTCAGCGCTTGGTGACCACGACCTCCAGGTAGTCGCCAGGCGCCACCATCGTGCCGTCTTGCGCGAGGTTGAACTGGCCGATCAGCGCGATCAGGTCGCTCGCAAGCTTGGGCTGCGCGGTGGCGTCGAGCGCGGCGAACGCCTTGAGCACCGGGCCGTAGAAGTTCTTGAAGATCTCCAGCCAATGATCGGGCGAGCGGTAGCGAAACACGAAGTGCCGCGGCGTCACGTCGATCGCCGCCGCCTGCGCACCGAACAGCTCGTCGATGCGCGGGCGGCTGCCCCACAACGCGGGCGACTGGATGCCGGCCGGCGGCGGCACATGCTTGCCGATGGTCTTGAAGAGCTGGCCGATGAAACCATCGGGCGTCCAGTTGGCCATGCCGACCTTGCCGCCGGGCCTGCACACACGCAGCATCTCGCTGGCAGTGCGCGGCGGGTTGGGCGCGAACATGCAGCCGAAGGTCGACACCACGGCGTCGAAACTGCCGTCCGCAAACGGCAACGCCTCGACGTCGGCCTCGCGGAATTCGATGTCCAGCCGCTCGGCCGCGGCGCGCTCGCGGCCGCGCGTCAGCAGCGCACCCACGTAGTCGGTGGAGACCACCTGGCACCAGCGGCGTGCCGCGGCGAGCGACACGTTGCCGTTGCCGGCGGCGACGTCGAGCACACGCTGGCCCGAGCGCAGGTCCATCGCCTCGCAGAGCGTCTCGCCGACGATCTGCAGCGTGGTGCCAACGATGGCGTAGTCGCCCGACGACCAGGCGGCCTGCTGGCGGGTCTTCACGGCAGCCAAGTCGGGCTGGGCGGCCTGGGCGCTGGCGGGGGCAGTGGCAGACAATGTGTTCATGGTGGCCTCTCCGGTGGTTCGGTGGATGATGGTCGGCGCTGCGGTGAGCGGCCGGCTGCGGCCGGCTGCAGCCCCTGCGCGCCGACCGGTGTCCGGCACTGTGTCAATACCCCGTGGTAAGCGGCATGGAAGCCGTCGTGGAAGCGCCCGTGGAATTTGATCGAGCGCCCGCCGACGCCGCTACACCGCTGCGCCTGCAGCTGCTCGGGCCGATGGCGATCGAGCACGATGGCGGCAGGGCGATCGTGCTGCCGCCGTCGCGCAAGGTGCGCGCACTGATCGCCTACCTGGCCATGGCCTCGCACGCGGTGGCACGCAGCCACTTGTGCGAGCTGCTGTGGGACCTGCCCAACGATCCGCGCGGCGAGCTGCGCTGGTCGTTGAGCAAGGCGCGCTCGGTGCTCGACGAGCCGGCGCGCACCCGGTTGCTGACCGATGGCGACACGGTGCGACTGGACCTCGGCGGTTGCACGGTCGATGCGGGCGAAGTTCGCCGTGCCACGCAAGAGGGCATCGCCGGCCTGCCGATCGAGCGCCTGCGCGCGCTGTCGGCGCTGTGCGCGGGCGATTTCCTGGCGGGGCTGGAGATCGAGCGCAGCGCACCGTTCAGCGCGTGGCTGACCGGCCAGCGACGGCACCTGCGCGCGGCGCATGCGGCGATCCTCGAGCACCGCGTGCGCGCGCTGGCTCCCGCGTGCGACGAGGCGGTGGCCTGCCTGGAGCAGTGGCTGCAGCTGGCACCGTTCGATCGGCACGCGCACGAGCTGCTGCTCGATGCGCTGGCCCGGCGTGGTCGCATCCGCGAAGGCGACGAACACGTGGCCGCGACCGCGCGCGCGTTCGATGCCGAAATGCAGGACTGGGCGCCGATCGGCCTGGCCTGGCGCGCGGCCAAGGCGCGGCATGCCGGCATGCCGCTTTCGCTCGGCGCGGGCGAGCCGTTCATCCAGGTGGCGGCGCAGGCCGAACCGCTCGTGGCTGCACCGCGGGCGGCGCGCCGCGCCTCGATCGCCGTGATGCCGTTTGCCGACATGGCACGCGAAGGCACGGTGCGCGGCGGCCTGGCCGACGGCTTGGCGCACGACGTGATCACGCGGCTGGCCAAGCTGCGCAGCGTGTTCGTGATCGCACAAGGCACGGTGTTCGCACTCGACGAACGCCAGGTCGGGCCCGAAGAGGCCGGGCGCAGGCTCAACGTCGACTACGTGGCCAGCGGCTCGCTGCGCCGCGCCGGCGGCCACCTGCATGTCAGCGTGCAGCTCACCGAGACCCGCGGCGCGCGCGTCGTCTGGGCCGACACCCTGAGCGCCAAGCACCACGACGCGTTCGGCGTGCTCGAGGAGATCGGCAACCGCATCGTCGCCTCGATCGCCCACCAGATCGAGATGGCCGAGCGCAATCGCGCGGTGCTCAAGGCTCCCAATTCGCTCGACGCGTGGGAGGCACACCACCGCGGGCTGTGGCACATGTACCGCTTCAACCGCGACGACAACGAACTGGCGCGACAGTTCTTCCAGACCGCGCTCCAGCTCGACCCGACCTTCGCGCGGCCGTATGCGGGGCTGTCGTTCACGCATTTCCAGAACGCATTCCTCGGCTGGGGCGAACGCGCGCAGCAGGTCGAGCTGGCGTACGGTGCCGCCTCGCGCGGGCTGATGGCCGACGAACACGACCCGACGGTGCACTGGGCGATGGGCCGTGCGCTGTGGCTGCGCGGGCGGCTCGACCAATCGCTGAGCGAACTCGACACCTCGGTCGAGCTGAGCCCGAACTTCGCGCTCGGCCACTACACGCTGGCGTTCATCCACGCGCAGTCGGGCGACGCGCAGACGGCGATCCGCTCGGCGGATCATTCGCGCGACCTGAGCCCGTTCGATCCGCTGCTGTTCGCGATGCTGGCCACGCGCGCGCTGGCGCTGATCCGGCTGGGCCGCTTCGACGAGGCCGCCGACTGGGGCGCCAAGGCGGCGGTGCGGCCCAACGCCCACGTGCATGTTCTTGGCATCGCCGCACACTGCCTCGCGCTGGCCGATCGCACCGACGAGGCGCGCGCGATCACTGCCACCATCCAGCAGCGGGTGCCCGGCTACCGCGTCGACGATTTCCTGACGGCGTTTCGATTCGCCGCGGACGGCGAGGCGCTGATTCGGCGCGCTGCCAAGGTCATCGGGCTGGGCTGATCGATCAGCCGGGGGCGTGCGCCGGCTGGTGCCGCCGCCCGATGAGGAAGCACCCGATCGCCAACACCTGCACGCCGGCCACCGTGAGCAGGAATGGACCCGCGCCCTGCCCGATGCGCGCCACGCCACCGCTGCTGGCCTGCAGCAGCGTGCCGAACACGGCCGGCGCGAACGCGTAGGTGGCCTGCGCAATCGCCACGATCAGCGCCACCACGCGCGCCACGTCGTCGCGTGCGAACTCCTGCTGCGCGATCGACGGCGGCAACGAGGTCGCGTTGCCGATGCCCGAGCCGAATAGCACGACGGCGGTGACGATCAGCAGCCCCTGCGTCGCGTCGGCCCGCCAAAGCAACAACGTGCCGATCAGCTGCACGGCGTAAGCCACCGCCGCCACCGTGCGCCGATTGGCGCCAGGCGGCATGGCCCAGGCCACGAGCGTGCGCCCGCCGATCGCACAGGCGGTGGCCAAGCCCATCGTCCAGCCCGCTTGTTGCGCACCCCACAGCGGCGCCAGCAGCGCGAACAGATGCGCCAGCAGGCCGATCTGCGCAAACAGGCCGATCGCCATGCCGAGCGCCAGCGTCTGAAACCGCCGATCGCGCCACAACCGCGTGCCCACCAGCGGCGGCGGCGTGACGAACGGCGCGCCCCCCGACGACGCAGGCGTCGCGCCGCCGTCGGCCTGCTGCCCCAGCCGCTCGGGCGTGGCAGTGAACACGGCCTTGGTGAGCCACAGCATCAGCGCGATCGTGAGCAAGCCCACGGCGAGCGCCGCATGAGCAAAGCCCCATGCTGCGATCAGTGCCACCCATAGCGGCGAGAACACCACGCCGCCGATGCTGGCGCCGTTGTAGGCCTTGGCCAATGCGGCCGGCCGCGTGCGCACGAACCACGGCGCGACGACGGCATTGACCGCCACTGCGCCCATCGTCACCCAGCCGCCGCCGCTCAACAGCGCAGCGGCCATCAATTGCCACGGCCGGTCGCTCAGCGCCCAGCCGAGCAGCCCGAGCGTGGCGATCGTGGCGCCGGCCACCGCGGTCGCGCCGACACCGAAGCGTGCATGGCAACGCGGCAGTTGCGCCACCACCAGCGCACCGAACAGATAGTGCAGCGTCACCGCCGACGAGACCCAGGCCAGCGACCAGCCGGTGCGGCCGATCACTGCATGCAGATACACCGGCGGCCCGTAGAAGCCGATGCCCCAGCCGAACATCGCGAGCGTGAAGGCAGCCCGCACGACCCAGCGGCCAAAGAAGGGCCGCGGGTCGTGCATGACGTTCAGCGGCGCATCGGTGTCGCAGGCCATGGCCGCAGCATGCCGCGGGCCACGCGGTCGATGATTCGACCGCGGTCGAATCGTGCGCCGGAGGCGACCGGCTCTGCGGCAACGCTTCAGCGCTTGGCTCGGGCGATGCGACTCGCCGAGGCGCGGCGCACCGGTGTCTTCGACCGTGGCCGCGCGGGCGGCATGCCGAGCCCGTGAAAACAAAAAGCCACCACGTCGTCGATCAGCGCGGCCGCCTGGCGCGGGCTCTTGACATGTGCGGGCCGGCCGGTCGCGGTCGTCGCGGCGCCGAGCAGGCTCATCATCGATTCGACGATGCCGCCGAAGATGCACGCGGCCGCCACCTGCGTGTCGGCGACCTCGAACTCGCCGGCCGCCACGCCGCTATCGAGGATGCGGCGGAACTGCACGGCGAACTCGGCATGGAAATGCAGGCGCACCTCCTCCACCTCGATGTCGGTGGGCTCGAGCGCGATCGCGTAGGCCAGGCGCGGTTTCTTCATCGCCCGCTGGGCGAACGCGTGGATGCCGGCGCGCAGGCGATCGGCCGCCGACACCGGCTGCTCGGCGAGCAGCGTCAACACGTGCAGCTCGTTGCCGGCCTGCGTGCGATAGACCTCGGCCAGCAAGTCGGTCTTCGATGGAAAGTGCAAATACACCGCACCGGTGGACAGGCCGGCCTCGGCGGCCACCGCCGACATCTGCACCTCGCGCCAGCCGCCGCGCTCCATCAACGAGATGGCCGCCTGCACCAGACGCTGCCGGGCCTCGGCACGTTTGCTTTCAACGTAGGGGGTGCGGTGATAGGCCATGGGCTTTACGGGCGACGGCTTGTCGCCTAAGATGTGAATGGCAATTCATACATTGACGTGCGATTCACATTTTAGGGCGGCGCGACGCGGCCGCCAGCCCAGGCCCTGCATGACCGACTCCGCCTCCACGATCGCCCTGCACGAGGTACGCCACAGCACGCGTTGCCTCGCCGATGGCCGGCTGCAGATCGTGTGGGGCTTCGAGGGGCGGCTCCAGCTCGAACTCGACGGCGGCACCGCCAGCGTGTCGCCCGGCCATGCGCTGGTGATCGCGCCCGGGCGCTGCCATGCGGTGTCGGCGCCGCGCGGGGCACGCTGCTTCGTGGTGGCCTCCAGCGAGGCACGGCACCTGGAGCGCTTGCTGCCGCTGGCTGGTCAGCTGCTTGCCCATGACCAGGCGCTGGGTTATCTGTTGCGCTACCTGGCGGCGCAACCGGCGCTGTCGCCGTCGACGGCGCAGCTGCTGCTCGACAGCGTGCCGGCGGGCACCGAGCCGGCGGCGCGCTCGGCGGGCCGCAACATCGACTGGTCCAGGCTGCTGGCCTGGATCGACAGCCACCTGGCCGAGCCGCTGGACGTCGCCGCGTTGGCCGCGCAAGTCCACTTGAGTGCCACGCAATTCGCTGCCCGCTGCACGGCCGAGTTTGGCATCGCGCCGATGGCACTGGTGAGGCGCCAGCGTCGGGCCGCGGCACTGCGGTTGCGCGCCATCGGCATGCCGGTGGGCACCGTGGCGGCACGCTGCGGCTACCGCTCGCCCTCGGCGCTGACCGCCGCGCTCAAGCGCGACGCGCTGACGCGCTGAAAGCCCTGCGTCGTCGCCGCGCGACGACGCACCGTGCTCACGCGACGACAGCGACGCGTCCGTCCGCGTGGTACTTCGTAAGTCCCGCCCGTGGTCAGCGCCGCGTGCGTAGACCCAGCCACGTCAACCACGGGAGAGTTCGAATGACACGTGCTTTGAAGAAGACGCTGCTGCTGTGCAGCGGCGGCCTTGTCCGGGACCGGCGCCGCCGTCGCGCAGGCGCAAGGGCCCAACGAGCAGTTCTTTCCGGTGCTCGTCTTTCGCACCGGGCCCTATGCACCCAACGGCGTGCCATGGGCCAACGGCTTCGTCGACTACCTGAATCTGGTCAATGCGCGCGACGGCGGCATCAACGGCGTGAAGGTCACCTACGAGGAGTGCCAGACCGGCTACGCCACCGACAAAGGCGTGGAGTGCTACGAGCGCCTGAAGCACAAGGGTCCCACCGGCGCCGCCAGCTTCAGCCCGCTGTCCACCGGCATCACGTTCGCGATCACCGAGAAGACGCAGGTCGACAAGATTCCGATCATCACGATGGGTTACGGCCGCTCGGAGTCGACCAACGGCAGCGTGTTCGCGTGGAACTTCCCGCTGATGGGCACCTACTGGGACGCCGCCGACGTGCTGATCCAGCACCTCGCCAAGAAGGAAGGTGGTGCGGCCGATGCGTTGCGCGGCAAGAAGATCGCCCTGCTGTACCACGACTCGCCGTACGGCAAGGAGCCGATTCCGGTGCTGCAGGAACTGGCCAAGCGGCGCGGCTTCGAGTTCACGGCGATCCCGGTGGCCCATCCTGGCATCGACCAGCGCGCGGCGTGGCTGCTGATTCGCCAGCGGCGGCCCGACTACCTGTTCTTGTGGGGCTGGGGCGTGATGAACTCCACCGCGCTGCGCGAGGCGGTGGCGGTGAACTACCCGCGCGACCGGATGTTCAGCGTCTGGTGGGCCGGTGCCGAGCAAGACGTCGCTGCGGTGGACAAGGCCGCGGCGGGCTACAGCTCGCTGACGCTGCAGCACAGCGCCGAGCACACGCGGGTGCACCAGGATCTGCTGAAGTACGTGTACGACAAGGGCCGGGGCGCCGGCAAGAAGGAGGACGTCGGCCAGGTGCTCTACAACCGCGGCATGCTCAACGCGATGCTGGCGGTGGAGTCGGTGCGCACCGCGCAGACGCGATTCGGCAACAAGCCCCTCACCGGCGAGCAGGTGCGCTGGGGCATCGAGCACCTGGACCTCAACGCCGCGCGCATCCATGCGTTGGGCATGGAGGGCATGCTGCAGCCGTTGAAGACCTCGTGCCAGAACCACGAAGGCGTCCACAAGTACCGCATCCACACCTGGAACGGCACGCAATGGAACTACAGCACCGACTGGTACGAATCCGACGCCAAGTTGCTGCGCCCGATGATGGACGAGGCCGCCAAGAAATACGCCGCCGACAAGCACATCACGCCGCGCGATTGCGGCGTCGAGAACTGACGAGGATCCGATCGTGAACAACAGCATGACCGCACGCGGCGGCAGCGCCGCGCGGCGCGGCGCCGACGCGGCCCGCGCGGGCGACGGCACCGTCGCCCGCCTCGACTGGGCCGCGCTGGACGAGCTCGCTCGGCGCGCGCCGCTGGCCCGCGGCTACCGCTTCGCGATGCTCGAGCGCCACGAGGTCTACCCCGTCATCGACTTGATCGAGCGCTGGTTTCCCGCCATCAGCGTCGGCAGCGCGAGCAGCTATCTGGACGAGTCGTTCTACGAGCGGCGCGTCTGGTTCGCCGGTGGGCCGCCGCGCGATGTGGTGGTGGTGACGCTGCGCCGCGGCGCTGCCCTGGTGGGCGTGTTCTCGTTCGACTGCGATCGGCGGGCACTGTCGATCCACGCGCGCATCGGCGTCGCCACGCCCGAGCACCGCGGTGCCCGGCTGGCGCAGGCGGGCATGGCGTTCAGCGAGGCGGCGGGGCGCTGGATGGGCATGGGCATGGTCTACGGCATGGCCACCTTGAAGGAGCCGCACGCGCAGCGCGCTTTCGAACGCGCAGGCTGGCGGCTGGTAGGCATCGCACCCGGCCTCGATCGCGAACTGGTCGAACCGGGTGTGGTCAAGCGTGTCTACGAGGCGCTCTACACCAAGGCCCTGGTGGCCAACGACGACGTGCTCAGCCCGCACCCGCACAACATGACGCAACGCACGAGGGAGGTGTTCGGACTTCTGTTCCGCGACGGCGAGCCAGCCACGGCCGCCAACCATGCGGCTTCGTGACGACGAGAGGCCCCTCAGGGCTGCTCGTTGCCGTAGGTCTTGGCCAAGTACTCGACGATCGCCGGCATGTCGGCGTCGATCAGCGGTGCCTTGAACACCGCCTTCATGCGCTTGACCATCGCGTCCCAATACGGCCGCGGCGCAGTGGGCGGCTGGTACAGCATGTATTCGGCCGAATGGCAGGCCACGCAGTTGGCCTGCGCCAGCGCGTAGCCCGGCAGGCTGCTCGGCTTGAGCTGCACGCCGTCGGGCGGCAGCGTGATGCTCTTGGACGTCGCCACCAGCGGCGTGAGGACGGCCGACGCGAGCAGCGCCGCAGCGATGAGCGAGCGCCGGATGGGCGTATTCATGACGCGGCTCCTCATGCGGCGGTGATCTTCACCGACTCGACCACGTTGCGCATGTCGCCTGCGGGTTGCCACCGCGCCTCCGCGGGCTGGCTCTGGCCCGAGCGGTTCCAGGCGCGCACCCGCAGATCGTGCTCGCCTCTGCCGGGTGTGAAGCCGAACGTGAACTCGCGAAACGAATAACGCCCGAGATCCTGGCCCAGCGTGGCGGCTCGCCAGCTCTGTCCACCGTCAGTGGAGTAAGCGACTTCGCGCACGCCCTGGCCGCCGTCAAACGCGATGCCGCGCACCGCCAGGGCACGGCCCGCCGGCACCCGCGCGCCGTTGCCAATCGAGGTGATAAACGAGCGCACGGTGAAGCGCCCGATCGGCCGCGTGGCCGCCGGCGTGGTGCCGGGCTCGATGCAAGCGCAATCGTTGTCGGGCACGCGGTACGCCGGCTTCATCCAGAAGCCCTCGTACACCGAGTCGATCGCCTGGATGGCCGACAGATGCTTGACCCAATAGGTGCCGTAGTAGCCCGGGCACCACCGGCCAACAAACGACGACGCGTCGAATTCAGGGCTTGGCTCATGCGCGCGGACTCCTCCTGCGATGCCAGGCTGCTGCCGGCCGTCTACTACACCACCGTCGCCACGCTTTCAGGCGCCGCGCTCCTTCAACAAGCGGCAGCCACCAGGCCGCATCGGAGGTGGTCGCATCAGCGTGGGCACTCTTCGAACAGCTTGACCGTGCAACGCGCACAGACGCCCGGGTCGAGCCTGGGCACGATGGTGGCGATGGCGCAGCGCTTGTCGGGAAAGACGTGGTCGCGGCCCAGCTCGTCGACAAAGCCGGTGCGCTGCCACATCTGCAGCACCGGTGGCCGCGGCCGGTGGAAATACAGGTCGCCGCCGGCGGCGCGGCGCAATCGCATCTCGTCGCGCCACAGCTCGTCGCCCGCCAGGTCGATGAAGTTCATGCTCTTGGCCATCACCAGCAGGTGCTGCTGCGGACGGGCGGCGGCGCGCAGCGCGTGCAGGCGTTCGGCCACGTGCTGGGTAGCGCCGAAGTACACCGCGCCCTCCATGCGCAGCAGCTTCAACTGCGGGCACTCGGGCAGGGCCTTGGGGTTGTCGTCGGCGATCACGAAAGGCCGGCCGCTCGCACGCGTGTCGAAGCCCATCGTGCGCATCGCCGGCCGCGCGGTGCGCCACAGGTAGGCGGCCAGCGACAGCATGGTGCCGAACAGGATGGCCAGCTCGAGCCGGATGGCGAGCGTGGCCAGCAGCGTGGCCAGCGCGATGCCGAATTCCAGGCTCGACAGCCGCAGCAGCCGGCGCCACTGCGCCACGTCGAGCAGCGACCACGCCACCAGCACCAGCAGCCCGGACACCGCGGCCATCGGGATGGTGGCCAGCAGCCCGGCGCTCAATGCCACCAGCGCCAGCAACCACAGCGACGAGAACACGCTGGCCAGCGGCGTTCGTGCACCGGCCTGCAGGTTAGGCAGCGAGCGGTTCAGCGAACCGCACGACAGGTAGCACGAGAACAGGCCGCCGACGATGTTGGACAGGCCCTGGCCGACGAACTCGCGGTTGGCGTCGATGTACTGCCCCGAGCGTTCGCCGAGCACCTTGGCGATCGAATACGACTGTCCGAGCGCGATGATGGTCAGCGCGATCGCCAACCCGGCCAGATCGGGCAGCTGGTGCCAATCCGCCGTGGGCCACTGCCAACGCGGCCAGGCCTGCGGCACCACGCCCACCACATCGACCGCCGGCCAGCCCGGCATCCAGCGCGCCAGCGCCGCCGCGGCCAGCATGCCGGCGATCATGCCGAGCAGCAGGTGAGGCGAACGCGGCCACAGCCGGCGCATCACGAGCGCGGCCCCGATCGTCGCCGCGCCGATCGCCACCGCCGACGGGCTGAATGACGGCAGCCGCTGGGCGATCCACCACAGCGCGGCGGGTGCCGACAACCCGGTTGGCACCACGATGCCGAACAAGTCCTTCAGCGCATGCACCGCGATCAGCAGCGCGGCACCGCCGGTGAAGCCGCGCAGCGCAGCCGGCGAGATGAAGTGCGCCAGCGCGCCGAGCCGCAACGCGCCCACGCCGAGCTGCAGCATGCCCACCAGCACGGTGACCGCAAGCACGATCTGGATGTATGCCGGGCTGCCCAGCGCCGCCAGCGGCGCCACCATGGCGGCCATGGCCAGTGAATTGGCATTGGTCGGGCCCGACATCACGTGCCGGCTCGAGCCGAACAGCGCCGCCACGATGCACGGCAACACCGCAGTGGCCAGGCCGTACGACGGCGGCAGCCCCGCCAGCGCCGCGAACGCAATGCCCTGCGGCAGCACCAGCACCGCGCCCAGCAGGCCGGCCATGGCATCGGCGCGCAGCGTGGCGCGATCGAGCTCGTGCACCCACGGACCGAACAGCCTCGATAGAAACGCCATCGCTTGAGGCACCACCGCGGTCAGCGGCTGCGCCGGCGTGGCGCAGCTTCAGCGGCCGCGGTAGAAATAGTACGTCGCCGTGTAGGGCACCCGCGCAAATTGATTGGCGTTGGCCGCCGAGCAAGCCTCGGTCGGCGCGATGCCGCCGTGCGTGGCCACGCGCTGGACGCTGCGCGTCTTGGTGAACTCGCCGTTGCCGAAGGTCGATTTCGCATTGAGCAGCAGCCACGGGATCGCACCGGCGTCGGGGCCGGGGTCGCGCCCCGTCACCTCGCCGAGCACGCGGCTGCCGTCGGGTGCCTCCCAGGTCGGCCCCGCGTAGTGCTTGCCGAGGTTGCGCGACAAGCGGTCGGTCAGCGCCGCCTCGGGCGCGCGAAACGTCCACTCATAGGCACCGGGCTGTCCCGACTTGGGCACGCATTCGTAGATCTGCACGCCGTTGGCCAAGGCTTCGAGAAAGACCTCCTGGCCCGCCGGCGGCTTGAGCGACGCCGGCACATCGGGCGGCGCCACGCCACCGCCGAACAGCGAACAGCCGGCCATGCCGAGCACGGCGAGCGACATCGATGACACACACGCAAGAGTCCTACGCATCAGGGAGCCTTTCATTGCAAGCCACCGGTACCACGCGGCCCACGTCGCGCGCCGGACACGCGCTCACATGAAGTGCCGCGCGTGTTCGTCGATCGCGGACAGCTGCTTCTTCGCCGCGCGTTCACGCGGCTCGGGGTACAGCGCGCGCGGTGCATCGAGGCTGGCGGTGTCCATGGGCGAAGGTTACCCCAGCGACGGCGCACCCTTGAGCTCGACCACGTTGCCTTCCGGATCGGTGATGTAGATCGAAGGGCCCTCTCCCTCGGCGCCGTAACGCGGCTGCACGGGGCCGGCCTCGACACCGAAGCGCTGCAGTTGCGCGCGGATGGCCGCTTCGTCGAACGGCTCGACGCGAAAGCAGAAGTGGTCGAGGTTGCGCCCTTCGCGCCCCGGGGCGGCGCCGCCGGCGCGGCCGAGCGGCCCGTCGACCGGTACCAGATCGAGCATCGAGCGGCCGGCGCGCAGCTGCACCAGGCCCACGGTATCGAGCCGCCGCTCGACGCTGCAGCCCAGCACCTCGCAGTAGAAGCGCTCCATGCGGGCCAGGTCGGCCACGCGCAGCACGAGGTGATCGATGTCGCGGATCCGGATGGCCATGATGGCGCGAGCTTAAAGCGTCGTCACGATGGCTACGGTGCAAGGCCCTGGCGCTGCAGCAGCGGCCGCTCGTACACCGCGTCTTCGGCCGGGTAGCGCAGGCCTTCGACGCCGCGCTCCTTGGCCAACGCCCAGACGATGCTCTCGCCGGCCGGCAGCGTCATCGGCTGCATCGCATACAACGGATCCTCGAACGCGGTGCGCGCCGCCACGAAGTGCCAGCCGTGCGCGCGAAAGGCCTCGATCACCTCGGGCAGCGCCGCGGCGTTCAGTGCGTTGGTGTGCAGCAGCAATACGTGCGCCGGGCTGTGGCCGAGCAATTCGCGCGCCAGGGTGTCGTAGTAGCCGGCCCGATCGAGCAGATGCTTCACATAGGCGCGCTTCAGGCGCCTGACCGGGTCGTTGCGGCCGGCGGCCAGCAGCGCGAGATACCGTTGGTTGTAGTACCAGTCGCTGGTGTCGATCGACACCGGTGCTGCGCGATAGCCGTGCTCGCGCATCCACTCGCGCATGCCGTCGCGTTTTTCTGGCGTGTCGCCCTCCTTGAGGTACGGAAAACGCAGCAGCGGCATGAAGTTCGGCAATTCGTGCAGCGCCACGTCGGCGCGCTGCACGTCGGCGATGAACGACTCGAGCGAGACCTTGGCCGACGACAGGCTGCGATGCCGCGCCGTGTGGTTGCCCACGCCATGGCCGGCAGCCGCCCACTGCTCGATCAGCGCCATGCCGGCGTCGCCACCGATCTGGCTCAACGCCGGGAACACGATGGCATGCAGCTGCTGCGTCTCCAGCGCATGCAGGATGCGCGAGTTCCACGACGCGGCCTTGGCGTTGCGCGCGGGGTCCAGCCCATCGTCGAACGTGAGGCCGATCACCTGTGCGGCGGCGGCCAGCGGCACCAGCCAAGCCAGCAGCACGATCGTCCAGCGACGCACGGGTCAGTCGCCCACCAGGCCGTTGCGGATCGCGTACACGGTGAGCTCGGAGTTGTTGGCCAGGCCGAGCTTCTCGAGCACGCGCGCGCGGTACACCGACACCGTCTTGGGCGAGAGCTTGAGTTCCTCGGCGATGTCGGACAGCCGCTTGCCCGACGCGATCATCGTCAGCGTCTGCAGCTCGCGGTCCGACAAGCGCTCGTGCGGGCTCTCGTTGACCGGCGCGGTGAGGCTCTCGACCAGCATCTGCGCGATCTCGGGCGTCACGTACTTGCGCCCCTGCGCCACCGTGCGCACCGCCTGCACCAGCAACTGCGGGTCGCCGCCCTTGTTGACGTAACCGAACGCGCCGGCGCGCAGCGCGCGCATTGCGTACTGGTCCTCGGGGTACATGCTGACCACCAGCACCTTGATCGCGTTGCCCTCGTCCTTAAGCGCATGCATCACGTCGAGGCCGCTGCGGCCGGGCAGGTGGATGTCGAGCAGCAGCACGTCGGCCGGCGCACTGCCGTCGTCGCGGCCGGCGCTGGACAGGGTGCGCAACAACGCGCGCAGCTCGCCGTAGTCGCTGGCCTCGCCCACCACCTCGATGTCGGCGGCGTCGGACAGCGTGTCGCGGATGCCGCGCCGGATCAGCGCGTGGTCGTCGCACAGGATCACGCGAATCACTCAGCCGCCCCGCCGCCGGTTCACAGACTGCCCCAACCCGACGGGTCGTGTTCGCGGTCGACGCGCGGTGTCAATTCAGGCTCGTGCGCCTTGGCCTCGCGCAGCGGCACCGACAGCATCAGCGTCGTGCCCTCGGGGCCGCTGGAGACGTCGACCCAGCCGCCGACCGTGCTGGCGCGCTGGTGCAGGCCGCGCAGGCCGAAGCTGCGCGCCTTGGTCAGATCGTCGGGCGTCAAGCCGCGGCCGTTGTCGCTGACTTCGAGCGACAGCACGCCGGCCGACAACGACAGGTCGACCACCACGCGGCTGGCCTGCGCGTGCTTGCTGATGTTGGTGAGTGCCTCTTGCGCGAAGCGATAGGCCACCAGCGGCACGCCCACTGGCAGGCTGATCGACTCGTGCGTGGTGCGGAACTGGCTCGACACGTTGGTGCGGCGCTCGAAGCGGCTGGTCATCCACTGCAGCGCGGGTACCAGGCCTTGTTCGAGGATCGCCGGGCGCAGGTTGTGCATGATGCGCTGGCTGGCACCGATCGCCTGGTCGAGCGTTTCCAGCGCCGTGGCCACGCGCAGTTGCACCTCGGGCGATGCCGCGTGGCGGCCGACCCAGGCGAGGTCGAACTTCAGCGCCGTCAGCGAACCGCCGACATCGTCGTGGATCTCGCGCGCGATCGCCGCGCGCTCCATCTCGATGCTGGTTTGCAGGTGTTGCGCCAGCTCGGCCAGGCGCTGGCGCGACTCCGCGAGCTCGGAGTCGGCCAGCAGCCGCGCCTGATGGTCGCGATTGGCCTGGATGGCGTTGCGCACCGCCGGCGCCAGGCGCGCCAGGTTGTCCTTCAACAGATAGTCCGAGGCTCCGTCGCGCATCGAGGCTACCGCGGTGTCCTCGCCGATCTCGCCCGACAGCAGCACGAACGGCAGTACCGGGCCCTCGCGCTTGAGGAGCTCGAGCGCCTGTGCGCCGGTGAACCCCGGCACGTTGAAGTCCGACAGCACCACGTCCCACGGACCGCCGGCCAGCGCGCGGCGGAAGTCGTCTTCGGTGTCGACGCGCAAAGCGTGCACCTCGAAACCCTCGCGTTGCAGCTGCGCACACGCGAGCTGATGGTCGACCTCGGCGTCTTCCAGGTGCAGCACGCGCAGCACTTCGTGCGCCCGGCGCAAGTGACGGTCTGTGACCGGTGACATGGCGTGAGTATGTCAAACCGGGGCCAGGCGGGGCCGTGCCGCGCCAAACCAGCGAGCGCGGAGGCCCTCGGGCGGGAAAAGCGCTCGCTTTCCCGGCGTCTTTCGCTCAATGCGACAGGCCCGGCAACCGAAGAATGGTCACGCCAGGCGCCTTGGGCGCCGCGGGCTTGTTCAAACCACGGATGCCAGATGGTTGACCCCTTCACATCGGCAGCGCCCCCTGAGGGCGCGCTGCCGACCCTGCTTGCCGCCGATCTGCAGGATCACCTGATGACGGCGTCGAACGACCTCGACCGTCTGCAGCGTCTGCTGGCCGATGCCGCGACCACCTTGCTGCAACATTTTCACGGTTTGTCGGAGCAGATCGCGCGGCTGCGCCAGCAGCTCGACAGCGGCCGGGTGGTCGACCCGGTGGCTTTCGAGCGCGCCTTGCAGGCGCTCGGCGGCGCCGTGATCGCGCTGCAGTTCCAGGACATGGCCTCGCAGTTGATCACGCACACCGACCGCCGCCTGCGCAGTTGCGCCGACCGCCTGGCGCGCGACGCGCTGGCCGACGACGACGAGGACGGTGCGCCGCTGACGATGCCTGCGCCGCTGCGCCCCAATCCGGTCACGCAGGACGAGGTCGACGCCGGTTCGATCGAGCTGTTCTGAAGACGCCCTCCAAGCCCCACACGATTCCCCGGAGCTCCCACCATGCACTCAATCCTCGCCGTCGACGACTCCGCCTCGATGCGCCAGATGGTCAGCTTCACGCTGAAGAACGCCGGCTTCACGGTGATCGAGGCGGTGGACGGGCAAGACGCCTGGGAAAAGGCGGTCTCGCGCGACTTTCAGTTGGTGCTCACCGACCAGAACATGCCGCGCATGGACGGCATCTCGCTGACCAAGAAGCTGCGCGAAAGCCCGCGCTTCAAGACCACGCCGATCCTGATCCTGACCACCGAATCGAGCGACGAGATGAAGCAAAAGGGCCGCGCCGCCGGCGCCACCGGCTGGCTCGTCAAGCCGTTCGACCCCACCAAGCTGATCGAAGTGATCGGCAAGGTGATCCGCTGACCCGCTGAAGGCGCCGCGATGGCCGACACGTTTTCGACAGGCACCGGCTCCGCCGGCATCGACCTCACGCAGTTCTACCAGGTCTTCTTCGAGGAGGCCGGCGAGAACCTGGCCACCATGGAGCAGACGCTGCTCAGCCTCGACCTGACCCGCGCCGACGACGAGGAACTCAACGCGATCTTTCGCTGCGCGCACTCGGTCAAGGGCGGCGCGGCAACCTTCGGCTTTGCCGACGTGGCCGAGCTGACGCATCAGATGGAGACGCTGCTCGACAAGCTGCGCCGCCACGAGATCGAACCGCAGACGCGGATGGTCGACGTGCTGCTGGCCGCCGGCGACGCGCTGAAGGCGCAACTCGCGCGCCACCAGGGCGCCGGCGGCGAGGCGGTCGACACCACGCAGCTGATCGCCGACATCATGCGGCTGGCCTCGGGTGTGGACGGCAGCGCGCCGTCGGCTGCGACGGTAGCACCGGTCGCCACGCCGGCGGCGCGAACTGCGGCTGCCGAACAGGCGGCCAGCGAAGTCGCCCCTGCCGCGGCGCGCGGCGAGCGCAAGCTCGAGCTCACGGTGGGGCCGCTGCCCGATCCGGCCGCAGCCGACAACCTGCTCGAGCTGTTCAAGGAGATCGCCGAGCTGGGGCAGATGGAGCCGCTCGACGCCGGCCACAGCGCCGACGGCATGCGCCGCTTCAAGATCGTCACGCGCAGCAGCGATGGCGATCTGCTCGATCTGTTCACATTCCACGTGCCGCGCGAGGCGCTCAAGCTGGGGCCGCTGACGCGCGGCTACGGCTTCCACAAGAACGCGCCCGGCGCGCCGAACGAAGACGGCCAAGCCGCCGATCAAGGGTACGGCTTCTTTGCCGACGCACCCGGCGCACCGGATGCCGCCGCGCCCGCGCCGGCGGCGTCGAGCGCGCCCGACACGGCCGCGCGCAGCGAGGTGGCGCGTGCGGCCCCACCCGCCAAGGCCGGCGAGAAGGGCAACGCGCTCGAATCGACGACGCTGCGCGTCTCGGTGGACAAGGTCGATCAACTGATCAACCTGGTGGGTGAGCTGGTGATCACGCAGGCCATGCTGGCGCAGACCGGCCAGAACATCGACTCGGCGCAGCACCAGCAGCTCACCGCAGGGCTGGCCGATCTGCAGCGCAACACGCGCGACCTGCAGGAAGCGGTGATGTCGATCCGCATGATTCCGATGTCGGTGGTGTTCAACCGCTACCCGCGCATGCTGCGCGACCTGGCCGGCAAGCTCGGCAAGAAGGTCGAGCTGGTGATGCAGGGCGAGGCCACCGAGCTCGACAAGGGCCTGGTCGAAAAGATCACCGATCCGTTGACCCACCTGGTGCGCAACTCGTGCGACCACGGCATCGAGTTGCCCGAGGAGCGCCTGGCCAAGGGCAAGCCGGCGCAGGGCACGATCACGCTCGCCGCCTCGCATCAGGGCGGCAGCATCCTGATCGAGGTGCGCGACGACGGCCGCGGCCTGAGCCGCGCCAAACTGCTCGGCAAAGCGCGCGAACGGGGGCTCGACGCACCCGACACGTTGAGCGACGCCGAAGTCTGGGCACTGATCTTCGCGCCGGGTTTCTCGACCGCCGACGTGGTGACCGACGTCTCGGGCCGCGGTGTCGGCATGGACGTGGTCAAGCGCAACATCGCCGCGCTCAACGGCAGCGTGGACATCGACTCCGCCGAAGGCTACGGCATGAGCGTCAAGGTGCGCCTGCCGCTGACGCTGGCGATCATGGACGGCATGAGCATCGGCGTGGGCGAGGAGTGCTACATCCTGCCCTTGTCGTCGGTGGTCGAATCATTCCAGGTCGAGCCGGGAATGATCCGCACCGTCGGCGGTGCCAACCGCGTGGTGCAAGTGCGCGAAGAGTACATGCCGGTGATCGACCTCGAAGGCGTGTTCGACGTGCCGCGCCCCGCGAGCCACGACGGCAACGGCATCATGGTCATCGTCGAAGCCGAAGGCGGCCGCGTCGCGGTGCTGGTCGACGAGCTGCTGGGCCAGCAGCAGGTGGTGGTCAAGAACCTCGAGTCGAACTACCGCAAGGTGTCCAACGTATCGGGCGCCACCATCATGGGCGACGGCCGGGTGGCGCTGATCCTCGACGTCGGCGCGCTGGTGCGCCTGTCGCGCCATTGATCGCCGGGCAGCACCATGGATCGTCGCGCCACGGCAGCGCTCAAGTTCTGCGCTCCAGCAGCCGAAAGAACGACCTGGCGCCGCGTGAATGCGTGGCGCAGCGCTGAACACTCTTGCATCGGAGCACTTTGAAATGCATCGACCGACCCTCGCCGCGCCGCTGATTCTCGCGCTGGCGATTTCAACCACCGCGGCCCGCGCCGACGGCAACGCCACCAAGGACGAAGCGGTGGCCATGGTCAAGAAAGGCATCGCCTTCATCCGCAGCAGCGGCAAGGACAAGGGCTACGCCGAGATCAGCACCAAAGGCGGCAAGTTCAGCGACCGTGACCTGTATCTGGTGGTCTATGGCCTGGACGGCGTGGTGCACGCGCACGGTGCCAACGAAAAGATGATCGGCAAGAACCTGATCGACCTCAAAGACGTCGACGGCAAGCCTTTCGTGAAGGAGCGGGTCGAGCTGGCACAGACCAAGGGCACGTTCTGGCAGGACTACAAGTTCACCAACCCGGTGACCAAGAAGATCGAGCCCAAACAGATGTATTGCGAAAAGCTCGACGACACCGCCGTGTGCGGCGGCATCTACAAGTAGGCAGCGACTCCAAACGCATCGCGCGCCGAACGGTCAACCCGTGAAACTCAAGCACAAACTGATGCTCGGCCCGTGGATCACCACGGCCATGCTGCTGCTCGCGGTGGGCGCCTGTGCCGCGGTGTTCAGCCACTACGGCAGTTCGAGCACCGCCCAACAGCACGACGCGCGCAGCGACGAAATGGGGCTGCAACAGGCGCGTGAAAGCCTCAGCGTCGAACTGGCCGCGTTGTTCCGGACGATGGCGATCATCGATTCGGTCAAGGACGCGCAGATCAAGGAGCAGCGCCGCTTGGTGGCGCAGCGCACCCAGGAGCAGATCAAGCGGGTGCTGGAGATCGCCGCCCAGAGCCCCACCGACACGGTGCGGGCCGCGTCGGCCGCACTCGACAAGGCGGCCGGCCGCTTCGTCAAGGCCGCCGACATGGCGCTGGACATGGGCACCGTCGATCCCAACACCGGTGTCGCCGCGCTGCAGACGGCCGACGCCGAGTACAAGGCCGTGGCCGGCGCGATCGACACCGTGTACCAGGCCACGCGCGAGCGCCATCAGGCCACCGAACAGGAACTGCGCGGCACGGCACAGACGCTGACGCTGTCGTTAGGCTTGCTCGCGCTGCTGACCGCAGGTGTCGCGCTGGGCCTGGCCTGGCGCATGCAGCGGCGCATCCTGCTCGACATGCAACGGGTATCGGCCACCGCGTCGCGTGTGGCCGACGGCGTGCTCGAACGGGTGGCCCACGACCAACGCAACGATGAACTCGGCGACGTGCTGCGCGCGCAATCGACGATGGTCGAGCGGCTGCGCGGCATGGTGAGCCAGGTCAGCGAGAGCGCCGACTCGATCCGGGTGGCCAGCACCGAGGTGGCCGGCGGCAACGCCGACCTGAGCCAACGCACCGAACAAGCGGCGGCCAACCTGCAGCGCACGGCCTGCTCGATGGAGCAGCTCACCGGCACCGTGCGCCAAAGCGCCGACTCCGCCGCACAGGCCAACCAGCTCGCGGGCTCGGCCTCCAGCGCCGCCCAGCGCGGCGGCGCCGTGATGCAGCAGGTGGTGTCCAACATGAACGACATCGCCGGCTCCTCCAAGCGCATCGCCGACATCATCGGCACCATCGACGGCATCGCCTTCCAGACCAACATCCTGGCGTTGAACGCCGCGGTCGAAGCCGCGCGCGCGGGCGAGCAGGGCCGCGGCTTCGCGGTGGTCGCCGGCGAGGTGCGCAACCTGGCGCAACGCTCCGCCGAAGCCGCCAAGGAGATCAAGGCGCTGATCGGCGACTCGGTGGACAAGGTGGAGTCCGGCGCCAAGCTCGTGCGTGATGCCGGCTCGGCGATGGACGAGATCGTCTCGGGCGTGCAGCGCGTGAGCGACATCATCGGCGAGATCTCCGCGGCCGCCGGCGAGCAGCGCGCGGGCATCGAGCAGGTCAACGGCGCGGTCACCGAACTGGAGCAGATGACGCAGCAAAACGCCGCGCTGGTCCAACAATCGGCCGCCGCCGCCGAGTCCCTGCGCGAGCAGGCCCACAAACTCTCCAGCGCCGTCGCAGGATTCAAGCTCGACGCCGCGACACGTTCCGTGAACGCCACTGCAGAGCCGTCGCCCGTGACCCGCACCACTGCACCGCCGCAGGCACCGCAGCTGCTGCCCGCGGCCGCCGCTGCACCCGCCAATCAGGCCGCGCCGGCGCAAGCCGCCATCGCCAAGGCCCGCCGACGCGCCCGGCCAGGCGCCGCTGCTGCCGCCGCGCCAGCCGCATCCGCCGCCATCCAGGCGACCGGCACAACCAGGGCCGACGGCGACTGGGAAAGTTTCTAGACCGACAAGCGCTCACAGACCGAGGAACACCATGGACATGATCAAAGAAGGTCAACACATCGCTCGCCAAGGGGGCGGGCCCGATGCCGAGATGGCCGCACGCGCCGGCGAGTACCTCACCTTCAAGCTCGGCGGCGAGGAGTACGGCATCGACATCCTGCGCGTGCAGGAGATCCGGTCGTACGAGCAGCCGACCCGCATCGCCAATGCGCCGAGCTACCTGAAGGGCGTGGTCAACCTGCGCGGCGTGATCGTGCCGATCGTCGACCTGCGTGTGCGCCTGGGCTGCGCGGAGGCCCAGTACAACCATTTCACCGTGGTGATCGTGCTCAACGTCAAGGGCCGCGTGGTCGGCGCGGTGGTCGATTCGGTGTCCGACGTGCTCGAGCTGCCGGCCGAGGCGATCCGCCCGGCGCCGCCGATGGCCTCCAACGGCGCCGACAACGGTTCGCTCACCGGCATCGGCAGCGTCGGGGATCGCATGTTGATCCTGATGGACATCGAAGCGCTGATGAGCAGCCCCGACATGGGCCTGCTCAGCGGCACGCACTGAACCCCTGCGACAGCTGCTCGCATGAGCAGCACACGGCCATGACATTGCATACGAACGACAAGGCGCTGCTGCTGGCGATGGCAGCAATCTTCGCCGGCGCCCTCGCCTACGGCTTTCACAACGGCGCCCCGTGGACCGCGCTCCTGATCGGCGGCACGCTGATCGCCGCGGCACTGGCCACCGCCTGGGCGTTCCAGGGCGGCACCGGCAGCGTGCTCGCGATGCCCGTGCTGGGCATGGCGATGACGGCCTTGCTGATCCACGCCGCCCGCGGCCAGAGCGAAGCGCACTTCGCCGTGTTCTCGTTGCTGGCCGTGACCACCGTCTATCGGCGCTGGGAGGCCGTGCTGATCGGTGCGGCGGCGATCGCGGTGCATCACCTGAGCTTCAACTACCTGCAGCAATGGGGTTGGGGCGTGTCGTGCTTCACCCAGCCGAGCCTGGGCACCGTGTTCGAACACGCGGCCTACGTGGTGGCCGAAGCCGCCATCCTGGTGGTGCTGGCCGAGCGCGCGAAGGCCGATGCCCGCACCGCCGACGAACTCGAGCACATGGCCAAGGGGTTGGTCGGCAGCGACGGCCACGTGAGCTTCGACGTCGTGCGCGCGCCCGCATCGGGCGCGGCCACCAAAACCCTGCAGCAGGCGCTCGCCCGCGTGCAATCCACGCTGATGACGGTGCGCACGAGCTCCGATTCGATTCAAACCGCGAGCGTCGAGATCGCTGGCGGCAACGCCGACCTGAGCCAACGCACCGAACAAGCGGCGGCCAACCTGCAGCGCACGGCCTGCTCGATGGAGCAGCTCACCGGCACCGTGCGCCAAAGCGCCGACTCCGCCGCACAGGCCAACCAGCTCGCGGGCTCGGCCTCCAGCGCCGCCCAGCGCGGCGGCGCCGTGATGCAGCAGGTGGTGTCCAACATGAACGACATCGCCGGCTCCTCCAAGCGCATCGCCGACATCATCGGCACCATCGACGGCATCGCCTTCCAGACCAACATCCTGGCGTTGAACGCCGCGGTCGAAGCCGCGCGCGCGGGCGAGCAGGGCCGCGGCTTCGCGGTGGTCGCCGGCGAGGTGCGCAACCTGGCGCAACGCTCCGCCGAAGCCGCCAAGGAGATCAAGGCGCTGATCGGCGACTCGGTGGACAAGGTGGAGTCCGGCGCCAAGCTCGTGCGTGATGCCGGCTCGGCGATGGACGAGATCGTCTCGGGCGTGCAGCGCGTGAGCGACATCATCGGCGAGATCTCCGCGGCCGCCGGCGAGCAGCGCGCGGGCATCGAGCAGGTCAACGGCGCGGTCACCGAACTGGAGCAGATGACGCAGCAAAACGCCGCGCTGGTCCAACAATCGGCCGCCGCCGCCGAGTCCCTGCGCGAGCAGGCCCACAAACTCTCCAGCGCCGTCGCAGGATTCAAGCTCGACGCCGGGGCTGCCAGCGCCGCGACGCCCGCCAAGCCGCGCGGTCATGTGGCGGTGCCGATCAACGGCATCGTCGCGCCCGCGCCCGCGCGACAGTCTGCTGCCAAGCTTCAACGTGCGACCGCCAAGCCGGCCACTCGAACGAACGCGAAGCCGGGTTGGGATGGCACCGAGCGACGCGGCGCGAAGCGCGCCACCAACGTGACGCGCCTGCCATCGCCACCGAAGGAGCCGCTGCCCGCTCAGACACCGACACCGAAGGCGGCCGCTGGGGCGGGCGGTGACGATGGCGAATGGGAGTCGTTCTGATCGCGCGCGAGCGTTCCTGATCCATACCCTGGCATCGAACGCCGCCGCCGCGGCCACCCAAGAAATCAAGGCGCTGATCGCCCCCAGCGTCGACAATGGCCCGGTCGCACCGGGCTTGAGGTCGCTCTCCTCAGTTCATGGGATGCCTGGCCCGGCGCTGTCTTGACCTGGTCGCCGTCCCTCGACAGACTCCGGAGCCTGTTGCGGACGACATACCTCCAGGGAGGACACCATGGCCTTCGATGCGGTCAGCATTGGCTCCACGGTCGCCGCGATCGGGGCCCTCGGCACAGCCGCCTTCGGTTTGGTGGATGCGCTGAAAACGCTGCCGAGCGGCGGCATATCCAATGCCGGATATGTCTTCATCGAGCAGGCCCTGCAGTCCTTCTTCCAGGATCAGACCCGCAAGGCAGCGGCGGGTGACCTGAAACGCTTGTTCGACACCCTTCATGGCAACTGGATCAACGGCACCGCGGTCGCCGACCAGAAAGCGATTGCCAAATCCCTGATCAAGCTGCGGCTCAACGAAACGACGGCCGACGCCTTTGCCAAGGCCACGGGAGTGGATCCGGCCATTCTGAAGGCCGTCGGCGACAAGATGTCCAACGGCACGCCACTGGAGTCCAGGGAGACCAACGTGCTCGGCCGATTCGATCTGGCGCTCACCGCGATCCTCGACGACGGCTACCAGCACGCGGACCAGCGCTACCGCAACTCGTCGAAGCTCGCAGCGATGGCGATCTCGATCGTGCTGGCGGTGCTCGGCGGCCTGGCCATCTACACAGGCAGCGGCGCTGCCTACCTGGGATCGCCTGAGATGTGGCAATCCTTCATTGCCGGCTTGCTGGCCACGCCGCTGGCACCGATCACGAAGGACCTGGCCAGCGCGCTGTCTGCCGGTGTGAAGGCCGCCCAATCGCTCAGGAAGTGAGCCATGACGCTGTTCGTCAACCTACGCGCGTCAGCCAACGGCGGGATCGTGGCTGGCGAAGCCAGCGCATGGGACGACGGCGTGTCGCCCGTGTCGGCCAAGGACTTCGCCAATCGGGTCGAAGGCCGCGACCTGCTCTTGGCCACCCACGGCTTCAATGTGGACCAGCAAGGCGGCATCAAGGCGCTGTCGATGTGGAGTCAGCGCTGCAAGCTGCCCGACTCATGCCTCTTCGTCGGCGTTCTGTGGCCGGGGGATTCGAGGCTTCACGTGGTCGTCGACTATGTCTATGAAGGCGTCGAGGCCATCGCCAGCGGCAAGCTGCTCGCCGCCTTCCTGAACCAGAACGCCACGCTGGCGCAAAGCCTGTCGTTCGCCTCGCACAGCCTGGGCGCACGCACCGTGTTGGAGACGGTCAGGGGGCTCGACACCCGCCCGCGGCGCGTGATCCTGATGGCTGGCGCGATCGAAAACGACTGCCTGGCCAGAGAGTACGCCGACGCTGCCGCGAAGGCCGAGGAAATCTACGTGCTCGCCTCCAGATCCGATGCCGTTCTGAAATGGGCGTTTCCGGCGGGCAATCTCATCGGCGAAATCATCATGCACGGTCATCCCTATGACCGCACGGCTCTGGGACGCAACGGGCCCGCGCGGCCGCTTGCGTCGGGTCTGCAGGTCGGTGCGTGGCAGATCCCCGATGCCTGGGATTACGGACATCTCGATTACCTGCCGAAAGACGTGATCGGCCGTGAAGCGAAACTGCCCGTGGTTGCGCCGGGCCCGCAATCGCAGATCCCCGTCGACGAGAGCGATCCGGCCAATGCGGGGTGGAAGCCCGCCTGGTCGGCCGGCGCAGTGGCCACCCAGGCGGCTTGACTCGGCTGCCACCGCAATCCCCTTCAGCCTGAATCAGCAGGGCCGCGTCGGGCTGGTCTGCATCGAGCGTCACTGACGTCGAGGCCAGCGCCAACACTCACTCGGCCGCGCGGCGCAGTGTCTCGATCACCGGCCGGCGCAGCACGCCGCGCAAGCCCATCCAGCCGGCCGCCAGCGCGAGCAGCGCGCCGGCACAGGCACCGATCAGCGGTGCCCAGGGCGACCCGTTCCAGGGGAACTCGAACACGTAGCGCGCCAACAGAGCGCCCACCACCACGGCGGCACTGGCCGCCAACAGGCCGGCCAGCGCGCCGACGCCGAGCAACTCGGCGCGCTGCACCCGCGCCAGCAGCCGCGCCCCGGCGCCCAGCGCGCGCATCACCGCGTACTCTCGCTCGCGAGCATCGCGGGTGGCGCTCACCGCGGCGAACAGCACCACCAGGCCGGCGGCGAGCGTGAAGCCGAACAGGAACTCGACCGCGCGGATCACCTGGTCGAGCACCTGCTGCACCTGCGCCACCGACGCCGAGACGTCGATGTTGGTGATGTTGGGAAAGTCGCGCGCCAGTGCGTTGTCGAAGCCGGGTGCGGCCGGGGCCCTAAACGCGCTGATGTAGCTGACCGGCAGATCGTCGGCCAGCCGCGCCACCGGGAACATGACGAAGAAGTTGACGCGCATCGAGCCCCAGTCGACCTTGCGCACGCTACTGATGCGTCCTTCGTGCACGCGGCCCGAGATGTCGAATCCCAGGCGATCGCCGACGTGGAGCTTCAGCGTCTGCATCAGGCCCTCCTCGACGCTCAACGCGTCGGGCTCATCGGCACTCCACCGTCCACCGACCACCGTGTTGTGCTTTGGCAATTCGGCCTGGTGGCTCAAGTTGAACTCGCGTTCGATCAGGCGCTTGGCGCGCTCGTCGGCGAAGTCGTCCTGGCCGATGGTCTTGCCGTTGATCGTCACCAGGCGGCCGCGGATCATCGGGTACCAGTCGTACTGCGTGACGCCCGAGTCACGCAGCCGTTCGCGAAACGGCTGCGCCTGATCGGGCTGCAGATTGATCACGAAGCGGTTGGGCGCGTCGGCCGGTGTGGCGGCGCGCCAGCTGTTGATGAGGTCGGTGCGCAGCAGCACCAGCAGCGCCAGCGCCAGCAAGCCGACGCCGAGCGCCGACACCTGCAGCATGGCGAACGCCGGCCGCGCGGCGACCTGGCGCGTGGCCAGCACCAGCCAGCGCGGTGCGCGCGACTCGGGCACCATCGCCTTGAGCGCGCGCACGGCCAGCCACGACAGCCCGGCCAGCAGCAGCACCGCGGCAGCGAATCCGGCCACGGCCAAGCCACCGAGCTTCCAGTCCGACGACGCGGCCAGCAGCAGCGCGACGAAGCCGGCCACGCCGGCGCCCAGCACCGCCAGCGACGCCGGCTGCAGAGCACCGAGGTCGCGGCGGATCACGCGCAGCGGCGGCACGCGCGCCAGCTGCAGCACCGGCGGCAGGCCAAACGACACCAGCAGCGTCATGCCCACACCGAGGCCGAACCACGCGGGCGCCGTGCCGGGCGCCGGCAACCGCGCGCCGTCGACCAGGTCGCCGAGCAGGGCGACGAACACCAGATGTACCACCAGGCCGAGCAGGACGCCGAGCACGCTGGCGACCCCGCCGACGCCGCAGAACTCCAGCGCATGCGACCAGGCGATCGCCCGTTGCGGCGCACCGAGCACGCGCAGCACCGCGCAGTCGTCGAGGCGGCGCTGCGCGAAATCGCGCGCCGCGATCGCCACCGCCACGGCGGCCAGCAGCGCCGCCAAAAGCGCCACCAGGTTGAGGAACTTCTCGGCGCGGTCGAGCGTCTGGCGCATCTCGGGTCGCCCCGAGGCGAACGACTCCACGCGCACGCCGCGGAGGTTGTCGGCCTTCTGGCGCTCCTCGGCCCAGTGAACGAATTCGGCCACTTGCGCTTCGGCGCGCGCGCCGTCCGCGGCCACCGCAAGGCGATAGGTCACGCGACTGCCGGGTTGGATCAGGCCGGTGGCCTCGAGGTCGGCCTGGGCGATCATCACGCGCGGGGCGAAGTTGACGAAGCCCGCGCCGCGGTCGGGCTCGAGCACGATCACGCGCTCGATCGTCAACTGCGCGTCGCCCAGCAGCAGCGCGTCGCCGATCGACAGCTGCAACGCACTCAACACCGCGGCATCGACCCACGCGCGGCCGCGCGACGGCGCCGCGGCGAGCGTCTGCTCGACGCGGTCGGCGCCGCGCAGCGTGAGCCGCCCGCGCAACGGGTAGGCCGCGCTGACCGCCTTCACCGACACCAGGCGTGCCGCGCCGCCGCGCGCCTCGGGTGCCCGCGCCATGCTGGGAAAGGTCGCCATCGCCGCGCTGCGCAGCTTCAGATCGGCCGCCTTGGCTGCGAAGTTGGCTGGCGTGGGCTGGTCGCTGGCCACGACGGCGTCGCCGCCGAGCAGCGCGCGCGCGTCGCGCGCCAGCGCGGCGTTGAGCCGGTTGGCGAAGAAGCCCACCGCAGTGAGCGCGCCCACTGCCAACACCACCGCCACCACCAGCAGGCGCAACTCGCCGGCGCGCAGGTCGCGCCGCAACTGGCGCCAGGCCATCGCGGCGACGTCGATGTTCAAACGGGCGACAGCGGGCACCACCATGCCGCCACGGTACACCAGTGTTCGCCAACGCGCCGTTGGCCTGCAAAGCGTTGCAATCCAGCGTGCAAGCCGCCGCAACACCACGGGCGATGCGCGGTGCTGTAATGGCCGCATGGCCCAGCGCACCCTGCCCTCGTTGTTCGTCTCTCACGGCTCGCCGATGATCGCGCTGGAACCCGGCGCCGCCGGCGCCTTCATGCGGCAGCTCGGTCCCGCGCTCGATGCGGCATTCGGGCGCCCACGCGCCGTGGTGGTCGCCTCGGCGCATTCGCTGGCGCGCGAGCCTGCACTGCTGGCGGCCGCGCGCCACGCCACCGTGCACGACTTCGGCGGTTTCCCGCAAGCCTTGTATCAATTGCACTACGACGCGCCGGGTGCGCCCGAGCTGGCGCAACGCGCCGCGCAACAGGTGCGCGACGCAGGTTTACCGGTGCACGTGGTGCCCGAAGGCGGGCTCGATCACGGCATCTGGATTCCGCTGCGCTTCGCCTATCCGAACGTCGACGTGCCCGTGCTGCCGCTGGCGTTTCCGGCCGACTGGTCGCCGCGGCAGTTGTTCGCACTCGGCCAGGCTCTGGCGCCCTTGCGCGGCGAGGGCGTGCTGGTGCTCGGCAGCGGCAGCATCACGCACAACCTGCGGCTGGTGTTCACGCGCACAGCCGATGCCGACGCTGCCGAGATGCCCGAGAGCGCGGCGTTTCGCCGCTGGTTTGCCGACCACGCAGCGGCGCGCGACCACGAGGCGCTGTTCGACTATCGCAGGCAGGCGCCACACGCCGCGTTCATGCATCCCACCGACGAGCACCTGTTGCCGTGGTACGTGGCCGCCGGCGCCGGCCACGAAGGGCCGGCGCTGCGCGTGCACGACAGCGTGACGATGGGCTGCCTGGGCATGGACGCCTATGCGTTCGGCGCCCAGGCGGGGGTGCTGCAGCAGCAGTTGCGCGAGGCCGTGGCCGCCTGAGAGCGAGCGAGCGCAGTGGCGCGGTCAGCCGTGGCGCGTGCGCGAATCGGCCGGCGCCTGCTCGCGTGCATCCAGGCCATAGTCGCGCAGCACTTGCGCGACACGCAGCCGGTAGTCGGCAAACAGTTGCTGGCGCCCCGCCTGCTGCGCCGTGCGGTGCGCTTCCAGTTCGCGCCAGCGGCGCACCGCGTCTTCGTCACGCCAGAACGACAGCGACAACACCTTGCCCGGTTGCGTGAGGCTCTGAAAGCGTTCGACCGAGATGAAGCCGTCGATCGCTTCGAGCTGCGCGCGCAGGCCGGCGGCGAGCTCGAAATAGGCGTCGGCGCGGCCTTCGCGCGGCACGACCTCGAAGATGACGGCGATCATGCTGGAAGCGGCAGCGCCGTCTGGTTGAAGGTGCCTTCGACCAGCTCGACGAAGCTGCGCTCCTCGCGCAGGATGAAGCGCTTGGCTTGCGCGAACTCGAAATTCTCGCGCCCTTCGCGATCCGCCTTGACGCGCTGGCGGTAGGCCTCGTAGGCGGCCAGCGAGTCGAACGCCAGCAGGCCCCACGCGACGTCGTTGCTGCCCTCGTGCGGCACGAAGTAGCCGATCAGGTTACCGCCGCAACGCGGGATGATGCGGCCCCAGCGCTCGGCATAGAGCTTGAAGGCGTCGCGCTGGAATGGGTCGATCTGGTAGCGGATGAAGCAGCTGATTCTCATGAGCTCTCCGGGTGGACAGGTCGACATGCTAGGCCCCGGCCGCGCGCGATGGTTCGACCGGCGTCGAACCGTGCGGCGACGCCCGCCGCTAAGATCCGACCCATGCGCGACGGACCCCACATCTCAGGCATCGCCTCGCTGATTGGCGAGCCGGCGCGCGCGGAGATGCTGACCGCGCTGTTGGCCGACCGTGCGCTCACCGCCACCGAACTGGCCACCATCGCCAGCGTCAGCAAGGCCACGGCGAGCACCCACCTGGCCAAGCTGCGCCAGGCCGGCTTGCTCACAGTGCAGGACCAGGGCCGGCACCGTTATTTTCGGCTGGCCGACCGCGACGTGGCACACCTGCTGGAGTCGCTGATGGGCGTGGCGTTTCGCACCGGCGCCGTGCGGCTGAAGTCGAGTCCGCGCGAACCCGCGCTGCGCCGCGCGCGCGTCTGCTACGACCACCTGGCTGGCGAGTTGGGCGTGCAGGCCTTCGAAGCGCTGATGGCCCGGCAGTTCTTCAAGTCCGATGCCGCCGGCCTGCACATCACGCCGGCCGGCATCGATGGCTTCGCCGCCTGGGGCATCGACGTGCAGGCGGTCGGCGCACAACGCCGCATGATGTGCCGCGCCTGCCTCGACTGGAGCGAGCGCCGCCACCACCTGGCCGGCGCCTGGGGAGCGGCGCTGCTGCAACGCCTGTTCGAACTCGGCTGGGCACGCCGCGTCAAGGACACGCGCATCGTGCAGTTCACACCGCCCGGCGAGCGCGCCTTCCAGGCGATGTTCGGCGCCGACGCGCGGCACGATCGCCACGCCGTCGACGTCGCCGCTGCGCACTAGATTTCAGCGTTGTGCCGGCGGGATCGCGGCGATGCGCTCGCTGTGCGCCCGAATGTCCGCCGCGTCGTACGACAGGTGCACCCGCGTGTCCGACGCCGGCCGCTTGGCCAGCGACAAGCCGGGGCGCCACTCGGTGCGCGGCCGGACCGGCCGCGGCGCGAAGCCGCCGCCGCAATTGGGGCACACGTTGCGCAGCTGCCGCTCGACGCAGTCAGCGCAGAACGTGCACTCGTAGGAGCAGATGCGCGCCTGCAGGCTGTCGGGCGGCAGGTCGACGTCGCAGTACTCGCAGTTGGGTCGCAGCGCCAGGGCCATCGTCCATCCTTCGATCCGGTGATCGGTGCACTGTAGCGGCGCTAGACTTGGCATGAATGACAATGAACCCTCGAAATCCGCCAACGCCGCGGCGCGTCGAAATCGTCGCCTTCGCACAGGTGCAGCTGCTCGACGTGAGCGGGCCGCTGCAGGTGTTCGCCAGCGCCAACGATCACGCCTTGACCCACGGATTGCCGGCCCCGTACCAGCCGGTGGTGGTGGCCGGTGACAGCCCGGTGCAGACGTCGTCGGGCCTGCAGTTGCTGGCGGCGCGGTTGCCGCGAGCCGGTGCGATCGACACGCTGCTCGTCGCCGGCGGCCGCGGTGTCGAGGTGGCCGCACGCGATGCCGCGTTGCTGCGCTGGCTGCGTCAGCGCGCGCGCCTTGCGCGGCGCGTCGGCTCGGTGTGCAGCGGCACATTCGTGCTGGGCGCCGCCGGCCTGCTCGACGGCCGCCGCGCCGTCACGCATTGGCAATCGTGCGACGAACTGGCGCGCCGCTTTCCGCGCGCGCGCGTCGAGCCCGACCCGATCTTCGTGCGCGACGGCGCGTTGTGGACTTCGGCTGGCGTCACCGCCGGCATCGACATGGCGCTGGCGATGGTCGAGGACGATCTCGGCCACGCGGCGGCGATGGCCATCGCGCGCGACCTGGTGGTCTTTCTCAAACGCCCCGGCGGCCAGGCGCAATTCAGCGCGACGCTGCAGACCCAGCACCGCGACGCGAGTTTCGAGGGCCTGCACGCGTGGATCGCAGGCCACCTGGCCAGCGACCTGTCGGTGGCCACGCTGGCCGAGCGCGCCGGCATGAGCGAGCGCAGTTTCGTGCGGCGGTTTCGCGCCTCCACCGGCCAGACGCCGGCCCGCTCGGTGCAACGGCTGCGGCTGGAGGCCGCACGGCAGCTGCTGGCGAGCACGCGCTTGCCGATCAAGCGGGTCGCCGAGCGATGCGGCTTCGGATCGGAGGAAACGTTGCGCCGTACGCTGCTGCGCCACACCCACGCCACGCCGAGCGACTACCGCGCGCGTTTTGGCGCGGCGTCGGCGCGGCGCTAGGGTCAGGGTGTGGGCATGCTGCCCACCACCCCTTGCACCAACCAATCCATGCCGGCGATCTGCGGGTCGCTGAGTGCGCCGCGCGCCAGCCGCGTGCGCCCCTGGTTGTCGGCCAGCGGCGCGGCGAAGACGCTGGCGCGGCCTTCGACGAGCGCGCGACGTGCCGAGTCGATGGCGCTCGACTGCGTTGCCGGCAATCCGCCGTCGATCGCGCTCAGGTCGACCATCCCCGAGCGCACGCCAGCCCACACCGGCGCGGGCTTCCAGCGCTGCGCGATCACGTCGCGCGCCACCCGGGTGTAGTAAGCACCCCAGGACGGCATCACCGCGGCCAGTTGGGCATGCGGCGCGAAGGCGCGCATGTCGCTCTGGTTGGCGATCAACTTGACGCCTTTTTCTTCGGCGGCCAGCGCCACCGCCGGCGACGCCGTGTGATTGGCCAGCACGTCGGCGCCCTGATTCACCAGCGCCAGCGCGGCATCGCGTTCGCGCGTCGGGTCGAACCAGGTGTTCAGCCAGACCACCCGCACGCTGGCCTTCGGGTTGACCGAGCGCATGCCGAGCGCGAACGCATTGACGCCCTGCACCACCTCGGGCACCGGAAAGCCGGCCACGTAGCCGGCCACGCCGCTGGCGCTGTTCAGCGCCGCGAGGCGGCCGGCGAGCCAGCGTGCTTCGTAGGCGCGCACGTTGTAGGTGTTCAGGTTGGGCGCTGTCTTGTAGCCACCGGCATGCTCGAAACGCACGTTGGGGAATTCGGCCGCCACGCGCAGCGCGCCCTCGAGATAGCCGAAGCTGGTGGCGAAGATCAGCCGGTTGCCCTGAGACGCCAGGTCGCGCATCACGCGCTCGGCATCGGGGCCTTCGGCGACGTCTTCGACCACCGTGGTCTGCACCGCCGCGCCGAGCGCCCGCTCCATCTCCTTGCGCCCGAGGTCGTGCTGGTAGGTCCAGCCGGCCTGGCCGACCGGCGTCACGTAGACGAACGCGACCTTCAGCGGCGCTTGCGCGACGGCTGCGATGGGCCAGAGCGTCGGCCCGGCGGCCAGTCCCGCCGCGCAACCGAGCGCCACACAGCGACGCCGGACACGCGCGAACCCGCGCATGAGGTTTTTGTACATGGTTGTCCTCGACATGGCCACTGAATGGACCGACCCGGCCGCCGTGGCAAGCACCCGGGTCGTGAACGTCAGGGCGGAATTGTAGTTTCCGCTCCGGTCGTCAAGCGCAGCGACGACGCACGATCACGAAACACGATCGGCTGTTCGCGCGTCACCGCCGCGGCGCGCTCGACCGCCGCCATCACTTGCGCATGGTGCGGGCTCTTGCGGCACACCGGGTCGGCCACCGCCGGATCGTTGGCGATCAAGTAAGCCTGGCAGCGGCAGCCGCCGAGGTCGATCTCGCGCTGGTCACAGCTCACGCAGGGCTCCTTCATCCAGCCGGTGCCGCGATAGCGGTTGAATCCTTCGGACTCGAACCAGATTTCGCGCACGCCGTGTGTGCGCACGTTGGGGAATGCCAGCCCCGGCAACATGCGCGCCGTGTGGCACGGCAACGCGGTGCCGTCGGGCGTGACCACCATCATCGTGCTGCCCCAGCCGTTGGCGCACTTCTTGGCCGTGCCCTCGTGGTAGTCGGGCGCGACGAAGAATAGGCGCATGCGCTCGCCCAGCTCGCGGCGCCAGCGGTCGGTGACTTCCTCGGCGTGGCGCAATTGCTCGTGCGTGGGCAGCAGCTGGTCGCGGTTCAGGTAGGCCCACGAGTAGTACTGCGTGTTGGCCAGTTCGAGGTATTGCGCGCCGAGCTCGGCAGCCATGCCGATGATGCGGTCGATGTGGTCGATGTTCAGCCGGTGGATCACCACGTTCATCACCATCGGCCAGCCTTGCGCCTTGATCTCGCGCGCCACGCGCTGCTTGAGCTCGAACGTCTTGGTGTGCGAGAGGAAGTCGTTGACCTCGCGGGTCGAATCCTGGAAGCTGAGCTGCACGTGGTCGAGCCCGGCGGCCTTGAGCGCCGCGGCGCGTGATTCGGTCAAGCCCACGCCCGAGGTCAGCAGGTTGCTGTAGTAGCCCAGGCGCCGCGCCTCGGCGACGATGATTTCCAGGTCGTCGCGCAGCAGCGGCTCGCCCCCCGACAGGCCGAGCTGCACGGCGCCGAGTTCGCGCCCCTGCGTGAGCACGCGCAGCCAATCGTCGGTGCCCAGTTCGTCGGTGTGCCGCGCGAAGTCGACCGGGTTGTAGCAAAACACGCAATGCAGCGGGCAGCGGTAGGTCAGCTCGGTCAGCAGCCACAGCGGCGGACCGGGGCGCGGCGGGCTTGCATCGATTGCGGTGGCGCTCATCTCAGCAACCTCTCGCAGTACGCAACACGGCCGTTGACGACCGCATGTGGAGAGCGAGCGAGGCAAAGCCGCGGGCGGGTATGCACCGGCGCCCGTGTGCGGCGGTCGACCCTTCGGGCCGACTCCCTTCCGGTGCTCGGTCTCGTGGCCCGCCGAGAAACTCGCTACGCTCACTGCGTTCGCTGCGCTCGAACAATCTCGGCGAGTCAGATGTTGAAGCGCGCGTTGCGCGCGCGCGGCCACGAGCCCTGCGCTCCTCAGCGCCGCACAATGTCGCTGCCGTCGCACACCCACCCACGGCTTTGCCAGCACCGCCGTGGCATGCGTCGTCGAAAAACACGAGCGTTGCCGCGCGGTGGGCGGTACCCGGGGTGGGCGACTTTTGGGGCGGCGAGCATCGCAGCAGCGCGCTCGGCACGCGCGCAGCGCGTGCTTCGTGATCTGGCTCGCGGTGATTGTCCGAGCGCAACGACCGCAGGGAGTGAAGCGAGTTTCGCCGGGCGAGTGCGCTGCGAGAAGCGCAGCGCAGCCGGCACGCAGTGCCGACCGCCACAGTAGGAGCCCACCCCGGGTACCGCCCGCCGCGCCGCGCACAACCCGACGCAGGATTCACTTTCATTCCCACTGCAGCCAGCGCTGCTTGGCCGCGATCTCGACGAAGGCATGCACGTCCTTCGTCAGGCCTTGCGCGTTGAACGCGGTTTCGAGGTCGCGCACGATGTCGTTCAACGAGCGCTCGCCGTCGCAGCGCTTCAGGATCTCGCCGGCGCTCTGGTTGAGCTTGACCATGCCCTCGGGATAGAGCAGCACGTGGCAGTCCTGCGCCGGCTCCCACTGCAGCCGGAACCCTGCACCGATGCGCGGGCAGATGGCGCCGTCGATCGGGGCTTTCAACTCGCTCACGCCGTCACCCCGTAGCGAAGTGCCATCGCGTCGTTCATCGCCCACAGGATGTCGAGCTTGAACTGCAGCACCTGCAGCGCGCGCTCCTGTTGCGCACGGGTCTTGAAGTGATCGAGCGTGATCGCCAGGCCCTGCTCGACGTCGCGCCGCGCCTGGCTGACGCGGTTGCGAAAATACTGCAGGCCATCGGCCTCGATCCACGGGTAGTGCCCGGGCCAGGTGGCCAGCCGCTGCTTGTGGATCTCGGGCGCGAACAGCTCGGTCAGCGACGTGCACACCGCCTCCTGCCACGGCGCATGGCGGGCGAAGTTCACGTACGCGTCGACCGCGAAGCGCACCGCCGGGATCACGTGGCGCTCGTCGAGCACCTCGTCGCGCGTCAGGCCCACCGCCGTGGCCAGCCGCAGCCAGGTCTCGATGCCGCCCTCGTCGCGCAACACGGTCGCGCCCGACTGCATCTCGAAGCCGTCGTGGTCGAGGATGCGCTGCACCCAGCCGCGGCGCACCGCACGGTCGGGGCAGTTGGCCAGGATCGCGGCATCCTTGATCGGAATCGCAGTCTGGTAGCAGAAGCGGTTGGCCACCCAGCCGCGCACCTGCCCGGGCGACGCGCGGCCGGTGTTCAGCATCACGTTGAACGGGTGGTGGATGTGATACGCCTTGCCGCGCTCGCGCAGCTGCGCTTCGAATTGCTCTCGGGTCCAGGCGTCCGTCATGGTCGTGCCGTCACACGGTGAAGGTGATCCCGTCCTCGCAGACCTCGATGTGCTCGCCGCGTAGCGCGGCGCGCTCGGCGGAGTCCTCGTCGAGGATCGGGTTCGTGTTGTTGATGTGGATCAGCATGCGCCGCGTGGCCGCCGGCAGCTTGCCCATCCACTCGATCATGCCGCCGGGCCCCAATTGCGGCAGGTGGCCGATGTCGCGCGCGGACTTGCGCGACAGCTTCAGCCGCGGCATCTCGTCGTCGCTCCAGAAGGTGCCGTCGACCAGCACGCAGTCGCTGCCGGCCATCGCGTCGAACACCGCCGGCGTGATTGCGCCGAGGCCCGGCGCGTAGAACACGCTGCTGCCGCGCTCGCCGTCGCGAATCAGCACGCCGATGTTGTCGCCGGGCACCGGGTGCTCGCGGTGTGGCGAGTACGGCGCCGCCTTGCTGGACAACGGCAGCGCGCGCAGCGTCAGCCCCGGCACGCCGGGGACCTGGAACGCTGCGCCGTCGAGCGCGATGCGGTGGCGCTGCACGCCGCAGTAGTGCTCGAGCACGGCAAGCAGCGGCAGGCCGCTGCTCAGGTCCTCGGCCACCGGGTCGGTGCACCACAGCGGCAGCGGGGTGCCGCGCTCGCGCAGCATCAACAGGCCCGTGGCGTGGTCGACCTGGCCGTCGATCAGCACCACGGCGGCGATCGCCGTGTCGCGCACGCTGCGTGCCGGCTGCAGCATAGGGTTGGCGCGGATCTGCTGCAGGATGTCGGGCGACGCGTTGAACAGGATGCCGTCGTCACCCGAATCGGGCCGCACGAAGATCGACGACTGCGTGCGCGGCTTGGCGCGCACGCGCCCCGAGCGCACGCCGGCGCAGTTGCGGCAGTTGCAGTTCCACTGCGGAAAGCCGCCGCCGGCCGCGGTGCCGAGCGTCGTGATGCGCATGGTCGATCTCGAAACAACGCCCCGACGGACGAGCCGCGGGGCGTTGCGTCATGCGTCCGCTGGTCAGCGGGCGGCGACGTACATCGTGATTTCGAAGCCCAGGCGAATATCGGTCGCCGAGGGAGTTTGCCATTGCATGCGCAGTCTCCTTTCGCGTTGAAGTGGCACGGGACCGGCTGGCGCCCGCGGGAATCAGCGATTCCACGGCGCATGCTCGTGCGCCGGCCAGCGCCCGCACAGCGCCTCGATCTGGATTCGCGCCTCATGATTTTCATGAATCGGCGGACCAGCGGCCGGCGCGGCGGCCCGGGCGCGGGCCGCCGCGCCGATACCATCGGCCCCTGTGATGCCCAGCGCCCCCCTGCGCGGCCTGCATGCCGACCCAGCCCCGTACCGTTGCCACGAGATCGACGTCGGCTCGGGACACCTGTTGTCGTTGCGCGAGTCGGGCCGCGCCGACGGCATCGCAGCGCTCGTGCTGCATGGCGGGCCCGGCTCGGGCTGCTCGCCGCTGCAGCGCCGCTTCTTCGACCCCGAGCGCTACCGCATCGTGTGCGTCGACCAGCGCGGCGCGGGCACGAGCCGGCCGCGCGGCTCGATCACCGACAACACCACCGCGCACCTGTTGCACGACCTGCGTCGCGTGCGTGTCGAACTCGGCATCGCACGCTGGCTGGTGGTGGGCGGATCGTGGGGCGCCACGCTGGCGCTGGTGCACGCGCTCGACGACCCCGACGCGGTGACCGCGCTGCTGCTGCGCGCGGTGTTCCTCGCCCGCGCCACGGACATCGATGCGTTCTTCGTCGGCGCCGCGTTCGGCGCCGACCTGACCGGCGCGCCGACGCGCACCGTGCTCGATGCGCTGGGCGAACGGCTGCAGCATCGCGACGCCGAACGGCGCCGGGCCTGTGCGCTGGCGTGGTGGCACCGCGAGCAGCAACTGTCGAATCCGCCAGCGAGCCCGCGGCCGGGGGCGCCGGCCGACATCGATGCGCAGGTCGACCGCTACCGCGTGCAGGCCCACTACATGCGCCACGGCTGCTGGGTGCAGCAGCCGCCGCTGCTGCAACGGTGCCGACGGTTGCCGGTCAGGCCGACGCTGATCTTGCAGGGCAGCGAAGACCGCATATGCCCTCCCGAAGGCGCGCGTGCATTGCAGGCGCTGCTGCCGCATGCGCGGCTGCGCGAAGTGGCCGGCGCCGGGCACGATCCGGCGCACCCGGCGATGGTCGATGCGATGGTGCGGGCGCTCGATGCCTTCGCCGCCCACGGCTCGTTCGACGAGGCGGCGCGATGAGCCTGCGCCTGAAGATCCAGCTGATCGTCGTGCTGCTGACGCTGCTGTTCATCGGCGCGGTGCTGACGCTGCAATACCGTGCGTTCAAGGAGTCGGTCAACGAAGAGGTGGTCGCCGCCAACCGCGTGGCCGCGCAATTGCTCAACCGCACGGCATGGGTCTACGCCGCGCAGGGCACGCCGGCGATGCTCGGTTTTCTGCAGGGCGTCGGACGCATCCGCTCCAACGACGTGACGCTGTTCGATGCCGGCGGCGGCGAGCTGTACCGCTCGCCGCCGTCGCCCTACAAAGTGGGCCGCGACGCGCCCGAATGGTTCGTCGAGGTGATCGCGCCGCGCATCACCGAGCAGGCGATCGATTTCCCCGACGGCAAGCTGGTGGTGCGCGCCAACGCGTCGCGCGCGGCGCTCGACGCCTGGGACCACTTCGTCGAGCTCGCCGCCGGTGCGGTGCTGCTCTTGTTGGTGGTCAACGCACTGGTGTTCTGGTTGGTCGGGCGCGCGGTCGAGCCGTTCGCGCAGATCGTCGGTGCGCTCAAGCAACTCGAGTCGGGCCGCTTCGACGTGCTGCTGCCGGGGCTGCGCGGCATCGAAGCCAACACCATCGGCGCGGCGTTCAACCGCATGGTCGGTGTGCTGCGCACGCAGCTGGAGACCGAGAAACGCGCGCTGCGCGCCGAGACCCAGTTGTCCGACAGCCGCGAGCTGGCGCGCTGGGTCGACCACCACATCGAGCAGGAGCGCCGCATGATCGCGCGCGAACTGCACGACGAGCTCGGCCAGTCGGTGACCGCGATGCGCAGCATGGCGCTGTCGGTCGCGCAGCGCGTGCAGCCGCACGACGCGCAGGCCGAACAGGCGGCGCGCACGATCGCCGAGGAGGCCTCGCGGCTGTACGACGCGATGCACGGCCTGATCCCGCGACTGGCTCCGCTGGTGCTCGACAACTTCGGCCTCGCCGAGGCGCTGAACGATCTGGTGGCGCGCACGCGCCAGGCGCACGCCGGCGTGCAGGTCGATCTCGACATCCGACTGGGCGACGCACCACTGGGCAGCGATGCCGCGCTGGCGCTGTACCGCGCGGCGCAGGAAGGCATCACCAACGCGCTGCGCCACGGCCAGGCGAAACGCCTGGGCCTGTCGCTGCGCAGCGAAGGCGACGCGGTGAGCTTCGAGCTGGTCGACGACGGCCAGGGTTTGAGCGCCGACTGGGCTCAGCGCCCGGGCCATCATGGCCTGGGCTGGTTGCGCGAACGCGTGGAATCGCTCGGCGGAGAGTTCGTCTTGGAGCCAGCGTCGCCGCGCGGCGTGCGCCTGCGCGCCCAGGTGAACGCACGACCGGTCGCCAGCCAGCCCGCGGCGGCCGCCGCGCCGGGCGTCGGGGCCACGCCATGAGCCGGGTGATGCTGGTCGACGACCACGCCGTCGTGCGCATGGGTTTTCGCATGCTGCTCACCGATGCCGGCCACGAGGTGGTCGCCGAAGCCGGCACCGGCGAGCAGGCGTGCCAGGACTATCCGCGCATCGCGCCGGACCTGGTGGTGATGGATTTGTCGATGCCCGGCATGGGCGGGCTCGAGGCGATCCGCCGCCTGCTCGCGCAGGACCCGAAAGCGCGTGTGCTCGCGCTGTCGGCGCACGAGGACACCGCGCACCCGCGACGCGTGCTGCGCGCCGGCGCGCTGGGTTACCTGGCCAAACGCAGCGCGCCCGAGGCCCTGATCGCCGCGGTGGATGCGTTGATGCGCGGCGAACGCTATGTCGACGCGCAGACCGCGCAGGCGCTGGCGGTGGCGCAGGGGGAAGGCGAGGCGAGCCCGGCCGACCTGTTGAGCGAGCGCGAGTTCTCGGTCTTCATCCAGCTGGCGCGCGGCATGAGCGTGGTGCAGATCGCCGAGGCCCTGAACTTGTCGCCGAGCACGGTGGGCACGCACCTGTACCACGTGAAGCAGAAGTTGGGTGCCAGCAACCAGAGTGAATTGACATTGGTGGCCTTGCGCTGGGGCTTGATCCAGGCGTGAACTGGCCAACCCCCGAAGCAGCCAAACGGCCGCTTCCCCCTCAAGGGGGCGAGCCCGCACCGAGCGAGCCCCTGCGCGCTCGCGAGTGGCTGGCGAGTGCCGTTCGTCTTGCAAGGCGAACGGCAACACCAGCGGACCGGCGAAGCCGGATCCGCAGTGTTCGCTGGGCGATGCGCCGCTGGAGCGGCGCAGGTGGTCTGCACTGCTGGCGCCGCGCGCTCTGCGCGACCCTAGAATCTGCGGTTCCCGCCCGAGCGGGCCACCCCATGACCCAGAAGCTCTTCGTCACCACCGCCCTGCCCTACGCCAACGCGGCGTTCCACATCGGCCACATGATGGAGTACATCCAGGCCGACATCTGGGTGCGCTTCCAGCGCATGCGCGGCGCGCAGGTCAACTTCGTCTGTGCCGACGACGCCCACGGCGCGCCGATCATGATTGCAGCCGAGCGCGCGGGCAAGACGCCGCAGGCATTCGTGGCCGAGCTCGCCGCCGGCCGCAGGCAGTACCTCGACGGCTTCCACATCGGCTTCGACAACTGGCACTCGACCGACGGCCCCGAGAACCACCAGCTCGCGCGCGAGATCTACCTGGCGCTGCGCAAGAACGAGCTGATCGACGTGCGCACGATCGAGCAGTTCTTCGACCCGGTAAAGGGCATGTTCCTGCCCGACCGCTACATCAAGGGCGAGTGCCCGCGCTGCGGTACCAAGGACCAGTACGGCGACAACTGCGAGAACTGCGGCGCCGTCTATGCGCCAACCGACCTGAAGAATCCGTTCTCGGCGCTGACTGGCGCCAAGCCCGAGCTGCGCTCGAGCGAGCACTACTTCTTCCGCCTGTCGGACCCGCGCTGCGTCGAGTACCTGAAGAACTGGACGCAGGACGGCAAGCTGCAGAGCGAAGTTGCCAACAAGGTCAAGGAGTGGTTTGCCGAGGGCGAGGACGGCAAGATCCAGCTCGGCGACTGGGACATCAGCCGCGATGCGCCGTACTTCGGCATCGAGATTCCTGACGCACCGGGCAAGTATTTCTACGTCTGGCTCGAAGCGCCGGTGGGCTACCTGGCCTCGCTGAAGAACCTGCTCGACCGGCAAGGCGAGAATTTCGAGGCCTACATGGCCGACCCGAAGCTGCGCCAGGTGCACTTCATCGGCAAGGACATCGTCACCTTCCACACGCTGTTCTGGCCGGCGATGCTGCACTTCAGCGGCCGCAAGGTGCCCGACAACGTCTACGTGCACGGCTTCATCACCGTGGGCGGCGACAAGATGAGCAAGAGCCGGGGCACCGGGGTCAGCCCACTGCGCTACCTGGAGCTCGGCCTCGATGCGCAATGGCTGCGCTACTACATCGCGGCCAAGCTCAACGCGCGCGTCGAGGACATCGAGTTCAATCCCGAGGATTTCGTCGCCCGCGTCAACGCCGACCTGGTGGGCAAGTACGTCAACATCGCCAGCCGCGCGGCGGGATTTCTGACCAAGCGCTTCGACGGCCACCTGTCGGCCGACGTCGGCGTCGAGGGCCGCGCGCTGCTCGACGGGCTGCGCGCGCACAGTGCCACCGTGCAACAGATGTACGACGAGCGCGAATTCGGCAAGGCGGTGCGCGAGGTCATGCTGCTGGCCGACCGGGTGAATGAATACGTCGACCAGCACAAGCCCTGGGAGCTGGCCAAGCACGACACCCAGAGCGCCGCACTGCACGACGTGTGCACCGTGTGCATCGAGGCGTTTCGCGTGCTGACGATCTACCTGAAGCCGATCTTGCCCGTGCTCGCCAACCGGGTCGAGCGGTTCCTGAACGTCGGCACGCTCGATTTCGCCGATGCGCAGCGTGCGCTCGGTGCCCACCGCATCGGCGCCTACCAGCACCTGATGCAACGTGTCGATTCCGATCTGCTCGACAAGCTGTTCGAGCCGCCAGCGCCGGCCGCCGCCGCGCCGGGCGGCGAGGCCATCGCGGCCGAGATCGGCATTGACGACTTCGCGAAGATCGACCTGCGCATCGCCCGGATCGTGTCGGCCGAGCCCGTGGCGGGCAGCGACAAGCTGCTCAAACTCACGCTCGACGTCGGCGAAGGTCGGCATCGCGTGGTGTTCTCCGGCATCAAGAGCGCCTACACGCCCGAGCAGCTGGGCGGCAAGTTCACCGTCGTGGTCGCAAACCTGGCGCCTCGCAAGATGAAGTTCGGCGTCTCCGAGGGCATGGTGCTGGCCGCCAGCCACGCCGACGAGAAGAAGCATCCGGGGCTCTACGTGCTCGAGCCCTGGCCGGGCGCCACGCCGGGGCTGCGCGTGCGCTGACGCGGCGCGCCGCCTGGTTTTTCTGCGCTGACCCCACCGCCGGCAGACCCGCCGCGGATCGCCGCTGCATGCCGCGGCCGCGCCTCGCCTTGCGCGAAATCATGCGCATTCCATTTGCCGAGCATGAGCATTGCATTAACATGTCATGCACCGTGGAGCTGAAAACCGCCCGCCTGACCCTGCTGGTCGACCCGGCCAAGAAGGCTGCCTTCGAGCGCCTGTGCGCCCAGCAAGACCTCACGCCCTCGCAGGTGGTGCGCCAGCTGATCCGCGAGTACCTGGCGCAGCACGGCGTGACCTACGTGCCCAGCGGCAGCGCAAGAGCCGCGGCGCCGCAGCCCTCGCGCAAGACAGCCGCGCCGCCCAAACCCAAGCGGCGCTCCAAGGTCTGAGGCAGACCACCCGAGTTGACTGCACGGGTCCAAACCAATGGGCATCGAGACCGACATCGCTCGCTGGCTGCTGATCGACTGGGCCATGGTGCTGGTCGGCGCCTGGCTGCTGATCGGCATCGCCGGCGTCTGGGCGCTGCGGCGTTTCGAACTGGTGTCGCAGGTGCTGTTTCCGCTCGGCGGCGTGGTCGGCGTGCTGCTGTTCGGCTTGGCGATGGCGGCGTTGTTCGCGCCGCCGCAGGCGGCCGTGCTGGCGATCGGCCTGCCGACGCTGCCGTTTCACCTGCGGCTCGATGCGTTGTCTGCCTACTTCCTGATGGTGATCGGCGGCACCGCGGCCGGCGTGTCGGCGTTCGCCGCAGGCTACTTCCGGCGCGGCGAGGGCACGCCACCCGGGCTGATGTGCCTGCAGTACCACGTGTTCCTGGCCAGCATGGCGGGCGTGGTGCTGGCCGACGATGCCTACGCCTTCATGGTGATGTGGGAGACGATGGCGCTGTCGTCGTTCTTTCTGGTCACCTCCAACCACCGCGTCGCCGAGATCCGCCGCGCGGGTTACCTGTACCTGCTGGTGGCGCATGTGGGAGCCATCGGCATCCTGATGTGCTTCGGCGTGCTGCAGGCCAACACCGGCGACTACAGCTTCGCCAACATGCGTGCGCAGCAGTTGTCGCCGTTCTGGGCTTCGGTGGCCTTCGCGCTGGCCCTCTTCGGCTTCGGCGCCAAGGCCGGCCTGCTGCCGCTGCACATCTGGCTGCCCGAGGCGCACCCGGCGGCTCCGTCGCCGGTGTCGGCCTTGATGAGCGCGGTGATGCTGAAGACGGCGATCTACGGCCTGCTGCGCGTGCTGCTCGACTTGCAGAGCATGCAGCTGTGGTGGTGGGGCGTGGTGTTGCTGGCGTTCGGCCTGGCCACGGCCCTCTTCGGCGTGGTGTTCGCCGCCGTGCAAAGCGACATGAAGCGGCTGCTCGCCTACTCGTCGATCGAGAACATTGGCCTGCTGGCCGCCGGCATCGGCCTGACGGTGGTGTTCTCCGCCTACGGGATGAAGGCATTGGCCGCGCTGGCGTTGACCGCCAGTCTCGTTCATGTCGCCAGCCATGCGCTGTTCAAGAGCCTGCTGTTCCTCAGCACGGGCTCGGTGCTGCACGCCACCGGCGAGCGCAACCTGGGCAAGCTCGGCGGCCTGATGCACGCGATGCCGTGGGTGGCCTGGGCCACGCTGGTGGGAGTGATCGCCAGCGCGGGGCTGCCGCCTTCGAGCGGTTTCGTCGCCGAGTGGCTCTTGCTGCAGAGCTTTCTGTTCACGCCGGGTCTGCCGAACCCGTTCCTGAACATGCTGATCCCTGTGGCGGCGGCGCTGATCGCGCTGGTGGCCGCGCTGGCCGGCTACACGATGGTCAAGTTCTTCGGCGTCATCTTTCTCGGCCGGCCCCGCGAGGCGCGCCTGGCACAAGCCCACGACGCCAACGCCTGGCAGCGCGCTGGCATGGCCTGGCTGCTCGCCGGCAACGTGTTGCTCGGCCTGCTGCCGATCCAGTTCATCCAGCTCGTCGACCCGGTCACGCGCAAGCTGGTGGGCGACGGTCTCGGGCCCACGGTGGGGGCGCATGGCTGGTTGCTGGTGCCCACCACCCTCGAGCGCGCCAGCTACGGCCCGGTGATCTTCCTGGTCGGCGTGGCCGCCAGTTTTGCATTGGCCTTCGCGCTGGTGCGCAAGCTCTACCACGGGCGCATTCGCCGCGCGGCGCCCTGGGACTGCGGCTTCCCGTGGCAGACCGCGCGCATGCAAGACACCGCCGAGGGTTTCGGCCAACCGATCCGCCAGATCTTCGAGCCGTTCTTCAGCATGCAGCGTGAACTGCCGTCGCCGTTCGACTCGCAGCCGCGCTACCGCGTCGTCGTCGAAGACCACTTCTGGCGCGCCTTGTACCAGCCGATCGCCGACGCCGTGGCGCGCGTCGCGCGGCTGATCGGCCTGCTGCAGCGCGGGCGCATCGCGGTGTACCTGCTGTACAGCTTCGTCACGCTGATCACGTTGTTGTTGGTGGTACGCCAATGACTTGGACCGGCGCCATCTCGCAGCTGCTCGAGATCGTGCTGGCGCTGGCGCTGGCGCCGCTGCTGACCGGCTGGGTCAACCAATGCCGAGCCTGGTTGCAAAACAGATCCGCGCCGCCGCTGCTGCAGCCGTACTACCTGCTGCACAAGCTGTTCAACAAGGAGTCGGTGGTCGCCGAACATGCGTCGCCGCTGTTTCGCGCCACGCCGTACATCGTGTTCGGCTGCATGCTGCTGGCCAGCTCGATCATCCCGACGCTGTCGACCGATCTGCCGCTCACGCTGGCGGCCGACGCGATCGCGTTGGTGGGACTGTTCGCGTTGGCGCGCGTGTTCATCTCGCTGGCTGCGATGGACATCGGCACGTCGTTCGGCACGCTGGGCGCGCGGCGCGAGATGCTGATCGGCTTTCTCGCCGAGCCGGCGCTGCTGATGGTGTTCTTCTGCGCGTCGCTGATCTCGCAGTCGACCTCCCTCGCCACCATCGTCGAGACGCTGGCGCACCGCGAGTTGGCGATCTACCCGAGCCTGGCGTTCGCCGGCGTGGCCTTCACGATCGTCTCGCTGGCCGAGAACGCGCGCGTGCCGGTGGACAACCCGGCCACGCATCTGGAGCTGACGATGATCCACGAGGCGCTGATCCTCGAGTATTCTGGGCGGCACCTGGCGCTGATCGAATGGGCGGCGAGCCTGAAGCTTTTTGCCTATTCGTGCGCCGGCCTCGCGCTGTTCTTCCCCTGGGGCGTGGCCGAAGCGCAGGCGCCGCTCGAGATGCTGCTGGCGCTGCCCACGCTGCTGCTCAAGCTGGCGGCCGGCGGCGCGGCGTTGGCGGTGCTGGAGACGCTGAGCGCCAAGATGCGGATCTTTCGCGTGCCCGAGTTCCTGGCCACCGCGTTTCTGCTGGCGGTGATCGGGCTGCTGGTGCACATCCTGTTGGGGAGCTAGATGAGCCCGCTGCTCGCCCAACTCATCAACCTGCTCGGCGCGATCCTGCTGATGCTGGCGTTCGCGATGATCTCGCAGCGGCGCGTGCTGTCGCTGGTGCACCTGTTCACGATGCAGGGTGCGATCCTGGTGGTCGCCACCGCGGTGGTGGGCTACGCCACCAACCAGCCGCATCTGTTCGTCTCTGCCGCGCTGACGCTGGCGCTCAAGGTGGTGCTGATTCCGATCATGCTGCACCGGGTGATCGATCGGCTCGAAGTGCGCTGGGACACCGAGCCGCTGATCAACATCCCGACCACGATGCTGATCGGCATCCTGCTGGTGATCTTCGCGTTCAACCTCGGCCTGCCGATCGCGCGTTTCTCGTCGACCATCGCCCGCGGCACGCTGGGCATCGCGTTGGCCTGCGTGCTGCTGTCGTTCATGATGATGATCACGCGCGCCAAGGCCATTCCGCAGGTGGTGGGCTTCCTGTCGATGGAGAACGGCCTGTTCTTCGCCGCCACCTCGGCCACCTACGGCATGCCGATGGTGGTGGAGCTTGGTATCGCACTGGATGTGCTGATCGGCGTGCTGATCCTGGGCGTGTTCATGTTCCAGATCCGCGAGCAGTTCGACAGCCTGGACATCCGGCATCTCGAGCGGCTGAAGGAGGACTAGCGTGCGTTTTCGGCGGATCCATGCATGCGGAGAGCCTGCGCGGCGCGGTGGGCGGTACCCGGCAGGGGCTCCTACTGTGGCGGTTGGCACTGCGTGCCGACTCCGCTGCGCTTCTCGCAGCGCGCTCGCGCGGCGAAACTCGCTGCGCTCACTGCGTTCGCTGCGCTCGAACAATCGCCGCGAGTCAGAAATGGAAGCACGCGCTGCGCGCGTGCCGAGCGCGCTGCCGCGATGCTCGCCGCCCCACAAGTCGCCCCCACCGGGTACCGCCCACCGCGCTGCAACGCTCGTGGTATTCGGCGACGCACGCCGTGGCGGAGCCGGCAAAGTCGGGGGCGGGTGTGCGCCGGCAGCGACATTGTGCGGCGCCGAGGAACGCAGGGTTCGTGGCCGCGCGCGCGTAGCGCGCGCTTCGTGTTCATACTCGTCGCGATTGTGCGAGCGTAGCGAACGCAGTGAGCGAAGCGAGTTTCGCGACGGGCCACGAGACCGAGTACCGCAGGAGAGTCGGCCCGCAGGGCCGACCGTCGCACACGAGCGCCGGCGCACACCCGCCCACGGCTTTGCCTCGCTCATTTGGGCATGCGGCAAGGCGATGGCGGCTGACGAATGAACGCCCTCTTCCTCGTCCTCGCGATCCCGCTGGCCGGCGGCGTGGTGCTGGCGCTGTTCGGGCATCGCGACCGCGCGATGGAGGTGAACGTCGCGTTCAGCACCGGCACGTTCCTCGCGGCCTGCGTGCTCACCGCCCAGGTGGTGGCCAACGGGCCGCTGTTCGCGTGGGACCGCGAGTTCTTCATCGACCCGTTGAACGTGTTTCTGGTGGCGCTGACCTCGTTCGTCGGCATGACCACGGCGCTGTTCTCGCGGCCCTACATGCGGGTGGAGCGTGACCACGGCAAGATGACGCCGCCTCGCTTAAGGCTGTACCACAGCATGTACCAGCTGTTCAGCTTCACGATGCTGCTGGCGCTGATGACCAACAACATGGGCATCCTGTGGGTGGCGATGGAGGCCGCGACGCTGACCACCGTGCTGCTGGTCAGCGTATACCGCACGGCCGCCAGCCTCGAGGCCGCGTGGAAGTATTTCATCCTGTGCGGCGTGGGCATCGCGCAGGCCCTCTTCGGCACCGTGATGCTCTACATGGCGGCCGAGAAGGTGCTGGGTGCCGAGGGCGGCGCCTTGTTGTGGACCAACCTCGACGCGGTGAAGGCGCAACTCGACCCCAACATCATCACGCTGGCGTTCGCGTTCCTGTTCATCGGCTACGGCACCAAGGTGGGCCTGGTGCCGCTGCACAACTGGCTGCCCGACGCGCATGCCGAGGGCCCGACGCCGGTGTCGGCGGTGCTGTCGGGGCTGCTGCTCAACGTCGCGTTGTACGCGGTCCTGCGCTGCAAGGTCTTGACCGACGGTGCGCTGGGCAGCCACCTGGCGGGCCACATGATGATGGGCTTCGGCCTGCTGTCGGTGGTGACGGCGGCGTTCTTTCTGATGCGCCAGCGCGACATCAAGCGCATGTTCGCTTACTCGTCGATCGAGCACATGGGCTTGATGACCTTTGCCTTCGGCATGGGCGGCGGCATCGCCAACTTCGCAGGGTTGCTGCACATGACCGTGCACTCGCTCACCAAGTCGGCGATCTTCTTCACCGTCGGCCACGCGGCGCAGAAGGCCGGCACGCAGGTGATGGACGAGATCCGCGGCCTGGTCAAGGTGAGCCCACCCGTCGGCTGGGGCTTGATGATCGGCTCGCTGGCCATCCTCGGCATGCCGCCGTTCGGCGTCTTCGCCAGCGAGTTCCTGATCATCACCACCGCGATGCGCGAGCAGCCCTGGGCCACACCGTTCCTGCTGGTGGCGCTGGGGGTGGCGTTCGCCTCGGTGTTCGGCCGCGTGCAGCCGATGGTGTTCGGCGACACCACGCTCAAGCCGCTGGCGCACGCGCCGGCACTGGTACCGGTGTTCGTCCACTTGACGTTATGTCTGGTGCTCGGCTTGTACATCCCGCAGTACCTCGACGGCTGGTTCCGCCAGGCCGCCCGCATGATCGGAAGCTGAAGCCGTGCGCGTCGAACAACTGAAGCTGGCCGCCGCGCGTCAAGCCGCGCCGTTGCCGATCTGGCACGCCGAGGTCGACGCTTCGCGGTGGCGCTCGCTGGCCGCCGAGTTGGCAGTGGCCGACTGCCGCTTGGTTTCGCTGTGGGGCAGCGACGTCGATGGTCGGTGCGTCAGTGCCGCGTACGCGCTCCCCGACGGCTTGTTGTGGGTCGACCTGGCACTGGGCGCGGCGCTGGCCTACCCCAGCATCGCCGACCATTTTCCATGCGCACTGCGCATGCAGCGCGCAACGGCCGATCTGCTGGGGCTGCGCGCCGACGGCGCCGGCGACGACCGACCCTGGCTCGATCACGGCGTCTGGCGCGAGGCGCAACCGCTGCGCCGCACGCCCGCGCCGCGCGCAACCGGCGACGAGGCAGAACGCGGCGACTACGCGTTCGTGGCGGTCGAAGGCGACGGCGTGCACGAGATCCCGGTGGGCCCGGTGCACGCCGGAATCATCGAGCCCGGCCACTTCCGCTTCTCGGTGGTCGGCGAGAAGGTGCTGCGGCTCGAGGAGCGGCTGGGCTACGTGCACAAGGGCATCGAGCGACGCCTCACCGAACTCTCGCCGCTCGAGGCGCACCGCCTGGCAGGCCGTGTGTCGGGCGATTCGACGGTGGCCTTTGCGTGGGCCTATTGCATGGCGCTGGAGTCGGCGCTCGGCGTCGCGGTGCCGGCGCGCGCGTCGTGGCTGCGCGCGCTGATGCTCGAGCGCGAGCGCGTGGCCAACCATCTGGGCGACCTGGGCGCCATCGGCAACGACGCGGCGCTGGCCTTCGGCCTGGCGCAGTTCTCGCGCTTGCGCGAAGACTGGCAGCGCGAATCGATGCTGAGCTTCGGCCACCGGTTGATGATGGACGCCGTGGTGCCCGGCGGCACCGCGCTCGACATCGGCACTGCGGCGATCGTGCGGCTGCACGCGCTGTGCGAACGCGTGGACTCGCAGGTGCGCACCCTGCACTCGATCTACGACGAGCACGCCGGCCTGCAGGACCGCCTGATCGGTGCCGGCCGCGTGGCGCCCGAGTTGGCGCGGCGCCTGGGTCTCACCGGTCTGGCTGGACGTTCGAGCGGACAGGCCGCGGACCTGCGCTGCGACCATCCCTGGCCGCCGTACGATGGCCTGCGGGTGGCCAAGGCCTCGTCGAGCCAAGGCGACGTGGCCGCACGCGTGGCGGTGCGCTTCGACGAGGTTCTCGAATCGCTGCGCCTGATCCGCGCGCTGCTCACCGCGCTGCCGGCTGGTGCGGTGCGTGCCGATCTGGCGCTGCCGGCGGGCGCTGCCCGCGGCGCCGGCTGGGTCGAAGGCTGGCGCGGCGAGGTCTTCGTCGCGCTCGAGCTGCGTGCGGGCACGATCGCGCGCTGCCACTGCCACGACCCGTCGTGGCAGAACTGGCCGCTGCTCGAACATGCGGTGATCGGCAACATCGTTCCGGACTTCCCGCTGATCAACAAGTCGTTCAATCTGAGCTACTCCGGACAGGATCTGTAGATGTTCAAGCTGATGCGGCAGATCGCGCGTGCGGGCATTTGCACCGAGGCGCCGCCCGACATCGCGGGGCTGGAGCCGCATGCGTCGGCGATTCATGACGAGATCCTCGCCATCCTCGGCCAGGCGCTGGCGATCCGTCAGGTCGATGCCGGCTCGTGCAACGGCTGCGAGCTGGAGATCCACGCGCTCAACAATCCTTACTACAACCTCGAGGGCCTGGGCATCAAGTTCGTCGCCAGCCCGCGCCATGCCGACATGCTGCTGGTCACGGGCCCCGTGACGCGCAACATGGAGCTGGCGCTGCGTCGCACCTACGACGCCACGCCCGCGCCCAAGCTCGTGGTGGCCGTCGGCGACTGCGGTTGCAGCGGCGGCATCTTCGGCGAGGGCTACGCCAGCTGCGGGCGCGTGTCCAACGTGATTCCGGTCGACGTGACCGTGCCCGGCTGCCCGCCGCCGCCGTTGGAGATCATGCGCGGCATTCTCGCCGCGGTGCGGCGCCGCAGCGGCACGCCGTCCAAGAAGAACTGAACCCTCGGACACTGCGGCGCGCTGCGAGCCGCAGGGGTCGGTGAACGATCGGCGCTGCACCGGCGGTCTGTAGAATCCCACCCTCCTGCGTCTTGCCGCCTGCCATGCCCCTGTTCTGGAAACCCTACACCTCCGAGATCACCCAGTTCATCGAGGAACTGAAGGCCAAGAAGCCGACCCTCGAAGCCGAGCAGCGGGCCGGTCGCGCGTTGCTGTGGGACCGCGACATCGACCGCAACGAACAGGCAGAGTACGGCGCCGCGCGCGTGCCGCAGCGGCCCTACGTCTATCAGACCGAGACCAGCAAGTAGGCTGACCCGGTGAACGACACCGTCGCGCTGGAAGAAAGCGCCGCGCCGAGCGCCGACGCGCCGCTGCCGGTCGACGGCGTGGCAGTGGCCCGTCTGTACGGCGAGCCGCTGTTCACGCTGCCGCAAGACCTGTACATCCCGCCCGATGCGCTGGAGGTGTTCCTCGAGGCCTTCGAGGGCCCGCTGGACCTGCTGCTGTACCTGATCCGCCGGCAGAACTTCAACATCCTCGACATCCCGCTGGCGGATGTGACCAAGCAGTACCTCGAATACGTCGAGCAGATCCGCTCGCGCAACCTCGAGCTCGCCGCCGAATACCTGCTGATGGCGGCGATGCTGATCGAGATCAAGTCGCGCATGCTGCTGCCAGTGCGCAAGAGCGAGGGCGGCTTGGAAGCCGAAGACCCGCGCGCCGAACTCGTGCGCCGCCTGCTCGAATACGAGCAGATGAAGATGGCCGCGGCCAAGCTCGACGCATTGCCGCTGCTGGGCCGCGACTTCCTACGCGTGCAGGTGGCGCAGCCGCAATTCCACGAGGCGCGGCCGCCGGTGGTCACGCCCGACGACCTGCGCCAGGCCTGGGCCGACATCGCGCGCCGCGCCACGCTGAAGGCGCATCATCACATCACGCGCGAGCAGCTCTCGGTGCGCGAACACATGAGCATCGTGCTGCGCAGGCTGCAGGGCCGCCGCTTCGTGGAGTTTCTCGATCTGTTCGACGCGACCGCGCCGTCGCCGGTGATCGTGGTCACCTTCATCGCGCTGCTCGAACTGGCGCGCGAAAGCCTGCTCGAGGTGACTCAGGCCGAGGCGTTCGCGCCGATCTACGTGAGGTTGGCCTACCAGCCGAGCTGACGTCGCGCGACGCTCGAGCGTGCAAAGCTGCGGGTGGGTAGTCCAGGGCGCGAATCGGACGGCGCCGAGCAGCGCAGCCGTCCAAGGGGCATCGCGCCGCCTCAAGGCGGCGCGACGGCGAGGATGTCGAGGTCCGAGCATAGGCGCGCTGCGTAAGCAGCGTGCCAGCCATGCGAGGCCGAGGTCCGGAGCCGCCCTCGGGTGGCGAGCAGCGCAGGGAACCTCGGCCTGCCAGGCCGAGGCGCCGGCGGTTGAACGCCCTGGTCTGCCCACCCGCGGCCTTGCTCACTCGATCCTGCGTGCCTACCGCAACCCCAACTTGAAGGCGATCATCGCGCGCAGCTTGCCCGGCACCACGGGTTTGAGCAGCAGATGAAAATCATGCTCCGCCGCTTCGCGCTCGTGGCTCGACAGCACGCTGCCGGTCACCACGATCGCCGGGATCGGTTGTTCGAGCATGCCGCGCAGAGCGCGGATCGCCTCGACGCCGGTGTGGCCTGATTCGAGCCGGTAGTCGGCGATGATCAGGTCGGGCCTGAGCATCGACGGTTCGGCGGCTTGCGCCCACTGCTGGCAGGCCTGCAGGCTGTCGAACGAGATCACGCTGGCACCCCAGCTCTTGAGCAGCACCTCCAGGCCGCTCTTGACCGCCGGATCGTCCTCGATCATCACCACCAGACGGCGGTCGAGCGTCACGCCCAACGGCGCGCTCGAGCGCACCGGTGCCTGCGCCGGCGGACGCGCGCGGCCCTGCGGTACCTCGAGCGTAAAGACCGTGCCGCGGCCGCTTTGCGAGCGCAGCGTCAGCGGCGCGTTCATCAGCGACGACAGCCTGCGCACGATCGACAGGCCCAAGCCCAGCCCCTTGCGCTGGTTCGGCACGCGGGATGCGGCGGCGTCGTGCAGCTGCACGAACTCGTCGAACACCCGTTCGCGATCGACCTCGCGGATGCCGACTCCGGTGTCCCACACCTGCAGCAACAGCTTGGCGCCGCGCGAGCGCGCGCACACTAGCACGCCACCGTCGTTGGTGTAGCGGATCGCGTTGGCCGTCAGGTTGCGCACGATGCGCTCGACCAGCAACGGGTCGGCGTAGGCGTGGCGATGACCGCCCCGCACGCGCAGCATCAGGCCCTTTTCGAACGCGATCGGCTCGAAGTGCAGCTTGATCTTGCGAAACACCTCGTCGAGCTGGAAGTCGGTGGGCCGCGCCTCGACGCCCCCGGTGTCGATCTTGGTGATGTCGAGCAGCTCGGAGAACAAACCGTCGAGCGCGTCGACGCTGCCGTTGATGCTGTTGATCAGCTGCACGATCTCGTCGTCGCGGCTCAGTCGATCGCCGGGCCGCCCCAAGGTCGACGGCTCCCCTTGGGGGACCGCCGTCGCCGACGACGGCCCAGGGGCCGTTTTCTGGCGCAACGCCTCGGCGAACAGGCCGAGCGCATGCAGCGGCTGGCGCAGGTCGTGGCTGGCGGCGGCGAAGAACTGCGTCTTCGCACGGTTGGCCGCCTCCGCCTCGCGGCGCGCGGCTTCGGCGACGGCGGTTTCGACGCGCAACTGCGCGGCCAGCCGCTGCGCGCGCGCCTTCAGCTCGACCAGCTCGCCAAAGCTGTCGCGGTAGTTGCGGCCCAGGCGCACGGTCATCGCCAGGATCAGCACCGCCACCGCCACCAGGCCCATGCTGCCGGGCCCGCCGACCTGCCACACACGCAAGATGGTGGGCACCAGACTCAAGCCGATGTAGGCGAAGAAGATCGAGCGCTGCCAGCCCAACAGCGGAGTCGAGCCGACGCAGAAAGCATAGATCACCAGCACCATCGCCAGCTGGTGCAGCGGCTCGCCGTGGCCGTAGAACAGCCACGCCGCCGCGCCCCACAACGCGCCCGAGGCCAGCGTGCCGGCGTTCCACGCGCGCAGCCACAGCACGCTGGCGGCGTCGTCGCTCGGCGCGGCGCGCTGGTACGACCAGGCGGTCCAGGCACGGCCGGCGATCACCAGCACGAACACGCCGCCCCAGCCGCCGAGCACCAGCGGCGAGACGTCGCCCTTGAACAGCACGACGAACATCACCGCCGCCAGCACGTAACTCAGGTTCGAGGTGGTCGCGTACGAGAACAGCGCGTGCACCCGATCGGTCAGGGCGCCCGGCGCGGTGAGCACGCCCGCCACGTCGGGGCTCGGCGCGGCTGCGGTGCCGGGCATGGCGGCTGAGGTGGGTGGATTCATCATCGGTAGGGCGACACGCCGTGCGGCCGCGGCGGCCGGCCGCGCGTCAACGTTGCGACGTCGTTCGCCACGCGGCCAGGCCCGGATTGGCCTGCGTCATCTGGCTCACGGCGAGCACCGCCTGCGTGCGCGAGCTGACCCCCAGCGCGCGCAGCACGGCGGCCACGTGGTCCTTGACCGTCTCGACCGACAGCGACAGCTCGCGCGCGATCAGCTTGTTGGGCATGCCCTTGAGCAACAGCGCCAGCACCTCGGCCTGGCGCGGCGTCAGGCCCAGCGACTCGAAACTGCGCAGCTTCTGCGTCGGCTCGGGGGCCGGCAGCGGCTGCTCGGGCACGTGGCGCATCACCGCAGGCACGGTGTCGCCACCGGGTGGCGGCGGCGGCAGGCCGAGCATCATCGGCGGGATGTAGACACCGCCCGACATCACCATGCGCAGCGCCTCGAACAAGTCGCGGTTCGATGCACGCTTGGGCACGAAGCCCATCGCCCCCATGTCGATGGCGCGGATCACGTCGACCTGCCGTTCGGTGGCCGACACCACCACCACCGGCAACGCCGGGTAGCTCGAACGCATTTCGGCCAGCAGCTCGAAGCCGTCTTCGCCGCCGAGGTCCAGATCCATCAGCGCCAGGTCGAAGTCGGCGTCGCGCTTGAGCGCCGCGCGCGCTTCGTCGGCGCTGGCCACGCCGAACACGCTCACGTCGTCGCCCAGGCCCTGGATCACGGCCTGCAGCGCACTCAGGATCAGCGGATGGTCATCGACCAGCAGCACCTTCATCGGTCACCTCGCACCTGCGATGCTACGCGCTGCATGCTGCGTTCGAACATCATGCAGCCGACGGACGCAGGGAACCGGCGCAAGCCAAGCGAACACTGCGGATCCGGCCTTGCCTCGGAGGTGGTCACAGATACCTGCGCGACACCGTCTCGGCCACGCAGACCGGCTTGTCGCCGCCGTCGCGCTCCATCGTCACCTCCATGACGAGTTGCGCGCCGCCGTCGATCGCCTCGTAGCCGAGCAGCTTCATGCGCGCGCGGATGCGGCTGCCCGAGGGCACCGGCGCCGGAAAGCGCACCCGGTTCAAGCCGTAGTTGACGCCCATGCGCACGTCGTCGACCTTGATCGCCGATTCGGCCAGCCGCGGCAGCAGCGACAACGTGAGAAAGCCATGCGCGATCGTCGTGCCGAACGGCCCCTTGGCCGCGCGCTCGGCATCGACGTGGATCCACTGGTGGTCGCCGGTGGCGTCGGCGAACTTGTCGATCGTGGCCTGATCGACCGTCACCCAATCGCCGACCGCGAGCTCGTCACCGACGCGCTGCTGCAGGCTTTTCAAGCTGGCGATGTGGATCATGCGTGCGGCCTCATGCGTCCAGCCAATCGACCAGGGGCTGCCATTGTTCCAGGTCGCGCTCGACGCGGCTGGGCGTCACGTCCCACAGCGTGAGGCCGCGCGCCGCCACGTGCACGTAGTTCTGCGTGTCGCGCAGGTAGCCCAGCACCGGCAGCTTCGCCCTGGCCAGGAACTGGTGCAGCTGGTCGTTGGAGATGGTGTGTTCCTTGACCCGCATGCCCACCACCGCCAGCTTGACGTCGCTGCTGCGTTTGTGCTCGCGCAATTCGTTGACGAACGAGTGCGTCGCCTGGATGTCGAACAAACTGGGCTGTAGCGGAATGATCAGCCGGTCGGCGATGCGCATCACCGCCTCCAGCAGCTTGTCGTGCATGCCCGCCGGCGTGTCGAGCACCATGTGGGTCACGCCTTTGGGCGCCTTCAGCGTCGAGTCGCCCACCAGGTCCCAGTTCTGGATGGGCGGCGCCGCCTCCGGGCGCAGCGCCAGCCACTGCCGCGACGACTGCTGGCGGTCGACGTCGCCCAGCATCACGGCATGGCCCTGGCGCGCGAACAGACCGGCGATGTTGGTGGCCAGCGTGCTCTTGCCGACCCCGCCCTTGGGATTGGCGACGACGATCACCGGCATGCGTCCCTCCTCGGTTGATTGCACATGCCAGCAGGCACGGCGCGATTCAGGCTATGGTAGCGGCCGGTCCGGAGCACCGGCACCGGACAAACCACGCCTGTTGCCCGCCACCCACCGCCTGCGCACGCGCCTCACCGATGTCGGACATCCTGCTGCTGCTCGCCCACCCGGACCTGCAGCACTCGCGCGTGCATGCGGCATTGCGCGCGGCGCTGCAGCCCGAGAGCGCGCGCGCCGGCGCGCGCTGGGCGTTGCGCGATCTGTACGCGCTGTACCCCGACTACCTGATCGACGTGGCCGCCGAACAGGAGGCCCTACTGCGCGCGCGCCTCGTGGTGTGGCTGCATCCGGTGCACTGGTACGGCATGCCGCCGCTGCTCAAGCTGTGGGTCGACGAGGTGTTCGCTTTCGGCTGGGCCTATGGGCCGGGCGGCGATCGGCTGGCCGGCAAAGACCTCTGGCTGGTGGCCTCCACCGGCGGCACCGAAGCGTCGTACCGGCCCGACGGACACAACCGCTTCTTCATCGACGCCTTCTGGCCGCCGTACGAGCAGACCGCGTCGCTGGCCGGCATGCGGTTCCTGCCACCGATGGTGCTGCACGGCGCGCACCACGCCACGAGGCAGGAGATCGACGAGCACGTGGCCGTGTTGATCGATCGCCTGCGCACCTGGCCAGCCTGGCCCGAGATCGCCGACCTGATGCCGTGCATCCAGGGCGTGGCGCCCGAGGGCGAGCGGCCCGCGGCGCAGACGTCGTGAGCGCACGGCCCAGCCGATGTCCAACTGGCTGATCCTGACCCTGGTGTACCTCGGCGCCGCGGTGATCGCGGTGCCCCTGGCGCGCTTTGCGGGGCTGGGCTCGATCATCGGGTATCTGGTCGCCGGCATCGCGATCGGACCGTTCGGCCTCAGGCTGGTCAGCGACACGGAATCGATGCTGCACTTCGCCGAGTTCGGCGTCGTGCTGATGCTGTTCCTAGTGGGTCTGGAACTCGAGCCGCGTCGGCTGTGGGCGATGCGCCGGCCGATCTTCGGCTGGGGTTCATTCCAGCTGCTGGGTTCGGCGGCACTGATGTTCGGGGCGGCCGTGGCGTGCGGTGTGCCGTGGCGGCTGGCGTTGGTCGCGGCGCTCGGCCTGGCCATGTCGTCCACCGCGATCGGCCTGGCGGTGCTCAGCGAGCGCAACCTCGGCAGCACCACCGCTGGCCAGGGCGTGTTGTCGGTGGCGCTGCTGCAAGACATCGCGGCGATCCCGATCCTCGCGCTGGTGCCGCTGCTGGGCAGCGGCGCGCACGATGGCGCTGCGGTCGACAGCTGGCTCGAAGCGGCGCGCGCGCTCGGCGTGATCGCCGCCATCGTGCTCGGCGGGCGCTTGCTGCTGCGCCCGATGCTGCGCTGGATCGCACGCAGCAAGACGCCCGAGATCTTCACCGCTGCCGCGCTGTTGCTGGTGGTGGCGATCGCCGCGTTGATGCAGTCGGTGGGCCTGTCGATGGCGCTGGGCGCCTTTTTGGCCGGCGTGCTGCTGGCCGAGAGCGAATACCGGCGCGAACTCGAGACCGACATCGAGCCGTTCAAGGGCCTGCTGCTCGGTCTGTTCTTCATCGCGGTGGGCATGGGCATCGACTTTCACGTGGTGCTGCGGTACCCGGGGCTGATCGTCGCGCTGGTGGCGGCGTTCCTGGCGCTGAAGGCGCTGGTGCTGTGGGTGATGACGCGCGCGATGCCGATCCCGCTGGCCGAACGCTCGGTGTTCGTGGTGCTGCTGGCGCAAGGCGGCGAGTTCGGCTTCGTCGTCTTCCAGGCCGCCACGCAGGGCGCGGTCATCGCAGGCGAGGCAGGGGCGCTGCTGGTGGCGGTGGTCGCGTTGTCGATGCTGTTGACGCCGTTGCTGCTGTTGGCGAGCGACCGCTGGTGGGCGGCCCACCTGCTGGCGCACCGACCGGACTCGACGCAACACCGCATCGAGACGCCGCAAAGCGCGCCGGTGATCATCGCGGGCTTCGGTCGCTACGGGCAGATCGTCGGGCGCCTGCTGTTCGCCAACGGCCTGAGCGCCACCGTGCTCGAGCACGACGCCGAACAAGTCGAGGCGACGCGACGCTTCGGTTGGCAGGTGTACTACGGCGATGCCACGAGGCTCGATCTGTTGCGCGTGGCCGGTGCCGGCCAAGCCAAGGTGCTGGTGGTGGCAATCGACGACATCGAGCAGAACCTCGCGCTGGTGGACCTGGCGCGACAGCATTTTCCGCAGCTGGCGATCGTGGCCCGCGCACGCAACGCGCAGCACTGGACGCAGCTGCACCAGCGCGGCGTGCGGCTGATCGAGCGCGAGACGCTCGACTCGGCGCTGATGAGCGGGCGCAGCGTGCTCGAGCTGCTCGGCATGGAACCGCATCGGGCGCGCACGCTGGCGCAGCGCTTTCGGCGCCACAGCGTGGAGCAACTGGTGGCGATGGCGCCGCACCTCGGCGACGAGAAACGCCTGATTTCGATGAGCAAGGCCGGCCGCGAGCAGCTCGAGCAACTGCTGGCGCAGGAGCGCGAACTGGCCGAGCGCACACGCGGTCGCACCGACGATCCGTCGGCGTGAGCGCCGTCAGTGCAGGCCGTCCCAGGTCAGCTTGAGGCCGGTGATCAGCAAGCCCGCCGACACGACGCGGTAGAACCACAGCGGCGGCAGGCGCCGCAACCCCTTGACGCCCAGCCACACGCCGAGCGCCGCGCATGGTGCGAGCACGAGCGCTGTGAGCATGTTGGTGGTGTCGATGAGGCCGAGCCAGGCATAGGGCAACCACTTCGCCGCATTGAGCGTCGTGAAGAACACCGCCGTGGTGCCGGCGAACACCGCCGGCGCCAGGCGCATCGGCAACAGCGCGATCGAGATCGGTGGCCCTCCCGCGTGGGCGACGAAACTGGTCACGCCCGAGACCACGCCGGCCAGCGCGGTGAACCACCTGGGCACCCCACGCGCCGCCGCGCCGCTGGACGACCAGGCGCGCTGCGCCAGGAACAGCAAGGTCATCACGCCCAGGAAGCCCGCCACCGCCTTGGTGCTGAGCACGCCGAACAACAGGAATCCGAGCACCGTGCCGGCCAGGCCCGCCGGCAACAGCACGCGCAGCAGCGAGGGATCGCGGTCTCGTATCAACGCCGCCAGGCCGAACAGGTCGCCCACCGTGAGCAACGGCAGCACGATGGCCGCGGCCTGCGGCACCGGCATGGTCAGCGCGATCAACGGCACCGCCAGGATGCCGAAGCCGCCGGCCACGCCGCTCTTGCCCACGCCGACCAGCAGCGCGGCGGGTATCGCCGCGGCGTAGAACATGGGGTCGGCGATGAGAGACGGTGTCACGCCAGCCAGCAGGCTTGGTCGAAGTCGAGCCGCGGGTTGCGTGGCCGCTGACGCGCGACGTCGGCATGGCCGAGGCAGCACACCATGTGGCTCTTGACCGTGGTGCCGGCAAAGAACTCGGCGTCCATCTTGGCCGCATCGATGCCGCCCATCGGTGCGGCATCGAGCCCCAACATCCGTGCCGACATGATCAGGTAAGCCGCCTGCAGGCTGCTGCTGCGCAGCGCCTCGCGCGCGATCACCTCGGGCTTGCCGGCGAACCACGAGCGCGCATCGGCCTGCGGGTACAGCTTGGACAGTTGCTCGTAGAACGCCATGTCCATGCCGATCACCACGGTCACCGGCGCCGACTTGGCCTTGGCCACGTTGCCCGGACTCAGGCAGGTCAGCAAGCGTGCCTTGGCGGCGGCGGTGCGCACGAACACGAAGCGCGCCGGGCAGCAGTTCGACGCCGTGGGGCCCCACTTGAGCAACTCGTACAGCGCGCGCAGCGTGTCGTCGTCGACGCCGCGCGCCTCGAGAAAGAACGTCGCGGTGCGCGCCTGCGTGAACAGCTGTTCGGTAGTGATGGCCATCAAAACCCCGCTGCGCGCCCCGTGCGCGCCATGGCCCGACAATTCTGCTGTGTTCCAACCTTCACAGCACGACGTGCGCCGTTTCCTGTGCGAAGCGTGGCGCAAGCGCCGCGACGTCGCGCCGATGACCGCGATGGAAACGCTGGCCGCGCTGTGGATCGCCGAACATCCCGAATACGACGCCGAACTGAGCGACCCAGAGGTCGCGCTCGCGGCCGACTACAGCGTCGAGGGCGGGCGCGCCAATCCGTTCCTGCACTTGTCGATGCATCTGTCGATCAGCGAGCAGTGCTCGATCGACCAGCCGCGCGGCGTCCGCGCCGCCGTGGAAGCGCTGGCAGCCAGGCTCGATTCGTTGCACGAGGCCCACCACCAGGCGATGGAATGCCTGGGCGAGATGATCTGGACGTCGCAGCGCAGCGGCCAAGCGCCCGATGGCTCGGCCTACCTCGAGTGCGTGCAGAAGAAAGCGCGGGGGTGATCGGCGCCCGTGGCTACTGCGCCTTGATGCCGGCCGCCTTCACCACCTTGGCGGCATCGTCCATCTCGCTGCGCACGAAGCGGTCGAACTCGGCCGGGCTCATCGGCATCGGCTCGGCGCCGAGCGACGCCATGCGCTCCTTGACGTCGGGCATCGCCAGCACGCGCTGCACGTCGCGGTTGATCTTGTCGACCACGTCGGCCGGCGTGCCGGCCGGCGCGAACATGCCGACCCACAGGTTGTAGTCGAAGCCGGGCAGGCCCGATTCGGCGATGGTCGGCACGTTCGGCAGCAGGCTCGATCGTTTGGCCGAGCTGATGCCCAGCGCCACCAGCTTGCCCTCGCGCACCTGCGGCAACGCCGCCGAGATCGGCGAGAAGAAGAACGCCAGGCGCCCGGTCATCGTGTCGGTCAATGCTTCGGGTGTGCCCTTGTACGGGATGTGCACCACGTCGATGCCGGCGGCGAGCTTGAACTTCTCGGCGTTGATGTGCGTGCCGCTGCCGATACCCGCCGAGCCGAAGTTGAGGCCGCCCGGTTTCTTCTTCGCGTCGGCGATCAGATCGGCCACCGTCTTGTAGCCGCTGCTGGGCGCCACCACCAGCACGTTGGGCTGGCCGGCGAGCGGTGCGACCTGCACGAAATCTTTCAGCGCGTCGTACGGCAGGTTCGGATAGATGAAGGGGTTCACCGCCTGCGCGGACGAGTGCACCATCAGCGTCGCGCCGTCGGGCGGCGACTTGGCGACCATGCCGGCGCCGATGGTGCCGCCGGCACCTGCGCGGTTGTCGACCACCACTGACTGGTTCCACATCTCGTTGAGCTTCTGGCCCACGGTGCGCGCCACGATGTCGGTGGCGCTGCCCGCGGTGAACGGCACCACGATCCTGACCGGCTTGGTCGGAAAATCCTGCGCCCAGACCGCCGTGGCCGACAGCGTGCACAGCAGCGCAGCCCAGCGGCGCAGCAAACCCTTGTTCATCTCATGTCCTTTCGGTGGATGGCGACAGACCGTCGTCGACGGTGGTGTTTTCGCTCGTCAATTGCAGCCCGGAGGCCCTGGCCTGCTGCACGATCAGCTTGGCGAAGTCGCCATCGTCCAGGCCGTTGCCGATCAACGATTGCACGAGGTCGCGCGTGATCGACGCCAGCGGCATCGGCACCTCGAAGCGGCGCGCAGCGGCGAGGCCGAGGTCGAGGTCCTTGCGCAGCAGCTGCGGCGTGAAGGTGACGTGGAAGTCGAGGTTCACCAGCGCCGGCGTCTTGTAGCGCGAGAAGGTCGAGCCCATCACGCTCTGGTTGATGAAGTCGAGGAACGCGTGGCGCGGCACGCCGGCCTTCTGCGCCAGCACCGTGATCTCGGCCAACGACTGGATCACCACGCCGAGGAACACGTTGTGGCATATCTTGACGATGCGCGCGAGCTCGCCCTCGCCGACATAGCTGGCCGCCGGTGCGATCAGCTCGAGCGACGGCAGCGCGGCATCGAATGCCGCCTGCGGCCCCGAGCAGACGAACGACAGGCGCCCGGCCTTGATGACCTTGGCGTTGCCCGACACCGGCGCCGCCAGCATCTGCACGCCGCGCGCCGCCAGCAGTGCGCGCAGCTGCGCCGAACCTTCCAGCGAGATCGACGAGCACTCGATCACCAGCTTGGGCGCGCGCGGGCCCGACAGCAGGCCCTGCGGGCCGGTGACGACCTGCTGCACGTCGTCCCAGGTCGACACCATGACGTAGACGATGTCGCAGGCCGCGAGGTCGCTCAGCTTTTCGGCAACCTTGGCGCCTTTGGCCGCGAGCGGCTCGGCTTTGGCGCGCGTGCGGTTCCACACCGTGAGGTCGGCGCCGCCCTTGGCCAGCCGCTCAGCCATCGCATAGCCCATGCGGCCGATGCCGATCCAGCCGATCGTGGTTTTGTCAGCGGCCATGGTCGCGCTCACTTGTAGGGGTTGGCGATGGGCAACTCCTGCGCCGGGTACAGCGAGATCACTTTCGGACCGGAGGGCGTGAGGATCACTTCTTCCTCGATGCGCGCCGCCGACACGCCATCGCTGGCCGGGCAATAGGTTTCCACCGCGAACACCATGCCGACCTTGAGTTCGATCGGTTCCTCGAGCGAGTTGAGTCGCGAGATCAACGGCCGCTCGTGCAGGCCCAAGCCCAGCCCATGGCAGAAGTTGAGGCCGAAGGCGTCCATCTCCGAGCCGAAACCGATCTCCTGCGCGGTCGGGAACGACGCCGCCACCACTTGCGACGACACGCCGGGCTTCAACAGATCGATCGCGCGGTCCATCCATTCGCGCGCGCGCTTGTAGGCGTCGAGCTGCGGCTGAGTGGCGCGGCCGACGCTGAAGGTGCGGTAGTAGCAGGTGCGGTAGCCCATGTATGAATGGATGATGTCGAAGAACGCCTGGTCGCCCGGCCGGATCAGGCGGTCGGTGAAGTTGTGCGGATGCGGACTGCAGCGCTCGCCGGAGATCGCGTTGATCGCCTCGACGCAGTCGGAGCCCATCTGGTACAGCCGCATCGTGGCCAGCGCGACGATGTCGCTTTCCTTGACGCCGGGCTTTAGGGCCTCGGCGATGTCCTGGTACACGCCGTCGACCATCGCCGCCGCCATGTTGAGCAGCATCAACTCGTCGATGCTCTTGACCTCGCGCGCCTGCAGCATCGTCTGCTGCGCGTCGCGCACGTCGATGCCGAGCTTCTGCAGCTCGAGCATCATCGGCACTTCGACCACGTCGACGCCGAGCGGCATGTCGCCGACACCTTCTTGGTCGAGCAGCGCCTTGATCTCGCGCGCGGCGCTGCGAAACAGCTTGCCGTCGCCGCCGACCGCGCCGCGCATGCCCAGCAGCCCGGCGCGGCAATGGTCCTTGCACAACCATGGCGTGTACAGCCGGTGGTGCCTGGCCGCCGAGCCGAAGTCCCAGATGTAGGGGTCGCCGTTGCCGGTGAGCAGCGAATAGCGCGTGAGCTTGTCGCGTGCCCACTCGCCGATCACCGTGCTGGTGGTGTAGCGGATGTTGTGCTGGTCGAAACACAACAGCGCACCGAGCCCGGAGTTGGCCAACGCAGCGCGCGTGCGCGCCAGCCGGTAGTCGTGCAGCCGGCGAAAGTCGACGCGCTCCTCGAAATCGACCTGCGTGTGGCCAGGCGCCTGCAGCGGCCGGTCCCAGCCGTGATGCGGGTCGATGTCGTCGGGGCGGACGATCGTGGGTTCGCGCTTCTTCTTGCTGGCCATGTTCGTCAGGTCACTCGGCCTTGGGCATCACGACGCGCAGCGGACTTTCGAGCTGTTCTTCAACGATCCGCCAACCATTGGCTGTCTTGCGTGCCTGAACCTGCCAGGTGCCCAGACCCACCACGGCGGCGCCGTCCTTGCGCAGGTGCCAGGCCTGAAGATGCCCCTTGACCAGCGCCGCGTCCGGCGCCGATTGTTCCACCGCGACACTGGTGATGTGATGGCTGGTGGCCACGTAGCCGGCACGCTCGAAGGTGCCCTTGGCCAGCGCGACCCGGCGCGCCAAGCCATTCATGCCGGGCGGGAACGGGCACTTCTCGCCCGGGCAGGTCATCGAGAACGCGGCGCCGAAGCTCATGCTGAATCTCAGGTCTTCGCTGAAGCATTGGCGCCAGCGCTCGGTGCCCGCATCGGCCTTGCCGGCGCCGATGGCGTCGATGCCATCGGTGTAGCAGCCCGCCAGGCCGATCAGATCGCGCAGGTCGTTTTGCGCCGGCGCGGGCGCGAGGCTCGCGCAGCCGATGAGCATCGCCGACGAGACAGTGGCGCCGACAAGGGAAAGCAATCGCATGGGGTCTCCAGAATGGGTGGTGTCATGCACGCTCATGGCACCTGGAAAAACGCAGCCGAGTGGACGATCCGGCCGCCCACCACGGTCAGCAGCGACACGGTGCGGCCGATGCGATCGACCGGCACGCTGAAGAAGTCCTGATCGAGGATCGCGAAGTCGGCCAGCTTGCCGACTTCGATCGAACCGCGCTGCCCTTCGTCGAAGCTGAACCAGGCGCTGCCCAGCGTGTACAGGCGCAACGCCTGTTCGCGGCTCGGGATCTCTGCGGGCTCGCGCATCGCCTGGCCGCTGACGGTCTTGCCGTCGAGCAGCCATTGCAGCGCCACGAACGGGTTGTACGACGCGACGCGGTGAGCATCGGTGCCGGCGCCGATGTGCACGCCGAGCGCGAGCGCCGTCACCACCGGCGGCATGCGGCGCGCTGCATCGCCGCGCGTGGCCAGCTGCTGGTCGCCGGAGAAGTACATCGCGTCCTGCATCGTCCAGCCGACGCCGAGCGCGGCCATGCGCGACAGCGTGGCGCGCGATGCGTTGTCGAGATGGGCGATCGACCAGCGCAGCGGCGCGATCGGCGTCTCGCGGTTGATGCGTTCGAACAGATCGAGCAGGTGAGACACCGACGCATCCTCGGTCCAGTGGACGGTCAGCGCCATCTTCTGCTCGGCTGCCCAGTGCAGCACGTCGAGGAACCTGGCCTTGACTTCGTCGTTCGGCGCGTTGTTGTTGTACATCGCCAGCGTGATGCGCTCGCCAATGCCGTTGAACTTGAGCATCTCGTCGCCGAAGCCCATCGGCATCATCTGCGTCGGCTGGCGGAACTCGTCGAGTTCGAGTCCGGCCTTTTGCGCAAAGATGTGATAGGCCACGCGCACGGTCAGCGCGCGTTCGCGCCACAGCTGGAACAGCGCCGCGTACTGCGGCGCGCTGATGTTGAAGCCGCCGACGTCGATCACGCCGGTGACGGCCAGCCGGTTGAGCTCGCTGAAGAACTGGCGCGTGCCGGCGACGTTGTCCTGATAGCTCGGTTTGGGCAGGCGGTCGAACAGCGCCGACACGCCGATGATGTCGCCGCTCCACCAGCCGGTGGGCTGGCCCGCCGCATCGCGCTCGACGGTGATGCGCGGCGGCGGCTTGTCGGCTTCGAGCGCGAGCGTGGCCTGGGCTCTTGGCGTGAGCAGCACTGCGGCATAGAAGAGCTGGATGTAGACCGGGTTGTCGGGCACGGCGGCCATCACCTCGGCCAGCGTCGGCCTGCGTTTCTCGGCGAACTGCGCTTCAGTCCAGCCGCCGGCCACGATCAGCCAGCTGCCCGGTCGCGTCTGCGCGGCCTTGTCGCGCAAGCGGGTCATCGCCTCGGCGATGCTGCCGGCGCCGATCCAGTTGACCTCGGTCGAGTAGCTCAGCGCGGCGCGAATGGCGTGGATGTGCGAGTCGATCAGCCCCGGGATCACGCGGCGACCACCGGCGTCGATGGTGCGCGTCTGGGCGCCCGCGAGACGGGCCACCGACTCGGCGCTGCCCACCGCGACGATGCGGCCATCGCGCACCGCGAGCGCCTGCGCGTCGCTGGAGCGCGCATCGAGCGTGGCGATGCGCGCGTTGCCGACGATCAGATCGGCCGGTTGCGCCTTCGCGGACCAGGCACCCGACAGCGTCAGAGTGGCCAGCACGAGCGATCGGATCCAGATCATCGGGACGCTTTTTCTGAATGCAACCGGTTGCACCCAATTTAGGCCAAAGCGCCGATCCGCGTCAATCGATCCAAGGGAAATCCACGAGGCGACCGGTTGCACTACGATGCCGCGATGGCGAGCACGCCGACGATCAACGACCTGGCGCGCCACCTGGGCGTTCACAAGTCCACTGTCTCGCGGGCGATGGATCCGGCACGCCGGCACTTGATCGGGCCTGCGCTGCTGCAGCGCGTCGAGGCGGCAGCGCGCGAGCTGGGCTACCGGCCCAATCGCGCGGCAGCGGCATTGTCCACCGGGCGTTCCAAGACGGTGGGCGTGCTGCTGCCCGACATCACCAATCCGGTGTTCCCGCCGATCCTGCGCGGCATCGAGGACGCGCTTGATGCCGAAGGCTATTTCGCGCTGCTGGCCAACACCGCGCGGCGCGACGGTGCGGCGCAGGCGGCCGTCGAGCGCATGCAGGCGCAACGGGTCGAGGGCTTTCTGATCGCCACCGCGGTGCGCGACGACGCCTGGCTCGACACGCTGCGCGCCGGCGGCGCCGCCATCGTGCTGGTCAACCGCACCGATGGGCGCGGCCTGCTGCCGGCGGTGGTCAGCGACGACATGCTCGGCATGCGGCTGGCCGTGGATCACCTGGTGGCGCTCGGCCATCGCCGCATCGCGCATCTGGCCGGGCCGCAGGACCTTTCCACCGGCGCCGGGCGGCGCATCGGCTTCGAGCAGGCCATGCGCGCGCATGGCCTGCGGCCGTCGGCGGTGTTCGAGTGCGCGGCCTACTCGATCGAAGCCGGCTCGGCAGCGGCGGCGCAGCTGTTGGCGCGGGGCACGCGCGTCACTGCCACGGCCTGGGTGGCGGCCAATGACCTGATCGCCCTCGGCGCGCTGCAGGCTGCGCAGCACGCCGGCATCGACGTGCCGGCGCGCCTGTCGCTGGTGGGCCACAACGACATGCCGCTGCTCGACCAGGTGGCGCCGCCGCTCACCTCGGTGCGCATCCGGCACTACGACATGGGCCTGCGCGCCGCGCGGCTTCTGCTGGCCATGCTGGCGGGCACACCCGGCAGCGGCGACGCCACCGTGGTGTTGCGCCCGCAGCTGGTGGTGCGGGCGTCCACTGCGCCGCCAGCCTGAACCCGGCGCGCGAACGCGGGCTTCAAGGCGCCGGCGCGTAGCCCTCTGCGATCAAGGCCCTTGCAAACTCCTGCCGATCGTGCGTCGATTCGATGCGCACGCGCTGGCTCGGCAGATCGATTTCCAGCTTGGCAGCCGCATCGACGCCTTGCACGGTCTGGGTCACCGTGCGCACGCAGTGGCCGCAGGTCATGGTGGGCAGTTTCAGTTCGATCATGGGTTCTCGATGGAAGCTCGCGCGATGAGCCGTGGCGGCCATCCTAGACCTTGCCACGGTGGCAAGGTCAAGCGCGCGGCATCGCCCTCGTTGCCGGATGGGCACGACGATGCACCGATCCTTGTCCACGGTTGACCTTGCCACCTTGTGAAGGTCTAAGCTTGCGTTGGATGGACGTCGCCGCCGCACCGCCGCTGTCGCTGCCGATCGAGGGCATGACCTGCGCCTCGTGCGTGCAGCGCGTCGAGAAGGCGCTCGCGCGCGTGCCGGGTGTGCGCTCGGTGGCGGTCAACCTGGCCACCGAATCAGCGGCCGTCGAGCTCGGCGAGCCGGTCGGTGCAGGTGCGCTGGCCGCTGCGGTGCAGCGCGCCGGCTACTCGGTGCCGCAAGAAGCCGTGACGCTGTCGGTGCAAGGCATGACCTGCGCCTCGTGCGTCGGCCGCGTCGAGCGGGCGTTGCGGCGCGTCGCCGGCGTGGTGTCGGCCGAGGTGAATCTGGCCACCGAACGCGCCAGCGTCGTGCGCTGGCGCGGCCAGGCGGACACGACCGAGCTGATCGCCGCACTGCGCGACGCCGGCTACGACGGCCACGATGCGCAGGCCGGCGCGCCGGCGCGCACCGCGTCGTCGCCGCTCGCCGCTGACGGCGTGCGCGTCGTGCTCGCCGCGGTGCTGTCGGCGCCGTTGCTGCTGCCGATGGTGGCCGCGCCGTTCGGCAGCCACCCCATGCTCGGCGGCTGGTGGCAACTCGCGCTGGCGGCACCGGTGCAGTTCTGGCTCGGCGCGCGCTTCTATGTCGCCGGCTGGAAGGCGCTGCGCGCCGGCAGCGGCAACATGGACTTGCTGGTGGCCATCGGCACCAGCGCGGCGTTCGGTCTGAGCCTCGTGCTGCTGCTCGGCGCGCCAGCGGGATCGACCGTCCACCTGTACTTCGAGTCGGCCGCCGTGGTGATCACGCTGGTGCTGTTCGGCAAGTGGCTCGAGCTGCGCGCCAAACGCCAGACCACCGACGCCATCCGCGCCCTCAACGCGCTGCGGCCGGCCACCGCGCGTGTGCAGCGCGATGGCGGCGAGGTCGAGCTGGCGCTGGCGCAACTGCGAGTGGGCGACCTGGTGATCGTGCGGCCCGGCGAGCGGCTGCCGGTCGACGGCGAGGTGCAAGACGGCGCGAGCCACGTCGACGAGTCGCTGATCACCGGCGAGAGCGGACCGGTGGCCAAGCAGCGCGGCGACCACGTCACCGGCGGCGCCGTCAACGCCGAGGGGCTGCTGCGCGTGCGGGCCACGGCGCTCGGCGCCGAATCGACGCTGGCGCGCATCGCGCGGATGGTCGAATCGGCGCAGGCCCACAAGGCGCCGATCCAGCGGCTGGTCGATCGCGTGAGTGCGGTCTTCGTGCCGGTGGTGGTGCTGGCCGCGCTACTCACGCTGCTGGCCTGGGGCTTGCTCGCCGATCAGTGGACAGCCGGGCTGCTCAACGCGGTGGCGGTGCTGGTGATCGCCTGCCCGTGCGCGCTCGGCCTGGCCACGCCCACCGCGATCATGGTGGGCACCGGCACGGCCGCGCGCCACGGCATCCTCATCAAGGATGCGCAGGCGCTGGAGTTGGCGCACGCCGTGCGCACGGTCGCCTTCGACAAGACCGGCACGCTCACCGAGGGCCGCCCGCGGCTGCTGGCGCTGCACGCGCTGGCCGACGTCGACCAAGCCACGGCGCTCGAACTGGCTGCCGCGCTGCAGGCCGGCAGCGAGCATCCGTTGGCGCGCGCGGTGATCGAGGCGCGCCCCGCCGGTTCGCCGGCACCGGCCGCGGCCAGCGACGTGCAGGCGACCGCCGGGCGCGGCGTCGGCGGCACGGTGGCTGGACGCGTGCTGCGGCTGGGCAGCGAACGCTGGATGCACGAGCTGCGCGCTGGGCTGCCCGCCGCGCCGCCGCAGGCGATTGCATGGCGGCAGCAGGGCCGCACGGTGTCGTGGCTGGCCGAGTTGCGTCCCGATGGCTCGGCGCGCGTGTTGGCGATGCTCGCGTTCGGCGATGCCCTCAAGCCTGGCGCCGCCGTGGCGATCGCCGAGTTGAAGCGCATGGGCGTGAAGACGCTGTTGATCAGCGGCGACAACGCCGGCGCGGCACGAGCGGTGGGCCAGTCGCTCGGCATCGACGACGTGCGCGCCGAGGTGTTGCCTGCCGACAAGGCGCAGGTGGTGGCCTCGTTGCGTGCCAGCGGCGCGCACGGCAAGGTGGCGATGGTCGGCGACGGCATCAACGATGCGCCCGCGCTGGCCGCGGCCGATGTCGGCATCGCGATGGGCGGCATCGACGACGCGGGCCGCACGCTCGGCACCGACGCGGCGATGCAGGCGGCCGGCGTCACGCTGTTGCGCGCCGACCCGAGGCTGGTCGCCGACACCATCGACCTGTCGCGCCGGACCACCTCGAAGATCCGCCAGAATCTGTTCTGGGCCTTCGTCTACAACGTGGTGGGCATTCCGCTGGCGGCGTTCGGGCTGTTGAACCCGATGATCGCCGGCGCCGCGATGGCGCTGTCGAGCGCGAGCGTGGTCGCCAACGCGCTGACGCTCAAGCGCTGGCGGCCATCGGCCGGCGCAGCGACAAGCGAGGTCAGCGCCTAGGCGCTTGCGCGCCAGCCCACAGCTCGTCGAGATGCGGGAAGTTCCAGCGCTCGGGGGGCTCGCGGTCGACGATGCGGTCGCTGCAGCGCGGCGCCGCCAGGTCGACCGCCAGCGGCTCGATCGGCATCTGCGCGCGCAGCGAGAAGAACGCCTTGACCCGCGGTGACACCAGAGCGCCGGCGTTCTGCTCCACCACCACCGCCAGTCGCTGCGACTGCAGGCGCACCAGCGAACCGGTGGGGTAGATGCCCAGGCTGCGCACGAAGGCGCCGAAGATCGCCGCATCGAAATGGCCCTGCCACGACGCCATGCGTGCGATCGACATCGCAGGGTCCCAGCCGGCCTTGTAGGGCCGGTTGGACGTGATCGCGTCATACACGTCGCACACCGCGCCCATGCGCGCGTGCAGGCTGACCTGCTCGCCCGCGAGGTGGTGCGGGTAGCCGCTGCCGTCGACGCGCTCGTGGTGGTGCAGGCACACGTCGAGCGCGATGTCGCCGGCACCGCGCCCCTCGAGCAGCAGCTCGTGGCCGCGCAGCGGATGGGACTTGATGATCTCGAATTCGGGGTCGCTGAGCTTGCCGGGCTTGTTGAGCACGTCAAGCGGCATCACGGCCTTGCCCAGGTCGTGCAACAGGCCAGCCAGGCCCGCTGCGCGGCAGGCATCGTCGTCGTGGCCGAGCTGGCGCGCCAGCGACACCATCAACGCGCACACGGCCACCGAATGCATGTACGAGTAGTCGTCGCGGGTCTTCAGCCGCGCCAGGCTGACCAGCGCGGCGGGGTTGCGAAACACCGAACGCGAGACCTCGTCGACCAGCGGCAGGCATCGTTCGGTGTCGACCGCCCTGCCCAGGCGCGCCTCGCTGAACATCGAGACAACCGCCTCGCGCGAGCGCTTGCACACGCTGGCGGCCTGGTGCAGCTCGCTGGCCAGGTCGCCGTGCGGCGCGGCCGCGGGCGCCGCAGCCGGCGCGACGATCAGCGGCGAGGCGGCGGCCGGTGCCGCGGCCGCCACGGGTACCTCGACGGCGGCGACGTCGAGCCCCTTGTCGACATCGATCCAGCATTCGGCCACGCCGCTGGCGCGCACGCGCTGCAGCTCCTGCGTGTCCTTGACCACGAAGCGGGTCTTCCACAGCGAATGGTCCAGCCAATGGCCCTCGAGCGCGTGCAGGTGCATGCCCACGCGCAACTGGCTGACGGGGATCTTCTTCAACATGGCTCGATATCGGCGCGCCGCGAGCGGGCGCCTGCAGCGATATCGGTCAGGCGACGGCCGGCTTGAGTGCGCCGCGGCCGCGGACACGCCGATCGGCGCACGACTGCACGGTGGATGCCACAAGAAAAAGGGCCGCTCGCGGCGGCCCTTTTTTTGAACGCCGCGATCAGTGCGGCGAATGAAAGCGCGACTGCGGCACGGTGCGCAGTTCGCCGGGCAGGCCGGCCAGGTATTCGGCCAGCTCTTTCAGCTCGGCATTGGTGAAGACCGGTTTCTTCTTGCCGTCGACCTCGGGTGCGATCATGCCCTTCATCGTCGCGCTGGCGCGACCGACACGCGGGTTGTTGTCGGTCATGTAGGCCTTGAGTGCGGCCAGCAGGTAATCGGGGTACTGCCCTGCCAGTCGAGGGTTGGCAGGATCGGCGGTGTTGTTGAAGTTCTTGCCGTGGCAGGCCGGGCACGTGACGAGCTTGTCTTTCAAAGTGCCGGGCGCTGTCTCGGCGGTGTCGGGCACGGCCGCAGCGGCGCTGTCTTTGCCCAGGGCCTCGTAGTAGGCCGCCACGTCGGCGATGTCTTGGTCCGACAGCGAACCCGCGATGCCGCGCATCGACGGGTGCTTGCGGTCGCCGCTCTTGTAGCCGTTGAGCGCTGCGACGATGTACTTGGCGTTCTGCCCCGCGATCTTGGGCACCTTGTAGACCTGCGGGAAACTCGACTGGTAACCCGGCAGGCCGTGGCAGCCGATGCACATGGCGATCTTCTTGCCGCCGGCGCCTGCGTCGCCCTTGACCTCCTGGGCCATCGACAGCGTCGGCGCGGCAGCGAGAGCGATGCACAGGAGCAGCGTGTTTTTCATGGGCGAGAAAGCCAAAGCGAAGTTGTTGGAATCGGGTCGCGCTCACCGCGCATGCCACGGCGGGCGATTATAGGGTCGCCCTTATACTGGCCCGACACCCTCGACGCCAGCGCCCCATGAAATTCAACGGCTCCGACACCTACGTCGCCACGCAAGACCTGATGCTGGCGGTGAACGCGGCGATCACGCTGAAGCGCCCGCTGCTGGTCAAGGGCGAGCCGGGCACCGGCAAGACGATGCTCGCCGAGGAAGTGGCCTCGGCGATCCGCATGCCGCTCTTGCAGTGGCACATCAAATCGACGACCAAGGCGCAACAGGGCCTGTACGAGTACGACGCGGTGAGCCGGCTGCGCGACAGCCAGCTCGGCGACGAGAAGGTGCGCGACATCCACCACTACATCGTGCGCGGCACGCTGTGGCAGGCCTTCACCGCCGACCAACCGGTGGCGCTGCTGATCGACGAGATCGACAAGGCCGACATCGAATTCCCCAACGACCTGCTGCGCGAACTCGACCGCATGGAGTTCTACGTCTACGAGACGCGCGAGCTGGTCAAGGCCAAGCACCGCCCGGTGGTCTTCATCACCTCCAACAACGAGAAGGAGCTGCCCGACGCCTTCCTGCGCCGCTGCTTCTTCCACTACATCAAGTTCCCTGACGCCGACACGATGAAGCGCATCGTCGACGTGCACTTCCCCGGCCTGAAGAAAGAGCTGCTCGGCGCCGCGCTGAAGACCTTCTACGACGTGCGCAACCTGCCGGGGCTGAAGAAGAAGCCCTCGACCTCGGAGCTGCTCGATTGGCTCAAGCTGCTGGTGGCCGAAGACATTCCGATCGAGGCGCTGCAGAGCAAGGACGACAAGGTGTCGGTGCCGCCGCTGGTGGGCGCGCTGCTGAAGAACGAGCAGGACGTGACGCTGTTCGAGAAACTCGTGTTCATGCAAAGGCACAATCGTTGAAATGTGGCGCTGGGCGTCTGGTGTGGGCCCTGAGCGGAGAACCGCCCCCTGCGAGGAGGTAGCGCGGCGCGGCGGGTGGTACCCACTGTGGGCTCATACTGGGGCGGTCTGCGCTTCGCGCCGACTTCGCTGTGGTGCTCGGTCCAGGCTCGCGCCGAGAAACTCGCTGCGCTCAAACAGTGTCGGCGAGTCAGATGAACGAAGCGCGCGGCGCGCGCCGAGCCTGGCCCTGCGCTCCTCGCCGCCCCAGAAATCGCCCCCACCGGGTACCACCCGCCGCGCAGCACCACTCATGGTGTTCGCCGATAGCGGCCTCGGTGCTGCAGGCAAAGACGCGGGTGGGTGTGCGTCGGCAGCGACATATGCGGCGCCGAGGAACGCAGGGCTCGCGGCCGCGCGCGTCAGCGCGCTTCGTGGTCTGACTCGTCGCGATTGTTCGAGCGCAACGAACGCAGTGAGCGAAGCGAGTTTCGCGACGGGCCGTGAGACCGAGTACCGCGGGGAACCCTTCGCGCAGCGAAGGGCTGCCGCATCCGAGCGCCGGCGCATACCCACCCGCGGCTTTGACTCGCTCCAACCCAAGCAAGTCGCACAGCGACGGAGCCGATGACATGAGCTGGCCCGAACCGGTCACTTTGCGCGGCCAGCACGTCCGCGTCGAACCGCTCTCCCCCGCGCACGAAGCCGGCCTCGTCGAGGCTGTGAAGGACGGCGAGCTCTGGCGCCTGTGGTACACGTTCGTGCCGCCGCCCGAGCGCATGGCCGCCGAGATCGCACGCCGGCTCGACCTGCAGGCCAAGGGCTCGATGACGCCCTTCACCGTGTTCGATGCCGACGGCCGCATCGCCGGCATGACCACCTACATGAACGTCGACGCCGTGCACAAGCGCGTCGAGATCGGCTCCACCTGGTACGCCAAGCGCGTGCAGCGCTCGCCGCTGAACACCGAATGCAAGCGGCTGCTGCTGGCGCACGCGTTCGACGAGCTCGACTGCATCGCGGTGGAGTTCCGCACGCATCGCTTCAACATGCAGAGTCGCCGCGCCATCGAACGGCTGGGCGCGCAACTCGACGGCATCTTGCGCTCGCACCAGCGCGCCAGCGACGGCACCCTGCGCGACACCGCGGTCTACAGCATCACCGCCGTCGAGTGGCCCGCCGTGCGCAACCACCTGGACTGGCAACTCACCAAACCTCGCTGAAACGACCACCCCCGATGCGACCTTCGGTCGCCTCCCCCTCGAGGGGGCAACACCAGCGGACCGGCAAAGCCGGCTGCGCGGTGTTTGCCGGGAAACCACCGCCGGGTTCCAATTTGCGCCGGAGGTCTGCGCATGCCCAAGAAGAAGATCGATGTTGACGCGCTGTGGAAGCTGGAACGCCTGGGCAGCGTGTCGCTGTCGCCCGACGGCGCGCAGGCCGCGGTGGCGGTGACGCGCCATTCGATGCACGACAACAAGAGCCATGCCTCGATCTGGCTGTTGTCGACCTTGGGCGGCGAACCCCGCGCGCTCACCCAGTGCGGCGACAAGGATGGCCAACCCGCGTTCAGCCCGCGCGGCGACGCGGTGGGCTTCGTCGCCAAGCGCGAGCAGCAGGGCCACAAGGACGACGAGCCGCAGTTCTACGTGATCGCGCCCGATGGCGGCGAGGCGCGCCGCGTCGGTCAGGTGGCCACCGGCGTCGAGGGCTTTCGCTGGTTTCCCGAAGGCAAGCGCATCGCCTTCGTGTCGTGGGTGTGGCCCGAGCTGAAGGGCCTGCCCGCGCAGGCCAAGCGGTACAAGGAGTTCAAGGACCGCAAGGAATCGGGCTACGCCACCAGTGAGGCGCTGTACCGCTTCTGGGACCGTTCGTTGCCGATGGGTCGCGTGCCGCAGCTGCACGTGATGGAAGTGGCCAGCGGGCGCGCGCGCAATCTGTTCGAAGGCAGCGGCTACGAGCTCGAGCGCGCCGAGCCCGGCGCCAACAGCTTCGACATCTCGCCCGACGGCCGGCGCATCGTGTTCGCGTTCGACCCCGCCGACGAAAAACGGATCGACAACCGCTACGCGCTGGCCGAGCTCGACTTGAAGAGCGGCCGCTTCGACGTCATCGTGCGCGATGCCAACTGGAGCGTCGGTGCACCGCGCTACAGCCCCGACGGCTCGATGGTCGCGTTCCTGGCCAGACACGACGGGCTCAAGCACACCATGCCCGACCAGCTCGCGGTGTGGGAGCGCTCGAGCCACCGTTGGGCCGTCGAGAGCGCCGAGTGGGACCACGCGGTCAACGCCCCGCTGCAGTGGGAAGACGACGGCCAGGCGCTGATCTTCAGCGCCGAGCAGAAGGGCCGCACGCACCTCTGGCGCTTCGACCGGCCCGACTGCCGCGCTTCGGTGCTGGTGCCAGGCGGCACCGTGCTCGCGTTCGACAAGGCGGCCGGCACATTGGTGACGGTGGCCGATGCGGCCGACCACCCGGCGCGCGCCACCGCGCACGTGCCCGGCCGCGCGCCGCTGCGCATCGAACGCTTCAACGACCGCGTGCTCGCGGGCGTCGATCTGGGCCGCCACGAAGAGGTGTGGCTCACCGGCGCGCTGGGCGACCGCGTGCAAATGTGGCTGTTCTACCCGCCGGGGTTCGATGCCAAGAAAACCTACCCGCTGCTGCATGTGATTCACGGCGGGCCGCACACCGCGCCCGGCGATGGCTGGCACTACCGCTGGAACAACTTGGTGTTCGCAGCGCAAGGCTACGTGGTGGCCGTCGTCAACTACCATGGCTCGTCGGGCTTCGGTTATGCGTTCCTCGATTCGATCACCCACCGCTGGGGCGAGCTGGAGCTGAAGGACATCGAGGCCGCCACCGACTGGCTGCTGAAGAAAACCTGGATCGACCGCCGACGCGTGTTCGCCGCAGGCGGCAGCTACGGCGGCTACATGGTCGCGTGGATGAACGGCCACGTGAAGCCGGGGCGCTACGCCGCCTACGTGTGCCACGCCGGCTGCTTCGACTGGGTTGGCATGTTCGCCGAGGACGCCTACGCCTGGTTCCCCAAGGAACTCGGCGCCGCCTACTGGGACGACATGACCCAGGTGCACAAACAAAGCCCGCACGCCTTCGCCGGCGCGATGCGCACGCCCACGCTGGTGATCCACGGTGCACTCGACTACCGCGTACCGGATGCACAGGGCCTGGCCTACTACAACACGCTGAAAGCGCGCGGCGTCAACGCGCGGCTGCTGTGGTTTCCCGACGAGAACCACTGGGTGCTCAAGCCGCGCAACAGCAAGCTGTGGTACGGCGAGTTCTTCGATTGGTTGAAGAGGCACGACGTGACAAAGGGTGAGCCAACGCCGCTGCGCGTCAACGCACGGCGCAAGGCGCGCGTGTAACGCCGCACAGGCGGCCAGGGGCGTTCCTACAATCGCGTCGTCCGACGGATCAAGGGAAAACGGCCATGCAAGCAAGGATGCGCATCGCGCGCTGGATCGGTGTGGCGCTGACGCTTGGCGCGATGGTGTCGTGCGGTGGCGGGGGTGGCGGTGGCGGATCCAGTGAAGTGCCGCAATCGTGCTCGGCGAACAACCCGTTTCGCGCCGACGCCACAGGCCCGACCGTGACCGCGAGCCTGACGGTCGAGAAGTCATGGGTGCGCGGCTACATGGACGCGAGCTACCTGTGGTACCGCGAGATTCCAAATGTCAATGCAGCCGACCCGCTGTTCAACGTCGACACGTCGAGTGGCTTCTATGCATCGATCGACAACTACTTCAATGCGTTGCTCACGCCCAATCTCAGCACGTCGGGGCTCAAGCCAAAGGACGAGTTCAGCTTCACCTACCCCACCCGTCTGTGGGACCAATTGATCAACAGCGGCTCTACCGCGGGTTGGGGCATCGAGTGGCACTACGACACGCGCGATGCGACGGTCGGCACCATCAACGGCATCCGCGTGGCCTTCGTGCATCCAGGTTCACCGGCCTTCGATGTCGGGTTGCAGCGCGGTGACCTGCTGGTGACTATCGGCGGCGTCACCGCGTCGGCTACCAACAATCCGAACGCATACAACGCGATCATTTCGCAGCTGTTCCCTGCTGCTGGCCAGAGGATGGACTTCGTTGTCAATCGGAACGGCACGACGATCACAGTATCGCCAACGTCGTCAGGCAATCTCACGCTGACCCCTGTGGGTCAACCCTCGGTCATCACGACGAGCAACGGCAAGAAGGTCGGCTACCTGCTGTTCAATGACCACCTGTTGACGGCAGAGCAAGGGCTGATCGGTGCGTTCTCCGCGTTCACGAACCCACCCATCGACGAGCTGGTACTCGACCTTCGCTACAACGGTGGCGGCTACCTCTACATCGCCAGCCAGGTGGCGTACATGATCGCCAGCCACCAGATCAACTCACCCACCGTCGGCAGGGTGTTCGAGCGCACGGTGTTCAACGACAAGCGCGGCGCGGAGAACTCGGACACCTTCTTCTTCGACACGTCGTGCTTCCCCGACCCACGGAGCTTCAACTGCACCAACGTCCAGCCGCTCCCCCAACTGGGCCTATCGAGGGTCTATGTGCTGACCAGTGGCGACACCTGTTCGGCCAGCGAAGCGATCATCAACGGGCTGCGCGGCGTCGGCATCGATGTCATCCAGATCGGCACCACCACCTGCGGCAAGCCGTATGGCTTCTTCGGCCAGAGCAACTGCGGCATCACCTATTTCCCGATCGAGTTCCAGGGGGTGAATGCGGCCGGCTTCGGCGACTATGCCGACGGCTTCCAGCCCGACCCCGTCGGCAGCACCACCTCCAACCGCATCAAAGGCTGCACCTCCAGCGACGACCTGGGCGATCCGCTGGGCAGCCCCAACGAGGCGCAGCTGGCGACCGCGCTATACCACGTAACCAACGGCGCCTGTCCGCCAGCACCGCTGGCGCGCGAGGCACCCCTGTCGGCCTCGGCTGGCCGCACCGTGGGCGGCCTGCTCAAGGCCCCGGCGCGCAGCAACGGCTACGGACAGATGCCGCGACGGTGACCGACTGCGGGGCGGCGGTCGCGCGCTGCCGCCCAAGCCCGGCTATGCTTGAGGCGCCATGCTGATCAACTTCTTCTACACCCTGCGCGCGGCCAAGCTCAAGGTCTCGGTCAAGGAGTACCTGACGCTGCTCGAGGCGATCCAGGCCAACGTGATCGGCCCGTCGGTCGACGAGTTCTACTACCTGGCGCGCACGTCGCTGGTCAAGGACGAGGCGCACTTCGACAAGTTCGACCGCGCGTTCTCGGCCTACTTCAAGGGCGTCGAGCTGCTCACCGATTTCAGCCAAGACATCCCGCTCGAATGGCTGCGCAAGACGCTCGAGCTCGAACTGTCGCCCGAAGAGAAGGCGGCGATCGAGAAGATGGGCTGGGACGAATTGATGGAGACGCTGAAGAAGCGCTTCGAAGAACAGAACAAGCGCCACGAAGGCGGCAGCAAGATGATCGGCACCGGCGGCACCAGCCCGTTCGGTGCCTATGGCTACAACCCGCAGGGCATCCGCATCGGCCAGGACAAGGGCCGCAACCGCTCGGCGGTGAAGGTGTGGGACCAGCGCGCGTACAAAGACTACGACGACACGCTGGAGCTCGGCACGCGCAACATCAAGGTGGCGCTGCGGCGGCTGCGCCGCTTCGCGCGCGAGGGCTCGGACCTCGAGCTCGACCTCGACGACACGATCCACTGCACCGCCGCCAACGCGGGGTTGCTCGACATCAAGATGATCCCCGAGCGGCACAACAAGGTGAAGGTGCTGCTGCTGATGGACGTCGGCGGCACGATGGACGAGCACATCCATCGCGTCGAGGAGCTGTTCTCGGCCAGCAAGACCGAGTTCAAGCACCTGGAGTTCTTCTACTTCCACAACTGCCTCTATGACTTCGTGTGGAAGAACAACCGCCGCCGTTTCTCCGAGAAGACGCCGACCTGGGACCTGATCCACAAGTACAACAAGGATTACAAGCTGATCCTCGTCGGCGATGCGACGATGAGCCCGTATGAAATCCTGCAGCCCGGCGGCAGCGTCGAGTACAACAACGAAGAGCCCGGCGCCGAATGGCTGCAGCGTCTGACGCACGCGTTTCCGAAGTACGCCTGGATCAACCCCGAGCCGCAGGGCGTATGGCAATACCGCCAGAGCATCGCGATCATCCAGCAGCTGATGCACCAGCGCATGTTCCCGCTCACGTTGTTGGGGCTGGAATCGGCGATGCGCCTGCTCAGCAAGTGACGCTGCGGCTGCGCCCCGGCAGTGCGACGGCGCTGCTGGGGTTGCTGCTGGCGCTGTCGGGCTGCGCAGACCTGTTGCCCAAGGGGGACGGCGGCTCGCTTGCGGCCAACAGCACGGCCTATGGGCCCGGCGAACGCGCCGGGCCCGACATCGCAGCGGCACCGGCCAACGTGGACGGCCTGGTGATCGATGCGCCGTCGCAGCTGCGAACGCTGCTGTTGCGCAACCTCGACCTGGCGCGGCTGACGGCGTTGACCGGGGCCGAGACGCCCGACGAAGTCGAGTGGCTGCGGCTGGTGGCCACCGCACCCGCGCAGGTGCGCGAGTTGCTGCAGACCGAAGGTTATTTCAGCCCCGAGGTGCAGGTGCGGCGCGAGCGCGGGCCGCCACCGGTGGTGCACGTGCGCGTGGTGCCCGGGCCGCGGGCGCGCGTGCAGGAGGTGATGTTGTCGGTGCAAGGCGTGGTGCGCGAGCGCGCCGACGCCGGCGATGCGCAGGCCCGCGAGCAGATCCAGGCACTGCACGCCTGGTGGCCGCTGCCGCCGGGCGACACGTTTCGCAATCCCGACTGGAGTGCGGCCAAGACCGGCGCGCTGGCGCGCCTGCGCGCGGGCGGCTATGCCAACGCCAGCGTCACCACCAGTGGCGCCGAGATCGACGCCGACCGCAACCAGGCCCGACTGACCCTCACGCTCGACAGCGGGCCGCTGTACCTGGCGGGCGAGCTGCGCGTCGAGGGCCTGGTGCTGCATGACGAGGCGGTGGTGCGCCACTTGGCGGGATTCGGCCCGGGCACGCCGCTCACCGAAGCGCTGCTGCTCGACTACCAGGAGCGGTTGCGCAAGAGCGGCCTGTTCGACACCATCGCGGTCACTTTCGACAACGACCCCACCACGGCAGCGGCCGCGCCGGTCACGGTGCAGCTGCGCGAGCTGCCTCTGCAGTCGCTGACGCTGGGTGCCGGCATCAGCGCCAACTTCGGGCCGCGCGCAACGGCCGAACACACCCACCGGCGCTTGTTCGGCCTGCCGGCCACGATGCACAACAAGCTCGAATACGGGCGCGACCGCCAAGCCTACGAAGGTGAACTCAGCAGCTACCCCGGCGAGCAGTTCTACCGCAACATGATCGGCGGTCAGGTCGAGCGGCTGCAAACCAACGTCGACGACGTGCTGTCGCAGCGGCTGCGCGTGGGCCGCACGCAGGACACCAACCGCATCGAGCGGCTGTATTTCGTGGGCCTGGACCGCTCGGTGCAGACCACCGCGGTCGTGCACAAGGAGGCGCGCGCGCCCAGCGTGCAATACCACGTCATCTGGCGCGACCTCGACAGCGTGATCCTGCCCACGCGCGGCATCAGCCTGTCCGGCCAGGGCGGCGTCGGCTACGCGACCAGCAACTATGCCGACAGCGGCGCCTTCACGCGCGCCTACGCGCGCGTCACCGGTTACCTGCCGTTGGGCGCATCGTGGTACGGCACTGGCCGGCTGGAGTTCGGCCAGATCTTCAAGCGCGATTCGGTGGCAGTGCCCGACGCACTGGCTTTTCGCGCCGGCGGCGACGATTCGGTGCGCGGCTACGACTACCGCACCCTCGCACCCAAAGACGACGACGGCGTGATCATCGGCGGCAACGTGTTGGCCACGGCCAGCATCGAAGTGGCGCGCCCCTTCGAAAGCCTGCCGAGCGTGTGGTGGGCCGTGTTCTTCGACGCCGGGCGCGCGGCCAACAGCTGGAACGGCTTCAAGCCTGCCTACGGCTACGGCGTGGGCGTGCGCTGGCGCAGCCCCGTGGGCCCGCTGCGGGCCGACGTGGCCTACGGACAAGAGTTACACCAAGTGCGTCTGCACGTGTCGGTGGGCATTGCGTTCTAGGGTCTACGACACCTGCTCGACATGAGCCCGCCACCGCATCCTCCCGTTGCCGCGCCCGCGCTGGCGCGCCGCCGCGCCTGGCGCGGCTGGCTGCTGATCGTCGCGCTGCTGGCCGTGCTCGCGGCAGCGCTGACGGCCCTCGTTCACATCGCGCGCAGCGAGTCAGGCACCCGATGGCTGCTCGGCCAGGTGCCCGGACTCGCGGTCGGCGGCGTGCAGGGCTCTCTGCTCGGCGATGGCTTGCGCATCGAGTCCTTGTCGTGGCAAGGCAGCGCCAGGCAGCCCACCGTGCAGGCCGAACGCATCGAGCTGCGCGACCCGCAATGGCGCCTGTGGCCGTTTCCCGGCGCCTGGCTGTCGCTGACGGCGAGCACGCTGCGCGCGCAGCGCGTGGTCTGGCATTCGCCGCGCGAGAGCGATGGCGGTGGCGCGCCATCCTCGCTGCGGCCGCCGCTCGG
>Ga0326726_10000097_pt1 | contig 83438 bp, 66 predicted proteins | sample MHFenrmetagenome_2_FD_207603 | JGI IMG/M metagenome (GOLD analysis project Ga0326726, IMG submission 207603) | Lab enriched peat soil microbial communities from Michigan Hollow, Ithaca, NY, United States - MHF15MN | ecosystem: Environmental > Terrestrial > Soil > Wetlands > Peat | place: USA... | reverse complement strand
CTCTTTGTTTCGTAACAAGATGGATTCTTCATTCCGCTTCGCTTCATTCAGAATGACAGACCATTCTCCGAATTTTCTTTGCGATTTTTAATGGCCGGAGTAATAATAACCGAGGGGGGGGGGCCTGAATAAACCTGTAAGCGCCGGTTTTATAAGGTGTTGTCATACCCATTTCGTGACAGTAGTGTCATGTCTCCGTAATATTGTCCATCCTCAAAAACAAAGCCATTGCTTAACTCTTTGCGTATTATGGGCTTAAGTGGAAGATTGACGAGTCGAGTTTGCCTTGAACCGTTATTATAGCAGAGACACGACAGCAGTGTTTAAGGCGCTTTCCTCGTGTTTTAATTGATTTTCTGCTCTTTTTCAGAGAGGCGTTACGATACGATTGGTGATGACCACCACGGCAATGCGCACAGATGCTTAAAGCTGGCAAGGTATTTGGTCAGTATTGGCTGATGCAGTAATGGCGTTGGCTGGTGGATGCTGATTCTGGTTTGCAGTTCGATGATTCTCGCCCATATTTTCTGCGCTTTCAGCCGGATACTCTCAACGGCGCCTGTCGCCTGGCTGTGCCTTCCAGCATCGTTGAGAGGCGTGCGAGCAACAGTGCATTTGTTGCCGAGTGCAAGAGCAGCCGTAACTGATCGGCTGCTATCCGGAATCGTTCTTTGCTCTCATGAGCTATTCAGGGCCGGTCGCTCGTGCGATCGATTCGTTGCTCTCAAACTCAAGGATATTGCATGACATCGAAGCGATCTGCAAGACTATAGGGAGTAATCTATATTAATATATAAAATACCTATAAGTACTTGTTGTGCGACCCGATTGCCGAAATGTGAGACGTTCGAACCTGCGCGAGTTCCCTGTCATATCCAGTTTCTGCGCGCCATTCTTCTTTTCCGAAAGTTTTCGTGATCGCTCATAACATTCGTTGGCGATGTTTTTGACGCCCTGATAAACAGATGCTGAAATTTAACAGAGAAAACAATCAGGCGGTCTTGTTTATACTCTGTGCAATTCCTCCAGTTCAGTGAAATGCTTTTGTGTTATGAAGTGAAAAAATGATAGTTGCAACCCATAAAAACCCTTAACAGCAATATCTGTGATATTGTTGGCAGTTCTGAGATTTCTCTTTGTTATTGTTTTTCATGAAAAAATGTAACTTTCATTTCGAAAGGACTCATCCACGGTTGCGTACGGTGTGGTTCTTTATTTCTGAATAGAATATCGAATACTGCACAAAGGTCTTCAGCGTAAGCATGAAAATCGATTTATCCATGGTTTTTCTATCAGGCGCTTAATACGGTTTTATTGCGATGCCGACAACCGCCAACCACACAAACCAAGCCGAAAAAGACGGGCTCCTTACCGTTTTTTCCTTAATTGAATCTCTTCAAAATCCTGCCATCATCATAAAACCGGATGGCCTGATTCAGGTTGTCAACTCACTGTTTGCCTCGCGCATCGGAAAAACGCCGAAAGCGTGTATTGATCACCATATATACGACCTGCTCAACTCCGATTTCCATTGTTTGCCGCTTGCCGAAGCTCTTGAAAAACAGTGCGCTTCGACACTCCTGTCCGGCAAAAGCAGCGTGTTCGAAGACGGCAGTCATATCTGGAGCGTGACGCTTAATCCGATTCGCACCGATTCAGGAGCAGTGACAAGCCTCTTTGTCTCTTTTCAGGAGATTGTTCAGCCAAGCGAGAGCATTGAGGAAAGTCGGAGCGCCTGTCAGGAAAAACTGGCGGCGGCGTTTGAAGGGACGGGCGCAGGCGTCTGGGAGTGGTCGCTGAAAACCGGTGAACTCGACTGCTCCGGTGATGTCGGCTCGATATTCGGCAGTGAAAAAAAACAGCTGAGCCTTTCCCTCGACCGTTTCAAAGCGTCGATCTATCCGGATGATCTTGAAAACATTTTTCCTTTGATCTCGGAGGCGGTCAAAACAGAGCGTGCTCTCGACATTGCATTCCGCGTCGGTCAGCCTGACGGTTCAGTTCGCTGGATCATGATGAGGGGCAAACCGGTTTACGGCAGCAATGGCGAGCTGGATCGTTATACAGGCGTGGTTCTCGATATAACTGAACGCAAACAGCTTGAGGAGGAGCTGGCCAAAAGCCGACTGATGATGGCGCAGAGCCTGAAGGCTGCGCGTGCCGGCATATGGGAAAAGGATTTGAAGAACGACACCCTGTATTGGTCCGATTCCATGTGGCCACTCTTTGGGCTTGACGTGAGCCAGGAACCACTCACCTTCGCGCTCTGGAAGAAAGTGCTTCATCCTGAAGATCGTGAGAAAGCGATCGAGAGCGCGGCGCAGGCCATCAGCGCAGGAACTGAAATGAACGTGGAGTACCGGATATGTCATGCAGACGGATCGGTACGATGGTTCATGTCGAGGGGTATGCCGGTATGGAGTGATGATGGCAGTTTCGACCGCTATCTTGGAACCGTCATTGACATTTCCGAGCGGAAACTTCTGGAGGAGGAGCTTCTTGAAAGCAAAAGCGTGAATGGTTACGCCCTCAAAGCGGCGCGCGCTGGTGTCTGGGAATGGGATCTGCAAACTGACGAGAACATCTGGGACGACGAGATGTGGCCATTGCACGGGCTGACGCGGATCGAGGGACTCAACCCCTCCTTCAGGCTCTGGGCGGACTCCATTCATCCCGATGATCGGGAGGTGGCCATCTGGGCCGTCACCGTCGCCGCCCGGCAGAAGCGCGAGCTGAATGTCGAATACCGTACGATTCATAAGGATGGTTCCATTCACTGGCTCATGTCGCGCGCCCAACCAAGACTTGACAAGACTCGCAATGCCGTGTGTTATATCGGCACGGTTATCGATATAACTGAGCGTAAAACCGCCGAAATAAAACTCACCGAAAGCAAGGTAAGGTTCAATTTTGCTCTTGAAGTCACTGGCGCTGGCATATGGGAGTGGGATATCAGAACCGACCGTCTCTTCTGGTCTGATCAGATATGGAAGCTCTACGGCCTGGAACCGCAAGGCAAAATTTCGTCGCACAGACTCTGGTCAATCCACGCCCATCCCGAAGATCGCGATCTGACCTTCCAGACCATCATGTCGGCATTCACGCGCCGGGTGGATTTCACCGTCGAGTACCGCGTCTGCCATCCTGACGGCTCCGTTCACTGGCTGATGTGCCGGGGTGTTCCGTTGCAATCACCCGATGCGCTGCCAGGCAGCTATCTCGGTATGATCATGGACATTACCGAACGTAAACGCTCGGAAGAGGAAAAAAGCAAAAGCCAGAAGCAGCTCAATCTGGTGATCGAACAGGGCGATATTGGTGTCTGGACCATCGATCTCAGGGACTTCAGCGCGCAGCGCACACTCCAGTACGCACGTATTTTCGGCTACGATTCGGTCGAGGATGAATGGTCGCTCGAAGCGTTTCTCGAGCATGTGGTTCCGGAGGAGCGCAAAACGATCAGCCAAACGATCAGGCAATGCTGCAAAAAACATCTGAATCATACCTTCGAGTGCCAGATTCGTACGGTTGACAAGCTGTTGCGATGGATTTGGGTATTCGGCACCTTCAACTATGACACGAGCACCAGAACCTACTATCTCTCCGGCATCGTTCAGGACATAACCGTCCGGAAGCAGGCCGAACTCCTGCTCAAAGAGAGCGAGCAGAAATTCAGGAACATCTTTGAATTTTCACCGGTCGCCATTGGCATTGCCGATAACCTGGCAGGAGTGCTTTTCGATGTCAATGCCTCCTGGCTCAGACTTTTCGCCTGTTCGAAAGATGAGGTGATCGGCAAAAAGCCTGGCGATTTTGGTATGTACCTCAAAGCCGAAGATCTCCACAATATCAGGCATGATCTCCGGGAGCACGGCCGGGTCTCAAACCGGCAGCTCACATTGAACAACCGTGCAGGTAAGTCGATCACCGTGCTCTTTTCAGCCGAATCGATCACCATAGCGGGTCAGCGCAACATGCTGCTCATGATGAACGATATTACCGTCCAGGAGCTTCAGCAGGCAAGCATCAACCAGCTCGAACAGGCCGTAGCCGAGCGAACGGAGCAGTTGCAGGAAGAGGTTGAGCGTCTGAACCGTTTTCTCAGCATGATTTCCCATGAATACCGTACGCCACTGGCGATCATTCGTGGCAACCTCGATTTTATCGTTCTGAAACATAAAAGCGGGGATTATTCGCTGCAGCGCGAAATCGATAAAATCAAGCAGGCTATTGACCGGCTGGTGGAGGTGATGGAGGTTTCGATTCAGGACAGCCGCCTCAAGGAGTCGAGTGATGATCTTGTTGTGAGCAACTTTCTGGTTGAACCCTTGATTGCGTCTCAGATCGAATCGTTCCGAGCCATGTGGCCCGAAAGAACGATTCGCTATGTCGGCCATCTCGATGGAGCGGAAATCTTCGGAGAGCAGGGGCAGTTCGGTTTGGCAATTTTCAATCTGCTCGATAATGCCAGGAAATACTCCCCGGCGGAATCACCGATCGAGCTGGAGTGCCGCGTCGAAAACGGCGAGGTGATCATCGCCATTCGAAACGAGGGCAAAAGCATTGCCAGCGCCGAGTGCAGCGAGCTGTTCGAAAAGTACCGGCGAGGCTCTAATGCAGCTAACACTGCCGGAGCGGGGTTAGGCTTGTGGCTCGTCAAGGATATCGTCGAGCATCATCATGGTGCGGTAACGCTTCGTGGACTCAAGACCGGAGTCGAGGCGATGATCACTTTACCTTTGGTCAAGAGCAAAGTTTGAATTAATTATTCAGCGAAGTTATCCATAACCGACCGCACATGGCTGATCATAAGATTATCGTTGTCGAAGATGACCGTGATTTCCGTGAAATCATGGTAAAGTATCTCTCGCTTGCCGGGATCAACGTCACCGCGACCTCGTCAGCGCTTGAGTTTTACAGCAGCATTGCAAAAGAGCCGCATCATATCGCCGTGCTCGATATTGGCTTGCCTGACCAGAACGGTCTTGTACTTGCCGAGTTCATCCGCAAGAATACCAATATGCGCATCGTGATGCTCACGGCGCAGGCCTCCATTTACAGCAAGCTCAGCGCGTATCGCTCCGGAGCCGACATCTACCTGGTCAAGCCGATTGATCTGGCTGAACTCGTGGCTTCGATTCAAAGTCTTCTTGGCCGTCTCAATGTCGATTCGGAGCCTGCCGCCGTCCAGGAGTGGCAGCCGACCGAGCTTGCTCCTGCTCCGGCGCAAACAGATGAGCCTCACTGGTCACTATTGCGCCAGGAGTGCGCTCTGATTGCGCCACAGGGATGCAAGGTTTCCCTGACCTCGAAAGAGTTCGATTTTCTGGAAAAACTGGCCGCGTCCCCCAATGAAGTCGTCGAGCGGCAGACGCTTTTGCAAGCCCTTGTCTATGACAACGACGAGTTCGGAAACAAGGCGCTCGACTCGATGGTTCACCGGTTACGGCGCAAAAAGGACGATCTCGAAATCCGGATTCCGTTGAAAACCATCCACGGCGTCGGATACATCTTTTTCGGCGCCATCGTCATCGTCTGAATCTCCGCCCGCCTCATCTCTCTGCCTTGCGCACGCAGGATCGGAGAGTTGTCAGGGCGGAGTGGTGAGTGACGACTCTCCGATCCACCAAAGTCAATCGCTCATGACCTCCCTGATTGCCTCGGCAAGCTTGTTGAGCCTTACCGGTTTTTTCAGCAGTTTGCGCAGGCCGTAGCGGTTGAGCGACTCATAGTTGTCGATGGTTTTGCCATATCCGGTCATCAGAATCATTTTGAGCTTCGGATTCAGCGCTTGCAGATTTCGCGCCAGTTCGATTCCGGTCATCTCCGGCATGGTGAGGTCGGTGATAACCAGGTCGAAGGCATACGGATCCTTGCGGAACTCGGCAAGCGCCTCGACAGGCGAATTCAGGGCTATGATATTGAAACCGAGATGGGCCATCATGACGCGCATGACCTCTACTGCGGCCAGTTCGTCATCGACAAACAGCACCCGGGTCTCTTTCTGATTTTCGACGGGCGCGAGCTCCGCGTTCCGGCTCATCGCTTCCGCCTCGATCACGGGCAGAAAGACCCGGAACGTGCTGCCCTTTCCCGGCGCACTCTCGACCGTTATGTTGCCGCCGAAGCTGGTTACGATACCGTGAACCACGGACAACCCGAGTCCGGTTCCCTTGTTGACCGGTTTGGTGGTGAAGAATGGCTCGAACACTCTCTCCAGCGTGGCCTCATCCATGCCGTGACCGGTGTCGGTGACGCGGAGCTGAACGTAGCGCCCAGGCTCCAGCTTCGGGAGATTGGTATGAAACTCGCTCTCCGGCTCCACTTCACCAAGCTCGATGGTGATCTCGCCGCCAGATTCCATCATGGCCTGGTAGGCGTTGGTACAGAGGTTCATGATGACCTGATGGAGCTGCGACGGATCGGCCAGCACATTCCTGCAAGCGCTGAAACGGGTCCGGATAGCGATGGTTGCCGGGATGCTGGGGCGCAAGAGTTTCATGGCCTCTTCGACGATGGTCTGCACGTTGACAACGACCGGCTCGATCTCTTCCGACCGGCTGAAGGTCAGAATCTGCGAGACCAGATTCTTGGCTCTCTCGGCAGCCTGCATGATCTGACGGAAAAACTCATGCGGCTTGTTATTTTCAGGCGTGACAATGACCCCCATCTCCGCAAAGCCAAGGATCGGGGCGAGAATGTTGTTGAAATCGTGCGCGATTCCTCCCGCAAGCGTGCCGATGGTTTCGAGCCGCTGCGTTTTTTGCAGGTTCAGCTGAAGCTGCCGATACTCCTCCTGCGCTTTCACACTGTTGGACACGTCAAACAGGATGCCGTCAATGCCTGAAAAACTTCCATCATCCGAAAAGATCGAGGTGGTGCGGTTTTCGACCCATTTGACCTCATCGCCGGGAAGCGGAATCCTGAAGACATTCGTTGTCGAAATCTGGCTGGCGCGAAGTTTATTGAACGTATCGGCAATAAGCTCGCGGTCTTCAGGATGGGCGAATGAAAGGGCGTCATCCAGTGAATCGATATTGTTCGCCTTAATCAGCAGCTTCGACCAGGCTTGCGTGCCATCCGACAGGAATCTCACGCTATTGTCTGCCGACATGTGATAGACCAGGCCAGGGATATTTTTGATAATGGAGATGAACTCTTCGCTGACCCGCTTCTGCAGGGCGACTTCACGCAGGGCGATCTCGGCCTGTTTCAGCTCGGTAAGATCGACTACAGTGGTGCGCATTCCGGCGAATTTGCCCTCTTTTCGCATGGGCATGTTGTAGAGCAAGAGCGGCAAGCGGCGTCCATCCCGCATCACGATGCTATATTCGTTGCCTTTGGGGAGATAGCCGGGATCGAAGATTTTCTGCTGGTTGGCCACGGCCAGTTCGAGATTTTCCGGCCAGCAGAAGCTGAATGCTGAGATACCACTCTTCACCTCATCGGGCGAGATATCGAAAAACTCCATTCCGGAATGGTTGATATAGTCCACAATTCCCTCCAGATCCGTTTCAAAGAGCGGGAAGGGCAACTGCTCGGTCAGCTCACGGAACTTCCGCTCGCTTTCAATAAGCTTGGCCTGGCTTTTGACACGTTCGGAAACATTCCGGGTGATGCCGAAGAGCACCGGTTTTCCGTTCCAGGCGCCACGGGTGATTTTGGTTTCCACCGGGATGGTATCGCCCGATTTCATGATCAGGGGAATATTGCATAGGGTTTGAGTGCCGGTAAGCATCTCGCCGACTCTTTTTTGCGCCTGTTCGCGAAGCTCCGGGGGATGGACGTCGAGCACATTTATCGTTCGCAACTCTTCGAGCGAATAGCCGAGAGCGTTGACCGTCGCGGTGTTTGCGTGTACGATGGCGCCATCCTCGGCGAGAATGAAGAGCATATCGTCGATGGACTCGAACAGGGTTTCGAGATTGCGGTTAACCGTGCTTACCCTTTCTTCATGATTTGCCTGTATGATAGCCGCCCCAACATGCGTTAGCATGGTTTCAAGAGCTTTGCGTGCGAATTCAGGGACATGCTCAAGCGTGCGCGAGCCGAGATTGAAGGCGGCGATGGGACGATTTTTACTGAACACCGGCAGAATCGCGAAACTCTTCAGCCCTTCATTGCTCAGACTGTTTATGGTCCGCTCGCTGAATGTCGGATTTTGATCATTGTACAGAGCTTCGCCTGAGGTCATGATCTGGTATTCCAGGGTATCCTGCGTGAATGTGGCAAGCTCACTGGCGAGAAAATCCGAAATACCCTCGGTGTGGATGAGGTTCATGCTGTTTGTGCTCTCATCGCACAGATAGATGACGCCGCAGTCCATGTCCGAAATTTTGATGGCCGTGCGCAGACAGAGCTGCAAGGTCTCTTCGAGCGACTGCGACGCGCTCAGTTTCAGGGCCAGGTCAAGCTCGTTCTGAATGAGCCGCTCGATCTTCTGGCGTTGCAGCGCATTGGCGATGATGCCTCCGGCCAGAGCGAGGATCGACGCGGCGTTTGATGGCCATTGCCGTTCTTTACGCACGGCGTCGAAGCCGATGTAACCGAATGGAATGTTGTCCGACACGAGCGGGATGAGAATCAGGGATTGTATATCCTGCTGTTCGAGAATTTCCCGTTCCGGAGTGGCTTCATCCGGCAGTTCCGAGACTCTCGACACGATGATCACTTCGTTGGCGGTGATTTTTTTCATCAACCATGCGAACTCGTCGGTCGGAAGCTGCTGAAGCATCTCGATCTGCGGCTCGATGCCTTCGGCGCACCACTCATGGGTGTTGTCCATGAGCTTTTGATTGTCATAGAACAGGAAAATATAGCTCCGGTCAGCCTGCACGAACTCTCCGATGGCCTGCAATGCCTTGTCGATCATGGCGTCGATTCCATCCGCAGAGGCGCTGATGAACTGGTTGGCCAGGTTTGAGATCAGGTTCTCGAAGCGCCGGTTGTCGGCCAGAGCTATCTCGGTTTGCTTTCTCAGGGTGTTGTCGAAAAGATAGCCTTCAAAGCTGGTGATCTGGCCGTCAGCGTTGCGCAAGATGGTCGTGAAGTCGTAAATCCAGGCGATTTGGCCATCTTTACGGATAATCCGGTACTCCTGTTCAAATGAGGCGCGTTCGGAATCGGCGAAACGGGCCTCAATTTCCATCAAAATCCGGTCAAGATCATCCGGATGGATAATATCGGCATATCCGATGATTTCAGAGGTGAAGTCTGACGGCGAATATCCTGTCAGCATGGTGACATTCGGGGAAGCATAATCGGTTGGATAACCTTCAGTGTTCAGCCACCGGAACACCGATACCGGGCCTTCCAGAAAGAGGTTTCGTTCCTGTCGAAGTTTCTCCTCGGCGTGTTTGCGTTCCGTGATCTCCTGATGCGAACCGGTCATTCGAAGTGCTGTGCCGTTGACATCACGCTCGAACACCTTGCCGCGGTCGAGAATCCAGACCCAATGCCCATTCTTGTGCCGCATGCGCACTTCCGCTTCGTAATAATCGGTTTCACCGCGCAAATTACTATCAAGCAGTACCGTTGCTTTACGCAGATCTTCGGGATGGCAAAAGCTTTCCCAAGTATCGATGGTGACCTGGCCGAGCTCTTCGCGACTATAGCCGATCATTTCAGACCAGGCGTTGTTGATGGATACGAGTCCTGTCTGAACGTTCCAGTCCCAGTAACCAGCCTTCGTACCTTCGATGACCAGGTTAAGACGATTCAGCTCTTGTTTCAGTTCAGCAATCTGATCCTTGAGAAGACGGTTTGCTGATTCATCATGGCTGATTGCGGTAATAATAGCGTCCTGGTCCTTCATTGCCAGTAACATTACAGTATGGATGTGGAGGAGAGCTTATACAAAAACAAACCCTTTGTTGGATGTATAAAGTTTTAAATATCGCAAATATAACAAACAGGTAGTTGTTATATCATCTTCCTTGCATTATCTACAAAAAAATGAATAGAGCAACGCTGTTTGATATTTAGCAAGTACTATAAGCCTTATCACTGTATCAACGATTTGAGCCATGTGTATGGACAACGTAAGGTCAACATGCGCAAGTGTGTTGACCGAGCGTAATGAGGAGGGCGGAACGTTGGTGACTGATTTTCTGCCGACGCCCGGATCGAGTACAGGCATTGTATCATCGCCAATGTGCTGGTGACAGGAGATTATCAGCAATAATAGACAATGCAGGTAAAATGATGGAGGCCGGGGCAGGGTGAGGGTGTGGCAGCATTATCTGCTTGCTTGTGAGAATGCAGCGTTTGTTCCAGTTTCTGTGGAAGACCAAAAGGCTGCCCCGGTTTTGTTTCCGAGACAGCCTTTTGGTGCTGTTAAAGCGTTGTACTACCTGCCGTCAGGCCTGCCATCGGGTCTTCCGTCGGGCCGTCCATCGCGTCTGTTATCGTCATCGGATCTCTGATCGGGCCTGCGGTCCGGCCTGCCATCAGGTCTCTGATCCGGTCTGGCATCGGGCCGTCCCTGCGGCTGCGCTTGAGGCTGAGGCCGCTGATCCGGTCGTCCCTGAGGTTGCGCCTGCGGCTCAGGCCGCTGATCTGGTCTTCCCTGCGGCTGCGGTTGAGGCTGAGGTCGCTGATCCGGCCGTCCCTGAGGTTGCGGCTGAGGCTGAGGTCGCTGATCCGGTCGTCCCTGAGGTTGCGGCTGAGGCCGCTGATCCGGTCTGCCGTCCGGTCGGAAGTCCGGTCTACCATCCGGCCTGAAGTCTGGTCTGCCATCGGGCCTACCATCCGGCCTGAAGTCTGGTCTGCCGTCGGGCCTACCTTCCGGTCGGAAGTCAGGTCTGCCGTCGGGTCTTCTGTCACGATCGTCACGTCTGTCGCGGATGCGCTGTTCCTGGAAATACCTGTTCCAGTACGAGCGATCGTGCCTGTTGTATTCGTGGTCGCGGCGGCGGCGGAAATCGTTCCAGTTATGTCTCCTGATCTGGTATGGCATATCCCACATCCTCATCCGCGCCCACGGCCCTCGGTAGCTCGACGAGCGTAACCATACGCCGTCGCGATAGATGTAGTAGTAGTTGTCGCACCAGATGACATCATAATCCCAGCCCCAGGATACGTAGCAGCCGTAATCGTCGAGGTAGATGAAATCCGGGTATCGCTCCGCTACAAGCAGAGGCCCGCCACCGATGTTGACATGCAGATTTACTTCAGCCTGGGCATTGTTCTGGGGCGTGCAGAGCAGCATTCCTGCAATCCCGGCGGTAGCCAGAAAGAGTGTTTTTTTCATTTTTCGTTCCTTTAATTTAATAGTCAACTCAATGACAGGAATCACGATGTCCCGAAAAAGCAGAGAAGGTCGAGTTCCGTCCTGTTCATCACCTATGACGTCGTCAGCCGGTACTTCCTTTCACCAATCAATAAAAAAACTGTACGGATAGTTTCAATCAGCAACCTTATTGGTCGCTGAGGCCATTTTTCGCCATTGTTCTCAGTGCAAATCGCGTATTCTTTCTATCAGCACCTTGTGCGCCGCAATGACGGGATCGTTCTCCGGCAGGCCGTTCAGGTCGAGGTTTTTCACGACGAATTCCAGCATCTTGCGGTCGAGATGTTCGGCGATGCCCAGCATGTGCGGGCGATGGTGGAGCAGTTCGTACAGAATGACCTTCTCGGCCTGGTGCCGTTTCATCTTTTCGAGGATGCGCGCCATGAGGTCGTTGTCCAGATGGCGGGAGACTTCGCTGAAGTATTCGAGCGGGAGATCGTTGGCGTAGTTTACCGCCTGATCGACCCCCATCGTCCGGCAGACGCCAGAGGAAATCTGCGGGCGGATATGCTCGACCATGAGCGGAATGACGATGAAGTGCGGAATGAAGCGGACAATCGAGCCGATGGCGTGGTACAGCTCGTCGAACCCGTCGGTTTTTTTGTCCACCACGGTTTTGACGTAAAAGACGAGCGCCTCCTGCTCCTCCTCTTTGAGGTTTTTCAGGGCTTCGGGCAGAGGAGTCTCGCTCCAGGCGAGCGTTTCTTCGATAGTTGCCATCGCGTTGTGCGTGATTGTACGGAGCCGGAGCGCCGGTGGGTGGGGGCCGGTACTGTCCGGCGAACTGTTTTCACTAATGGTATTCAAAATATCGGTTAAATGAAAAGTAATTGCATTTCCGATTTTCACATCACCGGATTTAAAAAATATTTACGATTGTTACATTACAGGATACGTGTATAGGCGGCTTGAACAAGCCCTTGTTTTTCGGTTTCAGGTTTTAACAACAACTCGAAGGAGGTATTGCATGGCAACGATTCAGGCTGATTTCGACTCGTACAAGATCTGGTATAACAGCGGTCACCCCTACGAGGCCCACATCTATGTCTATAAAGCTGGCAAGTACGTCGGGCGTATCATTTTTTTCAAAGACGACGCGGTCATACCGGCCAATGCGAGCTACCCCGAACCGTCGATTCACTATCCGTTGAGCCGCTTCAACGATGTGATAACGATCCTTCGGGAAGAGAAACCGCTTTATCTGTTCCTGAACCTCGACAACAAGATCGGCATGCTCGCGACAAGCGATCTCGAACCCGCCGGTGAGCAGGAGGGTGTGTGATTCGCTTCTCCCGGTGAGTGACAATGCTGCCGGTGATGCCGGACTCGGAACCTCATGTCGATCCTGCATTACCGGCGCTTGCCGTAAGTCTAACTTGCCGTAAAAATCTGAACCACGCTCGACATACCGCTCTGTTTTATATCCGTTATGCAGTAGTATTCAAATCAATATCTTTCACCAACTCTCCGGCAGTGTATCCGGCGAGATCATATGCAATGCCTTCTTCAGCTATCGCGATGGCTTGGCGATTGCATGAGCGGCGACCAACACAACCCCAAGACTCCTGACATTTATGAAGCGTACCATTATCACACTGCTTACCGCCTTTATGGCATTCACGACCATTGACGCCTTGGCTGAACCTCCATCTTCGAAACAGGTAGCGGAGTGGCGCAGAAAGGCCGAGGATGGCGACGCAACCTCCCAGTACAATCTTGGATTGATGTATTCCAAGGGTGACGGGGTTGCGCAGGACTATCCTGAAGCGGCCAAATGGTTCAAGCTGGCCGCCGACAAAGGCGATATTTCGGCGCAATACCGCCTTGCCAGGATGTATCGTGAAGGCAATGGCGTCCGGCAGGATTACATCGAGTCGGCCAGATTGTTCCGGGCGATTGCCGACAAGGGCTATCCCGAAGCGCAGGTCGAGCTTGGCGAGATGCATGTCACCGGTCAGGGCGTGCGGCAGGACTTCGCCGAGTCGCTGAAATGGTATCGCCTCGCCGCCGAGAAGGGCGACGCAAAGGCGGACTTCAATCTCGGCGTCGCCTATGAGAACGGCCAGGGCGTCCGGCAGGACAAAGCCGCCGCGAAAGAGTGGTACGGCAAGGCGTGCGACAACGGCATGCAGAAAGGGTGCGACGCCTTCCGCCGTCTCAACGAAGCCGGATTCTGAGCGACGGAATGGCGATGGTTCGGGGGATTGATTTGGCAGTTATTACTCCGGCGACAATAAATCGTAAAAGCAACCCCAGTAAGTGATTGGGCTAAAGCCCTGATCTGTTTTGCTTTATCCGTATACCCCGGTCTAAAGGCCGGGGCAATTGTCAAAAGAAATCCAATTTGCCGGGAATTGCATATCCGGCTTTGTCCTGGCGGCTCGAAATCGCCCGCCAGCAGCCTGACGGACTTATCGAAAATGATACCCGATTCCACTCTCATACTTCCCGTCATTGCGAGCAAAGCTAAGCAATCCATACGTATCCATATAGAAAATGGATTGCCACGTCGCTGCGCTCCTCGCAATGACGGCATGGCGCCTCTCAAAGTCCGGCAGGCAGCAAATACCGCTTCCGGTTGCGATGAGAAAGAGGCCGCACAGTTACCGCTGCAATACCCTATATTGCACCTTTTTCAGGGCTAAACAGGGGCGGATATGATATTACTGACGGTTGAGGGGATTGGCAAGAGCTACGGGCTGAAGCGGCTGTTCGAGGAGGTGTCGTTCGGCATAGACGACCGCGACAAGATTGGTATCATCGGGGCCAACGGCAGCGGCAAGAGCACGCTGATGAAGATTCTGGCCGGAGCCGAGACGCCCGATGCCGGAAAGGTGATGGTGTCGAAGGAAAAGAAAATCTCATACCTTCCGCAGGACTCGCCCTACAATCCCGAAGATACGGTGCTTGAAGCGGTGCTGAAATCGGGCGACAAGGTGATGGCGCTGATCTGCGAATATGAGCTAACCCTTGAGGCGCTCGAACATGCGGAGGGCGACCAGACGGCGCTGATCGAGAAGATGACGAACCTGTCGCACGAGCTCGATGCGAGCGGCGCGTGGGATCTCGAATCGAACGCCAAGGTGGTGCTCGGCAAGCTCGGTCTGAACGACCTGACGGCCACAATGGGCGCGCTCTCCGGCGGTCAGCGCAAGCGCGTGGCGCTCGCTCACGCCCTCGTGGTCCCAAGCGACGCGCTCATCCTCGACGAGCCGACCAACCACCTCGATGCGGACAGCGTCGAGTGGCTTGAAAATTACATCAAACGTTACGCTGGTGCGGTGATACTGATTACGCACGACCGCTACTTCCTCGACCGCGTAGCCACCCGCATGATCGAACTCGACGGCCGCACGGCGCTCACCTACACCGGCGGCTACGCAAGCTACCTCGTGCAGAAAGCCGCCGAAGAGGAGCAGGCTGTGCGCGACGAGCGCAAGCGCAATGCCCTCGCAAAGCAGGAGCTGGAGTGGATGCGCACCGGCGCGAAGGCGCGCACCACCAAGCAGAAGGCGCGAATGCAGCGCGCCGAGGCGCTGGTCTATGCTCCGTCGAAGGAGAAGAAGCAGGAGATGGAGATCGGCTTCGGCGCGGAACGGCTCGGCAACAAGATCGTCGAGTTCCACGACGTCTCGAAATCGTATGGCGAAAAGAAGCTGCTGCGTGATTTCGACTATATGCTCGAAAAGGGCGACCGCATCGGCATCATCGGCCCGAACGGCTCCGGCAAGACTACGCTGCTCGAAATGATCGCCGGAAGAGTAAAACCCGACAGCGGGCGCATCGAGATCGGCCCGACGGTCAAAATCGGTTACTACGACCAGGAGAGCCGCGACCTCGACGACTCCAAGCGCGTCATCGAGTACATCAAGGAGGAGGCCGAGCAGATCAAGACGAAGGACGGCACACTGGTCTCCGCCGCCAAGATGCTCGAACGCTTCCTCTTTTCAGGGGCGGCGCAGTACAACCCCATCGGCAACCTCTCGGGCGGCGAGCGGCGGCGGCTCTACCTGTTGCGCCAGCTCATTGGAGCGCCGAACGTGCTGCTCCTCGACGAGCCGACCAACGACCTCGACATTCCCACTCTGCGCGTGCTCGAAGATTACCTCGACACCTTCCCCGGCTGCCTCGTGGTGGTGAGCCACGACCGCTACTTCCTCGACCGCACCGTCGAGCACGTCTTCGTTTTCGAGGATGACGGCATCGTGCGCCGCTACCCCGGCAACTACAGCGTTTATCTGGAGATGAAAGCCTCGGTAGCCGCCGCCGAGAAGAGCCAGCCGCAGAAAAAAGAGCCTGCGCCGCAGCCAAAACCATCGCCGCCGCCGGTCGCCGCGTCGCCGAAACAGCGCAAGCTCAACAGCAAGGAGAAGCGCGAACTGGAGCAGCTCGAACAGGCCATCGCCGAAGCCGAAGAGCGCCAGGAGTCGATCAACCGCGAACTCGACGTCGCCGGTTCAGATTTCGACGCCGTGCAAAAGTTAGGCGACGAGTTGCACAAGATTCAGGCAAAGCTCGATAAAGACATGACCCGCTGGAGCGAGCTGGCCGAGCTGGAGTGAGGCGTGGTGGTTGTGGACGGCGTGGACGCTGTGGACGGGATAAAACAATCTTTGGCCTGTTGAGGAAGCTCATAAACCATTCATCGGCAAAGGATCATGCGAAAGGTGATTAGGGCGGCCATGAGTGTGGATAAAGTAGGGCTGGATGTTGATATGGTACTTATCGTCAAGTTTCACATATTGTGTGGAGATATTGTTTTCTTTGTCAAAAGAACCCGCTCATGATACTCAAAAGCATAAGGCTTGAAAATTTCCGGATTATCGAAGAGGCTCAGCTCGATTTCGGACGACGTCTGACGTTGTTAACCGGTGCTAATGGAACCGGCAAGACCTCGGTTATGGAGGGGCTATCGATTAACCTGGGAGCTGTTCTTTCCCATTTGCCTGACGTAAGCGGCCGTGCTTTCAGTAAAACAGGCGAGGAGGTTCGTCAGTCTGAGAACAAAAAAAAACCCTTTTGTCGAATCTCGGTTGAAACGGTTCAAGGATTGAAATGGGATCGTATGCAGAAAAGGGACAAGAGCCGAGCAACTGCAAGGTTATTGCCGTCAGATGGTTTTGGCGTTCGTGAGCTTCATCGATATGTCGATGGTGAAATGATCGACCCGATGAACAGAGGCGAAAAGTTTTTGTTACCGGTTTTTGCTTTTTATGGAGTGAACCGGGCATTGCTTGATCCACCTTATACAAGAAAAGGTTTTCCCAAAACTCATAAACGTCTTGAGGCGCTTCAGGGAGCGCTTGAAGCAGGTGGTTCGTTCAAATCGGCGTTTATCTGGTTTTACAACAAGGAAAATGAAGAATTCCGTCATAAACAGGCTGAGCAAAGTTTTGATGTGACCCTTAAAGAACTCGACACCGTTCGGCGGGCTATTGCCGGTATGTTTCCGGATATTGCCGAGCCTCATGTTGAGGTTAACCCTTTGCGCTTTGTCGTCAGGCAAGGTGATGAATTGCTTGATATCATGCAGTTGAGTGATGGCTACAAAACATTGCTTGCGCTGGTGATCGATTTGAGCCGACGTATGGCCATGGCCAATCCCCACCTCGATGATCCACTTTCGGCAGAGGCCGTCGTTATGATTGACGAAATCGATCTTCATCTGCACCCTTTATGGCAACAGCGTGTCATTGGGGATTTGCTGAAGACCTTTCCGAATGCCCAGTTCATTGTGACAACCCACTCCCCTTATATTATTGAGTCGGCAAACAATAACCTCAAACGTCACCAGATCGGAAATCTGCCAATCGAAAGCAATGAGATACGAACGCTTGTCCCGCTCGATCCCGCAGATACTTCGGCATATTTCATGCGTGGAAAAGAGCGCATCGAGCCGCTGATGGATACCGAACTCGGGCTTCTCGATGATCGTCTCATTGAGCCGTATAACCAGATGACGATGCTTTTCGACCGGATGCGTGATATCGAGTGGGGAGAGGTTCAATGACAATATCTGTTGCCGGTTTTGATGATTGCATTTGTAGTGGAAGGAGGCGTCCTCATCGTTTATGCGATGGTGAATTGGCGTTTGAAGAAAAAGGAAAGAAAATCCGGTTGAGTCTCAGGAGTGAAGAAGAAGGGGTAGCGATTGTGCTGGATGGTTGCGTTTTCGATGATGATGAAACGAAATGCGATGGGCTGTTTCTCTGGAAAAGGGGCACATCGAAAAAGTGCGCTATTTTGGTGGAGTTGAAAGGTGCCCATGACATTGAGCGTGCATTCGAGCAAATTGCTCATGTTCGGAGCAATCGCCCTGAATATCGTGAAATTAAGGAAGCTTTCAAGTCAGGTCCAGGTACGTCAACGGTGGCTGAAAAAGCGGTGATTGTCAGTAATGGAATGCTTACAAAACCTCAGTGGGTAAGGTTTGAGAATCAGTATAAATTCAGAGTTTTACCTGTTCTCGATTCAGATGCCACGACTCGGGTGACAGACGTGAGAGAACAGTGTTGTTGAAGTTGTCTTTTAAGCATTGTCTCGATTACTATCTCACAAGACTCTGGCTGGATATATGAATCTTTTTTATCGCAAATTTGGGAAGAGAAATCGAAAAGAATATTCTGTTATTTATAGAAAATAGATCAGTGAGCAAACATCAACACAAGGTCGGTTTATAAAAGCAATGAAACGCATTGACGATGATTTGATGTAAAAGAAGGAGCGTTAAAGGGTTTGGTATGATGAATCAGAGCAGCGGTACTCTTGCGCTGCTCCTCTCGGGACTTCATCAGTCCGGGCTACGGGGAAGGCTACGATGGTTTTCGTGTCGTTCGCCCCATCCTTCCCGTCGAAGCGGAAGCAAATTCATAATTCATCCCATCCCTCACCATGCAACCGACGGACATATTCAACCCTGTAAATATTGGCGGCATCGCGCTTCGGAATCGGTTCATTCGTTCCGCGACGCATGAAGGGATGGGTAGTGCCGAGGGCGCTCCTTTGGAGTCGCTCGAAAAGCTCTATCTGCGGCTGGCGAAAGGGGGCGTCGGGGCGATTGTTACCGGATATGCGGGGGTGATGCAGCAGGGCAAATGCAATTTTCCCGGGATGCTGATGATGCACGACGACGCGCTGATTCCCGCCTACCGGCGTATCGTCGATGCGGTGCACCGCGAGGGCGCGCCGCTTGTCATGCAGCTTGCCCATTGCGGGCGCCAGACCCGATCCGCCGTCACCGGCATGTGCACGGTCGCGCCATCGCCCGTGCGTGATCCCTACTACAGCGAAGAGACGCCGCACGAGCTGACGGAGAGCGAGATCAGGGCGATCATCGACGCCTTTGTCAGCGCCGCCGGGCGGGCGAAAGCCTCGGGATTCGACGCCGTGCAGCTCCACATGGCGCACGGCTATCTCCTGGCGCAGTTCCTCTCGCCCAACGCCAACCGCAGGCGGGATCGCTGGGGCGGCTCGCTCGAAAACCGCTTCCGGATCGTCTCGGAGATCCTCGCCGGAATTAAGCGAAACCTCGGCAGCTATCCGGTACTCGCCAAAATCAACGGCTACGACGGGATGCGCGGCGGGATGCGCCCCGGCGAAGCCGCGAAGGTCGCCCGGATGCTCGAAGCCGCGGGATGTGTTGCCGTGGAGGTCTCCTCGGGCACGATTGCCGAAGGGCTGTCGATCATGCGCGGCGAGCGCGTGCCAATCGACGCGGTGCTCGCGGTGAATTTCAAATTCGCCGCCATCCCGAAGCCGCTCAAGCCGCTGATGAACCGCATCCTGCCGGTGTTCGCGCCGAAAAGCCCGATGCCGTTGCGAGGCTACAATCTCGACGTCGCCCGCCGCATCAAAAACGCCGTCTCGATTCCCGTGATCGCCGTCGGCGGCATCCACACCCTCGTCGAAGCGACCAACGCCATAGCGAGCGGAGCGTCTGATTTCATCTCGATGTCGCGCCCCTTCATCATCGAACCCGCCATCGTGAAGCGCTACGAAGAGGGCAAACAGCAAGCCTCGCGCTGCACCATGTGCAACTACTGCACGATCATGGTTGAAAAAGAGCCGCTCCGATGCTGGAACGGAAGGCTGGCTCACGGCGCATGAGGGCGAGCGCGTGGACGTTGTGGACGAAATGGACGGCGTAGTACGGTAATTGGTGAAAGGTTGTTGTGCTGTGTCAATGGCAAACATTCCTGAATCTTCCGTCATTGCGAGCCGCCCGTATCCGGTGCCATACCGCACACGGACAATGAACCGTGTGTATATTTGTTCGAGGAAGAGCGCAGCCAACTCTGAAAAAGTAATTGGGCTAAAGCCCCGATTTAATAATGCTTCATCAACCCCGTCCCGAAAGCTTTCGGGGCGGGGCAATAGTTGAAGAGAGCGATGGACTCTGTCATATTCAGGAGGGATTTATCCCGACGGACATTCATCTCTCCTCCATTCATATTGCCCCGGCTTTCAAGCCGGGGTGAGTCAATCAGAAAAGCACCTGGACTTCAGTCCAATCTTTTGCTGTTTGCTGCCACGGACAAAGAGATTTGCCAGAAAAATCATCCATGTTCATGGAAAGGAGCACAGCGACGTGGCAATCCATGCGGAATCAGCGAAGGCGCTAAGTGCTGGATCGCCACGCCCCGACCAGTCGGGACTCGCGATGACGAATCTCTCATACCTGCAGGGGTGGCTCTTGTGGCCGCCCTGCGCTTCGGCGCGATAAACCATTAACCGGATTCCCCATGATCGACCACATTAACACACGCCTCGAATCTCTCGCCGACGAACCAACGGCGGAGATTCTCCAGCGCTTTTTCAAGACCGGCCCCGGCGAGTACGGCGAAGGCGACCGGTTTCGCGGCATTCGCGTGCCGGTGCTGCGCAAGCTTTGCCGCGAGTTCCGGCACGCGGGCATCGAGGTGATTTCCGCGCTGCTCGATTCGCCGTGGCACGAAGATCGTTTGCTCGCGCTGCTTCTGCTGATCGAACGGTACCGCGCCTCGGACGAAGCGGGCAGGGAAGTGTTCTACGACTTCTACTGCGCCAGCACCGCCCGCATCAACAACTGGGATCTGGTCGATCTCTCCGCTCCCTACATCGTGGGCCGCCACCTCGAAACTCGTCGCCGCTCGCCGCTCTACCGTTTCGTCGAATCGCCGAACCTCTGGGAGCGCCGCATCGCCATCGTTTCGACCTTCCACTTCATCCGCAACAACGACTTCGCCGACACCATCGCTCTGGCCGAACGGTTGCTCGCCGACCCCGAATCGCTGCTCCACAAAGCCACCGGCTGGATGCTCCGTGAAGTCGGCAAACGCGATTTGCCTGTGCTTGTAGCCTTCCTCGATGAGCACGCCACCGCCATGCCGCGCACGGCGCTACGCTACGCCATCGAGCGCTTCCCGGAGGAGCAACGGCTGGCGTACCTCCGGCGGTGAGTTAGCGTGGACGGCGTGGACGAAGTTGACGGTGGTGGAGAGCCGATAATTTGTAGGGGCAGGTCCCCGTGCCTGCCCTGAACTGACGTGCGCAATTCTGATTTTTGCGTAATTTCCCTCTTGTTCGGTCGTGCGGTCAAACTCATTCCCCTGAATTATGGCGCAGCAAAACGTTCAGATTATCAAAGTGCTCATTGCCTCGCCCTCCGATGTTGCCGAAGAGCGGAAGATAGCCGAGTCGGTCATTCATGACTGGAATGCTCAACAAAATAGAAATGAGAGTATCAAGCTTGAGGCGGTTTTGTGGGAATCGCATACAGCACCGGATTCAGGTGATAGAACTCAAGGCATAATCAACCGGAAAATTGTCGATTCATGCCATTGCGCCATCGGTATTTTCTGGACAAGAATCGGTACCGATACTGGTATCGCTCCCGGTGGTGCGGTTGAAGAGATCGACCGGATGATCGAAAATGGAAAGCATGTGATGCTCTATTTTTCAGATGTACCGGTTTCACCATCAAAAATAGACAACGATCAGAAAACGAGACTTGATACCTTTAGGAAAAAAATAAGACCTCTGGCGTTGACTTGTGATTACCCGAACCGAGAGGATTTTCGGTATAAGCTCTTGCATCATCTTGAAATACAGATCGATGAGTGGTTCGGGAATAAAGGAAACAATGACCCTGAGCCGCTAAAACCGGATTACGCTGTTGATCTTCAGCGATATAAAACAGCGCTGAAAAATGAACTTGGGACGATTCGCATTCTTGGGTTGCCGGGGATCGAGCGGATCGATGTGAATCTTGACGAGCAGACTTTCGTGCCGTTGCGGTTTTCGAGACTCCATGAATTGTCTATTCTCCATGATTGGCAAATTCCATCAAAAGATCGATCCGGCGAAGTGGCGCTTGAACCGGACAGGGTGATGAAGCTTGCCTTCGAGCATCGGCGGATGCTGCTCGTGATCGGCGATGCCGGGGCCGGGAAAACGACGCTGCTGCAATATTATGCGCTTTCCTGCCTCGACGGTTCGCGCTTTGACCGGCTTGGCTTTTCAGCGTCGGTCAACGTTTTTTATCTGCCGTTGCGCGAGGTCGAGCAGGAGCGCTCGTTGCCTGAGAATCTTGCCTTGTGGGCAAAGCGGCATCACCGGACGATCGATGCGGCGGCTTTCGAGCATTGGCTTGGTTCCGGCAATACCCTCGTGCTGTTTGACGGTCTCGATGAGATCGGCGTTTCCGGGGAGCGGAAAAAGATGTGCGGCTGGATCGATGGGGCGTGGAGCGGGTTCGAGCATGTTCGCTTCGTCGTTACCTCTCGCCGTTCCGGCTATCGCAAGGAGGATGGAGTTGAGCTGAAAGCCGATTACGAGCAGGTCGATGTGCTCGATTTCACCGCTGAACAGCAGGAGCGTTTTCTGAAGAACTGGTTCAATGCCGCCCTGTTGCGAGACACACCGGACGAGGGTATTTCGGCGGAGGAGTGGCCGGAGATGGCGCAAGCCAAAGCTGAAGCGAAAACGGTGAAGATCATCGCGCACCTGAAGGAGGAGAAGAACCGGGGGTTGAAGCAGATCGCAGCTATTCCGATGATTCTCCAGATCATGGCCATTCTCTGGAAGCGTGACGAGTACCTGCCCGACACCCGCGAAAAGCTCTATAGCTCAGTGCTCGACTATCTGCTGGAACTCCGTGACAAGCACAAGGATATGAAAGCCCCGATAAGCGCCGAGCGGTCGCGGATGGTGCTTGAGCCGGTTGCGCTCTGGATGCAGGAGGAGCTGAAAAAGGACGAGGTTGGTCGCGAAGAGATGCAGGAGCGGATGCAGAAGGAGCTGGACGGCATGGTTGGCCGCAACTTCACCCCGCCACCGGCGGAGGAGTTCTGCCGCCACCTGGTCGATCGCGCGGCTTTGCTTGTCGAACTCGGAACCCGCTCGAAAACCTACCTTTTCCGCCACAAGACCTTTCGGGAGTATCTGGCCGGAGTCGATCTCGTGCGCCGGGTGATGCGCAATCCGGACTATTTCGATGCTCTGGTGGCCGGTTTCGGGGCGGGATGGTCGGATGAGATGCTGCGCACCTTCATGGCCAATGCCGATGCGGAAACCTTCGATCTCGTGATGGACAAGCTCTTCGACGAGCGCTTCGATCTCGAATGGAGCCAGGAACAGCGGTTGCTGCTCTTCTCCCTCATCGACGAGGCCCCGCTTCGAAAAGTAGATGCGCTGTGCCGTCGCCTGCTTCAGCCCAACACGGCGGCTCGGCAGTTCATGATGCTCGATTGCCTGAACGAAACCGCCATGCCCGAAGCCGCCGATGCTTTGCAGAAGTTTCTTGAAAGCGGGCTTACCAGGAACAGGAAGTTGATGGACAGGGCAAGAGAGGTTTATGTTGCGTTGAACAACCGGGCAGGAAAAGAAAACGTCTCGATCAGGAATACCGCCATGCCCGTGATCGGGAAATCGGGTGCTCTGGAGCCATTCTTTGAAAATCCTTTCGAGCAGGATGCCCGCTATATCCTGATTTCGGGAAACGGTAGCGATGTTCGAGATACATATTTTGCCCGTTATCCCGTGACGAACAGGCTTTACCGGCGCTTTATCGACTATCTGCAATCGAAGAACCCGGAATACGAGGCTCTTTTTCCGGCATCGGGATTTATTGAGGCATTGCAAGGTATCGCGAAAAACAGGACATGGGATACAGGATTTGCGGAGTATTTAGGAAAACGAAAAAACGATCTTGCCGGGCTGTTTCGTTCGGAACGCGATGAAGACCGGAAGTTCGGCGGAGACGACCAGCCGGTGGTCAGCGTCACCTGGTATGCGGCTCGTTCGTATTGTTTGTGGCTGTCGCTCGTGGAGAGCAAGGGAGCGCATTCCGATCTGTACCGATTGCCGACGGAGCCAGAATGGGTGTGGGCGGCGGCGGGCAAGGAGAAGCGTGAATATCCGTGGGGAAACCCAAAACCGACTCCGAAACTGGCCAATTATGACAAGAGCAACATCGGCGCTACGACCCCGGTCGGCAGCTATCCCGAAGGGGCGACGCCGGAAGGGCTGTACGACATGGCGGGCAACGTCTGGGAGTGGCAGGAGAACAGGTATGGCCATAAAGGCTACCCTGACGCCCGTGCGTTGCGCGGCGGCTCCTGGAACAACAGTACTGTGAATCTGCGTTGCTCTTCCCGGCTCAACGACAACCCGGGCTACTGGGTCTACGTCATCGGTTTTCGTGTGGTTCGCCCCAGTCTTGCCGTGGAAACGAAAAACAATTGATAATTGACAATGGATAATTGATAATGCAAGAAAAGCCGATTTCGATGGGGAGAGGAGGGCGGACACGCAGGTCCGCCCCTTCAGTTCATCTTGTTTTTCATTATCAATTATCAACTATCCATTATCAATTCTCCCCGCCCGTCTGCCACAGCCCGAAGCTCAGCATGTCGGCGAGCGATTCGAATTGCTTCGTTTTGGTGTCGCCGATGCCGTGGCCGGCTTTGTAATCCGTGAAGAAGAGCACCGGTTTCCGGGAGGCGGTGGCTTCCTGTAGTCTCGCGGCGAATTTGGCGGGTTGCCAGGCGGGGACTCTCGGGTCGTTCATGCCTGCGGTGATGAGCGCTGCCGGGTAGTTCACGCCGTCGCGGAGGTGCAGGTAGGCGTCCATTTCGATGAGCGCTTTGCATTCGTCCGGGTTCTTCACCGTGCCGAACTCGGGCACGTTGACCGGGCCGTTGGGGCTGAATTCGCTCCGCACCGCGTTGAGCACGCCCACCTGCGGTATGGCGGCGGCGAATAGGTCGGGGCGCTCGGTCATCGCCCTTCCCACGAGGATGCCGCCCGCGCTGGCTGCGTTGATGGCGATGTGCTGCGGCGAGGTGTAGCCCTCCTTCACGAGGTATTCCGCGCAGGCGATGAGGTCTTTCCAGGTGTTCGGCTTGGTGGTTTTCTGGCCCGCCTTGTGCCAGGCGTCGCCAAGTTCGCCGCCGCCGCGCACGTGCGCCACGGCGAGGATGCCGCCTTTGTGCGTCCAGAGCAGGAGCGACGGGCTGAAGAATGGCGTAATTGCGTTGCCGTACGCGCCGTAACCGTAGATCAGCACGGGATTCTTGCCATCCAGCGCCACGCCGCGATTGACGATGAGCGACAGCGGCACCTTGACGCCATCGTGCGATGGAACCATCACTTCCCGGACTTCGAGATTGTCGTACTCGGGATACTCCGCCGGTGACGACAGGGTTTCGTCGATGAACTTTTTATCGCTCTCATCGTAGCGGAAGCGGTGGAAATCGTGGCTCCAGCCGCCCATGATCGTCCAGACCTCCGGGAAGTCGAACCCTTTGGAGGTCAAGCCGAGCGTTCCGGCTTCGTAGGGCGTTTCGATCTTTTCGGGCTGCTTGCCGTCATAGTCCAGATGATACAGCTCCTCCCGGACGCCGTTGAACGATTCGCTGAAAAAGATGCCCTTGCTCGTCAGCGCGAGGCCCGAAAGGGTCGCCTCTTTCGGCTCGGGGATGACCGTCTCGGCGCTCCCGAGATCGGGCCGGTCGAGCGGAGTTTTCACCACCTTGAAGCGCGGCGCGTTCTTCGGGGTGAAGATGTAGAGATCGCGTTTGGTCGCAGAGAAGTCGTATACCTCATCTTCCGGTCTGAACAAGGTTTTCCACGGAATCACCTTGTCGTTCCAAGATGCGGCGGGCGCGTACCAGGCGATGATTCTCGGATCGACGCTGCCGACGAAGGCGAAGAGCTTGCCGCTTTTGCGGTCGTAGACCACCGACGGAATCCCTTCCGGCGTTATGGGCAGGCTCGCGTCGTGGGTGCGCGAAAAGATTTCGCGGTCGGTCGCAGGGTCAGTACCCACCACGTGCAGCCAGACGCGGCTGTCCTTCTCGCGATCCTTGTCGTGCAGGTCGGCGGTGTTCAAGCGGTTGTAGAAAAACGAGTTGCCGTCCGGTAGCCATGACGGGGAGGCGAACCAGCAGCGGTCGATCTTTTCGGGCGAGATGTTGCCTGTTTTCACATCCATCACGATCAGAATCGCGTTTTCCGAACCGTTCGGCGAGACGCCGATCACCACCTTCGAGCCGTCAATGTTTGGCGTCACTTCGCTGATGACGTAAGTGTTGCCGTGCTCGTCCTTGTAGGTCGTGGGATCGAAAAGCAGCCGCTCCTTGCCCTTGAAGCCGTTGCGGGTGAAGAGCTTGCCGGTTTCGTCTGCGGGGGTCTGCTTGAGGTAGAAGTAACAGTCGTTGTCCGTGATCGAGAGGTCGAACACCTTCTCCTTTTTGCGCCGGTCGAACTCCTGCATCTTCGAGATCAGCTCGCTACGGCCCGGAATGGCGTCGAGCACCGCGCGGGCGTGATCCGATTCGCGCTGGTACCAGGCGGCGACCTTTGGGTCCTTCAGGTTTTCAAGCGGGCGGTACGGGTCGGCGATCTTCTCTCCGCAGAGGGTTTCGACGACGTTAGCTGATGGAGCGTCCATGTTCGCCTTTCCGCCCGCGAAGGCGGGCATCGGCGCGGAGAGCAGGAGGGCTGCAAGGCACAGGGTGGCCGGGATGCGGCTCGTGAGCACGGTTTTTCGGGTCATGAAGTGGTGTGTCAACAGGCTGTGATATGGTTGCGAATCAGTTGTGCAGTTTCTTGAGCAGGAATGCTATCGACTGGCCCAGGTCGCGCATGTTGTCGAGCGCTTCGGCGTCGTTCATCACCTCGTCGCCCTCCCTGCCTCCGAAACCGAGGTTCCAGTATGTCGAGCCGACGGTGAACATCTGGCTGATGCCGAAGAGGTGGTTGATGCTGTCGTAGGCGTGAATCGCGCCGCCCCGCCGGAGCGAGATAACCGCCGCGCCAGCCTTGTGGCGGAAAAGGTTGCCGTTGACCCGCGACACGAAGCCCGAGCGGTCGATCAGCGCTTTCAGCTCTGGCGTGATGTCGGCGAAATAGGTGGGAGAGGCGAGAATAATGCCGTCAGCGCTCAGCATCTTCGCGAAAATTTCGTTGAAGCCGTCGCTTCTGGTCGAGCACTCGCTGTTCTTGCTTTTGATGCAGGCGTAACAGGAGCGGCACCCTTTAATGTCGGTGCCGCCAACCTGGATCAGTTCCGTTTCGATGCCCTCTTGCTGGAGCGTCTCGAAGACGATCGAGAGCATTTTCGAAGTGTTGCCCGCCGGGCGCGGGCTGCCGTTGATGCCGATGACTTTCATTGATTAAAATTATTCCGGAGCACAAATTGCCCCCGGTTACTTGAAAAAATTCAGGCGACCTCAGATGATCTGACGTTTATTTTTTTCAACGCTGGCGGTCGCGATCAGGTCCGCGATCAGGTCCACGGTCGGGTCCACGATCAGGCCCGCGCTCCGGCCCTCGTCCGGGTCCGCGATCCGGGCCATTGTCCGGTCCACGCCAGTGGTCACGATCCGGGCCGCGGTCAGGTCCCCGCCAGTTATCACGCTCCGGGCCTCTGCGATCATCGCGGTATCTGCGGTGGTACTCCTCATCCCGGTAACGCCGGATATCATTATGCCGGTACCTTCGGAGTCTGCTCGGAAGACGTCCGTAATCAATATACTCCCAAGGCCCGTCATACGCCGATGACCAGTACCAGCCGCCGTCGTCATAAATATAGTAGCGGTCGCCGTACCAGATCATGTCGTACGGGCCTCCGACTGAAACGGAGAAGCCGAGTATCGGCGTAAAGAGGAAATCCGGTCTTCTGTCGAAATAAACTCTGTGGTGATGGTGCGGCGGGCCAACACGCATATCGACATCGACCCTCGCGTGGGCATTGGGAGCGCCCATGCCAAGCGATGCAACGGTCAGTACAGCAATCGTGAGTGCTTTCTTTTTCATGATGTTTCGAATGGTTACAGGTGACGAGATACCTTTCTTTGCTTCGAACGACACATGCATCGATCGTGTACAATGGCCAAGTTGCCGCTCGCTGTACATATTCATCGATTCATAAGAACAATATACGAGAACTGATTCAGAACAAGGATAGCCGTTTATTGGTTTTGTCACCGGGAGGGGGGGCTGATATGCGGTTACAGCATGGCGTCCGGTTTCACGACGCTCCTGATTTTTTCGAGGACGGTTAGCATGTCTGCCGGAAGGGGAGCCGTGAACGAGAGTTGTTCGCCGGTGGTTGGCTGGCGGAAGCGGAGCGTCTCGGCGTGCAGCGCCTGGCGCGGCATCAGCTCCAGCAGGTTCCTGGTGAACTGTTCGCTCTTGCTGAAGGGCAGCGTACGTGGCGTCGCGCCGCCGTAAGTTTCGTCGCCGAGGATCGGATGGCCGAGATGTTGGAGGTGCACCCTGATCTGGTGCGTGCGGCCCGTGTGCAGCGTCATGTCCATCAGTGCGAAATAGCTGAGGTTTTCGACCACCAGGTAATCGGTGATGGCGTGCTTGCCTTCTGCGCCTTCGAACGGGAAGTTCGCCATCACCTTACGGTTTTTGTGCGAGCGGGCGATGTTGGTCTTGATCGTCCCCGACGGCGGATTCGGCACGCCCCAGACGATTGCCTTGTAAACTTTCTCGACCTGCCGCCGCGCGAACTGCGATGCGAGCTTGTGCAGCGCCACCGGATTCTTGGCGATAATGATCAGCCCCGAGGTGTCCTTGTCGAGCCGGTGCACGATGCCGGGGCGCATCTCGCTCTTGTCGAGATCGTCCGCATCCTTGCCGAGATGGTGCAGGATGGCGTTGGCGAGCGTGCCCGTCCAGTTGCCGAAAGCCGGATGCACCACCATGCCCGCCTCCTTGTCGATCACCATCAGGTCGTCGTCCTCGTAGAGAATGCTGATCGGAATGTCCTCCGGCGCAAGCTCCGGCGCGGGCGGGCGCAGGAAGGTGATATGGATCAGGTCGCACGACTTGATGCGGTAGTTCGACTTGACCGGCTTGCCGTTGACCAGCACGCGCTGCTCCTCGATCGCCTCCTGCACCTTGTTGCGCGTGGCGTTCTCCACCTGCTGCGTGAGGTAGCGGTCGATGCGCATCGAAGTCTGCACCTTGCTGACCTGGATGGTCATCTTCTTCGGTTCGAGTTCCGGCGGAAGGTCGGCAGGCGATTCGGTTTTTAACGGCTCTTTTTGCATTTTGTGACGGCTTGAAGCTGTCTCACAGCGCATATGACTGTCATTCTGAACGGAGCAACGCGAAGTGAAGAATCCAGAAAATTCTCGTAAATCATAACTGATCAGTCAGATATTGAGCCTGTCGGAAACTGGATTCTTCACTTCGTTCAGAATGACATAAGGCGTAAATATGCTTCGCATTCGAGACAACTTCGCTCATGATTTTTATTTGACTTAGTATACACAAAGATTCATCCTCTGCAACCGTGATCGTTCATCGCTGTCGATTCAGGGCGAGATGATCGATCCATAACCCTTTACAGACAATGCAGCAACAGACAGATACTCCGTCAGTGCAATTCGATGTCGCCGTCATCGGTTCCGGTCCCGGCGGATATGAAGCGGCGATTCACGCTGCGCGTCACGGGCTGAAAACCTGCCTCGTCGAAAAGTCGAACCTCGGCGGCGTTTGCGTCAACTGGGGCTGCATTCCGACCAAAGCATTGCTCCGGAGCGCCGAGGTATACGATCTTGCGCAGAATCCCTCGAACTTTGGCGTCAGCGTCGGCGAGGTGTCGTTCGATCTCGCGCAGGCGGTCAAGCGCAGCCGGAACGTTGCGCTGAAAAGCTCGAAAGGTGTGGAGTTCATGCTGAAAAAGGCGAAGGTCGAGGTGTGGCCGGGCGAGGCGGTGCTGACCGGCGGCGCGGGCGTGACGGTCACGGCGCAGGATAGTTCGCAGCGCTCGCTCGAAGCGAGGAACATCATCGTCGCGACGGGATCGAAGCAGCGGGTGATTCCGGGGCTGGAGCCGGATGGCAAGAAGATCGTCACCAGCCGCGAGGCGCTGATTATGAAAGAGGTTCCAGCGTCGATGATTGTGGTCGGCGGCGGAGCGATTGGCGTCGAGATGGCGTGGTTCTACGCCAAGGCGGGCGCGAAGGTGACGATTGTCGAGCTGATGCCGCGCATCCTGCCCGCCGAGGAGGCGGAGGTTTCCGAGGCGTTGAAGCGCTCGTTCGACAAGGCGGGCATCGCCGTGCACTGCGGCGCGAAGCTCGACAATGTCGCGACGGGCGAGGCCGGAGTGAGCGCCGAGCTGCTCGTCGATGGCGCGGAGCCGCAGAAGCTCGAAGCGTCGTGCCTGCTCGTGGCGGTAGGCGTGACGGGCGGGATTGACGGCCTCGGCCTCGAAGCGGCGGGCGTCGAGACGGAGCGCGGATTCATCCGCACGGACGGGCAGTGCCGCACCTCCGCGCCCGGCATCTACGCCATCGGCGACGTGCGCGGCGGGATGCTACTCGCGCACAAGGCATCGGCGGAGGCGGCGATTGCCGTCGAGGCTATCGCCGGGAAGTCGCCCGAACCGCTTGTCGAAGCGCTCATTCCGCGCTGCGTCTACGCCCAGCCCTCGGTGGCGTCGGTCGGCCTGACCGAAGAGGCCGCGATCAAGGCCGGGTATCAGGTTCTCGTCGGACGCTCGATGTTCGCCGCTTCGGGCAAGGCTAATGCTTTCGGTCAACTCGAAGGCTTCGTCAAGCTCGTCTTTGATGCTTCCGCGGGCACAATGCTTGGCGGCCACCTAATCGGCCACGACGCCGTCGAACTGATCGGCGAACTCGGCCTCGCCTGCCGCTACGGCATCACGGCGGAAGGCCTCGCAGGTACGGTGCACGCGCACCCAACGCTTTCGGAAACGCTCAAAGAAGCCGCGTTTGCCGCGTTACACGGTTGACGGTAATTCAGCGCTGCTGCTGTTCTTCAGATCGGTCGGATCAGTCCGATCCGTCCGATCTGAAAGCCCCCAGCACTGCCAACAATCGCGGCGCTTCGGGGGCGGTTGCGAACGCCTTTTTTCCCTGTGACATTCGTGAAAAGCGTTTGTTATCTCTATGGTAAAAGCATAAATTCAGAGTCTCATAATTGAAATTTTCTTTCTTCTCAATCAAGCACGCCCCTGCCGGGAAAACCGTGATCGTCGAAGCCCGGGGCCGGGTACTAACCAACCAATCTGACTATGACCCAGACTGCCAAAGCCGCAAAAAAAACCACTTCAGCCAAGGCATCGGCCGCAAAGGAAGCCAAGGCAAAGGCGCCCGCAGAAGAAAAGGCTGTGACTGAAGTCAAGAAGCCGGCTGCAAAAAAGAAAAGCGCCCTGGCATTCCCCTTCACCTCCATCGTCGGACAGGAGGAGATGAAGCTCAGTCTGATCCTCAACATCATCGATCCGAGGATTGGCGGCGTTCTGGTCATGGGTCATCGCGGTACCGGCAAGAGCACGACCGTTCGCGCGCTCGCAGAGGTGCTTCCGTTCATTCCGCGCGTCAAGGGTGATATTTACAACCGCACCGTCGAGCAGTACATCGAGATGGAGTCTGGCGCGAAGGGTGCTTCCGCCATCAAACCCGAAGATGTCAAGACTGAACTGATTCCCGTGCCGGTGGTTGACCTTCCGCTCGGCGCTACCGAAGATCGCGTCTGCGGCACCATCGATATCGAAAAGGCGCTCACCAGCGGCGTCAAGGCGTTCGAGCCTGGCCTGCTCGCCCAGTCCAACCGCGGCTTCCTCTACATCGACGAGGTCAACCTTCTCGACGACCACCTCGTTGACGTACTGCTCGACGTGGCCGCCAGCGGCAAGAACGTTGTCGAACGCGAAGGTATCAGCATCCGCCACCCCGCCCGCTTCGTGCTGGTCGGTTCCGGCAACCCGGAAGAGGGCGAGCTTCGTCCGCAGCTCCTCGACCGATTCGGTCTCCACGCCCGCATCATCACCATCAACGACGTCGCCAAGAGGGTGCAGATTGTCAAGCTCCGCCGCGAGTACGACGAGGATCCGGAAGCCTTCATGAAGAAAGTCACCAAAGAGCAGCAGAAGCTTCAGAAGAAGATCGTCGCCGCGCAGCAGCTCCTGCCGCAGGTCACGATGGACGACGCGGTGCTCACCGACATCGCAAAGCTCTGCATGAACCTCGGCATCGACGGCCACCGCGGCGAACTCACCATCACCCGCACCGCCCACGCCTTTGCCGCCTGGGAGGGTCAGACGAACGTCACCATGAAGCACGTTCGCGAGATCGCTGGTCTCTGCCTCCGCCACCGTCTGCGCAAGGATCCGCTCGAAACCGTCGATGCGGGCGAGAAGATCGACCGCGAACTCGGCAAAGTTCTGGGAGAGGCCGAAGCAGCAGCATGATAGCATTTACCGACATTGTAGGAATGGATCTGGCCAAGCAGGCGCTCATGCTCCTGGCCGTCGATCCCTCCCTTGGCGGTGTCGTGATTCCTTCGACCGTAGGTTCGGGAAAATCGACGCTCGCAAGGGCTTTCGCTGACATTTTGCCTGAAGGCACTCCCTTCGTGGAGCTGCCGCTGAACGTGACCGAAGACCGCCTGATCGGCGGCGTCGATCTCGAAGCGACTCTTGCCTCGGGCTTGCGCGTCGTCCAGCACGGCGTGCTCTCCAAGGCGCACAAGGGCGTGCTCTACGTCGATTCGCTCAGCCTGCTCGACAGCTCGGCGGTGTCGCACATCATGGACGCCATGTCTCGCGGCGTGGTGCTTGTCGAACGCGAGGGACTCAGCGAGGTGCATCCGGCGGACTTCATGCTGGTTGGCACCTACGATCCGAGCGACGGCGAGGTGCGCATGGGGTTGCTCGACCGCATCGGCATCATCGTGCCCTTCACGCCGGTGAACGACTATCGCGCCCGCAAGCAGATCGTCAACATCGTCATGGGCACGCGCGACGAGGAGGATACGCAGGATGAACTCCGCATGTTGCGTGGTCTCATCGGGGCTGCAAGAGAGCAGCTGCACAAGGTCTCCATGACCAACGAGCAGATCAAGGGGCTCATCCAGACCGCCATCAGCCTCGGCGTCGAGGGCAACCGCGTCGATATCTTCGCGATCCGCGCCGCCATCGCCAACGCCGCGCTCAGCCAGCGCACCGAGGTGGACGACGAGGATCTGAAGCTTGCCATGAAGCTGGTGCTGGTGCCGAGGGCGACCCGCATGCCCGAGCGCGAACCGTCGCCGGAGGAGATGGCCCAGGAGGAGCCGCCGCCGCCGGAGGAGGAGCAGCCGGAACAGGAGGGCGAGGACGAAAATGCGCCGCCGGACGAGACCGACTCCGAGGCTGACGAGGAGCAGAAGGATACTCCCGACATGATCGAGGAGCTGATGATGGATGCCGTCGAGACCGAACTGCCCGACAACATCCTGAACATCTCGCTCGCCTCCAAGAAGAAGGCGAAGTCCGGCAGCCGTGGCGAAGCGCTGAACAACAAGCGAGGTCGCTTCGTGCGCTCGCAGCCCGGCGAAATCAAGAGCGGCAAGGTCGCCCTGATCCCGACGCTCATCTCTGCCGCGCCGTGGCAGGCAGCGAGGAAGGCCGAACAGGCGAGGAAAGGCATCAAGTCCACAGCCGCGCTCATTATCGCCAAGGACGACGTCAAGATCAAGCGTTTCCGCGACAAGTCCGGCACGCTTTTCATCTTCATGGTAGACGCCTCCGGCTCGATGGCGCTGAACCGCATGCGCCAGGCCAAGGGTGCGGTGTCGAGCCTGTTGCAGAACGCCTATGTGCATCGCGACCAGGTCTCGCTGATCTCGTTTCGTGGCAAGCAGGCGCAAGTGCTGCTGCCTCCGTCGCAGAGCGTGGATCGCGCCAAGCGCGAGCTTGACGTGCTGCCGACCGGCGGCGGAACCCCTCTCGCTTCGGCATTGCTCACCGGCTGGGAGACTGCCAAGCAGGCGCGCACCAAAGGCATCACGCAAATCATGTTCGTCATGATCACCGACGGCCGCGGCAACATTCCGCTGGGCGCAGCTTATGACCCCACCGTCACCAAGGCTCCCAAGGAGGAGCTGGAGAAGGAGATCGAAGCGCTGGCGCTCTCCATCCAGTCGGACGGTATAGCCTCGATCGTGGTCGATACCCAGATGAACTACCTGTCGAGAGGCGAAGCTCCCAAGCTCGCCCAAAAACTCGGCGGCCGCTACTTCTACCTCCCCAACGCCAAAGCCGAACAGATCGTCGAAGCGGCGTTGAGCTGACCTTTCTATTACGTCATGTGCCGTCCTGCCGAAAGGCGGGACGGCAGGATGGCGGCCTCTTTACAGATTCTACAAATTGATAACTTTTTTTGCTGTCTGATCGGACGGATCAGTCAGTGGATGAGTCGAGTCGTCTGGAATTCGCCGTGATGTTTCGATTGAAAGCATTGACCGATCTTGCCCTGCGGGCGGCGTTACATAGCGGATGTGCAGAATGGCGTCGCTTCGATTCACCACAAGGAGAGAGGCGTGTGTGCACAGAAAACTCGACCATCGCGGTGATCCGCAAGTCCCGCAGGTAGAAGCGGAAGGCCAAGTTTTTCTCGGAACGCTTCTGGTTATGACCCGAATGATTCCTGATGTCGTCATCGATCAGCGCCTGCTCACCGATATTCTGTTTTTCAACGGCCAGCCGATTAAAAAAGGAGGCAAGAGAACCGGCGCTCTTTAACCCGGACATAAGCGATCGTGAATGTATAAACTTACACGACAACCGGTTCTCGCAAATTCAGCAAGGAAAAAATTAATCTGACGAAACAACGGTATATTGATGCGCAATTTCTTGGTAATACTTCAAATGTATTACTTGGAATCGCCAGCATTACGCTGTGTTGCTCAAAATGATTAACGATTATTAATTTTTTAAAAAAAATGAACAAAAAATTTGGCAATTAATTTTTCTGACCTATATTTGAAGCGAGTAGACTATATAATCGACGCCCGTTGATTTAGATAGTTTACATGTGCAGCATGATGTAAAGGGGTACGTCATGCTGCTTTTTTTTATCCCGTTAATTACCGGAAAACCATCGCCAGCTCATAGACCTCCCGCCACGACTCCGCTCTTGGCGCTTCGATATACCGGTTCGTGCTGTTTCCAAAACAGATCGTATAAAGCCCCTTGCTCCGAAGCTGCTCCACATTGTCCGGCGAATCCTCGACGTATATATTCGCGCCAACCTGCGTTTTCTCCTTCATGAAGCAGAGATCCCAGTAGGGAATCCCGTGGCTGTCGAGCCAGTTGACCGTCTGCTGCACGGCGGCGGCGTGGAAATAGTGGATAAAGAGACGATGTGTGATGATGCGGATCCGGAACCCCTCATCAGATAACAGCCGCAGATATTTGCGCGCACCGGGGATCATCTCCATGCTGCTGAACAGCTCCCGCTGCGTCACGGCGAAACGGTGCAGGCTGTCGTAATGGTTTTTGTCTTTGATCCCCCATTCGGAAAGTCCATAGGAGACCTCTTCAGGAAGGTCATCAATCGGACGCTCGAACCATTCAGCCGCAATCTGCCTCATGCGCCCGTAAAAATCAGCGCAAACCCCGTCGAGGTCAACGCCGATAACAATACTGTTGTCTGCCATGGTGAAGTGTGTTTTGTGAATCGGCGGTTGACCCGGAAATCCGGGGAATGGTACACATAAGTCGTATAGGTCTTTTACGACTTATAGGGAAAAAGATTGAAACAATTCTTTTCAAAACGCCCGGTCGAAGGCGCGGCGGTGTTTCAGGGTTATTTCGTGCTCTTCGCCGAGGAACCGGAAAATGGCGATGCAGGCTTTGCGCGAGCCGTCGTCGTCGTAATGGCGGTTTTCGCGCAGAACACCGATGAAGCGGTTGAGCGCACTGTCCAGCTCACCGCTTCGCAGGCTTTCGACGGCAGCGCCGTATGTCTCTCGGCTTGCGCCTTCGGGCAGCGTCGAGGCAGGCCGGAGCAGCAACGCACCGAGCATCCGCGCCGACTCGCTCAACTCGGCGTAATCCGGCTCCGCTTCGAGCGTTTCAGCAAGTTTGAGCGACTTCTCGGGACGCGAAAAAAGAGTCAGCCGGACCAGCATGGCGGCTGCTTTCCGGTTCTCAGGCTCATGGGCCAGTACGCCTTCGAGCAAAGCGATTGCCGCCTCATCGTTCCCTGTGGCCATTTCGGCGGCGGCGCGATCCACATCCGCGGCCAAAGGACTTGGCAGCGCTTTTCTGAGCCACTGCTCGATCTGGTATTCGGGAAGAGCGCCGCTGAATTCGTCGATCACCGCGCCATTTGAAAACAGCTTTACATTGGGAATCCCCCGAATGCCGTATTGCGTCGAAATCTCGGGAAACTCGTCCGTGTTGACCTTCACGAGCACCCATTTTCCGGTATAACGCTCCGCCAGCCGTTCAAGCACCGGAGCAAGAATCCGGCAGGGATTGCACCACGGCGCCCAGAAATCGACGAGAACCGGCACGGTTTTGCTTTGCTCGATGACCACTGTCTGAAAATCGAACGGAGTACTGTTCTGCATGGAAAATATGTTTATCGTTGTGCATCGATTGTGAAAAGTATAGCCGGTAAAAGCATCAGTCATGGCTCATAATAAACCGGAAAGTCGAAAACATCAACGGCGATGCTGCAAAAGAGATATTCGATCAATCGACTATCGGAAAGATAATTCATCTGACAGTTCGTTTAGATGAATTATCACCGCACAATTACATTTGGTATTCACCATGATTTGTCACTAAATTCCACCTTAGCTATAGAAACGACCAAGCGGGTTCAAAATCAACCATAAACATCACTGTCCATGAAAAAAAACGTGTTAAAAAAAACGCTGCTGCCTGCGCTGCTGGCAATTGGTATGTGCGCGCCCGGCGCGGCATTTGCCGGTACAGGTGATATTGCGATCGGTGTCAAAGGCGGTACCGCCGGTATGGGAGGCGAACTCACCGTTGGGGTCCTCAACTATCTCAATTTCCGGACGGGCTACCACACCTTCAATTATGACGGAAACGCCACGAAAAGCGACATCGATTACGATTACAAGCTCAAGCTCCAATCCATCCCGTTGTTGGTCGACCTCTATCCCTTCGGCGGCGGCTTCAGGGTGACATCGGGCGTTTTCATCAATAACAACAAAGTCACCTCGACGGCACAGCCAAATAGCACAGCCAAAGTCAATATCGGCGGGACAGAATACTCTATTGGAGGTGTCGGGGCAGATTTAGTCTCGCTTGATGGAAAAGTCGATTTCCAGTCAACAGCACCTTACCTCGGCATCGGTTGGGGTAACGCCGTCGGCAAGAACAGTCATCTGACCATCTCATTCGACGCGGGTATTATGTTCCAGGGTACGCCGAAGGTGTCACTCAATGCGAACGGCCCTATCGCAAGCGATCCTACATTCCAGCACGATCTCGCCGAAGAGGAAGCGCAGCTCAAGAATGACATCAAGGATTTTCAGTATTACCCGATTGTCTCCCTCGGTCTGGCTTACAAATTCTGATCCTTTGCAAGGAGCAAAAAGGGCTGATCCCGGAGGATCAGCCCTGCTGCTTGAGTTCGTTCGATGCTTTCCTGATATAACCCGAAGCCTCTTCGAGATGCTTCAGCGCCTGACGGATTTCATAATCGTCATCCGCGTCGGCCCTGGCACGTTCAAGCCGCTTCCGGGCATCCTCGATGGCGTCTGTGGCAAGCTGGAGCGTTGAATTGACTGACATGGCTTCTACCCCCTGATTGAGTGGTTGACAAGAGACTTCCATCATCATTTCAATGTAAAAAAGAGAAACCGTGCAATGCAATTGCCTGTAACGCTCTTTTCAGCGATGCCTGGCAATCCGCCCCATTTTCAAGCTCGACACAACCTCTCATGAAAAAAATAAAATACGCATTTTTATTGCTCTTCCTTTTTACCCCATCATCGATTGTCCGGGCTGACGGCGGCTCCTCGGGCCGAATCGAGGTGCTTGTCGATGGTGTGCGAAGCGCCGATGGAGTCATTGGCGTGGCGCTGTTCAACGCGAAAAAGGGATTCCCCGATAACAAGGCGATGGCCATCGAAGGGCGAAGCGTTCCGGCTGGATCGCGTTGCAAAGTGATCTTCGAGAATGTGCCGTATGGTGTTTACGCTGTCAGCGTAATGCACGATGAAAACGGCAACGGCAGAATGGACAAGGGATTCCTCGGTATTCCGAAAGAGGGATTCGGCGTCTCGAACAACCCCGAAATCAAAATGGGGCCACCCACCTTTTCCGAGTCGCGCTTCGATCTCAACAGCAAGGTGCTGATGCTGAACATCGAGATGAAGTACCTCCGCAAACCTGAACCCCAGGTTCGGCAGTAACTCCGCGAAACATCATGACCGCATCGGTTTTTCTTCGTTTATGTAGTTCTCACACGCAGTTCATACAAAAACGTATCATATCCGATTTGTTAACTCATTGCTGAAACATATCTAACCTGTTATTTCAGAACATTTTGACCCTATACCGTTCTGAAGTGGCACGATTATTGTTGGAATAATCTGGAGACAGGAGTTCCATTTCATAAAAAAGGACTAAATATGACCGATTTCAAAACCATATATGGCGAGCTTAAAGGAGTCGAGTTCAGGACGCTCTATTCAAACGGCAAAACCGATGGCTGCCTGGTCAGGGAGGAGAACATTCTCCGCACCCCGTACGGCGACCTGATTCCGCAGTATGAGGCCGAGGATATGGGACGCCGCCAGCTCAAGCCCTTCTATTTTTACAAAAGCGGCTCGATCAAGTCGGTGCCGCTGCAATCGCAAACGCTTGTGCGGACGCCTGTTGGCGGCATTCCCGCCGAGCTGGTCACCTTTTACGAGTCGGGCGCGATCAAGCGAATCTTCCCGCTCGACGGCAAGCTCAGTGGCTTCTGGACGGCCAAGAACGAGTTCGCGCTTGCCGAGGAGATCACGATCGAATCTCCGCTCGGCAGCCTGCGTGCAAAGCCTATCGCGCTGCAATTCTATGAAAGCGGCGCGCTGAAAAGCATCACGCTGTGGCCCGGCGAGTCCCTGACCCTTTCGACGCCGGTGGGCCGTATCAGGGTTCGCACAGGCATCGCGTTCTACGAAAATGGCGCAATCCGCTCCCTCGAACCGGCGGGCGTTGTGAAGGTTGAAACCCCGGTGGGCACGCTGACGGCCTACGACAACGACCCGCAGGGCATCCACGGCGACCTGAACTCGCTGGAATTCAGCCCGGAGGGCGGCGTCATGGCGCTCAAAACGGTATCGGAGGAGATCACGGTGATCGACCAGCTCGGCAATCCGCACCTGTTCGCGCCCTGGCTGAAGGACAATCCGTGCGGCCATGAACGCAAGGTGGTTGTGCCGATGAAGGTGCGTTTCAGCAAGGGCAGGATCATCTTCGACGACCAGCAGGAGTCGTTCAACATCGAGCAGTGCCGCGTCGAGATCAGCGCGTTCGACCGCAAGGCTGGCGATCCGAAGTTCTCTTGCGCGGTTTAAGGCTTGTTGAGCAGGGTGCGGGCGGCGTGATTGCCGGCCATCCAGCCGGTGGAGAATGCCGCTTGCAGGTTGAAGCCGCCGACCTCGCCCGCATAATCGAGCAGTTCGCCGCAGCAGTAGAGGCGCGGATGAATTTTAGATTGCATCGTTTTGGGGTCGATTTCGCCCAGCGCGATGCCGCCCGCCGACACCTCCGCCCGGTCGAGCGGCACCTTGCGCACCGTGCCGAGCGCGAGGCGCTTCAGCGAAGAGACGAGGCCGAGGCGTAGCGCTCTGGTCAGCCCGCTCATTGTCACCTCGCGGTCGATGCCCGCCTGCCGCATGATCTCGTCGGCGAAGGCATTGGGAATGGTTTCCGCGGCGGACGAGGCGTCAGGCGCATCGAGGCGCTCCGGCGCGAGCGGCGTGCGTTGCAGGAAGGTGCGTACCTGGCGCGTGCCATGACGGGCCGCCTGGTCGAGGATGAAGGCTGAAAGCTTGCTCGCCTCGTGGCCGGGAAAGAGATCAACGGAAATCGCGACCGGCTTGCCGGAAGCGTGAAACCCGGCCACCGACCGCGAAAGCGAGAGGCACGCTGGCCCCGAAATTCCGCGATGGCTGATGAGCACGTCGCCCCGGCGTGAATCTGCAACGTCCGTAGCGCTCGCCACGAGCAGAATGTTGCGCAGCGTAATTCCCACCAGCTCCGCTCTCGGCGGCACGGTGAAGTAGTTCGGCGCGAGCGCGGGCATGACCGGCACGATGGCGTGGCCCACGGAGGCGGCCAGCCGGTTTCCGTCCCCCGTCGTTCCGGCGGAACCCCACGAAGCGCCGCCCGTGGCGAGAATCACCGCATCGGCGTCGAAACGCTGTTCTCCGGCGTGGACGACAAATCCCGAACCGGCGCATTCGAGCCGCTCCACCCGCGCGCCGGTGACGACCGTCGCCGCGCACTCTTCGACCATGCGCCGCAAGAGGTCGAGCACCTCGCCCGCTCTGCCGGACACCGGAAATACCCGCCCATCTTCACGCGCCTCCGTCTTGAGGCCGTACCGCCCGAACAGCTCCAGCAGGTCGGCGTTGCTGAAGGTGTGAATGGCGTGCCGCAGAAATCGCTGCTCGTTCCTTTTGAGGAATCCCTTTTCGAGCAGGTTTTTTACGTCGCCATCGTGCGTCAGATTGCAGTGCCCTCCGCCGGAGATGGCGATCTTGTTGCCCGGCTTCGGATTGCGTTCGAGCAGCACGATACGGAACCGCTCGTCGGCGACGCCGAGGCTCCGGGCGGTGCGCCTGGCTGAAATGGCGGCCAGCATCCCCGAAGCTCCCGCCCCGGCGATGAGGAGCAGCGTTGGAGAAGCGCCGCTCATTGAAGATTTAAGGTTATAGGTATCACAAAATTAATGGGTTATTTAGAATAGGACTTATAGGTCGTATGAGACTTATAGGACTTATGGAAAAGGATTACAAGACCATTCTTCACTTTCCCTGCACGGCTACTCGCATTCCCGGCTCCAGTTCATTTGGGGGATGGGTCACTACTTTCTCGCTTTCGCGAAGTCCGCTGAGCACTTCGGCCATGTCGGCACCTCTCATGCCGATTCCGACTTTGCGCACTTTGGCGCGGTCGCCGTCGATGACGAACAGCTCCCAGCCGCCGTCGCCTCTGAAGAGGGCGCCGACCGGCACGCGGAGCACGCGCGTGGCCCGGCTTGTCACGATCCTCGCCTGGATGCGGAAGTTATCGCCAAGGCGCGGCTCCGGCATGTCGAGCATCGCGATGACGTTAACCCGCTTCTCCTCGATGCCGAGCGCTGAAATCTTGGTGAAGGCTGCCGGTTCGATGCGCTTGACCACCCCGGCGAGCGCACCGGCTCCGCCCCAATCCTCGATATACACCGGGTTGCCCGGCCTGACCCGCACGGCGTCCGACGAGAGCACGTCGATCACTACTTCGAGCAGCCCCGGATTGCCGATCTCGACCAGCGGCGTACCCGCCTGCACGACGCGCTCGCTCTTTTCGACAATGCGCAGCACCTTGCCTTCGACCGGCGAGCGCACCTCCACCGCCTTGCCCGCGATTCCGGAGTCGATGCGGGCCTGCGCCGCCGAAGCCTGCATCCGCGCCGCCTGAACCGCTGAAGATGCGGCCCGCGCCTCCTTGTCGAGCACCGACGCCTCCTCGGCGGCAAGCTCGCTGCTCTCCTTCGATACCGCGCCTTCGCGGTAGAGCCGCTCGTAGCGCCCGGCCTTCAGGCGGGCCTGGGCGAGCCTTACCGAGGCTTCATGCTGCCGCGCCAGCGCCTCGCTCACCGAGGCCGACGCCGATCCAGCCAGCGCCGCTGATTCGTGGTATTCGCGAGCATTCTGGTCTGGCGGCAGAATCGCGGCCACTGTCATGCCCGCCTTGACGCTGTCGCCCTCCGTCAGCCCGCTCCGCCGCAACTTGCCCGTCACCGGAGCCGAGATGGTGAAACGGTCGATCACTCTGGTGATCCCCTCGTCTTCGATGGAGACTTCGAGCGGCCCATAGCTCGCCACGCCTGCATCGACCGGCAGCGGCGCGGGACGGAACGCCAGAAAGAGCAGGATCGCGACGACGGCGGATGAAACGGCGACGCTGCGCTGCGTTTTACTCAGTGGTTTCATATCACTCTTTTGTTTTCAGGACAGCGATCATGTCGAGCGTCGCGAGCTTTCTGCCGACAATCACACCCGATACTATAGCAACCGTAACCAGAACGGCAAAGGCAAAAAGAAAATTGGCGGGCGTGAAGACCAGCGGCATCCGGTAGAGTTCGGAGCTGAGCGCTTTGGCCAGCAGCGTCGAAAGAATGATGCCGAGCAGAAAGCCGAGCGGAATGGCCGCAATGCAGAAAATCGCCTGCTCTCCAAGCAGAATCACCGCGATCTCGCGCTTCGTCATGCCGAGCACTCGCAGGCTCGAAAGCTCCCGCGCCCGTTCTGACAGGGTGATGCGCGCGCCGTTGTAAATCATGGCGAAGGCCAGCACGCAGGCGAAGGAGGTCAGAATGAATGTCGAGGTGTTCATGCTTTTGGCGAGCATCTCGTCGAAGCTCTTGCGCAACGCCTGCAACATCATGATGCCGCCCACTCCCGGCGTGCGCTTGAAGCGCTCGTACAGCTCCGCCCGCTTCGACGCATCGAGCTTCAGCACGCCAGCACTGATCGCGCCGCCATCTCCGGCAAGCCGGTTCAGTTCGTCAAGCCGCAGATAGGCCGAAATGCCGAGAATTTCGTCGATGGTTCCGGCCACCGGCGCCTCGACGGTGCGGCGCGCCCCTTGCAGAAACTCGACCGTCAGTATATTTCCGGCTTTCACGCCAAGCAGGTCGGCGAGCGTTTTGGTCAAGAGCAGCCCGTGTTCCGGAAGCGTTTGCGGCCTGTCTTGGCTATCAATGAGGCGCTGCAAGCCGTCGGTTGCTTGCAACCCCTTGAGCGTCTGCCGCCGCGAACGATAGCCGGAGACGAGCCGCACCGGCTCCTCGCGATAATACTCCGCTTCGAGCACTCCCGGCATCGAGCTGAAGCTGTAAGCTGTCGATGGCGGCATGGCGTCGTTGAAGATCACGGTCACATCCTCGCGGTGGCGCGAGCCGAACTCGAGTTCGATCATCCGCTCGACCGAATCGTAGCTGTAGCGTCCAGCCACGAGAATGGCCACCGCGAGGGAGATCATCGTCATCGACAGCGCCGATTTGAAGGGATGACGCTCGATGTTGCGTACGATGATGCGCACCGCCATCGAGAGACGACGCGCCACGCCCGTTCTGTCGAGCACGCCTGGCCGGTAGACCTGCGGCGACTCGGGACGCATCGCCTCGGCGGGCGGCAGCTTCACGGCTCGTCGCGCCGCCATGAGCGCGCCGCCAATCGCCGCGCCGAAGCTCAGAAGCACCGCGCCGAGCGCGTTCTCCATGCGGAACACGTAGAGCAGGCTCGGAAAATTGTAGACATCGCCGTAGAGCTGCAACAGCCCGGAGCCGAGCCACGCGCCAAATCCCGTGCCGAGAATCACCCCCGCCGCCGTCGGCGCGAGCGCGAAGCCGAGCACGTGCAGGCCGACAGCCTCGTCGTCGTAGCCAATCGCCTTAAGCACGGCGATCTGCTCGCGCTGCGTGCTCACCAGCCGCTGAAGCACGATGTTGAGCAGGAACACCGCGACGGCGAGAAAAATGGTCGGCAGCACGGTGATCTCCATGCCGAGAATCCGTATCTCGTCGCCGATGAAGCGGTCGGAGAGCTGCTGGTCGCGCCCGTACGCGCCGAGCGAACCGTAGCGGGCGAACATCCGGTCGAGCTGGCGAATCGCCTCTTTTTCGGACGCGCCATGCGTAAGCGTCAGCGACAGATCGTTGAACGCGCCGCTCATGTCGAGCGCTGATTCGAGCGCCTTGCGGCTCATCCAGAAGATGCCAAAGCGGCGATTGTCGGGAAAAAACGCCCCCGGCTGCACCTCGTAAATGTACTCCGGCGAAAGACCGACGCCCACGATCACGAGCCGCTTCCACCTCCCGTTGATCACCGCCCCGATATGGTCGCCGGGTTTGAGCCGGTTCGCCTTCATGAAGGGCTTGCTCGCGATCACCTCCTCCGGCCTCGACGGATCGATCATCCGCCCCTCGGCGATGTAGACGCCATTCAGCGCGGGCGTTCCCCGGTCGGGCAGGGAGACGAGCTGCGCTGTCGCCGGTTCGTCGAGGCCGGGCACATCGATGGTCACGTTGGTCACGATGCGCGGCGCGACCGTCGCCACGCCCGGAATGCGCCGCACCGCTTCAAGCGTGAACTCAGGCGCGCGTTTGAGCTGCATGAACAGATCGGCGAACCGGAAGCGGCTGTAGTAATCGGCCCGCGTCATTTCAAGCGAATACTTCACATTGCTCATCGACACGAACATGGCAATGCCGCACGCCACCACCGCCGTAACGGCCAGCATCTGCCCCTTCATGTGCAGAAGATCGCGCAGCAATTTCCGGTTGAGCTGCCTCATAAGCCGTTGACGATGAGAAGATTCCGCGAAAAATCACTTTTCCGAAAGTTATCAAGCGCAAGCGTCGAAAAAAATTGCTTTGCGATCATTGACAGATTTCACCGCATTCATGGCAGAGTGACATTGAACGGACGACACAGGATTGAATGAAGATTTTCCATCTTAAGACGGATAGAAAAACCTCTCGATGCTGTTTTTTTACAATCGCACACATCAGCGAAAACCTGTACGCTCAAACTGTTACATGAAGACTTTGAATATTGTATAGTAATGCATAGTCGATGTAAGATAATTCAGCATAGCAAGTTGCGATAAAATTATCACTATTTTATCTTCACGAATCGTCGGCAAAAGACTATAAAAAACTGTTTTTTTAATATAGATTATAGATAAATTTGCTATCGTAATAATATGGTACTAAAGCATTCAGAATCATCTTAACAATGTGTCCGTTCGAATATGCGTAACACTCCAAAGGCTTTACTGATTGGGCTCGCAATAATCGCCTCCTCCAGCGTTGCCAAGGCTGATGTCATCAACCTGCTTGTCAATCCCGGCGCAGAAACTGGCAATCTGAACGGATGGACCACGGGAGGCGTTTCAAACCCTTTCGTTGATCACGGAACTTGGAACCCCGGAATTACTCCTTACTCGGGCAGTTATGATTTTGCCGGTGGCACTGGTACTTATGGTACTTTGACCCAGAATGTCTCTTTGTCTGGCATTTCGGGAATCACCACCGCCATGATCGATAGCGGTCTTGTCTCCGCTCAGGTCTCTTTCTGGGAGCAGGGCCTCGATCAAGGATCTTTGAGCGATAATGGATATGTCTCGATCTCTTTTCTCGATGCGGGCAGTTCTGTGATCAGCACAGTCTCCACGCCGGTGATTGATTCCCACAATCTCACCTGGCAGAACTATAGCGGTAGCTTCGTTATCCCGACTGGCACCCGCTCCATTGACTATACGATGAACTTCGCACGCTATTCCGGCTCCGACGTTGATTCCTATTTTGACAACAACAGCCTCTCGGTCGCTGTTGTGCCGGAACCATCCAGCATTCTCATGTTGATGACAGGAGCTGTGGCGCTTTCCCTCTACACCCGCCGACGCACTGAACTGGACGAGGTTGTCTGCAGGACAAAAAAAGCGTAAGCATCATCGATGTGTTATAAATGAACGAATCTTTCTGATTCAGAATACGTGAGATGATTTGAGAAGCGTCGGGAGACTATCGAAAAAGGATGGTCGAAAATCGAAAAGGGCTTTCTGAAAAGGAGGCCTTTTTGGTTTTTATGAAAAACAAAGGCAATTGTTTATCAACTTCTTATCGCTTCATCACTTCCATGCTTCAGGGAAATTTTGTATTTTCAGCGCTACAGCTCGTAGACCGCGCTTGAAAAAATGTGTAGCGTTCACGCAAGAACCACTCAAGCCGATCCACCAGACCTGGTCATTCCCATCGAGGGCTGTAGCCGACAAGCAGTTCCGAGCCGATTGTTATCAAAGAGCAGTACTGTTTCGCTCATCCCGTTGCTGAGTTGTAAGTTGCTTTGTTTCAGAGATTTACGCCGCAAGCGTTTTTTCAGATTTCTTTGTAACTCACTCGCTTTCGATGCATTTTTCCTTCATCCGGCATCGATGCGCCTTGATTTTCCGACCATAAACCATATTTCAAGGAGGTAATCATGACACAGCCAACGGAACCCGCCAAAACAGAAAAGCAAGCCAACACGTCTGCGGGCGGTTCCCCAAAACCGAAACCAGCCGTTGCCTCCAAGCCATCCGATACGCTTCCCGGCGCGAGTCCGAAGCCGAAACCAGCCGTGGCCAGCAGCCCGAAGCCAAAGCCCGCCGTAGCAAGCAAGCCATCCGGTTCTCCTGTTGGCGGAGGCCCGAGACTCGCGCCATTTGAAACATACACCCGAGCTGGAATCGCCAGCGGAGGCGCGAAAGCAGCGCCTGATGATGGCGACATGAGATCGAGGCCGGTCGCCAAAACAAGAATGCTCAACATCTTCCCCGGCGGCACCCCGAAGCTCTGAGAGATGCTTGTGGCAAATGCCGATAGTTTTGATGGAATGAAATTGATGACGTGAGGATATAACAGTTTACCCCCCTGAGTGGACACCGAAAACCGGTGAATGCTCAGGGGGGAATGTTTGTGCGGCAGGCATCAACAATGCATCATAAAATTACACATGAGCCATATGCAATACTGAAAAAAACATCTGAGAGTACCACAATTAATAGACCATGAGACAAGTGAATACAGAACAGTGTAAGCTATGCGGCAATAAATCAATCTTACAGGAAAGCCATTTAATACCTAAAAGCTTATATAAAACTATCGCCCAAAGCTTTGAGCCATACGATACCGCACCCATATGGGCGAGCAATACACAGAAAAGCATCCTTTATTCCAACAAACAGATAACCAAGAAATTATTATGCAAAAAATGCGAGGATTTTTTTAACAAAAACGGAGAAAAGTATGTATCAAGACAATGCATGAAAAACGCAACAACTTTTGAGCTAAAGCAAATACTTGACAGCTCCATACCAAGCGTGCAACTATACGGGTCATCGTATTTTCACCCAGATGATCTTCAAAATGTAAATACTGATAAGTATCTTTATTTTATTGCCAGCATCGCTTGGCGAGTATCTGTCATTGATTGGAAAAATCCGGATATTTTTATGCTATACAATTCTATCCCGATCAAGGCTATGGAGGCTCTCAAAAAATTTCTTCTTGGAAAAAGTATCTTTCCAAGAGATATTTACGTCACCGTATGTGTAGATAACGACATAAACCCCATGCCGATAATATCACTACCATCTGGAGACATAAAGAAAAATATGCACATGTCACTTTTTATTCCAGGAATAAAATTCAATATCTTTTTCGGTGAAGAAGCAGACAAAAACGTCTCCTATCACTTTAAAAAGATGCGAACAAACATACTATTCATGTATCGATCTTTTCGCAATTCCAAAGAGTTTCAAGAATTGAAAAGATTAGTGATCTATGAAACACAGCCAAAGGGCAAGCTTGCGAAAGAAAAAATCGACAAAAAAAAGCATTGATTTTCCGTTAAAAGTTATCCATTAATTGTTCATCTCCGTCCACATTGTCCATCTCCGTCCATAACCTGTCACCCCAACCTCACTGCGCAAAACCTCGCGGGTTGGTGGAAGTCCGGCGCTCCTTCGGCGTGCCACCATGGGAATAAAGCGTAGCGTTCATCGCCGAGGCTGAAGCAGCATTGCAATGCCAGAACTCCTTCGTGAATGAACGGTTCCAGCAGCGCGTATGAAAGCTCCATGCCGAAGCAGGTTTCATCGGCGAATCGCGCTACGTGGCCGTGCCAGGGCGCTTCTGATGGGGTTTCGTGATCGGCGGAGCGCTGGCGCGGGGCGTCGAAGCGGATGGCGAGCCAATGCGTTTGCGGCGTTATTTCGAATTCGAGGTACTCACCATTTCCGCCGCCGTGGCCGATGAAGAGTTCCGAGACGCTCGATTCCCAGAGATAATCGACAAATGCTTCGGCGGGGGCGTCGGGGCGAAGCGTAAAAGCGTTTGCCGATTCGTCGTGCGTCGTCCAGCGGATGAAGGGCTTTTCAGGCGCTTTGCGGGCTTCGGCGAGCGATGCGAGCTGCTCGACTTCGACGGCGATTCCCGCCGGAAAAGCGGCATCGCGGCAGAAGTAGTCGAGCGCCGGGCCTTGCAGCAGCATGCGCGGAAAAACGGCGTTCGAGGCCTCCGGGAAGCGCAACAGGCTTGCCCAGCCGAAGCCGGGGCGCGTTGGCTCGGCGGTCGAGGCGATGCCGCAGGCGTCGAGCAGCGCCTTCTCGAACAGACCGGCGCACTGGAGTTCGAGTTCCAGCGCCGCGCCCGCTTTCTCACGCGCGCCCGTGCGCATGGCGGCGCACAGCTTCAGCACATCGGCAGCGCTGGCTCCGCCGGTGTTGAAGATGAAATTCGCGTGATGATCGCTCACCTGCGCCCCGCCCTCGCGGCGACTTCTGAAGCCGAGAGCGTCGAAAATCTGCCCGCTCGGGCGTCCCGCCTCGTAGCTGTTCTTGAAGACTGAACCGCAACTCGGAAAATCGAACTGATGCTTGGCGTCTCGGTCGTCGCCGTACTCTTGCATCCGCTTGCCGATCGCTTCGGGATCGTCCTCTTCCGCGAACGCAAGCATCGCGCCGACGACGATCTCGGGACTCCGCATCAGGCTGGTCTCTTTGTAGCCGAGGAACACCTCCTCGGCGCTGCGCCAGCGAACCGTCCCGTCCAGGCCAACCGTCACGACGCTCCGCGTCACAGCAGAAATCTCGCGCCCGTAGCAGCGCCCATTCATGCGCACCGTCGCGCCGATGGTGCCCGGCAGGCGGTACAACCATTCGCCGCCGCTCCGACCAGCCTCTTGAAGCACGATGGCGGCGTCGGTATTCTCGACCCCCGCCTCGCAGAAAAACAGCTCGTCGGAGACCTTGAACATGCGATTCATCAAGTCGAGAACGATCACCGCGCCTGGAAACTCTTCATCGGAAAAGAGCATGTTGCTCCCTTTTCCGGCAATGATGACCGGTAGCGAGCGCTGACGGCACCGGTCGAGCACCGCTGTGAGTTCCCCCACGCTTCGCGGATGCATAACCCAGCGAGCCTCCCCGCCGATGGCGTAATAGCCGACAGTTGCAAGCGGTATGCGCTCATCGCAGGAGCAGGGGAAAATCGGTTCGGTCATGAAAATGAATTATTGAATTTCCAGAGTATTCGATAAAGGTCGCAATCGACAGGTATCAACTCACATCACCTGAATAATTTGCCACCAATTTCTTTCGTGCTCTATAAAATCTTAAACTATTTCAGTAAATTTTGCAGCTAACATTCGACAGAACGCGCTGTTCCGAGCCGCCGTCTCTCTCGCCGTGCCTTGCTACTCATTTAATGTAATAACCTTTCATGCTGAATTCCCGCCAGCCTGAGAAATTACCGTCCGAACGAAGTTTCGGTCTGCTTTTCACCGCCATCTTTCTGGGTGAAAGCGTGCTCAACTACTATAAACATGCTTCGCTGATCGTATGTGCCGCCTGGCTTGCTGGCGGTATCGTGCTGGGCCTGTTGACCCTGTTCGCCCCCGAGCGTCTGGCGCCACTGAACAAAGCGTGGTACCATCTCGGCCAGCTGCTCGGCAAAATCGTCAGTCCGGTGGTACTCGGCATCATCTTTTTCGTCGTTCTCACCCCGGTTGCCGCCATCACGCGCCTCTTCGGTCGTGACGAACTTCGCCTGAAGCGAAACCAGGGAGCCTCTTACTGGATCGACCGTACGCCGCCGGGGCCAGCCTCGGACTCCTTTAATAATCAATTCTGACCGCATCATGGCTTCATTCGTCTCTGAATTCTGGAAATTTCTGAGCGCGCGCAAAAAACTCTGGCTGGTGCCGATCATTTTCATTCTTCTGCTCATCGGAACGCTGCTGGTCGTTTCTCAGGGATCGATCATCGCGCCCTTCATCTATACGCTGTTCTGATCGATGAAAATTGTTGGTTTATCCGCCTATTACCACGACTCGGCGGCGTGCCTGGTGATCGATGGTGAAGTCGTGGCCGCAGCTCAGGAGGAGCGCTTCACGCGCAAAAAGCACGATCAGGAGTTTCCGGTCAACGCCATGAACTACTGTCTGCAGGAAGGCGGCCTGCGGGCGGCGGAGATCGATTATTTCGTCTTCTACGACAAGCCCTTCATCAAGTTTGACCGGCTGTTCGAAACCTATCTGGCCTTCGCGCCGCAAGGTTTCAGAAGTTTCGCGACCTCTCTGCCGGTCTGGCTGAAGGAGAAGCTGTTTCAGAAAAAGGTGATCACCGACGCGCTCAAGCTCCATTTCGGCAAACAGATCGACTGGCAGGAGCGGCTGCTCTTCTCGGAGCACCACCTCAGCCACGCCGCCAGCGCCTTCTTTCCCTCGCCGTTCGAGGAGGCCGCCGTTCTGACGATGGACGGGGTCGGCGAGTGGGCGACGACCTCAATGGCCATCGGCAAGGGCAACAGGCTCCAGATGCACAAGGAGATTCATTTTCCACACTCCCTCGGCCTGCTTTACTCCGCATTTACCTATTACACCGGTTTTAAGGTCAATTCCGGCGAGTACAAGGTGATGGGGCTTGCCCCCTATGGTGAGCCGAAATACGCGGATATTATCAGAAAGCACCTGATCGACATCAGCGAGGATGGCTCGTTCCACCTCGATATGAGCTACTTCAACTACTGCACCGGCCTGACCATGACGAGCGAGCGCTTCGACAGGCTTTTCGGCGGGCCGCCCCGCACATCCGAAAGCACGCTCACCCAACGTGAAATGGATCTGGCTGCCTCGATTCAGGAGGTGACCGAGGAGGTAGTGCTGAAACTCGCCAGCGGATTGCGCAAATACACGGGGCAGAAAAACCTCTGTCTGGCGGGCGGCGTCGCCCTGAACTGCGTGGCCAACGGCAAGCTGCTGAGAAAAAAGCTGTTCGACCGCATCTGGATTCAGCCTGCGGCGGGTGATGCGGGCGGCGCTCTCGGTGCGGCACTCGGCGTCTCTCACATGATGCTCGACAGGCCGCGAACGGTCAGAGAGTCCGACAGCATGAAGGGTTCCTATCTCGGCCCGGAGTTCGCGCAGGGCGACATCGAGCAGCGGTTGAGCCGTGCGGGGGCGAAGTTCACCACGGTACCGGAGGCTGAGATGATCGAGACCACCGCACGGGCGCTGGCGGAGGGCAAGGCGGTCGGCTGGCATCAGGGGCGCATGGAGTTCGGCCCGAGGGCGCTCGGCGCAAGGTCGATCCTCGCCGATCCGCGCTCGGCTTCGGTTCAGAAGCAGTTGAACCTCAAGGTCAAATATCGCGAATCCTTCCGCCCCTTCGCGCCAAGCGTGCTTCGCGAAGAGGTCGCGGAGTGGTTCCAGCTCGACGATGACAGCCCGTACATGCTGCTCGTCGCCGACGTGGCAAAGTCGAAGCAGCGCCCGATGAGCGACGCGGAGCAGAAACTTTTCGGCATTGACAAGCTCAATGTGCCCCGCTCGGAGATTCCGGCGGTCACGCACGTCGATTATTCGGCCCGCGTGCAGACCGTTCATCGCGAAACCAATCCGAAGTACCATCGCCTGATCTCGCGATTCGGAGAGCTGACCGGATGTCCGGTGCTCGTCAACACCTCGTTCAACGTCCGGGGCGAGCCGATCGTCTGCACGCCGGAAGACGCTTTTCACTGCCTGATGGGTACGGAGATCGAGCTTCTCGTGGTCGGCAACTGCCTGCTCAGAAAGGAGGATCAGGATACAACGCTAATCAGGGATTACAAAAACGCCTATGAGCTCGACTGAAAACAGGAGCGTCAAGTTTGTCGCCTATATCTTCATTTTCGTGATCCTCTACGTCACCATTTCGTTATCGCTCTTGACCTTCAGCATGATCGAGATCCAGAGAGGCGTGTCGCATTCAGACGCTGTCCTCAAAACCTATCAGCGCTATCTCTATCATAAAGGGTGGCGGGATGTCTATCAGAGCAAACGCGAGCGGATGGAGTTCGACGAGGAGCTTCTCTACAAACCGAAGTACGGCAGGTTCGCCTTCAATAACCTCGAATACAAAACCTTTCTCACCTTCGGGCCAGAAGGGCGCATCAGCGGCAACGCGATCAGCAACAACCAGCCCGGCATCGCCGTGCTCGGCGATTCGCACGCGATGGGCTACGGCGTCAATGATTCGGAAACCTTTGCCGCCCGTCTGGAAAAGAAGCTCGACCGGCGCGTTTACAATCTCGGCGTGTCGAGTTACGGGACCTACCGGGAGCTGCTGAGCCTGCAAAAATCAGGATTGATCGACCGCATCGACACCGTTGTTATCCAGTACTGTGAAAACGATTTGGAGGAAAACGAAGCGAAGCTTGTTGACCGAAGCCCGGCGAGTACCGAGAAATTCAACGCGATGTTCGGCTCGAACGGCAAGCCGGATGTGATGGCAAACATGCTCCAGAAAATGAATATCTGGCTCGAAGGCACCTTCACCCTGCCGGTTCAGTCGGTGGTCGCCATGTTTACGCCCTACGACAAATCATACGATTTCGGGAAGGATTACGTCACGATGAAAAAAGTGTTCGCACTCTTTCCCTGGCTGAAAAGCAAACGGGTCATCGTGATTTACTCGAACAGGTACGGCAGAAAGTTTCGAAACTTCGCCGAAGTAACCAGCAGATCGACTGAGAAGAATCTGAGATTCGTGGATTTGCGCCTCGGCGTAAAAGACTATTACGATGTCGATGACCATCCCAATGCGAGAGGTCATGAAAGAATCGCGGAAATCCTCGCGGGAATCCTGCGCTGAGGCGATACCCAATCGCTCGACCGGCTCGACTCATCTGAGTTATCCCGGCAAAAGAGCTCGAAAAAGGGGGCGCTTGACGATGTCGGGCAGGATGAAGCAGATCATCGACAGAAAGAGCGCCGGGGGGAGTTGATGCCACTCAGGCGTGGCGAATCGGAAAAGCTCGCGCACCGCCGGGAGGCCGATCACGATGCCGAGAAAAACGAGCGTACTCCCGGTGACCCACCAGAGCGCCCTGTTCGGCCTCTTCATCGAGCGGAACATGCTCTCGTTCCATGAGCGATTGGAGAAGATGAGACCGAGATTGCCGATCACGATACCGGTGAAGGCGATCATCCGCGATTCACCCTCGCCATAGCCGTTCAGGATCATCAGCGCATAGATGGCGAGCACGGCGAGAAAAATCGAGATGCCCTGCACGAGCGAGCGGACAAGCACTTTCGGGCCAAGCAGCGCTTCGTCAAGTTTGCGTGGCGGGCGCTTCATGATCGACGCCTCCTCGCGCTCCATCTCGAAAACGATGCTGCACGATGGATCGATAATCAGCTCCAGAAAGAGGATGTGCGCTGGCAACAGCGCCAGTGGCCAGTGCAGCAGCGCCGGAATCAGCGACATACCGGCAATCGGCAGATGCACCGAGAGGATGAAGGCTATCGCTTTTTGCAGGTTGTCGTAGATGCGGCGGCCCATTCTGACCGCGCGGACAATCGAGTCGAAGTGGTCGTCCACGAGCACGAGCGCCGCGGCCTCACGCGCCACGTCGGTGCCTCGCGCCCCCATGGCGATGCCGATGTGCGCCGCCTTGAGCGCGGGGGCGTCGTTGACGCCGTCACCGGTCATGGCCACCACTTCGCTGTGGTTTTTCAGCGCCTGCACGATGCGCAGCTTCTGGCCGGGCTGCACCCTTGCGAAGATCGATGTCGAACCGATCCGCTCGTCGAGCTGGCGCTCATTCATGCGGTCGAGCTCCGCGCCGTTGATGAGATGATCCGTCTCCGGCAGGCCGATCCGCTCGCCGATGTTTCTCGCCGTGGCTGGGTAGTCGCCAGTAATCATGATCATGCGCATCCCGGCCTCGTGGCACTCCTTCAGCGCTTCCGGTACGCCCTCTCTGACGGGATCGTCCAGACCGAGCAGTCCAACAAAGGTAAAGTCGTAATCGTGTTGCTCCTCCGGCAGCGGGTCGTTGGCGAAGAGCGACCTTGCCACGCCGATCACCCGCATTCCGTCCGACGCGAGCGTTTCGACCGCTTCCTGAATCGCGGCGAGACGGGCGGCGTCGAAATGGCAGAGATCGGCAATCGCCTCGGGCGCGCCCTTGGCGGCGATCACCATCTGGCTGCCGGTTTTCGATCGCCAGGCGTGCGACATTGCGAGCAACCGCTCCGACAACGGGTACTCCTTCAGCAGCTCCCAGTCGCGATGCAGGTGCTCCGTTTTGGCCAGCGCCCGCTCGCCAAGTTCGCGCATCGCCTTCTCCATCGGGTCGAAAGGATCGGGCGGACTGGCGAGAATGCTGTACTCGACCGTCTCATGCACCGTTTCAGGCAAGGCTGCGTCGCGGCCATCGAGGTCGTGGAACTCACCACCAGCATAGATGCGCCGGACGCTCATGCGGTTTTCGGTCAGGGTGCCGGTCTTGTCAACGCACAGCACCGTGGCCGCGCCAAGGGTCTCGATAGCCGTTAGCCGCCGGGTCAGCACCTTGTAGCGCGAAATCCGCCACGCACCGATGGCGAGAAAGATGAGCAGCACCATCGGAAACTCCTCCGGCAGCGTGGCCATGGCGAGGGTCAGCCCGGCGAGAAGCCCGTTGAGCCAGTCGTGGCGCGTCAGGCTGTAGGCCACCGCTACCACCACGCAGAGCGCGACGCTGTAGAGGCTGATCGTCCGCACGATACGGCGCATCTGCTTCTGGAGCAGCCCCTCCTCCGGCTCCACGCCGCTCAGCGCCGCGCCGATCATGCCGATGCGGGTGCGCAAACCGGTCTCCACCACCCGCGCCATGCCTCGTCCCTTGACCACCAGCGTGCCGGAATAGACGGATGAGCGATCTTCGTCACCGTTCGTCACCGGCCCGGCCTCGCTCTGGCGAACCGCCTTGCGCACGGCGAAGGACTCGCCGGTCAACAGCGACTCGTCGGTGCTGAGACCGCTTGAAAAGAGCAACACGGCATCAGCGGGCACGCGATCACCCTCGGCGAGCAGGATGATGTCATCCCGCACCACCTCCCGCCCTGCAACGCGCTCCTGCCGCCCATCGCGAATGACCAGCGCTCTCGGGCTGGTCAAGTCACGCAGCGTTTCAAGCGCGCGCTCCGTCCGGCTCTCCTGCACGACGGCGATGATGATCATGACCACCACGAATCCCAGCAGCATCAGGGCATCCGCCAGACTGCCGAGCAGGAGGTAGATCAGCCCGCAGGCGATCAGCATGAGAAACATCGGCTCACGAACCACGCCGAAGAGCATGGCGAAGCGTGAGCGCCTTTTCGAAGAGGGCAGCTCGTTCCAGCCGTCACGTTCGAGACGCTCCTTCACTTCGGCAGCAGAAAGCCCCGAAGGAATTCCACTCATTTCAGTTTCCATGCTTCACCCTCATGCAAAGTTCTTGCTGAATGAAAGATAATGCAGAAAAGAAGAAGTAGCGAATGCGCCGGATCGATAGAAACGGAACAGGGAATAGTGAAGGAGAGGTAAGCGGGAAAATGAAAAAGAGCAAAGGACGCAAGGGCAAATCAGAAAAAACGGTTGCTACCGGTTCTTCGTCCTTATTGTCCCTTGAGTCCTTTCAGTCCCTTTTCTGAGGAGGATCAGTTGGCCGGAGAAGGATTCTTGGTGAGAATGCCATCCTGAACCATTTTGTCCACCATTTTGGAAAGCTGGTCCTGAATGCGGATCAAAGCTGGCAGCGAAAGAGCGAGCCGTCCAACCTGATCGACATTGGGCTCTTTGCCCTGCTCGACTGAAGTGACGTTGATGAGATCGAGGCGTACAACGCCGTCAACGAGAATCATGTTCGCGATACCATCGGCATAAATGGTCTGCATATCGGTTTCCTCCGGGGGGAATAGGTTTTGTATTTCCTGAAGATGCGTAAATCGGCGCATCAATATACACAAAGTGATGATAGTGGCCTAAAAATGCTTAAAAAAAACATTGCTCTCATCGGGCGCGAAGAAGCCGCATCAGGAGCCATTCGCAAAAGGAGACGGCTCCTGAAAGCCGCGTGATCAATCCTGCTGCTGGTTCAGGATGCTGTGGTGACGTCCGTAGAAAAAGTAGATGACGAATCCGATGAGCAGCCAGATGATGAGCCGCCACCAGTTCTCCGCAGGCAGGGAGAACATGAGCAAGAGGCAGGTCAGAATGCCCGCGATGGGTACGAAGGGCACCAGCGGCGCTCTGAAAGGGCGCTCGGCGTCGGGATTGGTGCGGCGCATGATGAGCACGGCAGCGCAGACGACGACGAACGCGAAAAGCGTTCCGATGTTGACCAGCTCGGCGAGGAGGCGAAGCGGCAGGAACGCGCCGAGAATTGCTACGAAAATACCGGTGAGAATGGTCGATTTCCACGGCGTCCTGAACTTTTCGTGGACAGCGCCGAAAAAGCTTTTCGGCAACAGACCGTCACGAGCCATGGCGAGAAAGATTCGCGGCTGGCTGAGCATCATCACAAGCAGCACCGAGGTGATGCCGGTGATCGCGCCGAGGGAGATGAGGAACTGCGCCCAGCCAAGGCCCACCTGTTTGAAGGCGTTCGACACCGGCGCGTCGATGTTGATCTTGTCGTAAGGCACCATGCCGGTGATGACCGCCGCCACGGCGATGTAGAGCACCGTGCAGATGATGAGCGAAGCGATCAGGCCGATCGGCACGTCACGCTGTGGATTGCGGGCCTCTTCGGCATGGGTCGAGATCGAATCGAAACCGATATAGGCAAAGAAAATCATCGCGGCGCCGGCAAGCACACCGATCGGCGCTCCGCCCGGACCGGTCTGGCCGAGAATCGTATGACCGAAAACACTCAGTCCAGAGTAGCCGAACGGCGCGAAAGGCTGCCAGTTCTCGGGCTTGACATACTGCGCTCCAAGAATGATGACCAGCAGCACGATGGCCACCTTGACGATCACCATCCCGGTGTTGACGCCCGCGCTCTCCCTGATCCCCTTGACCAGAATCACCGTCACGACGAGGGCGATCACGACCGCTGGCAGATCGAACATCGAACCGGTCAAGACCAGCAAACCGCTTGCAGAATCGAAGTCGAGCGGCGCTCGCGAGAAGATTTCCGGTATATGCAGGCCGAATATTCCTATGAAATCCTGAAAGTAGTGCGACCATCCATGCGCCACGGTGGCCGACGCGACGGCGTATTCGAGGATGAGGTCCCAGCCGATGATCCAGGCGAAAAGTTCGCCAAGCGTGGCGTAAGCGTAGGTGTAAGCGGAACCCGCGACCGGGGCCATCGAGGCGAATTCGGCATAGCAGAGCGCCGCGAAAACGCAAGCCAGACCGGCGAGGGCGAAGGATAGCGTCACGGCCGGGCCAGCCTTGTCGTGCGCGGCCACGCCGATGAGCACGAAAATCCCGGTGCCGATGATCGCCCCGACCCCAAGGCTGGTCAGCGCCAGCGGGCCGAGAACGCGGTTAAGCCGGTGCTCGCTCTTCATCTCTTCGAGCAGCAGCGAAAGCGGCTTTTTTCTGAAGCTGTTTTTCACGGGCAGATGCAGGTTGGAGGTTGATTGATCACCCCGAATCGCGGGTGGAAATGGCAAAACTTTTGAATATAAGGAGATTTGGGCTAATGCCGATTCAAGATCGCTGTGTTGCGATAATAATATTGAGGTTAAAAAGCTGAATTTAGCACCTGAATTGAGCCGTTTTTACACAAATTTTACCCAATCCTGCGATTAAATTCGTCATCGCCTATAACACAGTAATCACGTCATGTGCTCTTTTCTGATTAAATGCTAAATTCTCTTTAGGGCACCTCTAAAAAGTTGGTTGTCACACTGTAAAGTATTTGAGGTACCAATATAATACATTCTCGATGCGATTTATATACTCCATTTGCCTTTCACCGGGGTCTCTCATGATACTTTTTAGAGGTGCCCTTTATATTATGTAGTTAAACAACATGACGCAATTCGTGACTTCTAAGTCTTATATAAGATATATACTAAAGATGCAAAGTGTAATAACTTTGATATATACAAGCTATGATTTTACCTAAAGTAAGAACTTTTGTGCCAGAACTATGGGGTCAGGTTGATATTTTTCAGCATTTCTATTCTGGCACACATACATTCAAAGAGGATACAAAGAAAGCCATTCCAGGTATAAAAAATCATTTTCAAAAAGCAATAACACTCTATCAACTTGCCAACAAATTGCTGCCAAACCTATCTATAGATGAAGAAGAAATGCAAAGGAAAGGCTTTACCGAAGCGGTAAACGCGCAAGAATTTTCTGCCGTCTTAGAAGAGGTTTTTACTGAACTCTATTCATCTATCGACTGTACTAGAAAGGTTATTGTATCTATTTATCAACGAACTCGTAAATTGAAAGACTCCACACGTAAACTTTTCCAAGATGTGCGAAATAACCTTTTTGGTGACGATTTCCCTGCCGATCTCAAAAAAATAATCAAGGAGGCTGAATGGTATTTTGAATTATTGGCCATTCGTGACGAGTTGACACATTCTGATATTGGTTACTGTCGGATTGATAAGGATACTCAGTCAGTCACCTATACGCATACGGGCATCAATCGTGAAGGAAAGCCGCTTATTATCGAGAATGTTATAGATAAAATCAATTTCCTGATTGAGTCGGTTAATATATTTCTTGGCGCTATTTTTTTATTTTTAAACTCCAAACTCAAAGTCACAACAGTTGCCACACCATGCGGATTATTTTATGGTCGTTGCTATCTCAGAATGCTTTCACTTGAACCAAAAATAGATTTTAATAGCGGTGTTTGTCAATCGCACATATGGTTTGATAGTGATCCTCAATTGAGATGCCATTTAGCAGAATCATGTGGTGCATATAGCAGCGCGAAGTCAGGTCTTGATATTCATCAACAGGTGCCTCCCATAAAATAAAATATACAAATATTACTGTATCTGTATTTTCTGAATCACGCACCCATATTTCGTTGTTTCAGGTGTAGTACCTTTCAACAATAAACAGGAGCTACCATGCATAACAATCTGTTCATCGCCTTTTGGAATGTCGAGAATCTGTTCGACATCGAAACCGCTGACAGGCCGGAAAAAATCAAAAAAATGATTCAGAAAGACCTCGACGGCTGGAATGAGGCCATTCTTGGCACAAAGCTTGCGCAGTTGTCAAAAGTCATTCGTTCGATGAATGGCGGCGCTGGCCCCGATCTTATGGGAGTCTGCGAGGTTGAAAACAGGAACGTGCTTGAAAAACTGGCCGGTAAAATTGCAAGTGATGGCGGACGAACTTATCAGATCGCACATGCTGACACGAGTGACAACCGTGGAATCGATGTAGCATTTCTGTACGATCCCGCAATCGCCAGCACATCGCCAGCAGAGATGTTTCAGCATTGGATTGTCAAGCGATATGCAACACGCGAATTGTTTCAGGTGAATTTTCATATCGATGACAAAATCATCGTTCTGGTTGGCAACCACTGGCCGTCGAGAACCGCTGGTCAATATGAATCTGAACCGTATCGAATGACCGCCGGAGAAACGCTGTCATACTGGATTCAACGAATAAAGGAAGAGCTTGGCGATGATGTTGCGATCATAGCGCTTGGTGATTTCAATGATGAACCTTTCAATCGGTCTATCAGGGAATACGCTTTGTCGATAAACAACAAAAAGCTCGTCAAAAATGGCAGCAACCCTTATTTGCTGAACCTCATGTGGCCATTACTCACTGAAGGCAAAGGTTCTCATTATTACGGAAGTCAGTGGAATATGCTGGATCAAATTATGATCAGCCGGGGAATTGTCAATGGAAAAAGCGCTTGGCAGCAGGATGGCAATGCACAAATTGAAGCTGTAGCTCTGATGTCGTATCCTAAAAAGGCAGGGCCTCGCCGGTTTGGAATAAAATCAACTGAGCGGGATACTGAAGGGTTTAGCGACCATTATCCCGTGAGCATCAAGCTGCGAAAATAGCGTTGATTTGGAGAGCGGGCGGCATTCCCTCAAACCCGCCCGCTTCTGATCAGCCATTTGACTGTTTCGATCACCGGTACGACCGACAGTGCTCCGCCAATCACGATCAGCCAGTCTTCGGCGGGCATCGCGAAGGTGTTGAAGGGGGCGGTCAGCGCTGGAACGTAGATGATCGCCGTGAGCATCACGAGTTCCCATATGATGGCGAGATTCAGCCAGCGGTTCGCGAAGGTGTTCGTGAAAACATGCGCCGTTTCAGAACGGAAATTGTATGCCTTGAAGAACTGGATGAGCACGAGCGAGACGAAGGTCATGGTCATCGCCTCCGCGAGTGATCGTCCGGAGTGGCGCGCCCACTCGAACAGCAGCAGGTTCACGAGCGTTGACCAGAGTCCTCCGGCAAGCATCAGGGCGAGCACGGAGCGGGAAAATATCCCCTTTTTCGGATCGTTCGGCGGGCGCTGCATGATGCCGGGTTCGGCGGGATCGACGGCGAGCGCGAGCGCCGGAAGGCCGTCGGTGGCGAGGTTCACGTAAAGAATCTGCACCGCCGTCAGCGGCAGCGGAATGCCGAGCAGCGTCGCTCCGGCCATGAGGCCAAGCTCGCCGATGTTGGAGGAGAGCAGGTAGGTGAGGTATTTCCTAATGTTGTCGTAAATCCCGCGCCCCTCCTCGATGGCCGCGACAATCGATGAGAAATTGTCGTCGAGCAGCGTCATGGCCGACGCCTGCCGCGACACATCGGTGCCAGAGATGCCCATCGAGATGCCGATGTCCGCCTTTTTCAGCGCCGGAGCGTCGTTGACGCCGTCGCCGGTCATTGCTACCACCTCGCCGTGCTTTTGGAGCGCCTCGACGATGCGCAGCTTGTGCTCCGGCGAAACCCGCGCGAACACCTCGACGCTTCCGGCGGCCTCGCCAAGCGCACGGTTATCCATTGCCTCGATCTCCATGCCGCTCACCACGCGACCTTCGCGCAAGATGCCGAGTTCACGCGCCACGGCCATCGCGGTCACCGGATGGTCGCCGGTGATCATCACTGGCCGGATGCCCGCCGCGATACAGCGCTCGACCGCCGACTTCGCCTCGTCGCGCGGCGGATCGATCATTCCGGCGAGGCCGAGGAAAGTCAATCCGTCCGATGCGTCCGCGATGCCTGCGCTCTCTTTCCGTGCGATGGCGATCACTCGGAGCGCCTCGCGGCCCATCGATTCGACCTTTTCGAGAATATCGCGGCGAGCCACATCGTCGAGCGCTTCGGGTTGTCCCGATGCATCGAGAGCAGACGAGCAGGCGGGCAAGAGCACCTCCGGCGCGCCTTTGACGATAGCGAAGGTCGTGGCCTCCGAACGGTGAACGGTCGTCATCCGCTTCGTTTCGGAGGAGAAGGGCTGCTCGTCGATTCTCGGGAAACGGTTGCGGAGATCGATCTCGTCGAGGCCGGCTTTTCTGGCCGCCACGATCAGGGCCGCCTCGGTCGGGTCGCCGGAAATCTTCCACTCTCCCTCCGGCGAACGGACGAGCTTCGCGTCGTTGCAGAGCGCTCCGGCTTGCAGCAACTCGCGCACCGGCGGCGGCAACTCGCCGGAAGCGCCTTCGAGCTTCATCTCGCCTTCCGGGCGGTATCCCGAACCGGCTACGCTGACATCGTTTCTGGCGGCGTATATCCGACGGACGGTCATCTCGTCGCGGGTCAGGGTGCCGGTCTTGTCGGAGCAGATGACCGTCGTGCTGCCGAGGGTCTCGACGGCGGGCAGACGGCGCATGAGCGCGTTGCGCTTGACCATGCGTTGCACGCCGAGGGCGAGCGAGATCGTGACCACCGCCGGAAGCGCCTCCGGCACCACCGCCACGGCGAGCGCGATGCCGAAGATGAGAATGTCGATGAAGGGCTGGCCGCGCAGGATGCCGAGTGCGACGATCGCCGCCACGATCACGAGTGCGGCGCGTGCGAGCGAAGCGCCGACCTTGTCGAGGTTTTTCTGAAGCGGGGTTTTTTCGTTCTCGACCCGCTGCAACATCCCGGCAATCAGCCCGAACTCGGTCTGCATCGCCGTGGCGGTCACGACGGCGAGACCGCGCCCGTGCACTGCCGAGGTGCCCGCGAAAACCATGTTCCGCCGGTCGCCGATGGCAGTTTCCGGTGTCAGCGTGACGGAAAAATCCTTTTCGGTTGGCAACGACTCACCAGTCAAGGCAGCCTCATCCAGGCGCAGATTCACCGATTCTACGAGCCGCGCGTCCGCCGGAATGCGGTCTCCGGCGGCAATCGCGACGAGGTCTCCCGGCACCAGCTCCAGAGCAGGAATCATCTGTTCGCGACCGTCGCGGATCACCTTCGAGGCTGGAGCTGCCATCCGCCGTAGCGCCTCGATTGCCTTCTCGGCGCGGAACTCCTGGATGAAGCCAAGCAGCACGGCGAAGAGCACGATTACGGCGATGGCGATAGCTTCGATGCCGTGGCCGAGAAAAGCTGACAGCGCCGTGGCGATGAGCAGGGTGATAATCAGGACGTTGCGAAACTGTTCGGCGAGCAGCTTCCAGGGGCTGGCGGATGGCGCGGTTTCGAGGCGATTGGGGCCGTATCGCTCCAATCGCGTGGCGGCCTCCTCTTCCGAGAGGCCGCCACGCGAAGCGCCGAGCTGACCGAGCAGTTCTTCGAGAGGTTTGCTGTAGGCCGTGTCAGGCATGAGTGGAGCCGTTTTGAATGTCCGGGAAGCTGAGGAGAGAGAAATGCGCTTCTCTCTCCTCAACCGTGGATCATGCAGAACGGTTCCGCCTGAAGCGCTTCAGCGGTCAGCCGGGAAAATGGACGTAGCCATCCGGGAAGGCTTTCAGGCTGACGCCGCTGACTCCCGGCTGCGGATTGTTGAGCCACTGCATGAGGCTGCCGTTTTTCCACTCATCGAATGAACAACCCCCCGGACCCGCTGTCGCCACGAACTGGATGTACTGATCGAACAGCTCGCCGGTAAAGGCGTACTCCGCCTCGCCTGCTTTATAGGTTGTCACCGATTTGTCGCACAAGCTTTTCGTGTCGGCCATGGAGCAAAGCTCGTTGCAAACACCCAGATAGCCGCAGTGGCTGCCCTTCTCGACCATGCAGGTCGCCGCCCAGGCGTTGCTGCTGGTATAGGCCATTTGCGCATACTGGCTGGTCGTTTTGTCCTCCACACTGATCCATGCCGGAGGATTGGAGTTCGCCGCGCTCAGGCAAGCGCTGTCACACGCGCCCGTGACCATCAGGTTCGGCATCGCAACGCCAGACAGATGCTCGCGATAAGGTTTCATGCCCGGCGCGAGGATCGGGATGATCTTTCCGCCCGCGCCATCGACCGGCGAGAGTTGAAGCAAGCCGGCGGCGCTGGCCATCTCTGAAGCGTCCCATTTCGACAACGGCGGCGTGTGTTTGGGACATACTTCACCGTTGTAAAAGATCGGATCGTAATGCTTGAATGTTTGTCCGCCAATCTCCCGCAACGCCTCGAAGCCGCACGCGGCAGCCTGCGCATGAGCGCCGCCAACCGAGTGACCGGCGAAAATGACGCGGTTTCCCATGCAGTTCCCATCGGCGCTCTTGCCGATGGGACTCAGGAACAGAGCCTTCTCGACCGCTTTGGGATCGTCGTACTTGTGGGTCGCGCCATACCGGATGAGGTAGGAAGCTGCGGCATAGGCGGCCTGGCCGACTCGCGGGCTTCCGCCAAAATCGGTCCACGGCATGGCGTCGATCTGCTGATGGCAGGTGGTTACGAAAGCGAGCGCCCATTTGTTATCGACGGCAGCCTTGGAGTAGTTGTAATATCTGGATGGATTGACCTGAAACAGCGGCGTCTCCTTGTTGGTGATCTTGCTGAGCACCAGTTCCGGGTAGAACAGGAGATCCGTGCCGATCAGAAATCCGTGATCGAACATGACAAGCCCTTTGGCGTTCATGTCATTGGGATAAAAGACCTCGATGACAATTTCAGTGAACAATGGAAGCTTGTCGGAATATTGCAACCAGAGATAAATCCTCTGGAAATCGTAATAGCCTACCTCGATCGGATGCATAGCCTAACCTCCTTTTTATGCGTACGGATACGCTGATTGAGTGTATGGAAGCACAATGTCAGTTCAGTGAAAAAAGCAAAGCGTCAATGCCAGAGGCCGCCGCTGCAACATCTTCCGCGAGCGGAGGGATTGTTTGTCGGTATTTCGCAAAGCCATCCGGCGACATGACCGAGAGCGCCGGGCGACAGGGCTGATTTGGCCTGTTCAAGCTCCTGCTCCGTAAAGTCGAAGCCCGCCTCCTGGATCAGCTCCATCCGTTTTCTGGAGAGTTCCCCGGCTAACCGTAAACCAAGCTCCTCTTCAGCCATGAGCTTATCGAGGAAAATGCGCGCTGATGATAGTGACATCGATGTAAAACGGTTTGAGTGAATAAATCCGTGTACACTACACTGATAGTATCAAATATGAACAATAAGGAGGTTATAAACCAAGAATTTTTGCAGAAAAAAAAGATAGCGGCCATGCTGTTGGCTTGCCGTAAAACAGACTGGCCGGCATACGTGACGAATGATCCTGCTTGTTGTTCCTGGACTGTTCGAGATGCCATGCATGATCGAAAAGAGTGAAAACAAGTATGACGCGAACGTCACGCGGTCAGTACTGCGGGTCGTAAAAAAACTTCCGCTTTGAGCAGAGAGCAGGGGAACATGTTGGCGGCAGTCGGTGAAATACTTCGTGTTGTGGTTCTTGTGGTGCTGTGTTTATCGTTTCTCGAATTCGTACTCCGGAAAGTTCATGAGCAAAGCTCCCAGAATCGTCAAGACATGCATCATGGCCTGAAACACCTTTAGACAAAAGCAGATAGAAAAGATTCGGTTACTTTGCTCTCGTTGTTTTCCCGATGTTTCAGGCCATCGTTTTTTCCCGGACGCTACTGATTCGTTACATAAAAACAGGCGAATTTGAGATAGCTCGTTTCCGGCATGGAGAGCAGCACCGGATGGTCTGGCGGTTGAGAGTTGCGGCTGATCAGGCGGAGATGCTTGCCAGCTTGCATCGCGCCGAGGTGCACGGCCGCGAGGAAATCCTCTTCTGAGACATGGTGCGAGCAGGATGCTGTCGCGAGAAATCCCTCGTGCCTGACGAGCTGCGCGCCGAGCCGGTTGAGCTTGGTGTAGGCTTTCAGCGCCGTCGGCACGGTTTTGCGGCTCTTGGTGAAGCTTGGCGGATCGAGGATGACCAAGTCGTACGAGCGGTTTTCCTGCCGGAGCCGCGCGAGGGTTTCAAACGCATCGGCGGCCACAATCGAGAAGTTTTCAAAGCCGTTCATCCGGGCGTTCTGCTCGGCCCGCTGCAACGCCTCCTGCGAAATATCGACCATCGTCGTCGATTTCGCACCGGCGTGCATGGCGTTGAGCGCGAAGCCTCCATCGTTGGTATAGACGTCGAGTACGTCAGCGCCAGCGGCGTATTTTCTGATGTGCCGCCGGTTTTCACGCTGGTCGAGGAAAAATCCTGTCTTCTGTCCTTCGAGGATGTTGACCCGGTAGCTGATGCCGCCGTCCCGGATCACCTGTAGCATCTCGTCGCGCCCGCCGAGCACCGTTTCGCGGAAGAGCGGCAGCCCTTCAAGTTCCCGAAGCGGTGATTCGTTGCGCAGCACGATTGCCTTTGGGTCGAACAGCTCCCGAAGCAGTTCGGTGATGAGCGGCAGATGGTGATCCATGCCTGCCGAGAAGGATTGCAGCACGAAGGCGCGGTCGAAGCGGTCGATCACGAGGCCCGGCAGCCCGTCCGATTCGCCGTGCACGAGCCGCCAGGCGTTGGTTTCGCTCTCGGGATAGATTTTTTCGCGAAGCTTCAGCGCTTCGAGAAGTTTGCGCCGAAAGAAGTCGCGGTCGGGCTGCTCTTCGTCACGGGTCAGCAACCGGAAAGCGATCAGCGACTGGGGGTTGAAGAATCCCGCCCCGAGCAGGCGACCATCGTGCGTGAAAAGCTGAACGGTTTCACCGGCGGCAATGTCACGCGGCACCTCCCGAAGCTCGTTGCTGAAAACCCACAGGTGGCCGCTGAGCAGGCGCCGGTGTTCTTTTGGTTTGAGGTAGAGTGCGTGCATTGATCGAAAACTCCGGGTTTCATGTTTTGACAGAAAAATGATTTGATTAAAATAACATTTCGAAGCTATCAACCTTGTCCGCGATTCAGTTTCGTCGGGAAGAGCGCTTCAAAGGGGTTTTGATGTGGCAGGAGAGGTCATGATGAAAAGAACATGGAGATGTCGATGAAAGTTGTGATGACGTGGATGTGCCTGATCGTGCTGGTGGTTTTGGCTGGATGCGCAGAGACCGAAACCATTACAAGAGCACCGGTCGAGCAAGGCGAGCGGGTTGCGCTATCGCCTGATCTGAAGCGGTTGTACGAAGAGGTTGCGTCGAGTGCCGGGATGGTCAAAGCGCTCGATGGTTACGCGGATATTTACGTTAAAACGCCGAAGCACAGTAACAAAGCGTATTGTACGGTGCAATTGCAGAGATCGCGGAATGCCCGCCTGATCGTCACCGCAGGCATTCTCGGGTGGCCAGTGGCCGATCTTCTGATCCGCCCGGACTCGCTGTTTGTGAACGATATGCTGAACAACCGGATGCTTGTTGGGCGCAACAACGGCGAGAATATGGGCAAGATCATCGGCCTCGATGCGGGGGCAGGTCATTTGACCGAAACGCTGTTTGGCATCGCCGACCTGCCCGAGCCGGTCAAAGACATTCAGTCGGTCAGGCAGGGAAGCGGATATGTCAGCTTTACCGTAAAGTCCGGCAATGGCTCGAAAGAGCTGGTTGTCGATCCTCTGACCGGGTATCTTGCAGTGATTGCCTATTTCGATCATTCAGGACGCAAGAGCGTTGAATTCCGGTTTGCCAACTATCAGTCACAACAAGGAGAGGACGGAGCAACATTGCGCGTGCCGAGAGAGATCGACATGATTCTCTATCGCGATGACGATCCCGAAGGGTCACGCAGCCTGAAGGTGGTCTACGATGAGCGGGTCATCAATCCGCCCGATCTCACGATTACCTTCAAGCGGCCAAGAAAAGCGAAAATGGTCAACCTCGACGATGTAGAGCGACTGCCGTGGCTGTGAATAGTTGATAATGGATAATGGATAATGGATAATGGAATAAAGAGCTGTTCTGTCGTTTTCACCCTGTAGTCCTTGCTGTCCTTGAAGTCCTTTTTGCAGAGAGCCTTCCCTTATGCAAAAAAAGAAAGGCTCCTTGAGGAGCCTTTCTGAGAGAGTGTAAGCCAGCTTGTTATTTCGCCGCGGTGTAGTTGTCGTTGACGAAATCCCAGTTGATCAGGTTTTCGATTACAGCGGCTACGTGGTCGGGGCGGCGGTTCTGGTAGTCGAGGTAGTAGGCGTGCTCCCAGACGTCGATGCAAAGCAGGGGCGTCTGGCCGGAGGTCATCGGGTTCTGGGCGTTGCCGGTTTTGGTCACCTTGAGCGTGCCGTTATCGAGCACGAGCCAGGCCCAGCCGCTGCCGAACTGCGTCGCGGCGGCGTTCTTCAGCTCCTCCTTGAACTTGGCAACGCTGCCGAAGTCTTCGACGATCTTTGCCGCGATTTCTCCGGTTGGCTCGCCGCCGCCGTTCGGAGTGAGGCCGTTCCAGTAGAAGGTGTGGTTCCATGCCTGTGCGCCGTTGTTGAATACGCCAACCTTCGAGGCGTCACTGGCGGTCTGGAGTATGACCTCCTCAAGGCTCATCGCGTCAAACGGCGTACCTTCGACAAGGCCGTTGTAGTTCTTGACGTAGGTTGCATGGTGCTTGCCGTAATGAAAGCCGATGGTATTGGCCGAAATGTGCGGTTCGAGCGCGTTGTCGGCGTAGGGGAGTGCTGGTTGCTGATATGCCATGTGACTATTGGATTTTATCGTTATGCAGACTACGTTAGGAAGTAACCCTTTAACCCGGCGGCTGACCTTGTTAGTTTCAGCGGGCGGAAAAATAATTTGAACAGTTGAACATCAATTATACTTCGATATATAAAGCACTTGCGAGAGCGAGCCGCCTGCCGTTTCTGGCTTTATTCGCGCTTCTGATCACCGGTTGCGGTTTGCAGAAACAGGACAAGCTCAACGCGGACGATCTGCATTTTGCTTCGTTTTACGCCGATTATCTGGCCCGCTCTGGTGTAACGGCCAAAAGCGATGCGGCTCCGGCTTCTGAACTTACTTCGGCTGGACTCGATACCCTTTTTGCCCGTCACAAGCTTGATCAGCGAACCTTCGACGCGAGGCTTCAGGCCTATTCGCGCGATCCGGAGCTTTGGCGCAAGGTGCTGCAAGAGGTGCGCAGGAATCTCGGTGAACAAAAACAGTAGAAGATGGAGCGCCTGCCATTGCTGGTCGGTGTGACCGGCGGCATCGGGAGCGGCAAGAGCACGGTGTGCGCCATGCTTGCCGAAATGGGGTGCGAACTCTTCGAAGCCGACCGGATCGCCAAGGAGCTGCAACTCGAAGATCCCGAGGTGATCAGTGGCATCGAGGAGCTGTTTGGCCGCGAGGTGTACTCCCGCGATGCGTCGGGCAAGCTTCAGATCGACCGCAAAATTATCGCCTCGGTCGTCTTTTCCGATCCCGACAAGCTTGCCGCCCTCAATCGTCTCATCCATCCAAAAGTCCGCAAAGCCTTTGTCCGCGAGGTGAAGCGCTGCGCCCGCGAAGGAACGCGGATTCTCTGCAAGGAGGCGGCTATTCTGTTCGAGGCGGGCGCGGATCGTGATCTCGACCGCATCATCGTGGTGGCGGCTGGCAACGGCCTGCGGCTCGAACGCGCCGTGGCTCGCGGCATGGAGAGGGCGGAGGCGCAGAAGCGGATGCGGGCGCAGTGGCCGCAGGAGCGGCTCATCGAACGGGCGCATTACGTGATTTTCAACGATGGCACCCTCGAAGAGCTGCGCTCGCAGGTCGAGCAGGTCTACCGGAGTTTGCTGACGGTTGTTGGGTAAAAGCGACCAGTTATCGCCGTTCCTTCGAAATCGAAATCGTTTTTTGCTTTCCGACCGGAACCTGGACTCCGTCATCGCGAGTTCCGACATGTCGGGACGCGGCGATCCATCTTTTACAGCCATTGCTGACTCCATCTGGATTGCCACGTCGCCCTGCTCCTCGCAATGACCATGATACAGGAGTGTGCTATTGAACTGGTTCTTCGTAGAATATCGTGGGTAAGCTCAAGGAGAGTCGCTCAAGCAAACATCAAGGCCACGCAACAAAATCCGCTGAAACATACTATAAGTATTTATAAATAAATAAGATAAAAAGATTCTCCATTTGGGGAGCTGAGGCTTGAATAGGGTTTTATGAGGGGTTATTGGTCACTCAATTCACCCATACTCACCAATCACCCACGATAATCTGCGAAGAACCATTGAACTGATACTTTTCTCGTCACTCTGAAACCGCTCTGGCGAGCAGCAGCAGGGAAACCCGGTAGCGGTAGGAGGTGTCGGTGTGGGTGTCGGGGAACTCTTCGTAGCGGTGCGCTATGCCGAGTTTCGAGGCTCTCGCAGAGAAGCGCCGGTGGCCGAACTGGAGGTTGTACTCGTCCTGTGAGCCGCAGTCGAGGAAGAGCAGACGGAGCGAGCCGAGCGCTTCCTGGTGCTTCGCCGCTTCGAGCATTGTCAGCGGATCGAAGCTTTTCCATTGTTCCCAGACCTCCGGCACGAGCTGGCAGGTGCGAGGTTCGAAGGGGAGCTGCATGTTGCCGGGTGCGGGCTTCGATGGATCGGGTGAGTAGCAGGCGGCCATCGCCATCATGTCGAGCAGGGCGAACTCGCCTCGCGGCTTCTTGTCGAGCGACTCCCAGCGTGTGAAAAAGGTTGCGATGTTGCCATCGTATTTTTCGAGAATCCTCGCCGCGACGGGGAAGTTCGGGCGATAGCAGAGATCGAAATCCATGTCGCCGCTGTGGCAGCCGACCGCCGAGAAGAGCTCCGGATGCCTCATGCCGAGCCGGAGCGCCCCGAATCCTCCCGACGATTTGCCGACAATCGCCCGATGCCGCGCTTCCGGTAACGTGCGGAACTGCTTGTCGATATGCGGGATCAGCTCAGTCGTCAGGTAGCTTTCGTACGGGCCGGTGGCGGCGGAATCGACATATTGCGAGCCGCCGTAGCGGGTCATGCAATCCGGCATGACGACAATCGTCTCCGGCATCTCGCTCTTCCGTATCAGCGAGTCGATCATTTCCGGCAGGGTTGGGCGTCCGAAGCCGAAGTTCAGAAAGCTCATGCCGGTCGAGGCGAATCCGGCGAGCAGGTAGATTACCGGGAAGCGCTTCGCGTCATTCTCGTGGTACGACGGCGGAAGGTAGACTGGAATGTAGCGTACTGCCGGATCGCCGAGCGGATTGTCCTTCAAGGTCGAGCCGGGCACGGCCTCGAACGCCACGTTTGGCCTCATGCCTGGCTCTCCTCCATCAGCTTCTTGTTCCGGTTTTTCTGTACGCTACCCGAAATGAAGATGCTGATTTCGTAGAGCAGGATCATCGGCACGGCAATCACCATCTGCGTCACCATGTCGGTCGATGGCGTGACGATGGCCGCGACGACAAGCATCGTCACCACGGCGTGACGGCGGTAGAAGCGCATGAAGGCCGGGGTCAAGAGGCCGATTTTCGACAGCACGTAGGAGATGAACGGAAGCTCGAAAACGATGCCGGTCGTGAGCAGCGTGCCGAGGAAAAAGCTGATGTAGTCCTGGACGGAGATGTTGTTGGTGATCAGCGTGGTGCCGAATCCGGCGAAGAACTTCAGCGAGATCGGCAGGAAGACGAAATAGCCGAACGCGATGCCGGTGAAAAAGCAGATCGAGATGAAGAGAATCATGAAGCGGCTTGCCGAGCGCTCCGTTTCATGCAGGCCCGGTTCGACGAATTTCCAAATCTCCCAGGCCAGATAGGGAAACGCGAGCATGAACGCCGAGAAGAAGACCACCTGAAAGTAGAGCGACAACTGGCCGTATGGCACGAGGTTCTGCAGGTGGATGTTGGTGCCGCTCTGGATCAGCGGACGGATGAGCACGTCGTTGACCAGAAAATCGGCAAAAAAGGCGCAGGCAATGGCCGCCACCAGAAACGCGATGCCGCCCCGGAGGATTCGCCAGCGCAGCTCTTCGAGATGGTCGAGAAAGCCCATGCCCTCATGCGTCTCCTCCTCGCTGACGGGCGCGGAGTTGTCAGATGAATCTTTGGCGGCTGTTTCGAGCTTTTCGAAATCGTCAGGGAATTCGAGGCTTTCCGTGCTTTTTGCTTCTTCCTCTTCGATCACCGCCGGAACCGCCGGTTTCGTTTCATTGAAGCTATCCGCGCCGGTTCCTTTGCCGTCCGCTGGCGGTATGGTTGGTTCGTTTTCGTTGCTCATGTCGAAGTACGGAGCCGGGTTGCCATGAACGGCGCGGCCAGAGTTTCGGAAAAATTCAGGAGGATGCCGGGCAATGCGTGGCGAGAGGTGCCTGGAGAGCCAGTAATCCGCTTCATAGTAACAAAGATCGTTCTTGCGCGCAAATGGTTTTTTGATATATAGCGTGCCGATAACCGTCGTGAATGCAATGAAACGGATGGTGATTTGCTCAATCATGGAAATATCGATAACTTCTGACGGTTTTGAATGCAAGCGTAATCGTGCCCGGCTATTGACAGTGCGCACACTATCTGAGAGGATCTGGTGGATATCAATGTGGTAACATCTTCCGTGACGGAAGAGCTGAAACAGTTTCAGGAGCGCTACAAAACGGTGCTCCATTCAAGCAACAGCCTGGTTGACAAGGTCACGCGCTACGTGCTCCGCCAGCAGGGCAAGCAGATTCGTCCGACGCTCGTGATTCTCGCCGCCAAAGCGTGCGGCGGCGTCCATGACGTCACCTATCGCGGCGCGATCATGGTGGAGCTGCTGCACTCGGCCACGCTGATTCATGACGACGTGGTGGACGGCGCGGAGATGCGGCGCGGCATTCCGTCGATCAACGCCTTGTGGAAGAATAAGATATCGGTGCTGATCGGCGACTATCTGCTCTCCAAGGGGCTGCTCTATTCCCTCGAAAACAAGGATTACCGCTCGCTGCATCTCGTCTCGGAGGCGGTTCGGCGCATGAGCGAGGGTGAAATTCTCCAGATTCAGAAAACGCGCAGCCTCGACATCACCGAGGAGGATTACCTGAGCGTCATTGCCGACAAGACCGGCTCGCTCATCGCCACTTCGTGCGCCATCGGCGCGGCAACCGCCACCGACTCCGAAGAGGAGATCGCCAGCCTCAAGAGCTATGGCGAGTTTCTCGGTCTGGCCTTCCAGATCAGGGACGACTTGCTCGACTACACCGGCGACTCAAAAAAAACCGGCAAGCAGCTCGGCATCGACATCAAGGACAAGAAGATCACCCTTCCGCTGATCTACGCCCTCCGCCATTCAGACAAAGCGGAGCAGAACAGGATCAAGACGATCCTGAAGAGTTCGAAAAAGCGTTCGGTCAGAAGCGGCGAGGTGATCGAGTTCGTCACGCGCAAGGGTGGACTGGACTACGCCGCAACGGTTGCCGAAGGCTTTGCCGACAAGGCGCTCGAATCGATTGCGCGCTTTCCCGAAAGCGAGGCCAAGCACTCGCTTCAGCTCCTTGTCGATTTCGTCATGAAACGTCAGCATTGAACCCGCGCAAAGCCAAACCACCATTTCCATATCGGTCAGCCAAGATGAAAAAAGTTCTGATACCCCTTTTCCTGTTCGTTATCGCCATCATTGCTGCCGACAGATTTCTGCTGCCGTACCTGACCGAGAGCGGCGCGCGGGCGACCGTGCCGGATGTACGGAACATGAGCTTCGACAATGCCGACAGGGAGTTGCGCAAAGCGGGCCTGAGGGCAACGAAGAGCTACAATGTGCGCTACCTGCCCGATGTGCCGCCCGACCGCGTGATCGACCAGTCGCCAGAGGCGGGGGCGGTGGTCAAGCCTGGACGGAGCATTTATCTCATACTCAACCGGCAAGACAGGCCAAACTATCCAATGCCCGATCTCGTTGGCCGCACCGAAGCGGAGGCGCGTCAGGAGCTCGACAGAATCGGCATGGTTCTCACCGGAGTACAGAGTCAGGCGGTTTCCGCCACCGAGCAGGACGGCAGGGTGCTCAGCCAGTCGGTACCGCCCGACGTTACCCTCAAATCGGGCAGCGCAGTGACCTTCATCGTCGGCAGGCTCGAACAGGAGCCGGTTGGATTGCGGCGCGTTATCGTGCCCGACGTGCTCGGCATGTCAGCCGAACAGGCCCGAGGTGTCATTGTGAAGAACGGGCTGTCGGTCGGCAGAATCAGCTACGAACACTCCGATCTTCTCGTGCCCGACACGGTCATCACCCAGAAACCTTCAGCCAACGCGATGGTTCAGTACGGTCAGCCGATTAATCTGACGGTCGCCGCCAGTTCCAACTGATCGCACGCGCAGCTTTTTTTTATCTACTTTTCGTGTTTGGCTGCAAATCTGTGAAGTGAAAGATTCAACTGCGACGCCACGGAATATGATTGATTTCCACGGTGCGCCCCATGTGAATGATGCCGTTTTCATCGGACGTTCTGCTCTGTGTGCCCGATTTTGGCGCTGACACCGGACTTGTAGCCGTGATAGTGGCACAAACATTTTCGAAAGCCGTATTTCATCGGGCGCGCTTTGCGATTCAGAAGCATCTCCTCCCAGCTGATTCACCACCTCGAACACAAAAAAAAGCTTTGAAGCATACCGGTTCGGTTGGCATGGTTCATTGGTCTAACGAAAATAATCTCGATAGAAAATGTCCCGAATTTGCACGCAAGATTCTCGATGCCTTGGATTATGGTGCTAAGGTGAAACGAAACCAGAAAAATATCGGATTTTGAAGATGGAATGTTTCAAAGAACAAGTAGTTTTATAAATGGGAGCAGGTCAGTTTGAGAATATATGGTATATCACTATTATGATCGGTTTTGTAGTGATACTGTATTATTACCAATAATATCGTGTTTTTTTTCGTGATTTCTTTTCAGATGAAGGGATAACGTTGTAAATTATCTGTTGTGATTCGTGTGTGTGGTGATGTTGATGACAAAGTGATAACCCCGTTGTTTGAACAAACGGCGGGGTTATCTCTCCTGAACAGGTGTGTTGATTATTTCTGTATTGGGCTATTGAATTTTATATGCGATGTCTGAATGGTGTAGACGGAAAGATATGTTCTGAAGTAACCAATCTCCCTCTCGTATAGGTATTTATCTTTTAAATTTAAAACGCATAAACGCCATGAAAAAGAACATCATCACTGTTTTGCTCCTCGGCGCGCTCGCACCAGGACTCACTGGTTGTGCAACGATTATGGATGGTTCCAAGCAGACCGTCGGATTTTCAAGCAACCCTTCAGATGCGACCGTTATTGTTGATGGTAAAGTGCTTGGAAAGACTCCTCTCACGGAGGATTTGTCAAAAAAAGAGAAGCATACCGTGAAAATTACCCTTGCGGGGTATATGCCGTACGAAATGACCATGACCAGAAAAACCAACGGATGGGTTTGGGGCAACATTGTCATTGGCGGTTTGATTGGTCTGGTTGTCGATTCTTCAACTGGAGCTATGTACAGGCTGACTCCTGAGCAGGTGAGTGCAGAACTCAGAAAAGAAGGAAGTGCTGCTGTAAAAATCAGTGACAACACTGTTCTGGTTACTGTTACTCTTCATCCCGATCCATCCTGGGAAAAAATCGGTGAACTGCAGAGTCTGTAATCGATAATTCAACACTCTAAAAAGAGTGTTTTTAAAAAGAGGCAAATAGCTAACAAGAAAGGGCATTCTGAAAAAGAGGCCCTTTCTTGTTGTTGAAGCGGCTCTATAGATGATCAATGATCAGGAGGCGCTTGAGCATATCAGGCGGGCCTGTGTCGTCTTCTATGAAATGGCAGCGGTAAGCCCTTATGGAAGAACTTCAGCGGTAGTTGGCTTTTTTGTACTCTTCGCGCAGGTCTTTGATGCCTGTGGTGCGGTCGTTGCCGTCGCTGATGATGCCGAAGTATTCGAGGATGATTCTGAAAACGAGCCAGATTCCTGCAAAAAGGAGCTTGATGCTTTCGGTGATAGAGGCGAAAAATTTCATTAAAAGCGGTGTTGAGCGGGTGGGGCTATCGGCCCGAACCCTTGTACGGAAAAACTGAATATAAAAAAGCCACTCGATGAATGGCTTTTTTTAATGTGCTGAGACAATAACCAGTTTACTTCCTTATCTGTTTCTCGGCTTCGATCCAGTCTTCCTCGTGGCAGCCATCGCACATGCCGCGTTCGACCCAGCGATAGTAGGCGGCGAGCCGGATATCTTCTTCGATCACCTCCGGGCTTGCCAAGGCCTCAGGAGCGGCAGGTTCAGCGCTTGCTTTTTTGCGTGGCTTGGCGGGTTTCGCGGGCTTGCTCTCATCGGATGCTGCTTTTTTCGATGCTTTCGGCTTGGCATCCGCGCTCGCGGCGGCTTTTTTCGCCGGTTTTTTTTCTGGCGTTACTTCCGGAGTCTCTTTGTCGGTAGATTTTTTAGCCATTGGAATTCAGGTCTTCTTCGGTGATATGCTTTATTTTTACAGGGCGTTCTTATAACGATTGACGCTGATGATAGTGAGAAGATAAGCAATTCGAAGCGTCAGAGTAAAGCCTATTCGTCATAATTTCACCATCTCTCAACTTTGCGCCTCCATCCTTCTCGCATTTTCCATGCGGTACCTTTTGTTCCTCTCCCAATAAACCCCGGTTTCACTCCTCCTTTAACCGGCTTTTGAAAAGAGCCGGGAAGCTGATGATCGAAAGAATGGTGATGGCTTGCACCATCATGAAGATGTCTTTTGGCACGAGGGTGTTGACGGAGAGGCCGCCGTAGTCGAGCCAGGCGAAGAGGAGGGCGGAAACGATAATTCCAGCGGGATTGGCTCCGGCGAGCAGGGCGACGGCGATGCCCATGAATCCGGCTCCGGTGGTGAGTCCGGCCTCGAACCAGTGTTTGTAGCCGAGCACGAGGTTCGCCGCGGCGAGGCCCGCCATGGCTCCGCCCATCGCCATTGCGCCGAGGGTGTGGCGAGTGGTGTCGATTCCGGCGTGGCGGGCGGCGTCGGCGTTCAGCCCCGAAGCGATCATGCTGTAGCCGTAGCGCGAGCGGTAGAGCAGCAAGGCGGTCGCGGCGGTGACGGTGATGGCGAGAAAAAGCGAAAAATTCGCGGGGGAGTGCCAGCCGAGGCTGAAGAGCTTGTCGAAATCGGGCAGCCATCCGCCGGGCGTGATTGCCGAGGTGTGGACGGTCGAGGGCACGGCGAAATGGTTGGTAAGCAGGTAGCCGGTGATGGCGAGGGCGATGAAGTTGAGCATGATGCTCGAAATGACCTCGTTGACGCCACGGCGCACCTTCAGCCATCCGGCAAGCAGCGCCCAGAAGGCACCGGCGCTCATCGCCGAGAGGAGCAGCGCCGGGATGGCGACGAGCGCTGGCGTATCGGCTGGTAGCGCGAGGCCGCAGAGCGCCGCCGCGAACGCGCCCATGAGGAGCTGCCCCTCGCCGCCGATGTTGAAGAGCCGCACCCGGAACGGGAGCGCGACGGCAAGGCCGGTGAAGATCAAGGTCGTCGCCCTGAAGAGCACCTGGCCGATGCCGTAACCGGAGGCGAAGGTCGAACGGAGCATTTTCTGGTAAACCTCCAGCGGGTCGCTGCCGGTGGCGGCGATGATGAGGCTGCCCGCCAGAAGGGCGAAGAGGAGTGAAACTGCCGGAATGAGAGGTTTGACGCTACGCTTCGACATCGAAAAAATTGGGTTTCAGGTGATATGCATGCCGATTTCTTTCTCGAAGCCCGCCTCCGCCTCGCGCCCTTTCCGCACCTCCTCCTCGCTGAACTCGTGGCGGATCGCGCCTTTGTAGATGCAGCCGATTCGCGTCGAGAGGGCGACAATCTCTTCGAGTTCCGACGAGATGAGCAGGATCGCCAAGCCGCGCTTGCGGGCGTCGATAATGCGCTTGTGAATCTGCTCGATAGCGCCAATATCGACGCCGCGCGTGGGCTGCGCCAGCACGAGTAATTTCAGGCCGGGGCGCTCCATCTCCCGCGCCACCACGATTTTCTGCTGGTTGCCGCCGGAGAGTGAGGCGATGGGCGGATTTGTCTCCGACGCGCACCGGATGTCGTAGTGCTCTATCATCGCTTCTGCGTTCTTGCGGAGTGCTTCGCGATTGAAGCCAATGCCGCGATGGAACGCTTTTTCGCGGTGTCTGCCGAGAATCAGGTTCTGTTCGATGCCGTATTCGGCGATCACCGCCGATTTCAGGCGATCTTCCGGGATCATCGAGACGCCGAGCGCGGCGATCTCCGCAGGACTCATGCAAAGCGTTTGCCGTCCGTCGATGGCGATGGCGCCGACGGTTTTGCCGTCGCGATCGTAGCTGCCCCACAAGAGCGAGAGCAGTTCGCTCTGGCCGTTCCCCTCGACTCCGGCGATGCCGTAGATTTCGCCCGCCCGTACCGTCAGCGTCAGCCCCCGGAGCTTTTCGATACCCTGCGGCGTGCGATAGGAGAGCTTGTCAATCGAGAGCACCGTTTTGCCCGAAGCCTGCGGCGGGTTGTCGGTTCTGAGCAAGACGTCGCGCCCGACCATCATCCTTGCCAGCTCCTCCTTGCTGGTCGATGCGGTCGGCAGAGTGCCAACGAACGCCCCTTTGCGCATCACGCTCACGCTGTCCGAGACGGCGAGCACCTCGTCGAGCTTGTGGGTGATGAGCAGGATCGTGCGTCCCTCGGCGGCGAGCGAGCGCAAGGTGGCGAAGAGTTTCGCGGTTTCGGGAGGCGAGAGGACGGCGGTCGGCTCGTCGAGGATCAGAATCCGGGCGCGGCGGTAGAGCAGCTTGAGAATCTCCACGCGCTGCTGCTCGCCGACCGACAGCGTCGAGACGAGCGCCTCCGGATCGACTTCGAGGCCGTGCTGCTGGCCGAGCTGACGAATCTCCTTGCCGATGCGCTTTGTCGGCAGCATGAAGCGGCTCTGTTCCTTGCCGAGGATGATGTTCTCTGTCACCGAGAGGGTCGGCACCAGCTTGAAGTGCTGATGCACCATGCCGATGCCCGCCTCGATGGCCTGCCGCGCGGAGCTGAATTTCACCGTTTTACCGTCAATCTCGATCGCGCCGGAGTCGGGGTGCAACAGGCCGTAGATGATGTTCGACAGCGTGCTTTTGCCCGCGCCGTTCTCGCCGACGAGAGCGTGAATCGTGCCCGCTTCAATCGAGAGCGAAACGTTGTCGTTGGCCCTGAGGTTGCCGAAGGTTTTGGTGATGCTGGAGAGCTTTACCGCCGTCGCCATGCTAAATCCAGCTGATGACTGTCTTTATCGCCTCCTTGCTGTCGAGGGCGATCCGGTAGGCAAGTTCGTACTGGCTGACCGGAAAGACGTTCGTGAAGAACTTTTCGGTTTCGAGCGCCTCGCTTTCAAGCAGCTCCATCGCCTCGACGAGGTGGCCTCTGTCGGTGACGCTCGAACAGACAATGACCGGCTCCTTGTGCTGGATCAGCCGGTAGTCGTAGCCGAGCACGTCGTAACTGCCCATGAGCAGCACGTTGCCTTTCGGCTTCAGGAGGCGCATTACCTTTTCAACCATCAGGATGCGACCTGTCGTCTCGATGACCAGATTGTAGCGGTCGTTGAAGTCGTTGGTGAAATCGACGATGTCGATGCCGATGTTTTCTGCGTGGGAGAGCTGGCCGCGAAGCGGGAAAACTTCAAGCGCATCGACATGGCGGATGCCGCGATAGTGCAGATATTCCGACACCATCAGCCCCACCGAACCGAGGCCGAGCAAGAGCACCCGCATGGAGGGATCGAGTGCCACCTTTTCCATCGCGCTGAGCACGTAGGCTACGAGACCCGTTAAGAGGTCGCGATGGATCGGCTCCCGCCCGAGCGCGAGCACGTTCTGTTCGGAGGTCGGAATCACTTCGGCGTGGCAGCCGTAATAGGGATCGATGCCCACCCAGCAATCCCCCTTGAAAACGTAGACGAAATCTCCCTCTTTCACGCTTGTGACCTCCGGGCCGGTTTTGATCACCTGGCCGATGGTTTCGCTGCCTGGCATTACCGGATAGGCGAGCACCTTGTGCGACACCGGCTTGTTGGTCAGAAGCAGGCGGTCGAGGCCGGGCGTGATGGTGCTGGCGATGGTTCTGACGAGAATGTCATGTGGCTCGTCGGCGACATAGCGGACGGACTGGAGCTTGAGCTTGTTGGCTTTGAGGAGGACGAGTGCCTGGGCTTCTCCCTGCATGGCTGGTTACGTTTGACGATTGTCTTTGATATATCAGATGTTCAGTACGGCGTTCATGAGCCAGGCGACCACGCTGATGCAGAGCGATCCGAGCATGGCCCACCAGAAACTCTGCACGGCGAAGCCATCGACGAGCAAGGAGGCGAGTTGCAGCATCAGGGCGTTGATGACCAGCATGAAGAGGCCGAGCGTGACGATAAGGAACGGAATCGAGAAGAAAACCAGCACCGGCTTGATCAGGACGTTGATCAGCCCGAGCACCAGCGCAACGATGAGTGCCGCGCCGAAACTTTTGATTCCGATGCCCGGAAGCATGTGCGCGGTCACATATACCGCCGTGGCATTGACGAGCCAGTGGATCAATATTCTGAACATGGTGATCTCCTTTCCTAACTTGCCGTTCGTTCCCCATTCTCCAACGCTCTAATGTAAGACATTTCATCAAAAAGGCTAAAAGGAGTCCGCAAGGAACTTGTCGAGCAGTGAGCGGCAGGCGAGATGATGATCTTCTCATTGGCGCGGAAGAGCCATCGGCAGGAACAGGATGCGCCTTCGCGAGAAAAGTCTGATCGAGCAGGTCGAGCATTTCAAACTGACGATTTGTTTCCCGGAAGCGTAGGGACAGATGTATGCAAAGAACGTTTTTTGTCGAATTTCGTTATATCTGCATTGTGATTCGGAATGCTTTTCTAATCATGGTGCTTAACATTTCCATGAATGCTTGAGTATATAAGTGATATGGACATTTTTTATATCAATACGTGATTGTTTATAGATGATTTATCGATATAGGAAAGGTATAGAATAAAATTTACAGATAATATGAAAGTCTGAAAAAGTTGTGATAATTCATTAGGGTTATATGTTTTCGATTGGATGTATTTGATTTAATCGGATAATTATTAATTTTGCAGAGGTCGCTTTATTCCCTGAAGCTTAACGCCCCATCGCTTGCGTGCGCGGAGTTCGTCATTATTCAGGGATTTTTCGCGGGAAAGATCAGGGAATATCACATAGGCAAGAATATCAAAGCTATGCGGTCAAGCTTATCGAAAATTCTGTAACTATCTTTTAAATATGTAGATAAATGAATTTTTTAAGAGATGGAAACTCAGTCAGTGCCTTATGATTGTTCGTTGATCAGACGTTTTATCCGGACTATCCAATCATCCGCAATGATCTGCGAAGAGCCATAGCATCGATACAAGCTGTGATTATCAAATCCCGCTCAGGGTCAGGTTAAAGGTTATATATGTATTGTTTTTGCGCTCGTCCTTGCGCCTGTAAAACACATTCTTTTCTATGTATAAATCATTGAACATCGTTTTTGTCGCCGTGGTTTTGCTTGCCTGTTCGAGGCTCGATGCGGCGGTTCCACCCGGTCAACCCGATGCCGGCGCTATTATGCGCTCTCAGGTTCCGCAACGCGAACTTCCCGAAACCCTGCCTGCTACTGACGAGATGATGCCGATTATCAACACCGAGAGAGGGGGCGAGATTCGGGTAATGGTCAAGGCTTTTCGTTTTCATGGTTACGAGGGGTTGACGACCGAAGTTGAGTTACAGTCGCTCGTTGCAGGAAATATAGGAAAGACCATCGATATGGATGCCTTGCAGGGGGTGCTCGACAAAGTGACCGCTCACCTGAAGACGAAAGGGTGGTTCCTTGCGCAAGCCTATCTGCCCGAACAGGATCTGGTGGGCGGCATCATCAGGATAGCGATTGTTCAGGGCAAAAGTGATGGCGCCATCAGAATCAAGCGAAACGATTCGGTCAGAATCTGCGAGGACAGGCTCGAAGGATTTACCCGCAAGGGAGCAACTCCCGGAGAGGCATTGAATCTGAAACGTCTCGAACACTCGCTGCTTCTCGTCAAAGACTTGCCGGGAATTCATGCCAGGTCGATGATCTCGCCGGGATCGGTCACCGACACCAGCATCGTGACCTTCGAGGTCAACGAGTAGCCGCTCGTTTCAGGCGTCGTCTGGAGCGATAACATGGGAAACCGCTATACCGGAGCATGGGGTGGCAATACACTGGTGACGCTGAACGATCCGTTACGATGCGGTGATCAGTTTACCGTCATGTATACAGGCTCGGCAGGGCTGAACCAGGGGGTATTCGGATACAATTTTCCGATCGGATTCTGCGGACTTCGGGGTAGGCTTACCTGGACGGTCATGAACTACAAGCTTGTACAAAGGCTGGAAAGTCTCGATTACAAGGGCGAGAGCAGCATTATCGATGGAGGGTTGAGCTGGCCCATCGTCAAGAATCGTAAAACGACAGTTTCCGCAGGCGTTGGCTATATCAGCAAGCATCTGATCGATCGTCAGGGGGCTAACGGGTTGCAACGCAAAACCGTGAAAGAGGCCAGCGCCAGCCTGTCGCTGCTCGATAATGACAAGTGGCTTGGCGGGGGGGCCACAATGCTCAATATCTCCTTCAATTACGGCAATTTCTTTCAACCCGCCAGATATGATACCCAGCACGGCGTCATGGGCGACTTTGCCTGCATGACCGGTAGCTGCAACCGCTTGCAAAAGGTGAGCAGCCGCGTAACACTGAATCTTTCATCCAGCAGCCAGTTCGCCTTCAACAACCTCGATACGAGTGAAAAATTATACCTCGGCGGTCCCTATGGCGTTCGGGCATACCCTGTCGGTGAAGCCGGAGGCGATTCTGGCCAGCTTCTGAACGCCGATCTCAAGTACCAGTTGCCAATTTCGCCAGCATGGGGCAAAGTGGAGCTGGGAGGATTTTACGATGCCGGTCGCATAAGGCTGAACCATAACCGCTACAAGAGCGATGTCAGCAACGCTACCGGCAGGAATGAGTACTGGCTGGAGGGCGCGGGCGTCAGTCTGAACTGGGCGATTTCGAAAAGTTACCTGATCCAGTGCAGCTGGGCGCATACCATTGGTGAAAATCCGGGGCGGAACAAGAACGGCATGAACTCTGATGGCAAGAGCGACAACAACCGCTTCTGGTTGCAAGGCATGGTCAAATTCTGAATGGAATCTGAAAGTCAACAGCAAACCATCCGTTCATGAACAGGATACATAAAATAATCTGGTCGGCAATCCGGGAAAAATGGATTGTCGTTTCCGAGATGGCTGGCGCTGCTGGCTGCCCGATCATCCTGAGTGGCGCGTTGAGCATCGCGGCGCTCGTAGCCCTCTGGCGTCCAGCAGCAGCGCTGTCGCCAACGGAATTGCCGACGGGTGGCGTAATCACGGCTGGCAGCGGCGCGATCACCACTTCGGGAAGCGACATGACCGTGCGCCAGACGAGCCAGAAGCTCGTGGCGGACTGGAATACCTTTAATATCGGCTCGCAGGCGTCGGTGACCTTCCGGCAGCCGGATGCGACGGCCTCTGCGCTGAACCGCATTCACGACCTCGATCCGAGCCAGATCATGGGCAAACTGACCGCCAACGGTCAGCTCTTTCTCATCAACCAGTCGGGCATCATTTTCGGCAAGACGGCGCAGGTCAATGTCGGCGGCGTGGTCGCCACCAGCCTCGATATGGCCGACCGGGATTTTCTGGAGGGCAAATACCGGTTTTCCAGCGCCGGAGCAGCCGGGCCAGTCATCAATCAGGGCGTGATCGAGGCCATGCCGGGCGGCGTGGTGGCGCTCATCTCGCCGCAGGTGGAGAACGACGGCGTGATTCAGGCCGATGGCGGCAGCGCGGCCTTGCTCGCGGGTGACAAAGTGAGCTTGGATTTCGGCGGGGATGATATGATCAATTTTGTCATCGACCATGGCGCGGTGCAGGCGCAGGCGTCGAACAAGGGGCTGATTCAGGCTGACGGCGGCGTCGCGGTGATGAGCGCCAGGGCGGCCAGCGAACTGGCTCGTGCGGCGGTCAACAATACCGGCATCGTGCGGGCGAGAACTTTTGCAAACAGGGCCGGAAAGATCGTGCTGGTTTCCGACATGAAAACCGGAACGACCGCCGTCAGCGGCATGCTCGACGCCTCCGCGCCGAACGGCGGCGACGGCGGCTTCATCGAGACCTCCGGCGTGACGGTCAAAATCGCGGATGGCACTGTAGTGACCACCAGCGCCCCGCGTGGCGCGTCGGGCACATGGCTGATAGATCCGAACGACTTTACCATCGCGGCTTCGGGTGGCGACATCTCGGGATCGACGCTCGGCAGCAGCCTCGACGGCGGGGATGTAAAAATCCAGAGCAGCAGTGGCGCAACACTGGGCAATGGCGACATTTTCGAGTTAAGTAACCTTTTGTGTGGGATGGCATGAGCAAGAACCATATGATTTAAAAGGGATTACAGGGATTTTTTAATACGATTAAAGAAAGCCTTGTTTGATCGTATGCAAAAAAGCTCTGTCCGACATGCCGAAAGCACATGCACCGGCATGGGAAAACTTCCTCTGGAAATCAACGCTGGAAGTGTGTTCCGTG
>Ga0326726_10000096_pt1 | contig 83877 bp, 65 predicted proteins | sample MHFenrmetagenome_2_FD_207603 | JGI IMG/M metagenome (GOLD analysis project Ga0326726, IMG submission 207603) | Lab enriched peat soil microbial communities from Michigan Hollow, Ithaca, NY, United States - MHF15MN | ecosystem: Environmental > Terrestrial > Soil > Wetlands > Peat | place: USA... | reverse complement strand
GAACCTATCCGATTCCCTTTGCAATGAGTGTATACCATAATGAGTTTTTAAAAAATGCGCTCAGAAATCATTTTGAGACCACAAAAATGTCCACTGAACCTCGATTTTAGTTGGTTGTTGTGAGATTCTTCACAACAATATAAAGTCCATCGGACAACTTCTGATACCCATTTCGGGATGTAGCCGTAAGATAAGAAGGATTTAAATATAATAGATAGAATTATACAAAAATCAAGGATGTTACATTTAGTTGAAATTCCAGATAATTTTTATTTTTTTTTCAAAAAGTATCAAATAAAAAATTATATAAAACCCTAAGCTATGAGTTATCTAGCTCTATAACTACTGGAGATGAGTGTCGATAAGAATTTAGTTGACGTTTTGTCCCAGTGGCTGTAGATAAAAATACTGACAATAAATTTCATGCTAATAAATAGCATGAAACTGAAGGGGAGATAGAATAAAAATGAACAAACAACAGAAGAAGTGTAAAAAATGCAGAAAATAAATAGAATGAAAATTATAGCTGGTATACTAGTGATGTGCTTCTTGATGATAAGTGTATCAAGTACACAAACAATTGCAGCTCCAGCGATCAAAATAAAAAAGATGGTGATAGCTTATTCAAGTACGTTATCATCTGATTCCAATAGGAAATTTATAGCATCCCATTTCGATGTCGTTGATTGCGGTTCAAGCCAGTATACTAATACACAAACACTTAAATCGTTATCTCCAAATATCATAATACTGGGATACTTTAATGCAATTGGTATATATCCAACTGATTCGGATTGGAGTTATATAAATAAACAAGAAAGCTGGTTTGCTCATTCTGCATCGGGAGCAAGAATAACATCATCAGTGTATGGATACTATTTAATGAATCCAAACTCTGGTTGGGCTAGCTATTTTGCTACTAGGATGAATTCATTCTTGGTGAAGTATCCTCAATACAGTGGTGTATTTCTCGATAATGCTCCTCTAAGTTTACAGGAATGCGGATATACATTCCCTGTTTCTTATACGAGTTTCGCAAGTGGGGTACTTTCAAATTGGGAAACTGGTTTGATTCGTCAGATGCTACAAACGAAGACTGCAGTTGGTTCTAAAATTGTAATGCCAAATGCTTGGAAATACACATCCATATGTGAGAAAGCAACAAAAGCTACAATGTGGGAGAATTTCATCCATGGACGTTGTAGCGCCTATAATAATGCTGGAAGTTCAACGTATATGACTCTCTATGTAATAAATGCGCTACATAAACAAGCAGAATTAGGAAACATAATCGGTGTAAACTCTGGTTGTAAAAGTGCAGATTTATATCCAACAGCTACAAAACAATGGCAGAAGTTTACTCTGGCTTGTTTTATGATGGCTGTTGTAGATTTGGATAAGGCATATTATTCATGGCAATTCTACAATACCGATTCTAGTAAGGGATATTTTGCAGAAATGGATCTACAATTTGGACCACCAGTGGCAGATTATAAACTTCTTACAAAGAATACTTATATCCGGGAGTTCAAGTATTACTATGTTGTTGCAAATCTTGATACAGCTTCTTCATCTAGTTTCAGTGTGAATGGAATTGGATATACCTTACAACCAAGGAATGCTTTGTTTATAAAGAAATAAGCATCACAGATCGCATCAGGGTTATTCATTGAAGCGAGCTTTCATTGATTCGCACAAAAAACTATTGTGTCTAAAATCGTGTTACTGCTTCTGTTTCTTAGGATATGTTTTTAAAGAAGAAAGAGAAATAGACAAACACATGATTATTTAAAACGAGATTCATCTTTGAATCACAAATTATTTTTTCTGTTTTTTCTTCTTCTGTCTTTTCTTTTTCTGTTTTTTCTTCCGATATATTTTCTTCTGCTGTATTTTCTTCTGTTGCATCTCCTTTAGCTGTATTTCATTCTGCCGTATTTTCAGAAGATTATCAACCTTTTTATTAATACTAAGAAAAGTTTTTATCAAGTAACCAAGTATCAATAGTTCTATCCCGAGCAGTATCCAAAGTATTGCAAAGAATGTCACATTATCAATCAAATTCTTTTCACTCCCTATAATCACATAATTTTATTGTATATTAACTTTATTGAAGGTCATAAGTAACTGAAACCCCGATTAATAATAGGATTCTAAGAATATATTTTTAAATTTTCAGGAGAAATGTTTATTTATCAAGAATGTATTATTATCATATGGGAAATTATATTAATAATTCAATCCCTTCATAATCCCAATACCAATGTCAACATGAACGATTATATGATTGCGGTAGACATCAACTATATCACCTCGTACAACTGGAGCATTAAAAGTAGTATGTCCCACTATGATGTCTCGAATACGAACGGGGTACGCCAATATGGGTGATATAAACTACGTTACATCGCATGGATGAGAATGGAAGAGATCATCATGATGGAAAAAATACTATCCGTTTCATTTGCAACAATCCTGCTGTGTTCATGCCTCTCCGTATTTATACCAACTGTAGACGCCTATGTCCACCCTCCTTGGACGTTACAGTGGCAAAAAGACTTATCCTACCTGCCTGAAATTGTTTATAATGGTCATCGTTTTTCTGATAATTCTCTTGTGATGCCAGTTTTGTATGATGTAACTGGTGACGGGATTCAAGATGTGTTCATAACGAAAGGATATGCCGATGACACTGGATACGAAGGGTCAAATACTCATAACTCAGGCGACGTCTGGTGTCTGAACGGGGCAACTGGTGCAGTAATATGGCATTATGGTCCTAAGTGGAACATAGGAAATCATGCCGTTATGTGCATACACGATTTAGACGCTGATGGCGATATGGAATTATTGGTGTGCGGTTACCATAATACCACTGCATTCCACGCGGAGAATGGTCAGGTCCTTTGGAACGAAATGGATGGTTTCGACCAAACAGGTCATCGTCATGATAAGCCAGCAGTAGTTCTAAAGGAAAATGGAGAAATTTATGTCTATACTTGTATGAATGCAGGACAATTAAATCCTGGTGGAATACAGAAACGCCTTGGAGCAACAGGAGAAGTTGTTGCTATGTCTCCTCCAGGAATTAATCACCCGTGTTACGGCGGATTATCAGCAGCCGATATCAATGACGACGGTCAAATAGAGATAACCATTGGTGACAGAAGTATTGGCATGCCTGGCGGCGGAGTAGGAATGTCATGCTATAAAGCGTCGGATTTATCGTTACTCTGGTCTTATAATACCATAGCTTGTAGTACTCAAACACAGGAAATTCTCGATGTCGATGGCGATGGCGGTCTAGACGCAATAGTGAATAATCAAGCGGCAGGGACGATTTGCGCAGTAGATGGAACAACTGGCCAACCCATAACATCAATTTGGAATATAGGGGATTGGCCGTGGTATGGTGATATTTTTATGTCAGCGATATATGACATCGATAAGGATGGTCATCTAGAAGACATGAATGGTGCAGAAGGGATCACTACTCCTACACCAACCTATGTTTATGATTTAGTAACAGGAGCATTAGACGCAACTTTAATGAGAGGCGATGGCCTTTACGGATTACCTTTTCCCCCAATTGTAGCCAATGTTTATGGTGATTCCGATATGGAACTAATAAACGAATATGGCTATGAAGGGATTGATGTATGGGATTCTACTTATTCTATAGTCGCAATAGATCCCATTTACAACAATTGCAGATCAATATCTCCTTGTATGACTGTGATAGATATGGATAACGATGGTTATAACGAAATAATACAATTATGTCACAAAGATGGAACTGGATATGGTACTTATGCGACAGTTCAGATCATTCATACAACTGGATTAGCATCAAATCCGAAAGCAACGGCTAAAGATTTTGGATATACATACAAACGTTCTCTCGTCAGCCAATACGTACCATACGACGACTCAGATAATATACCTGGTAATTGGACTCTTACCGTTAGCGTCCCTGAAGGACATGGAAACGTGACGAAGTACCCAGATAAGGACTACTATCAAACCGGTGACATTGTGACCCTTCATGCGATTGTAGACCCATCCTGGATATTTGATTATTGGAGTGGTGATCTCTCTGGGAGCATCAACCCAGTAAATATCGTAATCAGTAGTAATATTACCGCGACCGCGTATTTTACTAATAAAATCTACCCACCTAATAGCCCACACAGCCCATATGGTCCTACGTCAGGAAAAACAGGCGTCATCTATAACTACACGACCAATACGACAGATCCAGATGATGACCCGGTATATTACAAATGGAACTGGGGTGATGGGACAATCAGCGATTGGCTGGGGCCGCTCCCATCCGGTGAAATAACAACAGCTCAGCACACATGGAATAAAAAAGGATGGTACCAAATCAAGGTTAAAGCTAAGGATATTCATGGTCTTGAGAGTAATTGGTCCGATCCCTTATCGATAACCATGCCGCAAAACAGTGCATCATCATTCCACCTATCGTTTTTACAACTCTTTGAGCAGTTGTTCGAGCGATTTCCCAATGCATTTCCCATACTACGGCACCTATTAGGATACTAAGAATCCCCTTTTCTTTTTTTATCCATGATTCGCATAAAAAAAACATTAGTGATAACAATAACTTCCAGACTGAAAAAGGTCCAATATCCATATCCTAAGGACATGTTTTTATCCAGTTGGTAAGAAAAAAACGAGTTGATTGTTTTCATAAATAGGCGTTACATTTCTGATATAAGAATGTTTATATATTATAATAACAATTTAATTATTATGTCTCGAAGGTAAAAATAATATGCATAACGATGTCCAAAGGAAAATAAATGCATCTACCATGATGTTTACTCTTGTAGTGGCGGTGTTATTTCCGTTGGTTAATTCGCAAACAAATCACCCGACCAGCCCATTACCCCTGGATAACCTCAATTGGTGGAATACTAGTTGGCCATACAGGAAATTAATTACCATCGACCATACCAAAGTAGATTCATCTCTGAGTAACTTCCCAGTAATCATCTCTATAGCTTCTGATTCAGATTTAGCAAATAAAGCACAAGACGATGGGAATGATATCGTGTTTGTTCCCTCCTCTGATAACACGATAAAACTCAACCATGAAATAGAATCTTACAATGGTGATATTGGCATGTTATATGCTTGGGTGAATATCACTAGTTTGAGTAGTACGACCAATACGAAGATTTGGATGTATTATGGCAACGCTGATTCGGGGAGTCAACAGAATAAGTATGGGACTTGGAACTCGAAGTATAAGGCAGTATATCATCTTGATGAAAATGAGCCTCCATATGTTGATAGCACCAGCAATAAGAACAATATCACGACGGCTAACGTGAACGGGACTGGGATGGTTCAAACTGGTGGTATTTATAAATGGCAACATTTCAATGGGACAAGCAATCGGTTTGTGATACCATTTTCTCTGTCAGGAGCATACACGTTAGAAGCGATAGCAAATACGGATTCAATGACATCATCGGAGGTTTTAATAGGATATGGTTTGACCACATCGAGCCCCTACCCTGGAGTTGCTATGGGTATTTCTTCTACGAGTGACGCTATTTTTATTGGTAACGGTAATCTTCCAAAGGGTCTGTCTCCCATTACAACCTATGTGACGGAAAAAACCACTCATTGGTGGTCTGATGTATATAGATCGAACACAAGTCTTCGCTTTTATTTGGATGGGATAAATTATACTTCCTCTTTGTCGAATATGAATTACTTTAATGATGCCGATGGTTATTGTACGATAGGTGCGAGATTTACTTCTGGTAGTTATGGTTTATTTTGGAAAGGTTATATTGATGAGGTTCGGATATCGAATGGTACTTGGAATGCGAGTTGGATGAAAACCTGTTACAACAACCAAAACAATCCTGAATCCTTTTATTCCATAGGGGCCGAACAAATACAACTCCCGAACCCACCACCATTTACTGGTCCATCGTGGGGCCTTATAAATGTCGATTACACCTTCTGCGTCACGGTGACTAACCCGAACGGGGACAACCTCTACTGTATATGGGATTGGGGCGATGGGACTATCAGCGATTGGCTTGGTCCCTATTCCTCTGGAGAAATGGTCTATGCATCTCATCCGTGGTCTCAAAAGGGAACCTATGGGATTCGAGTGAAACTCAAAGATGTCTATGGTCAAGAGAGCGGTTGGTCTAATCCTCAGATTATCACGATTTACGAATTAAAGCAAGCAATTATTTTCGGCAGTTATGCAAATAAAATCACTGATGATGGATTCATCTCTATTCACGCGGTAAATCTACGAATGATTCTCCTCAAGCCATTTCAATTTGATCACTATGTCCAAGGGGAGAACATCACATTCTCAAATACTTTCAAAGGTCTACTCATGAAACAGCTCATTATTGGTGAGTTTGATATTGTAAAATAATTAATAAACGGGTGCGGAAAAACGTAAAGCCGATATGGTTCGAATATCAAAGGAAGGTCAACCCCCAGAAATCAAAGAAGTTACTGATACGTACCGAGATCAACTACAACTCTGGGAAGAAGACAAATAATCTTTTCTCCTTTTTCTTTTTCATCATTTGATTCGCATAAAAACATGAGTTACTTTCAAGCGACCCCTGATTTAATTTTATACGTATGCATAAGCACCTACACAGCTGTAATTATAAATTGTGACTACAATGTGGTCATTAAGGAGGTATAAAAAGAATGGTCACATTAGTTGATACTATTATTCCGGATTCCCCCAGTGATTTTGGAGCGATACTGTTTTGGGTATTGATAATACTCCTTGCGATTATCGTGATTATTGATATTCGTACCTATTTGTCTTATCGAAAAACGTCTAAAAAAATAGAAAAACCTCAACAGAAACCTAGCACAATAGAACAGATGAAAAAATCTAGTGAAGTAAGAATATCAGAAATTGATGAGATTAGAAATAAAGTTGACAAAATAATTGAAATAAATAAGATGTAACTAATAATTTGATTCGCACAAAAATACGATGATCGTAGGATATTAAGGATAAGTTATTAGGTATGATTTGTTACAAAACAACAGAGTAGTGGTAAAGTTATTATGAAAAAACGATTAGGAAGTATAGGAATAATTTTACCACCTGTAAATATGAGGTTGAGTGTGAATCAAAAAATCGTTTTCAACGATTATCACAAAACCTAGGTTAACTAATTTTAGTTGAAATTCTCATACTTGAACTAAAAATTATTTAAATTTACAAAATTATTACAAGGCAATTCTTCTTAAATAAATAAAGTATATATATTAAGAGATGGGATGACCTAATATGAGAAAAAGCATAACGATATTTATTCTATGGATCCTACTAGTGTCTTCTTTTGCAGGAATTTTTTCGACAATAACATCTAGTGCAGATCCAACAAACCAAGCACCGGTGTTTGGTTCGCCGTCTCCGGCGAATTGTTCTACAGGGAATTACTGGGTGAAGTCACCCCCTTATGGAAATTGGATTGCTTGGAATATTCCGATCAACGATCCTGAAGGAAATCGCTTCTCGTGGACCATTCAATGCAGTAACGGACAAATTTCTAGTGGTACTAATGCGTTCAATGGGAGCGTATATCTTGCGCTCTCTACACTTAGCTATTCAACGACTTACAAGGTGTGGGTGAATGCGACTGATTTTACTGGTAGTGGGTTGTATACTCGTAGTTGGTATACGTTTACAACACGAACAAGTGGTAATAATCCGCCGGTGTTTCTTCGTGCGCCTTCTCCAGCGAATGGTTCTATAGGGAACCGGTTGAGTCTGTCCTGGAGCATCCGAATCAATGATCTTGAGGGGAATAACTTCAATTGGACTATTCAATGCAGCAACGGACAACGTAGTAGTAGCACTGGTGTAGAGGGGAACGGAACAAAGTCTCTCCCTCTCTCTGGACTCGCATACTCAACCAGTTATAAGATATGGGTGAATGCGACCGATCCGACTCTTCCTGGGAGTGGTCTCTATATCCGCAGATGGTTTACGTTTACGACGAAGGCGAATAATCCGCCAGTGTTTGGTACGACTTCTCTGCCGAATAGTTCCACGGGGAACTCGTTGAGTTTCAGTTGGAGAATTCCAATCAGTGATCCTGATGGGAATAGTTTTAATTGGCGGATTGAGTGTAGTAATGGACAATCTGCGAATGCGAATGGTGCATCGAATGGGACGAAGTCGTTGTCGTTATCTGGGTTAGCATCTTCAACTACGTATAGGGTGTGGGTGAATGCAACCGATCCAGCTGGGAGCGGTCTGTATACCCGCAAATTGTATACGTTTACGACACAAGGAAGTGGTGGAAATAATCCACCGGTGTTCGGGACACCTTCTCCAGGAAACGGTTCTTCGGGGAACCGGTTGAATCTGAGATGGAGCATTCTGATTACCGATCCTGAGGACACTATTTTCTCTTGGACTATTCAATGCAGCAACAGACAAATTACGAGTGGGACTGATGCATCGAGCGGAACAAAGTTTCTCGATCTCTCTGGACTTGCATACTCGAACAGCTATAAAATCTGGGTAAATGCGACCGATCCTACTGGCAGTGCAGTATATACGAGAAAATGGTACACATTGACTACAGAGCCTATTGTTGCTATTGGTGATATTCCAACACAAAAAACATGGGCCCCTATCACCTCGGAGTCCGGAGAAACGAGAGTAGGTCCATTGGTTGCTGATATCAATAATGATGGGCGAATGGAAATCATACGGTCAGGAATAAACGGTATTGTGGTCTATGACGGATTAACAGGTGCTGTTGTTTGGAGGAATCTTACAGCAATGTGGGATAGTCATAATCCATTAGAAATCATTGATCTTAACAAAGATGGTTATCTCGATGTGATTAGTTCCTATGACACTGGAACCAGGGCTCTTTCTGGGGAAGACGGTTCTCTCTTATGGTATAATCCCTCAGCACCCTTATATAATAAACATGCGGTCACTGGTGATATTGGAACAACCGCTGGAAGTACGTTTATTAATAATAATCCCGATGGATACCCCGAAGTATTTGTTTGTGCGGCTGGAGCGGAAAGTGGGTCGCCCCAAGGATGGGTAACCGCTCTTACGCATGATGGACAAATTTTTGCCAAAGTACATACATACTTCCCGTGTTATGGTGGATTAACTCTTGGAGATACCAATCATGATGGTGTGTATGAACTCTTTATGGGCGAGAGAAATATTGGCTACGATGATAGTGTTGTAGGCAAAGGAGTAAGAGCTTTTTGGGCATCGAATCTCACAGAACGATGGTGTCATCCAGAGATGTTATCGAGTAGTAATTGTCCAACACTCGTGGACACGAACAAGGATGGAATACTTGAGGTTGTCTCCCTCGCTCAAACAGGTACTAACGGTATTGCTGTCTACAACAGTTCTGATGGTAGCGTTATCCATTTTTCAAGTATCACAGGTTTGAATTGTCATTCGAATCCAACAGTGTATGATATCGATGGTGATGGAAATCTGGAAATAATAGCAGGTGGTGGCAGTGATCGCTGGGGGAAACCAATTATCTGGGATCTCTATACCTGGTCTGTTGAAGCATGGCTTCCATTCGATTGTTGGGAACCCCCTGCTATCGCGGATCTCAATGGCGACGGACGTGTTGAAATTCTTGAATGCACCATTACAAATATCTCAATCTTCGATAATAATTATGTGTTTCGAGGATCCATACCACTCGATAATAATAGAAGTGGCTCTGGTTGGTATGGTATGTCAATGATCGTAGCGCAAGATATTGATAACGATGGTTTACTCGAATTAGTGTTAAACCGAAATACTCGGGTTTATGCCTATGAGACCGATGGAGTTGCACCAACCCCCCGGGCATTATCTCAATTCATGTATTACAGTCCACTCCGCGGTCGATACCCCTATACTACACCATATAGATCAACGGCACCTCTGGTAATAAATGAATATCCTGCTAATAGAAGTGAGAATATATCATATAACCCTCAACTTTCAGTTTATGTTTATGATAATCAACAAGATTCAATGAATATAACCTTTAAAACCAATGCATCAGGCATATGGGATGACCTTATAACATATTCAAATCGTCATGAAGGAACATATACAATCACTACAACCAATATGGATGCTCCTCAGCAATATTATTGGTGGAGCGTTACAGCAACAGATTCAACAGGAAAAATAACAGATGAGATATATAAATTTAAAACCCTTGGAGGTGGAACTCCTGAGCCTCCATATACTCCTAGCGACCCATTCCCATTAAATGAATCCACTGGTATTCCAATAACTGCTGATCTCAGTTGGACAGGTGGGGATCCTAACGGAGACCCCGTTACCTATGATGTTTATTTTGGAACAACAAGTTCACCTCCAAAAGTTGTGAGTAATCAATCAGCTCTTCTCTATAATCCAAGCACTATAACCTATAACACCACTTATTACTGGAAAATTATCGCTTGGGACAATCCAAGTTCCTCAACGATAGGGCCACTATGGGAATTTACAACAGGACCAAAAGTAAATACCCCGCCTAACACGCCAAACAACCCATCCCCTAAAAATGGTGCAACCAATGTGCTTCTGAATGCTAAACTGAGCTGGACTGGTGGAGATCCTGAAGGCGATCCAGTCACCTATGATGTCTACTTTGGAACAACAAAATCACCTCTAAAAGTAATGAGTAATCAAACAGCTCTTAGCTATAACCCAGGAACACTCACCTATGACACTACCTATTACTGGAACATTGTTGCTTGGGATAACCACAGCGCATACGCAACAAGCATAACTGGGGACTTAGGAGACTCTTGGAACTTCACCACAAAAAGTAAAAGTTCCGGTGGCGGAAGTAGTGGTGGAGGATCATCTGGAGGTTCAGAAAATGAAAAACCTGTGGCAGACACATCCGCTGGCGAACCCTACCATGGTTATGTCAACTCTGTAATAACCTTTGATGGTTCCAAAAGTAATGATTCGGATGGAACCCTTACCAAATGGTTATGGGTTTTCGGTGATAATACCAATGAAACCGGAAAAACAGTTCAACATGCCTATTTAAAACCAGGAACATACACCGTAACCCTTACTGTCACTGATAACGAAGGAGCAACAAACACTGACACAACAACCTGTGTGATAACACAACCAAACAGACCACCAACAGAACCAATTATCACCGGACCGACAAATGGTACGAAGAACACGACATACAACTATACGGTGAAATCAACAGATCCGGATAATGATACGATCCAATACTCCTTCGATTGGGGAGACCCGCTGGCTGCACCGCAGTCAAGTGGATTCTTACAAAATGGATCAGTTTTTACCACAACTCATAGCTGGACAGCTGTAGGACGATACACGGTCACCGTAACAGCAAATGACAGCCATAACACGTCTTCTTCAGAAACCACTGTGTACATCAATACAAAACCAATAACAGATATCGGTTATCTTATCGACAATAACAGTGATGGGATATACGACGCGTTCTACTCTGATGTATCAAAAAAAGTAACACCAGTTCAGGAAAAGAATGGTAACTATACCATTGACACGGACGGGAATGGCGTATGGGATTATACATTTAATGTAGCAAATGGACAAACATCATCATACCAAGCATCAGATAAAACACCTGGTTTCGAGTTTGTTTTTGTCATCGGTGCAATAGCGTTGCTTATGGTTTTGAAACGAAAAAAAAGAGAAAGTAAGTAACGTCTATCCTAGGCTACACTATATCTTCAAACCCGATACGATAAAGAAAAAACTTCATGGTTTTTTTAAGATTTTATCAAGATGTCTGTATGAGCAGTTCTATCCTGTTAATGGAATCGATTGATAAGGTCAGTAATCGTCTTAAAAATAAAACCTGAATAAACAAAACTATAAAAAAACGTCCGTCCTTTATCGGTAAGGATAATACGGGGATATCCTCTCACATATTGGTTCGTAATCAAACCAAGTTTTCTTAGATGGGCGACGGTTTTATCCAGATTGGCAGTTGAATTAAACATGATTTTTGGTTCCGCGTCACCAAGTGTTTGTAATCGATCTATGGGATCCTTTTCTAATAAATCTGTATCATTAGCATTTAGTTCTTTTGTTTTTGCTCGATGAGTATACCAGTGTTCTCGTGACTTTTCCATTTTTTTCTTGTTATCAGATCCAGGATCTATTTGTCCTTGATTTGAATCTGCATTTTTTACTAATACACGAATGAGATGCGCACGTTGTATATTTTTTTCATTATGTTGAAAGTGTGCGATGATGCCAAGGATAGCCTGGTATTTAGGTTTTAATAAGACGGTTTCTTCTGTGTTACCTTTTAAAGGTTTATCTATTTTTTTCATTTTCATATCTTTATTTCCTCAAAGTCTTAGAACCTCTAATAGACTAATCAGATATAAAAGTTGTCTTGGACGTGATTGGTAAAATACGTATTTTCGATGACTACGCAAAAGTAGGAGCATAAATCTTCTTAAAATGAAGAATTAGTTAAAACATTTAATTTTTCTAGATTTTTTTAGTAAATAATAAAAGAAACGACCTATGAAAAGCATATGACTGTTTTTAAACATCCATACCAGGTTATTATTAAGGAAACTATAAATAGAGAATAATGATTTAATGGGTCCAAATTAAAAAAAAACATAGAGAAGATAAAAGTGAGGTGGATGTGAAAATGAAAAAATCGACAGTAGTATTTGTAATGTGTACTCTGATAGCTTGCTCAATACTAACAATACCAATAACAGCAGCTGATCCGACAGTTCTCTTGCCCAGTGGTGCCGTGGGAGTCACTGCCCAGTATGGTTCTATTTATTGGTTTGACTTCACGCTTTCAGGTGTCCCAGCTGATGTTGTATATGATGTCGAAAACGGCACCTATCATGGATGGTGTGTGGATAAAGACCTTGAAATGAGTCGTGGCGTACCTCATCAAGTAAATTTAAAGTCAAGCCTTGACCTTGATCTTCCTAATGGTTTTAGTTCTGTACCCTGGAATGAAATTAATTATATTATCAACCATAGAGATGGCTACAGTCGGAATAATGTGCAAATTGCGATATGGCATCTTACAGATAATGTCAATTTAACTGGATATGATGATTCACAAGCCCTGGTCGATGATGCTGAACAAAATGGAGGAGATTTTATTCCTCAAATCGGTGATCTCCTTGCGATTCCGATAGTAGCAGCAGTATCATGGATTCAACCAGCGTTTTTAGAACTCATCATTCCTCCACCAACAAGCATTCGGGGCTTTGTCTGGTATGATACCAATGGGGATGGCATTCAGGATACCGGAGAAAGCGGCCTCGGTGATATTACAGTAACCCTGTATAATAACGTTAACGTTTCAATAGATGAAACCCACACAACATCAGAGGGATATTATACATTTAGGAGTTTCGAACCAGGGGATTATTACCTAAAATTTTCTCTCAAAACAGGATATGTCTTTACAAAAGAAGATATAGGTGATGATGCCACTGATAGTGACGCTAATACAATAACTGGAAAAACTATTATTTTCACAGTCCCGGCAAATCAGAATGTCAGCATCACGGACTGGGATGCCGGAATGTATAAAAAATCATCAGGAGGAACACCAGCCCCACCAGAAGAAGTAACTACTCCAAATGTTCTTCCAGTGGCTGACCTTACCAAAGGGGCACCTTATCAAGGATTTATTAATAGTACTATAACATTCAACGGTTCGCACAGTTACGATACCGACGGTCGGATCATCGCCTATCGTTGGAATTTCGGCGACGGATCACCCAATGGAACCGGAGAAATAACAACACATCTCTATACCACACCAGGAGACTATAACGTGAGTCTCTTAGTTACCGACAATGATTTTGCAACAAGTATAGACACAACAATTGCGCATATTACACTTGGGAACAACCCACCATCTGTACCAGAGCTCTCAGGTCCAGTATCAGGCCGTGTAGGCGTATCTTCTCAATACACGGTTCTTTCTTCAGATCCTGAAGGAGATAACCTTCAGTATGTCATTAACTGGGGTGATGGCCTACAAGAAACATCCCCTGCTGTTATGAGTGGCCAGAGTTATCAATTCAATCATCAATGGACTACTACTGGTTTCTACCAAATAAAAGCGTATGCAAAAGATACTACGTACGAAAACAAATCGGGAAACGTTACCATGGCCGTAGCAATCGACGTCAAATATGTTGGAAACCTCGGATATCTTATTGACAGGAATGGGGATGGTATCTTTGATCAATTCTATAACAATGCAACAGGATTAGAAACAGGGGTCAATCAACAAACCAGCGGTAAGTACTTGATCGACAGCAATGGTGACGGCACCTATGATCTCTTGTATGATACAGCCAGTGGTCAAACCCAACCATTTTCCGAACAGCCACTAGTTATGTACCTCATCATTATCATCCTTGTCATCCTAATTATCGTATTTCTTTTAATCTTCTATTCAATGAGAAAAAGAAAACGACCTCAGCAATAAGAATAGATAAGAACACAATAAAACAATTCACAAAATACACAGAACAGTTAGCAATTATTGTGTTCTTTTATCTTCCATAAACCATTGCCGGGTGAATTAAAATATACGAGAAGATTTCAATATGATTCATATTTCTTGATGTTCATATGAGGAGAAAAAAAATTTATGTTCCAGTGATAATGTATCACACTATTGGACAACCAAACAAAGAATGGAGATACAGCCATCTTACTTGTCCATATACCTTATTTGAAAGTCAACTTAAATGGTTGAAAAATAAACATTTCCATAGCATATCACTCAAGCAATTATATGATTATATGAATGAAGGAAAAAAGATTCCTGACAATTCCGTTGTCCTTACATTTGATGACGGGTATTTGGATAACTGGGTGTTTGCTTATCCCTTATTAAAGAAATACGGATATGCAGGAACAATTTACATCAATCCTGACTTCATTGATCCAAGAGATATACGCAGAAAAACACTCCAAGACGTCTGGGAGAAAAACACTGAACTGAATGCTTTACAAACAATGGGTTTCTTATCATGGCCAGAAATGAGAGAAATGCTAAAAGAAGGAGTCATGGACATTCAATCTCATACGATGACCCACGCTCTCTATTTCAAAAATAATACAATTGTAGACTTTCGTCACCCCGGAGATCCATACACCTGGATGACATGGAATAATAACCCCGATAAAAAACCTTACCTCCAAGCAGATAACGACGAATTAATAACATATGGCGAACCAATCTATGATAATGGAAAAGCTCTCGAAGTCAAACGCTATTTTCCAGATCAGAATTTATCCAAACATCTCATATCGTACGTAAAAGAAATGGGTGGCAAGGAGTTCTTTTTGTCTCCCGATTGGAAAAAAAGACTCAGCAAAATAGCTAAAGACTATAAAAAATCCCATGAGTTAGATGATAGATATGAAACAGAGGAAGACTATCAAAAAAGAATATTGTATGAATTAAAGGAATCAAAAGACATCATTGAAAAAAAATTGAATATTAACGTGATGTTTCTCTGTTGGCCTATCGGAGGCGCAACTCAAAAAGCTGTTGAAATCTCCTCGGAAGTAGGCTATATCTCCTCCACTGTAGCTGCAGACATGAAAAAGGAAATACGAAGAAGAATAAAAAACACGTATGGAGAAGATCCTTCAAGAATCTATAGAATAGGATCCGGCCTGTACCGGAAAGGAAGTAAAGGGTATCAGTATAAAAATGGATTGTTATTTGTTCTATCACTCTATGATTTTCAAGAAAGATTAATCATCGGAGCCATCAGTAAAATGGTCCTAACCGGAATAACCAAAATATAAAGTAACATATACTCCTAAAAGGAAATACAACAATGTCAATTTATCCATACCTCTATCAAAACTACTGGAGAGTTGTGTGTTGGAGAAATAACAATAAGACACCATATTATCTAAAAGAACTCAGAAAATCACAGTTTTGGTCAAAAGAGGAAATCGAAAAATTTCAATTGAAAAAAATAAAAAACCTGGTTTCTTTGGCTTATAAAAATGTTCCGTATTATAAAAAAATGATGAACGAGAATCATCTCCATCCGTTAGATATTACTGATTTTAAAAATTTTCAAAAAATCCCGATATTAGACAAAAATCAGATACGACAAAATCTTGATAATCTTATTTCTAAGGATATTAACAGGAAAACAATTAGAAAAGATTTCACAAGTGGATCAACCGGAGAGCCTTTGACAATCTACAAAGATAAGAATTATTCAGAATATACAAAAGCAGACCAATACAGAAGCTATGAATTCTCTGGATACGTACTCGGTGATAAAATCGCGCGATTATGGGGCGCTCATCGAGATGCACCACAAACGACCTTTCTAAATCAATTCAAACAGAAAATTGATCGAACCCTGTTTATCAATACGTTTAATATTTACGAAAAAGATATGGAAAAAATCATCAACAAATTAGACACTTTTAATCCAGATTATATTCTAGGATATGCCTCTTCTCTTTATTTTTTTGCCAAATATTTTGAAAAAAACAACATTACAAACATTCGACCAAAATCAATTATTTCATCTGCGGAAACCCTCTACGATTATCAAAGAAAACTCATTAACAAATCATTTTCCGCACCTGTTTTTAATCACTACGGATGCAGAGAAGTTGGTGCAATAGCATGTGAATGCAACCAACATAATGGATTACACATCTTAGCGGAAAATCAATACGTGGAAATAATTAACAGAGCTGGAGAACATTGTAACAAAGGTGAAATAGGAAAAATAATTGTAACAAATCTAAATAATTATTCCTTTCCTTTAATCAGATATGAAATAGGAGATATGGCAAGAACATCACAGATTGATCAATGCAATTGTCAGAGAGGCCTTCCACTGCTTGATGAAATAACCGGAAGAACCATTGATAACTTTATTTTCTCTAAAGGAGAAATAATCCATGGAGGATATTTCATCTATATCTTTTTAGACGTAAAAGGAGTAAAACATTTTCAAATAATTCAAGAAAAAATAAATAAACTACTCATAAAAATTGTTAAATCTGATGATTTTAATGAAAATGAAATCAACAGAATAATCAAAACAATAAAAAGAGATCTTGGGGAAGATATTGAAATAGAAGTAGACTATGTATCAGAACTAGATAAAACCCCCACAGGAAAACATCGGGTTACTGTCTCTAAAATTATTGAAGATTACTATGATCTATAATCCTGGGGATGTTTGTCCTCTATCATAGAATTTTGATATAAAAACGATTTACGTTATAATTTATTAAGGATAACAGGTATACCAGGATGAATTTCAAGGAAGAATATGAAACATTCTAAACTGATATTATGTATAACATTTCTTCTCATCAGTGTTTGTTTGAGCGGATGCAATGAAACGAATAACAATAATGGAAATCAACAACAAAATACTAATAATACTGATACTAAAATTATTGGTGATTGGGAGATGTTCATATCCTCTTCTGATTATAAGATCTGGTCATTTTACACGAATAAAACAGCGAAAAACATCGTTACCGAGAATGATGAAGATCAATCAATAACCACGACGTTCTGGTATAATTATACGATAGAAAATACGATCATATGCTTTTCGACAATCAATGAACCCCCTGGTTCACCGAATTATATTTCGATGTGTTTTTCATATAGTTTTTCTGATAATTCAACCCATCTCGTTCTATCTTCCATTAATAGCGTAATCTTTGATTTGGAAAAAATAACATAGATAATAATTGTTTTTTTTCTCCCTACTTGATGGTATTAGATAGATTTTAATAATAATGCCATTATTCAAATATCCGTTCATCTACTTCTGTCAAATACAGCAGAAGAATCGAGGTACATTTGGCTAATAATTCATTATTAATAATGTACATTTTTTATTATAATGATAATTATTTTTTCATCAAAAAGTATTAAATAAAAAATTATTTATATCCATAAGTTATTGTGTTCTTCGACTCTACTAATACTGGAGATAAGTGTCAATAGGATTTAAGTTGATGTTTTGTCCCAGTAACCACAAATAAAAATCATGACAATCAATTTCACGCACATCAACAGCCTGAAATTGAAGAGGAGAAAGAATAAAAATGAAAAAAGAACCAAAAACAAAGAGAATTAAATCTACGATATTAATTTTATTGATGATATGTCTCTCTAGTTTTCCTGCATTTGCAGCATCACCAACACTGCTAGAATGCGACATCAACAACGATGGAATAATTAATACATTAGACCTCATTGAAATGTCCAACCATATCGCCTCAAAAGGGACACCTGGATGGATCAAAGAAGATGTCGATAATAATGGGGTTGTGCAGGTATGTGACCTGATGTTTGTTGCAAACAATTATGGGGCAACAGTAAATCAGAATAATGTGGCGCGAATTCAGAAACTTTCTATCGCATATGGTGATGATATTGGTGATACTTCATGCCAGAGTTTTATCGCGAATCATTTTGATATGCTAGATTGTCCAAGCTCCCAAACCACGGGTGCGGCAAATATAAAAGCTTTAAACTCCAAGATAAAAATTCTTGGGTATTATGACTCTATAATGGAGAGCAAAACATACTCAGATTGGAGCACAGTTAATAGTCATAATGACTGGTTTGTACACTCTCTAACTGGTGGTCGTGTCGAACGTAATGTCTATCCTGGTCAATATCTAATGAACCCAAGTTCAGGATGGAGTAACTATGTCGCCCAACGAAGTAAAACATTTTTAACCAATAATCCTCAATATGATGGCGTCTTTCTTGATGATGCTGCAGTAGATTTACAAGGATACGATTACACATTTAAGGTTTCGTATTCACAGTTCGCGACAGGGGTTTTAAGCAATTGGAGATTATGGATGCTTTCTTACATGACAAATGTAAAAAACAACCTTGGAAGCGATATTGTAATGGCAAATTGTTACAAAGGTACTGAATTAGGACAAAAAACTAAATGTATGTTATGGGAAAATTTTATCCACGGAAGAAGTAGTGCCTATAATGAAAATGGATATGGTAGTGATTGGAACTACGGACTTGATGTAGTAGACGCATTACATGAACAAGCGGACCTTGGAAACATCATAGCAGTCAACAGCGGATGTGACAGCGCAAACGCACACCCTACTGAGGCAAAGAGATGGATGCTCTTTACCTTTGCATGCTTCTCTTTTGCAGTCGTAGACCTCAATAAAGCCTATTATTCATGGCAATTCTACGATACTGATTCAAGCGATGGCTATTACCCAGAGATGGATATTAACCTTGGACAACCAGTTGGGGATTACTATCATGTAAGTGGTACGTCTCAAGTGTATGCCCGTCAATTCGCAAATTATTATGTCGCAGCGAACCTAAACCTCTTAGGGACCGGCAGTGTCACATTCACAATCAATGGAGTATCAAAAACATTAGCACCACGGACGGCAGTTTTTATACAGAAATGACGACAATGCGTGCAGATACTTCATATAGCGCAGTGAACTCTTAGACTTAAGGAACATCATTACTATGAATAAAAATACAAGAAAATATTGTTATGAATCGAACATTCCGTTCTCAAAAATTGGGAATAATCGAAAGAAACAAATACCAAATATTAAATTTATATCAAACAATAACCGCGAAGTACGGTGGGTATCGTAAATATGAGATCGAAAACAAACCTTCGTAAAAAAAAGCTCATCTTAGCAATTCAGATGATAATCTCCATGGTAATCTTATCTGGGACTCTCATCATACCAGTCGGTGCGGCAGTAACAACAGTCAAAGTTGATCCGTTAAGTCAAACTGTTTCTACTGGAAAAACCTTTAGCGTTAATGTCCTCTGTGTCCCGGTCCAATCAATTAAGTCCTACGAATTAAAAGTGGTTTATAATCCATCTCTCATAAAAGCTAACTCTGTTACCAAAGGAAATATATTTAATGGATATTCGACCTTTTTTAATGCAGGAACAATTGACAATACCGCTGGGACAATAAGCAACATCTATAATGTAATACTTGGGTCAGGAAGCGTCTCTTCAAGTGGAACATTTATTACTATTTCGTTTACCGCCAAATCAACAGTAGGGACTTCAACAATAAAGCTAAATAATGTTGGGGTAACGAACAATATAGGATATATCCCGATTTCCATAACAAATGGCAGTGTACAAATTATCCAGGGGACAAGCAGCTCTAATCCCCCTATCTATGAATCTATGGTCCCAGCAAATAAATCAACGAATATACCAATTTCAACCTCCTCACTCAGTTTAACCATACGAGACCCTAACGGTGATGATTTTAATTATTCAATACAAACTCGACCTAATGTGGGGAGCGTTGCTGTACACGGAACACACAATGGAACAAAACAATGTACAATCTCTGGCCTGAAATATGACACTACATACCGTTGGTACGCCAATGCAACCGATGGAACGACCTGGAAACGAAGCTGGTATACATTCACAACAGCCTCAGCACCAAGTGGCAATCTTTTTAGTCTATCAGGAATAATCCCCGGAGATAGATATAGGTCCATCCCAATAAGTACCTCAACCCTCACTATAACTATTCAAAATTCCAAAGGTCACCCCTTTAATTATTATATAAAAACAAGCCCTACAATCGGATCAACCACAGGTGGAAATAAATATAATGGGACTAAAACCTGTTCAATCTCAAACCTAGCCTATAGCACGACATATAATTGGTACGTCTCATGCAAAGATGTCACGACCGGACAATGGGCCAACCAATCATATTCATTTACCACCGAATCAAATAATCCTAGTGGTGGAGACCCGGTTGGCGGTGGAGGAGGCTCATCTTCACCTGAAAACGAACTGCCTCCCATCGATGATACACCACCAAATCTTCCAGTTACCCCCACAGGTCCAACATATATTCAAGTAGGAACGAACAACTATTTTACAACTTCTGCGTTTGACCCTGATAATGATACGTTCCGATTGCGATTTGATTGGGGAGACGGAACCTTTAGTGATTGGACTAGCAACATAACATCAAATGTATCAATATCATTGTCACATGTATGGACGAATGTATCTTCATACAATATCTCAGTGATTGCACAAGATGAACATGGACTGAATAGTAGTTGGTCCAACGCGTTAAACGTCACCATCTCGCAAGCAGAGGCGGATCAAGCTATCGTAGCAATCGTCTCTTCCTCAGATACTATCTCGACAAATGAAAGCGTCCAGTTCGATGCCTCATACTGTTATGTCCCAGATAGTACTATCGTCTCGTATCAATGGGAATTTGGTGATGGAAAAACAAGTTCCGGGAAAAAAACAGCTTATTCCTATACAACACCTGGTCAATATGAGGTGACCCTTACCATCATGGATAATACAGGTGAAACCTATAACAATAAAGTTGTCGTAACTGTTGCTAACGATGCTGAAGTACTCGCTCAAGGTACAATGAGTTTCCTACCCATTTTAATAACAAGCGGCCTGATAGGAATAGTCTTCATTTTAATAATGATACTTATCTTACTCGCCAGAGGAACGACGATCTTGCAGATAGGTAAGAGATATCTCCTCTATGGCCGAAAATGGATAAGACGTATTATTGCAGATATTATTACAGAACTCGCAACCATAAGATATCCAAAAATAATGAAACATGGATCGAAGCAAAAGAATGCGATATCTCACATCAAAGAAAACAAACCGATCAACCCACCCGTACATTATACTCAGATGGAAAATTACACAAAGAATGTTGACGATATGTTCTTACAGAAAATTCATGATAAGATCGACAGCCTTTAGAAGAAGAGAATCAAATCTCCTGTTTCTTTTTCATTTTTGTTTGAACCATAATGAAAACAGTAGAGATGCAACCTGAATACCTCGATATTTTAACACCACTTTATGTGAGAAATAAATATCCTTTTATAGGTTTAGAAGATTTGCGTTATAAGTAATAATATGTTTTTGGTCGCATTGACAAGGGATGGAGTCGCACAGAATTTCCAGTCTCCTAAAGTTGAAGAATTTAACCTACATTCATCCAAAGTCACAGTTGTTACAGATAACCTATTGTCAAATTTTATCACCGAACCCGATGGTTTTTCAGTCATTGAATCCCCTCTCAGATCCACTTCTGATTTTCGAAAAATCATTTTCTTAAAAGTCACCTATAACAATAAAAATGATAGTATTAACATCCAGAAATCGACGATTTCTGGTAGACCAGTTTATTATCATATCAACTCAGCAGGTGAATTTTTCTGTTCAACGCATATATCACTCTTACGAACAGCTGGCGTCTCTATACAGGAAAACACCGACGTTCTTCCAGAGTTCTTTATTTACCGTTTTGTGATGCCACCAAACACGTTATATAAAGATATTTTCCAGCTTTTCACCGGAGACCAATTACAAATAAAAATTGAACAGAATACAGCGACCATATCCGGTATTTCCCACTATATCCCCCCAGAACCAGAAGATAAAAATAACATTAACCTTGTCATCGATCAAACCTATAATTATCTCAATAATTCAGTCAAACCATTAGATCCTCTACATAATAAAATTTCAGTAATGCTTAGTGGTGGACTAGACTCGTCCGTATTGTTTAAGATATGTCAAAAAAATTTTAAAACAGATTCTACTTATTCAACCGGCTTCCCTTTTGAAGATCCTAAAAATAACATAGAAAAAGAATATTCCTTATCTGCAGCGAACCTCTTCAAAACAAAACATCTTTTCTTAGACATGACCTCCGAAGATTATTTACATGGATTATTAGAAGCAGTAGCGAAAGCAGAAGTACCAGTCCATCATTTACAATCTGTCCCCATCTATCTTTTGTTTAAAAAAATCCCTGATGCCAACAACATCGTAATATCAGGATTAGGAGCAGATGATATTTTTGGTACAATCTCTCAATATAATCAATTTCATGTTGAGCGGAGTTTACTCTATAGACTCTTAGTGAAATATGTAAAATCTAAATACATAAAATATTTACTACATCTCATCAATAAAGATTGGCACAATTATGCCATGATCCAGGAGAATTATAAAAGATCGACCATTCCAATCGATCATCCCAATAACCTTATCTGGTCGATCAGCGCTCATGGCAGTGAAGAGTGGACAACCCAACACTTCAATATCACCAAAGAAGATATCATAAAATATCGGTACAAAGAAATCAAAAAATTTCAGGATCGATCAATATATGACCTCATGTCAATATGGTTATTGTTAGGCTCTGCATCGACCACCCAGACTATCTGGTCAAAACTCGGCGAATCTGAAAATAAGATACTCTACTATCCTTATACACACATTGATCTGATAAATTACGCGTTTTCAATACCCTGGGCGATCAAATTAAAAAAACCAAAAAATATATTACGTTTCGTTGCCCATAAACTTGAAGTTCCAGAAGAAATCATTACTCGTCAGAAAAGCGGTTTTGGCATCAATCCTGAGTTATGGGCACAAAAAGGAGGTATATTTGATTCCCTCGTACCATTAACTAAAAAAATTTTTGATGAAAACGAGGTTCGTAACATGCAGTCATCGGATCTAAAGAAAGCGATGATATATTGGAATATGCTCAATTATTCTATTTGGAAACGGATATGTATCGATAATGAACCTGTGGAATCTTTATTAGAAGAAATAACATAAATATTGATAAGAATCTATACCAAAAATATTTAATTGCTTTTTCAATGTATCCTTCAATTTAACTGAATAATAGAATTAAAAAAAATGAAGGTAATTATGAATGGAAAAAACATAGTAGTCACAGGTGGTGCAGGATTTATCGGTTCCAATCTGGTAAAACAATTAGCTGATACAAATCATGTTATCGTAATCGATGATCTTTCAACAGGACACATCAAAAACATTCAAAATCTTATCACTACAAAAAAAATTGAATTTATTAATGGAACAATAACCGATTTAGAATTATTACAAAAATCATTTAGAAACGTCGACTATATATTTCATGAAGCAGCGATTCCATCAGTTCCTCGCAGCATAAAGGATCCTGTAAAAACCAATACAGTGAACGCTCAAGGTACTCTGAATGTTCTCCTAGCCGCCAGAGATAATCATGTAAAAAAGGTCATCTATGCATCATCAAGTAGTGTCTATGGTGATACGCCAACATTACCAAAAAAAGAAGATATGACTCCAAATCCGTTATCACCCTATGCGGTAAGCAAACTAACAGCAGAATATTTCTGTGAAATTTTCAATCGGATATATGGGTTACCAACGGTATCTTTACGGTATTTTAATGTCTACGGCCCCTGGCAAGACCCCACGAGTGAATACGCTGCCGTGGTTCCTAAATTCATCACCAGTATATTAAACAACAAATCTCCTATTATTTATGGGGATGGAGAACAAACAAGAGATTTTACTTTCATTAAAGATGTTGTTACCGCCAACATCCTCGCTGCTGAGAGCAGCTCAACAGGGGTTTTTAACATAGCTGGAGGAAAACGTATCTCCATAAAGAATTTGGCTTTATTGATTATTAAGACGTGTAAGAACGACGTAGAGATACTCTATCAAAACCCACGTGATGGAGATATCCTTCATTCTCTTGCTGATGTTGCACGCGCGGAAAATAGGTTTAACTTTATATCTAAGTTTAGTATTACCGACGGTATCGAAGAGACGATAAAATGGTTTCAAAAACAAGTATAAATGAAAAAATCATTTGTATAGTAGGATTAGGATATGTCGGGTTACCTCTGGCAGAGGAGTTCTCAAAACATTTTAAAGTAATCGGGTTTGACATTAATGCGAAAAAAATAAAAACATTAAGTCAACGGTATAACAAATTTGAGATTACCTCAAATCCTGCAAAAATTAAGGAAGCCGATATCGTTATCATAGCGGTTCCAACACCGATTACGAAATCTCAACAACCTGATCTATATCCGGTTATATCTGCCTCTGAAATTGTTGGTCAAAACCTTAAAAAAGGAGCAATTGTCGTATTAGAATCAACAGTCTATCCAGGTGTTTCTGAAGATATTATGGGTCCCATCTTAGAAAAAGAATCAGGGTTTAAGGTTGGGACAGATATTAAAATAGGATATTCACCAGAACGAGTAAATCCCGGGGACAAAGACCATACGATAGATAAAATAAATAAGATAGTCTCGGGAATGGATGAAGAATCAGCTGAAGAATTATCGGAAGTCTATGGAAAGATCACAACCGTCTATAAAGCTCAGAGCATAAAGATTGCTGAAGCAGCGAAAGTTATTGAAAATATACAAAGAGATCTCAATATTGCGTTAATGAACGAACTTTCATTAATATTTTATAAGATGAATTTGGATACAAAAGCCATTTTAGACGCCGCGTCTACGAAATGGAATTTTATTCGATTTTCACCAGGACTTGTTGGAGGGCATTGTATCCCTGTAGACCCGTATTACCTCGTCTATAAGGCAAATGAACTTGGTTATCATGCACAAGTTATTCTCGCTGGTCGGGCTATCAACGACTTTATGCCAAAGCACATCGCTCAACTGACGATAAAATCGCTAAATGAAGCAGATAAAATCATTAAAGGATCGAAGGTTCTTATCATGGGATTGACATTTAAAGAGAATGTCGATGATACACGAGAAACACCGGTACGAGAAATAATTAAAGAATTAAAAGAATTTCAATGCGAGATATATGGCTACGATCCGATGATTAGTAAAGAAGAAATAGAAAAATTTGGGATAAAAAATTTAGAAAATCTCAATAACATTCAGGTGGATTGTATTATCATGACAGTTATTCATGATACTTTTAAAACAATATCATTGGATAACTTGATAGGTATGATGAAGACCAACCCAATTTTAATAGATGTAAGGGGTTATTATGATGAGGCGGCAAAAAAAAGGAATATTATCTATCGAAAACTGTAAAAGACCGTCTCTAAGCACCCTTATTAAAAATACAAAAAATAAAATTCTAAGCTCATAAACATTATTTTTTCCAGTTTGAAATAAAGACATCGCCAAGATCACAGATTTTATTAATATCGATAGAGTCTTCGAATGACAGTACAGTTTGAAGTCTGTGATAGGTTGTTGGTGATTTTATTTGTTCCGTTGATAAAAAGTCTATATACAAGTCTTTATAAATAATTGCTAAATTTGAATATTTATGAAGCATACTTCCAGTTGGATCAGTCCCATTCACCCAGACTTTATAGTTAGTTAAATAAGCCAGCCCAGAAAGTGCAAGTGATTTAGTCCCATTGGTCGCTCCTGTCCCATTGATCCCTTGTCCATTACTACATTGAATAGTCCAAGAAATGAGATCTCCTTCAGGATCGTTGATAGGGATGCTCCAGGTTAAACTTAGTGGGTTCCCTATGGAGCAATTCTCTGGAGAAGGTCGATCAGGCTTCGGTGGCGCCGGTGGAAAATTCACTTGTCTTTTGACCTCCCTTGTGGTAAACCAATACCATCTTTGAGTATACGAACCACTGCCACCGGAATCTGTCGCGTTTACCCAAACCTTGTATGTCGGTATAAACACAAGTCCCTTAAAAACAAGTGATTTCGTTCCATTGGATGCCCCCGTCTCACTTATAACTTGTCCGTCACTACATCGAATACTCCACGAGAAGAGATCTCCTTCAGTATCGTTGATCTGGATGCTCCAGGTCAAACTCAGCGGGTTCCCCCAAGAGCCGTTCGTTGGAAAGGGCATCCGTAATATTGGTGGACTATTAATCGCCTTTGTGGTAAACGTATACCATTCCCGAGTATATTTGCCAGTTGTATCGGTCGCGTTCACCCAAACCGTGTACGATGTCGAGTACGCAAGTCCACTAAGTGCCAGAGATTTGAAACCATTCGATGATGCTTTGGCGCTACTGTTCATTTGCCCGTTACTACATTGAATATTCCAGGAAAATGCAGTCCCGTCAGGATCACGGATTAGAATACTCCATGTAAGATTTCGCAGTTCATCTATAGAACCATTTGTTGGAGATGGGGTTTCGAACACCGGGGGATTATCTACCTGCTTTGTAGTAAACGTATACCATCTCCGAGTATAATAATCCTCGAATGCGATAGGATTTTTCATCCCTCCATGAGCAAAATCAACCTGTTGTATATCAAAAAGAGCATCAGCTATGCCAACATATCCATAATATGATGTGTTTTTTGGGTCTGGGATAGGAATTGTCTCTGCAATGGCGTATTCTTTTTCAGTGGCTCTTCCATCGAAAGTTCCTTGGTTCGTATAAAAATAAGGATCTATATTGTAGATATTAAAAATTAAGAAAGAAATAATAAGTAAAACAATTATTTTTCTTATCTTGATATTTTTCAAACTAAAGACGAGGATGGACAGAGGAATTGCTCCAATGAGCCAGCCAATTGGTAAAAATCGATCAGGATAGATCAATGATCCTAAAAGAAAAAGAGAAATGGCTCCAAGACCTAGACAAAAAAATAAGAAAAATGCAAAGGATACGTTTTCTATTGCTTGTTTTTGTTTTTTCAAGAATATTGCAATTAATAGGATTAAAGATAAAATACCCTGGAAGAAAAAAAACCCATAAAATATGACATTTCCTCTAAATGTGATAATTGTCTGACCTAAACCAATTTTTTGTCCATAGCTAATAAATTCTTTTACTCCAGTTGATTCAAGATAGACTTTAAAAAAATCATTCAGTATTCCTGGAGAAAAATAACACCAATAAAAGATTGTGGTTAGCAATATTATGATAAAAAATACAGTCATATTTATCTTATTAAAGCTGAGATTCGAATTTTTTCTGAATAAGATGGGTGTTATTTTCGAAGAAACAATGAAAATAAGGAGTAATATCATAAATATTAAAGCGGTAAAATGATGTGAAAGTACAATTACAGGAATTAACAGAAATGACAATGCCAGAAAACGATAATCATCTCTTTGCTTGGCGATGTATAAGACTAAGAATAATAAAATAAAAAAATATATTGCAAAACTTTCTCTTACAAATAAGGATTCATAACTGACAAATTTAGGGATGGTACTTACGATCAAGCAAGAGAATAATGCTGCTTTCTCATTTTTATAAATAGTATATACGAACAAGTAGATAGAAATCGCAATAATTGATTCTATAAAAGATGGGAGAATTTTTGCTATTATTAAAGGATTTACATTAATGATGATTTTGATGAATGAAGTAAAAAGATGTAGCAATGGCCACCCAGATACATCGAGATTAAAAGGATCTATTACAATGTGACCACTGTTAATAATTGTATTAAGAAAATTATAATCTCTATACGTATCCTCATCGGTCAATCCGAAATAATTTATTTGATATAGTAAATGTAATAAGAAAAAAAAGAGAATAATTTCAAAAAGAACAAATCGGTTGTTTTTTATATAAAAAATTTGATACAGAATCATTCCAAGCATCATCAATATTGATACCCAAAAAATTATTGTCTTACTATCTTCTGAAAAATTGATACGTAAATTTACGCAAAAAAGAACAACACTTAAGAAAAATACTATGATAGATAACTTTTTTTTGATCATATTCTTACGTTCACTACTGTGGGAATATCGTTAATATTTTTTCTAGATGCATTACAATAGAAATCCAGTTATATCCTTTTTCTTTCTCCATATTAAACAGAGATGGTATTTCCTGAATCTGGTCTTTCAATATTGATTGTACAAATCTACGCACGATGTTCATCAAATCTCGATTGATAGAACATATTTTTTTCATTCATTAACATTTCCTTTCCATAGAAGTAAAAATGCGTTTTTTCCAGTTTGTTATTTTATCACCGTAGCTTTAAATACTATGTTTGACAAACTTTTTCATGCTAAATAATAGCAAAGTGGTTGGATAGGAGAGATTATATTGAGGAAAATATCTAGTAACTACCCGAAAAAAACCATATTCATATTCACGTTATTACTCATTCTCCCTATGTTACTACAAGTACCCTCTGTTTCTTCAACAATACCTGACTATGATGTGAATAGCGACGGCTCATGTAATATTATAGATTTTGTTCTGATCGCGAACCGTTTCGGAGAATCAGGATCCCCCGGATGGATTCGAGAAGATGTTGATAATAATGGACTCATCAATACCTTAGATATTATTTTAGTATCAAATAACTATGGAGACTCTGGATGGTCAGATGACGTTAGTCGTATACAGAAACTATCTATTGCATACAGTAATACAATGAGCAACCCAACAAATCAAGAATTTATCGCAAGTCATTTTGATGTCCTTGACTGTCCCAAAACACAATATACTGCTGTAGCAAATGTCAAAGATATAAACCCAGACATAACAGTGATTGGTTATTATGATGCTATCTTTCAAGACCAGACATGGCCTGATTGGCAGTACGTTACTAGTCATGAAAATTGGTTTGTCCATGATATAAATGGAAACCGCATAGAACGTGTCACATATCCTGGCCAATATTTAATGAACCCAAGTTCAGGCTGGAGTGACTACTGTGCACAACAAAATAAACAATTTCTACAAAATTATCCTCAATATGATGGTATTTTTGCTGATGATACCTCCTCTGATCTCGTTGACGATGGATATACATTCGAGATCCCGTTCTCACAGTTCGAGGATGGAGTGTTAGACAACTGGGCTACATGGATGATACAGTACATGCAAGAAGTAAAAACAGCCTTCGGAAATGACATATTAATGCCAAACGCCTGGAAACATATGGAGATGTGCAGCGAAGCGGCACATGCGATCTTCTGGGAGAATTTCATCCATGGGCGCAGTAGTGCATATAATGAGAATGGACTAGGAACAAATGGTTGGAATTACGGTATTGTTGCGATAGACGCATTACATGAACAAGCAGAACTCGGAAACATCATAGCAGTCAACAGCGGATGCAAAGATGCAAACGCACACCCTATAGAGGCAAAGAAATGGATGCTCTTTACCTATGCATGCTTCTCCTTTGCAGTCGTAGACCTCGAAAAAGCCTATTATTCATGGCAATTCTACAATACCGATTCAAGCCATGGCTACTACCCAGAGATGGATATCAGCCTCGGACAGCCAATCGGAGATTACTACCATGTAAGTGGTACGTCTCAAGTATATGCCCGTCAATTCGCAAATTATTATGTCGCAGCAAACCTTAACCTCCTTGGCACTGGTGATGTAACTTTCACTATCAATGGGGCATCATATACATTATCGCCAAGAACAGCGGTTTTCATCGCCAAATAATTACACCGAGAGATCCACTAGTACAATTAGCTGGTGAAACAAGCATGCATTTTGATAAAGTCAAATTTTTAATCTCCAATAATATGATGAAAACTTAATAGAAAAAAATTATATAATCATAATCGATAATCATTCAAAAAATATTTATGTAAAATCTAAAAAACTTAAAAAAAATTGTAGTAAGAAATGTCACAATTATATTCTCTTCATTCTACTTGAATGAAAATTTATCAATAAAAAAGATTATCTATATCGGTGTTAATAAAAATGTCTGAGGACCATAAACTATTTGTAAAAAGAATCGGGGTGGTAGGAGTTGCACAAACCTTTCAAAGTATGAAGGGTTTAATTTACCTCCCAATCTTTACTAAAATTCTTGGCTCATCTGGGTATGGTGTCTGGAGTTTGATATTGGCTACGATTGCAGTATTACAACCTTTTATGTTGCTTGGTTTACAAGATGCAATTTTAAGATTCCTAGCTCCTCTGTCAAAAGAAAAAATTGTTCAAGGACTTATTACTGTAATTATCACAGTTTTAATTACCAGCTCTATTATATCAGTCATCTTTTTTTTCTCATCTGATATTTTAGCAAATATCATTTTTAAAGAACCTTCGGCTGTTCATATTATTCAACTAGCCGTACCATTAATTATGCTAGATACCGTGAATATGGTTATATTAGGTTCCTTTCGTGTATTTGGTATGATAAAAAAATATGCAGCGGTTTTGATAATTAAAACATGTTTAGAAATCATGTTAATAATATTTTTTGTTTTATCTGGATATGGATTATTTGGCGCTATGCTTTCCCTAATAATTACAGAAGCTACATCTCTAATAATTATGTTATTTTTTATTTTCTCTTATGCAGGATTTGCTAAACCAGATTTTTTATTACTCAAACCATTTCTTATATTTGGTTTACCATTGATTCCGATTACCCTTGCTCGTTTTGTTATTGATAGTAGCGACCGTTATGTTATTGGATTTTTCATGGGTGCTGAAAAAGTCGGGATTTATTCAGCGGCATATGGAATCGGTGTGATTCCTCTAGTTTTGAGCACATACCTTGTTTATGTGTTAGGCCCAACTGTCTATAATTTGCACGATAACGGATTGATCGAAAAAGCAAGGATGTATCTGTCATATTCATGGAAATATTTGTTGATGCTTTCTATACCCTCTGCTTTTGGTTTATCTATACTATCAAGACCATTGTTACTAAATATGACTACTTCAAAATTTGTCTCTGATGGAGTGTATATTATTCCCTTGGTGGTATTATGTATAGTATTTTGGGGAATGGAACAAATATTTAGTGTCTCCTTATTAATATTTAAACGTCGAAAGATCTTTGTCATCGCATTCATAAGTGGTGCACTAACAAATTTTATATTAAATATAATATTTGTCCCTCAATACGGGATTATAGCCGCTGCAGTTACAACATTAATAGCATATGTTCTCATCACGATTATCATCGGTTATTCATCACGTCAATATTTTACCTTTAGTCTAAATTTTCAATTCATTGCAAAATGCATTTTTGCATCAATTGGTATGACGGTTAGTATTTGGTTATTTAATCCGATGACCATAGCGGAAATTATTGTTTCGATTATAATGGGAATTTTTGTTTATTTCTGTTTATTGATTATACTAAAAGGCTTTCGAAAGGGAGAAATACAATCGATTTTCGATATATTTGGGTTGAGAAAATTTTATGAAAAAATAGCTGTATTATCCGATCGAATTAAGAAATAAATAATATATTCATACTGATGGAGAAATAAATGAAAAATAGCATTAGAGAACTCATATCCACAGTAAAAGGAACTAATGTGAATAAAGAATATCAAGAGATCAAACAAATACACACTAGTAATGATTTAGAAAAATTTCAACAGACATGCATGGAGCGCTTACTTCTTCATTCCTATCACAATGTCCCTTATTACAAAAACATCTTTGATAAAATTAATTTAGTCACGAATCAAAAAGTAGATGTGTCAAGATTTCAAGAAATACCGATACTAACCAAAGACCTTCTACGGAAAAATCAGAAGGAATTGATATCAAAGGATTACCAAAAACGAAAATGGTACTATAATTCATCTGGTGGATCCACAGGAGAACCAACACAATTTATGCAAGATAACTATTATGTCAAATGGTACGGAGCATCAAATAACTATTACTATCAAGATATGCTTGGGATTAATGCAAATAATGTCAAAAAAGCATTCCTCTGGGGCTCACCCCAAGATTTGTTCAAGGGTAGCATTGGTTTTAAGAATAAAATGAAAAATTGGTTTTCAAACATTCTCTTCTTAAACAGCTTTAAAATGACTGAAAACGATATGAAATCGTACATCGAATCTATTAACTCATATAAACCGGATTTAATACGAGGATACGCAGGATCACTCTATGAATTAGCAAACTTTTCCGAAAAACATTCACTACCCATTCATACACCAAAAAGACTTGTTTGCTCTGCAGAAACCTTAACGAGCGATATGCGCACTAAAATCGAAACAGTGTTTGGAACAAAATTGTATGATTTTTATGGATCACGAGAAACAGCTTCCATTGCTGGAGAATGCAAGGATGGACTCATCCATATATTTTCGTTTAATAACTATCTTGAAATACTCGATAACAACAATAATTCGACCATCGAAGGTCACGAAGGCAGGGTCATCATCACCACCCTTCATAACTATTCAATGCCATTAATCCGATATGAGCTAGGAGACGTTGCTGTCCCTGGGCCTCCAAGGTGTTCCTGTGGAAATTTTCTACCGAGTTTAAAAAAAATTTCTGGTCGTCTTGAAGAACAATTCATTAAAAAAGATGGATCGATAGTCATAGGATATTTTTTTGTTCATCTCTTAGGAGTGTTACAGAATAAAGGTTTTCTAAAAAAATTCCAAGTCATCCAAGAAGATTACGACCAAATAAAAATTCGCACTATTGTTAATAAAGAACTACCCGAATCCGAAAAAAATGAAATTGAACAAAAAATACGAGTCACTATGGGGCAAGATTGTAAGATACTATGGGAATTCGTTGATGAGATACCAAAAACTAGCAGTGGTAAATATTTATATACACAATCATTGGTGAAAAGATAATATATATTTCTTTAATTCTATGACACACCGGATTTATTCTATTTCAACATCAGTCCTAAGAGAAAATAAATGATAACTATTTTTCAAATGACGCTATTAATTTTTCAAACTCCGAAGCTATTTTCTTTAAATCATGGTTCTGTTCAACATATTTTCTTGCGTTCGAACCTATTTCTCTTCGCAAATCTTCATCGAAAAACAGAGTATTTACATCAAGAATTAATTGTTCCATAGTTTTAGAATGAAAACCAAGATTTTTCTTACAGATCACTTCATCAGGATCGACATTAAGACTTACAACTGGTGTACCTGTAACCCATGATTCCAAAAACGTATTCGGGAACCCTTCAATCTGAGAGGTGTTGATAAATATTGCTGCGTCTTTGTAGTATCGTTGGATCTTATGATAGGGAACAAAACCTAAAAATTCAAGATTAGGGATTGTCTTCGCTTCTTTTTCTACCTTAATATATACGTCTTTTTTCCCTTTGCTTTCCCCACCGATCATGACAAAATTTAATTTCGGTAATGCTTGGGCAATTTTCAAGAAAAGCTCTGGTTGTTTTACGGGTTTAATAGAACCAACCCATAAAATATAACTTTTTTTACTCTCCTTATCCTCGATAGTATTAGGAATAATTATAGGATTTTTTATTAACACACAATCTTTTTTTTTAAATTTATTTTCTAACAACTCTTTTTGAAATGAGTTCTGGACGACAATTTTATGGGCAAATCTTATGTCCAAATAAGCAGTAATTTTCCGCAATAACGGATGACCACCACGAAACCGCTCAAAGAGAAGGTTTGAATCACTAACGATCCATTTGATGTATTTTTTCCTATGAATTAGACAAAAGAGTGGAATAATACCTGTTGATCCAATACCTTGGATATAGATGTCAGCATCTGCTTTTTTTAAAGATCTCCAATACAGTAAAAAATTTTTTAACGGCGGATACTCCCGGGATTGAGGGCAGGATATTATAGTGATATCATCAACATTTTTCTTTTCACTTTTTTCATCATAAGTTATAAACGATATTGGAAAACCTCGTTTCGCTAATTCTCTTCCAACAAGCACTTGTTTTAGTTCAGATCCTCCCACATATTTTAGATTTTCACTTGAAACAAGCAATGGAAGACTGTCAAAGGCTACAAAACAGATTTTCCTCTCCATTCTTTACTCCTTATCACGTATTGTTTTCTCTTACCTTTAACCTTTTTACTTTTCTAACGATGCTAATAGATTAATGAATTGATTGGTAATCTTTTTTACATCATGATGTTCCCTAATATATTTTCTCCCGTTCACCGCCATTTCACTTCGTAAACTATCATTTTGCAATAAACATTCGATGTCAACAATCATCTGCTGAAATGTCTTCGAATGAAACCCTAGTTTATTCTTACAGATTATCTCATCAGGATCAATCATAAGACTGACGACAGGCACACAATGAGTCCATGCTTCAAGAAACGTGTTCGGAAATCCTTCAACTACGGAGGTATTCACAAAAACAGATGATTGTAAGTAATACTCCGGCATTTTGCTATATGGGACAAAACCCAAAAAACTAAGATTGGAGAGAAACTTCGACTTTCTTTCAATGGTAGTGTAGAGTTCTACTTCTGAATTAGTCATTCCACCAATCATAATACATTTAATGTGCGGTAACAGTTTTGCTATCTCTAAGAACAATTCTGGCTGTTTCAGAGACCGTATCGTTCCTACCCATAACACCACCGTATGTTCCTTTTTCTGAGTACAAGCTGGAGGGTCCTCTAATAGAGTAACTGGATTTTTTATGACCACACACTTTTTTCGAAATTTCTTTTCGATTGTTTCTTTTTGATACTGGTTCTGCCCGATGATAACAGAGGCTAGTTTAATATCGAAATAAAGACTAAGCTTAGTCATCAATGTTGTTCTCTGAGTCACATCCTGTAACGAAACACTCTTGTCACTTGAGAGCCATTTGATATATTTCTTCCTATGGAGATAACAGTACAGCGCAACAATCCCTGGTGGATAGGTTGCTTGCACATAGATATCTGCATCAGCCTGTTTTAAGGACCTCCACAGCAGTGTGACTTTCTTCAAAAAACCAATATCTTGAGAAGACGGGAATGATTTTACTAAAACGATATCTTCGAAGTCCTTTGTCTTCTGCATGTTTTTTTCATCATGCACAACAATAGATACAGTATATTGTTGTTTCACCAGTTCTCTTGCAAGCTGAATCTGTTTTAACTCAGCTCCTCCAGCATACTGTAAATTCTGATTTGAAGTAAGGAGCGGAAGACTCCCTAAGGAAACAAAACAAACTTTCCTTTTCATTCTTCTATTCCTTTACTGGTATACATCTGTTGGTAGATGGCATCGAGTGCAGCAATTACAATCTTTACATCGTATTTATCCTTTCCCTCTCGTAAATTATTCTGACTGATCTGCGTGAGTAATTTCTTATTCTCCATTAACTCAAAAATTTTCTCAGAGATCTCTTCAGGAATCGGTGGTATAGATGTGATAACAAGACCCTGCATTCTATCTTCAAAAACATCCATAAGACCACCAACATGCGTTCCGATGAACGGAAGTCCAGCAGCCATCGCCTCGCAAAAAACATTAGGGAATCCTTCTGTAAAAGAAGGTAAAATCAACATATCTGCATGGTGATAATAATTAATTTTTTCTACCCCTGATTTAAAACCAACGCATGTGACACTTCCGTCTAATTTCCTCTGATGTATTTTTTTAATTAAATTTTGTAATTCACTACCCTTGCCGACATATACTAGTTTTGTGTCAGGGTACTTTCGCACAATGATTTCAAATGCATCTAATAACTGATAGATTCCTTTTAATTTTTCAATCCGTGAACAAAATAAAAGGGTATACGGAGAATCATACGTTTTACTGGTCGGCTTGTATTTTTCTGATTCGACCATCATTGTAGTACGTATTATTTTCTTAGGATCAATCCCTAACGCGATCAAATCATCTTTAAAACTTTTTGCTAGTACAAAAATCCTATCTGGCATTATGAACATGTTGTAAAAAAACTTTGAGAAAAGATTTTTCTTACTGAAATGTTTTGAAATATAATGTTTCCAGCCCCCCAGGCTAAAAACAACGGAAAAACCCTTTTTTTTCGCGTATCTCACCAGGATAGCGTCTCTAATCATCGCTACCCAGTCCAACGACGGATTGATATGGATTATATCAGGATTAAATTTCTTCAATGTTTCTTTAAATTTCAGTAGTTGAATGACAAGTATTAACGGATAAAAAACATTGATAACCTTAGAGTTGCAACCTTGAACAAAATGCTGAATTTCGTATTTATCACGAGGATAGTTATCCAGGATCAACTTCACATAATTCGTGACTCCTCCTTTTTGTTCTAAAGAAACGGAACACAATAACACCCTAATCTTTTCTGCCATAGTCTAATACCTCAAATACTGTCATGAACCGTTTCAAACCCCTCCTTATATAAGCTTCCCAAATCGTGTCGTATTAATATTTTCCTTAATAACCCTCGCCGGATTACCAGCAACGATACAATTAGATTTCACATCTTTTGTAACTACTGACCCTGAACCAACGATAACATGATCGCCAATTGAAACTCCTGGTAAAATTATCGAACGAGCACCTATAAAACATTTCTGCCCAATAGAAGTCTTCTTATATAAACTCCTACAATAATCATGCGTTAGAATAATCACTCCCGTTGCTACAAAACTTTCCTCTCCTATATAGATATCCTTCGGGTTTGTTTTATCCAGATAAGCTCCAAATGAAATTCTTGCAGAAGGAGAAATATTCATATGATACATCCTCCGAAGAACAAATCGCTTCATTGATGTTGCAAAAACATGAAGCATGTTCCGCGCTTTCGTCATTACTACCATTTTTTTACACCTGTCCTCTTACCTTATTTAGTAATGGATTACATTGTTGTTCTTCATGCTGAGATGCTTCCAACAGGGTGCTCAAAGCCAACAGCATCCAAGCTTGTCCCCATCGGATAAATTGTATTTTATTCGTCATAAATGGCCATTTTTGATAATAGAAATAGCCAGAATCATCCTGCATATCATCTATTGTCCACTTTGCTATCGTGTCCGCAAATGGAAGATAATCCGCTCGTATAGCATGTAACTTACTAAAGGTAATTATTCCTTGAGCCTGATTGTGGATATCGATTGGCCAGACACGAGGATAACGCCATTTACAGCGTCCATCCGGGAGAAATTGTTCTTTTCTGTAGAATTCTGCCCCTTTTCGAAGAGCATCTGTATATTTTTCATCATCAGGATGAGTGTAGTGAATGAAATCATACAACGCTTCAAGAATAAAACCCTGATGAAAGTCAATTTGCATGCGTTCCACACCATTGGTATCGCTGAAATACCAGGCGCCAGTAGGCTTTTGTTTTGAAAGAATGAAATCCATTACTTTTTTTGATATTTCCAAGAGTTCTTTCTTTTTTATGTAGGTATAAATATGGGACAATACCTTTACACCAAGCGTTGAAGCATTATACACAATAATATTTTCGTCATAGACAGGATTGTATTTAAAATATGATTTTTCTTTATCCTCTATATATAGATTATTAATAAGAAAATCTGCGGAGCTCTTTGCTATATTCAGGGATTCTTCTGAACCAGTCTGTTCGTAATGTTCTAAAAAAGCAGATGCACAGGCAACTGTACACACAATAGAAGGAATTTCTGGTGTGCTTATAGCATTGGGGAACTGCAAATCAAAGTAGCTTCCAACCCAGCAATAGTTTGAATATTTTTCTTTCAATGAGCTATTTTTTAAAAGATCTAAACAAGATTGTGCATCATTTAAAAATTTTTTTTCATTAGTCAATCCGTATAATTTTAAAAATGCAGAAGTAAACAATCCTACACCTTTCAGGTTGATCCCTTTTTTAATATCTAAAATATCTCTAAGATTTATTGGAGAACTTTTCATAAATTGTATGATAATAATTTTCAACCATTTATTGTTCTTGCTTATCCTTGACGTAAATTGACTATTCAGTCCATCATAAGGATCAAATCCTTCGAATCCATTTTTTTTAACAAAAGTATACAAATCTAAAATCGAGTTCTCCAGATAACAATAATTACTCTCACTCGATTTTAGCATTTCTAACATGAGTTTTGTCTCACCATTCGACATAATAGAATTATCCTTAATAAAAGCTATTTTTTTATCTTTTTTTTAATTGATGAAATGCAATAAAGCCAAGGTTCAACCATAAACGGTAAAGGATCATCCCAGCTTTCAACAGCATATTCCATCTTCCCTTTGAATGTCTCCAAGTAGCCATCCAAATGAAGATTTCCATTCAATGATTCAAATAATGATACATATAAGTCTTGCCAGAAATGAATCCATTTAATATGAGGAAATTCCTCGATGTTATCTTTCATTATTTCTTTTAACTTATCTATTTGATTTTGATAATAATAATAGACTAACAGGATTAATGGTTTGTTTGTTTGATTCGTAATAGTTATCTGTAACCAACTTCGAGGATTAATTTCTAAAAATTTATATGTTTGATCCTTGGAATCCTTAATAAATTCCACTTCGCACAGACCAGAATATCCAATTTCATTCAAGATCTTCAGACTTACCTCCTTTAACTCAGGGACTTTAATCGTTTCATTATAGGTTCCGACACCAAAATCTAATGGAATCATTCTTTTTTTCACTATCATAACCCAGCTCATCAAATTCTTTGTAATGAAACAACCAAAAGAGATAGGATTTTTCGGAGATCCACTGACCACCTCCTGTATTAATATCTCCGATGGTGGAATTAATTGTGCCATTGTCTTATATGATTTTATCATCTCCTCCTTCGTGTTAACCTTCAATAATTTTTTTCCGGTTAAATTATGAAATCTGTGCATCACCGAAGGTTTTAAAAGACACGGAAAATCAACTTTCTCGCTAATATCAATTACATCATTGATATCCTTGGGGTAATACGTTTTTGGTATCGGTATACCGAGTTTCTCGGCAAGCATATACGTCAATTTTTTATCATAGGTATATTTGATAACATCCCATTGCGGAGTCGGGATTATATAAAATTGTTCTAATTCAGATTTATACTTCGAAAGCGTGTACACCACTGAATCCTCTGTTGGAAGAATGATCCAGTCTTTTAGTTTTTTTATTTCTGCTAAGTGTATCAAAAATTTTTTTAATTCTAATGGTTCGTACATTTTTTTAAAAACAATATATTTTTTTATATATTTAGAAAACTTCACAATATCCAAATTTTTATTATTGATAAGGATGGTCTTGATATTATTCCGAGCATATGTCCGTAAAAGCCCCAAACCCTGTACATTGCCACCGATGATGATCACACCATTTTCATCCATGTTCTCACTAATCCCATCCTTACTTCATGATTCTATCATAAACCTCTTTTCCAGTAGCAAACCAAGCGTTTCTATCTTGACATTCTTTAATGATTTTCTCATACAATTTCGACCAACCTGGAAATTCTTTTTCATTAAAAACTCTTTGATGCCAAAGAAATGAAACAAGTCCCTTTTTCTTTTCCGCATAGTCTATAATTTTCTTTATCGCATCCCACCTGGATTTTTCATCTTTATACCAAGAAAATGCTGATCCATCCATGACAATAAGAGGAATAATTAAAAAATAATCGTGAAAAGGTTGAAACGGTAAAACTCTATCATCCAGATAACCTATCTTATCCTTATATCCAAAAGTTGAATCATAATTAAATCCAATTGCTTTTTGAAATTCCCAGGTTTTCGGAATTTCAAGGTTCAAATAATGTTGTCGTATCCCTATAACGTGTTTACCTAACACTTTTTCCAAGTCTTTTTTTTCGGTAAATAATAAATCCTTATTGTTATACGAATCATATGAGCCATGTAATCCAATTTCCCATCCCCCCTCATCCAGTTTTTTAATTATCTGACTGACCGCTGGTTCATTAAAATCATAATGCCCTAATGATAAGATATATGTTGATGGGTGAAATATTTCTATTTTCTTAGTTTCTTTCAAAAAAAAGAATGTGGACCGAACATCATATTTTTTTTCAATATCCATTATTTTTTCAAAACACCAATACGGATTTGGTTTCAGAAACATTGATGAAAGATGATACAAGCGTCTTTCGATAAGAAAATGTGTAAAAAACTGATATGTTTTTTTCACTCTGTCAACATCATGACTCAAAAAAACAGCGAATTGTTTCCCTTCAGGCCAATCGTTTTTTTCTATCATAGATAAACATGAAATAAATCCATTATTTTTTATTCTGTCGGATTTCTTCATTCATTAATTCTAATTCACAGGAAATAAAAGGTACTGTCCATCTCGTTCTAGATTGAAAAACAGATAGGATCTTCATAATTGTCATTTGAATCTATACTGTGTTTCAGGATTATTTTTCATTTCCCTAAAACTTTCCGGATAATTTTCTATGTACCATATAAGAAACGCGGTAATATCAATTTTATCGCTGAGCAATTTCTGCTTTTTCTCATTCCATTCTTTTTTAATATTTTTATCCTTAATTAAGGTCAGAGCCTTTTCTATTGCTTGTTCAGGGTTTCTGAAACTAAAAATCAATTTATATTGCTGTTCTAACTCTATAAAATTCCCCATGTCATTTTTACCAACAAAAGAATTACAACGGATAACTGGTGTCCCAAGAATTCCTGCCTCAGTTGTCATTGTTTGAGTATCTGTGACACACATTTTAGCATAATACAGGCAGTCATGAATTTTATGTTTCGGAATATTCAGTAAATATTTCTCCAAATCCTGTGGAACTTTTTTTTCTGCAGAAATAAACACATGTGCATATTGTTGAAGTCCAGAAATTAACCGTCTTTTCTGCTCTATCGAATAACTCACAATTCCAGCATCATGGACCGCATCAAAACCATTGAATCGAACTATCACAAAATCCTCGTTTTTTCCTATTTTTAATAAATCGAATATGTTTTCATCTGGTTTAAAGTAGCGAGGATGAAGATATGACAATTCTTTGTAGCTATTCACTTTTATATGTTTTTTCCCCAAATTATCGGTATATGATTTCGTTGTGACTATAGAGTCTACAAAAGGCATGAACATCTTGTATTGAATCAGATAAGCCAAATTAATGTGGGGTTCCGAATCTTGAAATACTATAGAAGGACATCCAAGAATAAATCCAGAATAAGATTCCTGGCCACCAAAACCTAAGATCATATCAGGATTATAGCTTTTTAGAAGATTATGTGCTCTCAGAACGTCAATAGGTAAATCTATGATTTTAGCAATTTTGCTATCAGGAGATTTTCCATATAATAAAAACTTCAAACCTAATTCCCTCAACAATGGTAAAGTTTCACCATAATCCCGTACTAAAACTTCAACAGTATGTCCTTTTTTTTCTAAGGAATTAACTATATTTTTAAAGAAATGAACCTGAGCAGGGGTATTTATCACGATTCCAATGTTCATTACGGATTCCTTACAAATTTTTTTCAATTTTTATATAATATATACTACATCTCACGACTGATGGATTTTAAACTTCTTAAAGATTAATAGTGATGAATAATCTCTCCGAAACTAACCCTCCTTTCCTTTTTCACCCTCACTGCATCCCACTTTAAATGAAAGGCGGGATAAATCATTTATTTTTACAACACCCTATATATTCATTATATTATTTCTACTTTTCTTCTAGAGATACGGCTATCCTTCTTTGTTAAATTCTAAAGATTTTAGGGGGATTAGAATAGGATATTATTCCTATGATATGATCAATAATGAATTAATGTCTGTTTAAATCATTAGAATGACATCACCAAAAAATTTTTAACCCATAATTAATTTAAATAGTCTTGCATATGGACAGATCGCATAATGTTGAGGAGGTTTCAATGAATTGAAACAATCAAAAGTACTAAGATCTCATAATAAGACACATCAAATTTCCCATAAAATCATCGGAGTTATTCTTATCCTATCAGGTATCATCTTTATATATACTACATTCTCTGTTCATCTTAAACTATCCGCCAGCCTAATCTTGATCGGATTTGTTATTGTTTTAATGACAACCAAAGAAGACACAGCGAAAACAATTAATAATATACAACTCATTTTAATTATCATACTGCTGACCTTAGTTGTATGGTTAGTAACAATCAATGTAGATTTTGATATTTTTATTATCTTAATGATCATCAGTATAATTGCGTTAAAGGAGATGTTAGAAAAATTTCTCAGCCTACGTCTACAAAAACGAATGAATATACTTTTTTATTTACTGTTCATACCTCTTGTGATAATTTTTGTACAAAGAATAATAAATATTTTAAGTATGTATCCAAGCTAAAATTATGAGATATCAATTCAGATCATACCCGATTGACATCATTCTATGTATCCTCTGGAGTTTACTGATACTCCCAGTCACGTTACTGAATGTAGAGAATATACTCCGTATTATCATCGGGTTACCTATTCTCCTTTTCATTCCCGGGTACCTTCTCATTTTCATACTCTTCCCAATGAAAAACGATGGTAACAGAATTGATGGGTTGGAACGAATTGGATTAAGCTTCGGTTTTTCGATAGCCCTTGTTTCTCTTTTGGGATTAGTCCTAAATTTTACTCCAGGGGGAATACAACTCATATCTGTTCTGCTCTCCGTATTCCTTCTCATAGAAAGTTTTGGATTGATCGCACTTTATCGATGGAAGACTACCCTGCCTGAAAAACGTTTTACGATTTCCATAGATACATCCCAATACAAATCCAGTGGTATGATTGAAAAAACGCTGACCATTTTTATAGTTCTATCAATATTCTTGGCATTATCATCGGTCGTTTACATTATAACAATACCGAAAGTAGGAGAAATATTTACTGATTTTTATGTTCTTACACCAAACGGGGATACAGCAAATTATCCACAAGACATAGCATATGGACAAAATACAAGCCTTACCCTTGGTCTTATCAATCATGAGTATCAACAAATGAATTATACTATTGAAGTCTGGCTTGTTGATGAATCTGTTACTGTTAATAAAACGACACAAGAAAATGTTACTGTTTACAACCACGCATGGTTTATGGATGAAATAGTCGTACCACTAAATCATACTGAAATCACCAACGAAAAAACTACAATAAAAAAATGGGAGTATAATTATACCTTTAAAGTAACTAAAATCGGTCATTTTAAATTAGCATTCTTACTTTTCACCACACCCTCAGAAAGTTATGACACTGAACAAGATTACAACAGTAGTATAAACCTAAGAATGAAAAATGCTTATCGGGAATTACATATTTGGCTTTATGTCGGTTAATACACATTTTTTTCTTCTTTTTTAAAAGAGCAAAGATAATTAAAATAAAAAATATGTAATATTTTTTAATATTTAGTATAAGATCTTTATCAAAATTTTAATAAAAAGTCTCTCCTTATAATATAAATACTATTTTGATATAGATAACTATATAAATATTTAATTCAACTATTATAGATAAAAATCAAATAAATAGTAATTAGTAGGCAGAATACTATAAATATACTTTAATATATAAAGGATTGAAAAAAATAAAACGGAAAGGAGAATAGTCATGTTTCTAAAAAGCAACAATAGAACTTTCAATGGGAAACAGATTATAAACAAAATCATCGTAGTCTACATCATTAGCATTCTTTCCATAGGAACCGTTTTACCAACCATCCGTTCTAATCCTGCAGACTCATGGTGGAATCCGGAGTGGAATAATCGTAAACTTCTGACGTTGGATACAACAAAGATTTCTGGGACGTTGGTGAACTTTCCGATTCTGGTTCAGATGACGGATAGTGATTTAGCGTCTCATGCACAATCGACAGGGAATGATATCGTTTTCGTACTTTATAGTGATAACACAACAAAACTCAACCATGAAATAGAATATTACAATGGTGCTACTGGCCTGTTATATGCTTGGGTGAATATCACTCGGTTGAGTAGTACGACCAATACAAAGATTTGGATGTATTACAATAACTCTGGTTGTAGTAGCCAACAGAATAGGTATGGGACATGGAACTCGAAGTATAAAGCAGTATATCACCTTGATGAAAATGGACTTCCATTTGTTGATAGCACAAGCAATAAAAACAATATCACGTCGGCTAATGTGAATAGTACTGGAATGGCGCAGATTGGCGGAATTTACAAGTGGCTTCATTTCAATGGGACAACAAACTACTTGGTTGTTCCTTTCACCATGACCGGGGCGTATACTGTAGAAGCAATAGCCAATCCCGATCAGATTACCGCATCTGGTGTTGTATACTCCAATGAAAAGACAAATGCACCAGTAACTGGTATTGCAATGGGTATTTCAAGTGCTGGCGTCTATGTTACAGATGGGACTTTACATAAAGGACTCTCACCTTCTTCAACATATACCCCGGCGAAGACTTCGAGATGGTGGGCTGATGTTGTTTTCGCTGTCGGCTCGAAGATATGGTTTTACCTAGATGGAACGAATCAGACACTCACCTCTCAATCGTATTTTACCAATTATGCTAACTACCAAACTATCGGCGCGAGATATAATGGAAAATATAGTGCGTTCTGGGATGGTTGTATTGATGAGGTTCGGATATCGAGTGGTACTTGGAATACGAGTTGGTTGAAAACCTGTTATGATAATCAGAAGGATCCTGTGAGTTTTTGCAGTCGTGGTGATCAGGAATCAGCACCATCAGGATCATGGGTGAATAGAGCACCAACGTTTAGTAATCCTTCTCCTGTTAATGGGAGTAATGGGGTATATCGATATCATGCGACGAATGTTACGGTGAGTGATTTGGATGGGAATTTAACGACCGTGTGTTTCTGGTACGGTAGTAGTATATCTGGTCCTTGGATAAAAGCTCAACAGAATAATAGTATTGTTGCGAATACGACAGTGAAGGATCTTAATTCAAGTTATTCAAGTGGGTGGAATTCTCAGTATTGGTGGAAGGTGACCGCGTATGATGGTCATGTGAATTCGTCTGTGATTTATACGTTTACAACGAGGCAGTCTACTAGTCCAAGTTCCTGGTGGGATCCAGGCTGGCATTATCGTAAACTTCTGACGTTGGAAACAACAAAGATTTCTGGGACGTTGGTGAACTTTCCGATTCTGGTGCAGTTGAATGATAGTGATTTAGCGTCTCATACACAATTGACAGGGAATGATATCGTTTTCGTACTTTATAGTGATAACACGACAAAACTCAACCATGAAATTGAATATTACAATGGTGCTACTGGCCTGTTATACGCTTGGGTGAATATCACTCGTTTGAGTAGTACGACCAATACGAAGATTTGGATGTATTACGGTAATTTCGCATGTCCAAATCAGCAGAACGTAGCTGGGACATGGGATTCTCATTACAAAGCAGTCTGGCATCTCGGGGAGGCAACAGGGATGGTTTATGATTCAACGAGCAACAACAATGATGTGTCTCCGATAGGATCACCCAATATGAATGTATCAGGGAAGATAGGTAAATGTATTGATCTTATTCCCATTGATTATCTCGATAGTGGTTCTGCAACTTGGTTGGATTACGCAACAGTAACTGTTGAGGCATGGGTGCGATCTGATACTCCTACGACCTCTGACCAGCGTATAATTACAAGTGGTGCGAGTAATACGAATAAATGGGTTTTTCTCTGGGATTCAACAGCAGGTGGTCTTCATCGCGGGGTTGTAATGACATATGGTACTCCATCTACTGTTGGTAACAACAGGCATATCTCAGGAACATATACGAGCGTGAACTGGTATCATGTCGCTGGTGTGAGAACAGCAACAAGAGCAAGTGTGTATGTCAACGGGACGAATGTAACGGGTGCTGGCGAAGATTCATTTAGTCAGGATGTGAATGGGAAGATAGGCGCGAAGTCAGCCTCAGGATATGGGTTTGATGGGAAGATAGACGAGATTCGTGTGTCGAACATAGAAAGGAACGCGAGTTGGTTAAAAACCTGTTACGATAACCAGAAAGATCCTGCGAATTTTTACAGTATCGGTAGTCAGGAACAAGTACCATCAGGAGGGAATCAACCGCCGTTTGTTGGGACACCTTCCCCAGTAAACGGATCAATTAATAATCCTCTCAGCCTTACCTGGAGCATCTCCATCAACGATCCTAACGGGGATCTCTTCACTTGGACTATTCAATGCAACAATGGACAGACAAACACTGCGATTGGGGCGACCGACGGGACGAAATCACTTGCGCTCTCTGGTCTTGCTTATTTCACCACCTATAAAATCTGGGTGAATGCGACTGATCCTGCCGGAAGTGGTAACTATACGAGAAAATGGTACATCTTCACCACAAAAGTAAATCTTCCACCAGTGTTTGGGACACCTGTCCCGGCAAACGGTTCAGCTAATAATCTACTTGATCTCACCTGGAGTATTCCGATCACCGATCCTGAGGGTAATACCTTCACATGGTCCATTCAATGCAACAATGGACAGACTAACAGTGGAACCGGGACAACCAATGGAACAAAATCACTTGCTCTCTCCGGACTCACCAATTCAACCACCTATAAGGTCTGGGTGAATGCGACTGATCCAGCAGGAAGCGGCCTATGGACTCGCAGATGGTTTACGTTTACTACAAAGTCGGGTAATAGTCCGCCGGTGTTTGGTTCGCCTTCTCCGGTGAATGGTTCTACGGGAAACCTGTTGAGTTTCAGTTGGAGTATTCCGATTAGTGATTCTGAGGGGAATCTCTTCTCGTGGACTATTCAATGCAGCAATGGACAGGTGAATAGTGGGACTGGGTCATCGAATGGAACGAAATCACTCGTTCTTTCTGGTCTTACATATTCAAAGATTTACAAGGTTTGGGTGAATGCGACTGATCCTACCGGAAGTGGTATCTATACGAGAAAATGGTACATCTTCACCACAAAAGTAAATCTTCCACCAGTGTTTGGGACACCAACCCCAACAAATGGCTCAACAGGAAACTCATTAAGTTTAACTTGGAGCATACCAATTAACGATCCAGAAGGAAACATCTTCTCTTGGACCATACAGTGCAACAATGGACAGACCAACAGTGGAACAGGGGCAACCAATGGAACGAAAACACTTGCTCTCTCTGGTCTGGCTAATTTAACTACTTATAAAGTGTGGGTGAATGCGACTGATTCTACTGGTAGTGGGTTGTATACGCGCAGATGGTTTACATTTACAACGCAGGGAAGTGGTATTAATAATCCACCGGTGTTTGGGACACCTGTCCCAGCAAACGGTTCAGTTAATAATCTACTTGGTCTCACCTGGAGTATTCCGATTAATGATCGTGAGGGGAACACTTTCACATGGACTATACAGTGTAACAATGGACAGACAAACACTGCAACTGGGGCAACCAATGAGACGAAATCACTTGCTCTTTCTGGGCTGGCTTATTTAACCACGTACAAAGTGTGGGTGAATGCGACTGATCCTACCGGAAGTGGTATCTATACGAGAAAATGGTACATCTTCACCACAAAAGTAAATCTTCCACCGGTGTTTGGGACGCCTTCTCCGGTGAATGATTCTACGGGGAACTGGTTGAGTGTTCCTCCCGCAGGATCTTGGATTCCTTGGAATATTCCGATCAACGATCTTGAGGGAAATCGCTTCTCCTGGACGATCCAATGCAGCAATGGACAAACTTCTAGTGGAACTAGTCCATTCAATGGGAGTGTATATCTTGCGCTCTCTACACTTAGCTATTCAACGACATACAAGGTTTGGGTGAATGCGACTGATCCTACTGGTAGTGGGTTGTATACGCGCAGATGGTATACGTTTACAACGCGAAGAAGTGGTAATAATCCACCGGTATTTACTCGTGTGCCTTCTCCAGCGAATGGATCTACGTCTACGGGGAGCCAGTTGAGTCCATCCTGGATGAATCTGACTTGGAGCATCCGGATCAACGATCTTGAGAATAATAGCTTTAATTGGTGGATTCAGTGCAGCAACGGACAAGGAAATAGTAGCACTGGTGCAAAGAACGGAACAAAATCACTTAAGCTCTCTTATCTTGCGTATTCAACGACTTACAAAATCTGGGTGAATGCGACTGATCCTACTGGTAGTGGGTTGTATATTCGCAGATGGTTTACGTTTACGACGAAAGCGAATGATCCGCCGGTTTTTGGTAAACCTTCTCTGACGAATGGTTCTACGGGAAACTCGTTGAGTTCCGGTTGGTGGGGTATTTTAATTTATGATCTTGAGGCAAATAAATTCTCTTGGACTATCCAATGTAGTAACGGACAAGGTACTAGTGGGGTTGATGCATCGAACGGAACAAAGTCTCTTAATCTCTCTGGACTTGCATACTCAACTATCTATACAGTCTGGGTGAATGCGACCGATCCGACTGGGGGGGGTCAATATACTCGCAGATGGTTTACTTTTAAAATGCAAGGAAGTGGTGGTAATAATCCGCCAGTGTTTGGGACACCTTCTCCGACGAATGGTTCTTCGGGGAGCCGGTTGAGTCTGAGCTGGAGTATTCCGATTAATGATCCTGAGGGGACTGTCTTCTCTTGGAATATTAATTGTAGCAACCGGCAAGTCACTATTGGATCTGGTGCATCGAACGGAACAAAGTCTCTCGCTCTTTCTGGACTCGCGTACTCCACCAGCTATAAAATCTGGGTGAATGCGACTGATTCTACTGGCAGTACTCTGTATACAAGAAAATGGTACACCTTCACAACACAATCAATTGTTCCTATTAGCATTCCAACGTTAAAATGGTCTATAACTTCAGACGTTGGGGAAACTAGAGTATGTCCATATGTTGCTGATGTCAACAAGGATGGCCGGATGGAAATTATCAGATCGGGAATAAACGGTATTGCCGTCTATAACGGAACAACAGGTACACTGATTTGGAAGAAAATAATGACGATGTGGGATTCTCATTGTCCCATGGAAATCATTGATCTCAACAAAGATAATATTCCCGAAATTATTTGTTCATATGATACTGGAACCATGGCTCTTTACGGAAATAACGGTTCTGTTTATTGGTATAATTCAAACGCACCCTTATATAATAAACATTGCGTTGCTGGTGATATCAATGGAGATGGATACCCCGAAGTATTTGTTTGTACAGCTGGGGCGAACAGTGGATCACCCCAAGGATGGATAACCTCTCTTACACATGATGGAACAATTTTATATAAAGTACATACATACTTCCCGTGTTATGGTGGATTATCACTTGGAGATACCAATCATGATGGTGTATATGAACTCTTTATGGGCGAGAGAAATATTGGTTACGATGATAATGTTGTAGGCAAAGGAGTAAGAGCCTTGTGGGCATCGAATCTCACAGAACGATGGTGTCACCCAGAGATGTTATCGAGTAGTAATTGCCCAACACTTGTGGATACGAACCATGATGGAATACTTGAGGTTGTCTCCCTCGCTCAAACAGGTGGTAACGGTATTGCTGTCTACAAGAGTTCTGATGGTAGCGTTATCCATTATTCAAGTATCCCCGGTTTGAAATGTCATTCAAATCCAACAGTGTACGATATCGATGGTGATGGAAATCAGGAAATAATAGCAGGTGCAGGCAGTGATGCTTGGGGGAAACCAATTATCTGGGATCTATATACCTGGTCTCTTGAAGCGTGGCTTCCATTCGATTGTTGGGAACCTCCTGCTATCGCAGATCTCAATGGCGATGGACGTGTTGAAATTCTTGAATGTACTATTAAAAATATCTCAATCTTCGATGATAATTATGTATTTAGAGGATCCATTCCGCTCAGTAATAATAGAAGTGGTGACGGTTATTATGGTATGTCAATGATCGTAGCGCAAGATATTGATCACGATGGTTTACTAGAATTAGTTATAAACCGATATAACCAGATTTATACCTATGATACTAATGGAATTGCACCAACTCCACTAGCATTATCTCAATTCAGCTATTACAGTCAGCATCGAGGCCGATCTCCGTACTTTACTCAATATTGAACGGTAGCAGCGAGAACTATTATTCGATATATCTTAAAAGTTACTTATTCTTTTTACTATCTCTGCTATAATATTTTAATAGATGAGAGTGTTTACTCTATTGGATATAATGATCAATAAAATTGGAGGAACTCGTCAATGAAACCATCGACATATGCAAGCCTGGTGACTCTTGTGTTTCTGACACATGAGAATGAGCTTTGTAAAAGCATTGAAAGTGCGATCCGTGTGACTGATGCGCTGTGTAAAGAGTTTGGGTTGGCGAACGATCTGAGCCATATGACCAAATATCGGGTGATCGCTGATCTGATCGATTCGAAGGTTTTGGTTTCGATTAATACAGCGAAACGGAAAAAATTGCGTCTTGCGAAAAAAATCACAGACATGGTTCCTTAGGGTTCTTTACATCCGTGTTTGGGGGAGTTGTTCGTAGAATGTTTTCAGTGTCTTCAGATGAGACAGGATGTAACTAAGAATCGGATAGTACCTTGCTGTGTGGATCTTTTCTTCTAACAAGGATTGTCCTGTGTGGTTTGTCCGGATCTCAAAGGTGGACTGCTCGGAGATGATGTTCTCGGTTGTTGTATCAATGCATTGGTTGATGAGCAGGCAGGAATCATCCAGGAGATGTATGTTTTTTATCTGACTTTTGTACAGTGTGTTTTGTGTCGCATGAACCAATGTGAGAGCATCATCGGAGAATGTACATTGTGCGATCAGATTATCTGAAGATTTTGCAAGATACAGGCCAAATGCGTTATTGTCTGTAAAGATGCATTCTGAGATGATGTTGTTGTTATTGTTTGATTCGATTCCGTCGATGCCTGCATGGGTGTTTCTGATGAAACTGCAGGAGTTGATCTGATTGTGTGCCGCGTATTGAAGCTCGATGCCGTCGCAGTTTTCAGAGAACAAACAGGAGGTGATGGTATTATCTGTGCATGCGAGGCTTGAGGTGCCTAATAGCACGATTCCTTCATCGTCACAGCCTTGGAATACGCAATGTGAGAAGGTATTCTGTGCGCTCCAGACTGCTATGCCGATGGGTGTGTCGTGGAACGAGCAGTTCTCAATGGTGGTGTTGGAGGCGCTGATTTTCGCACCGGTGGTGTAGAGTCCTGCTGCTTGGTTCATGATCTCAAGGTTGCTTAGTGTGACGCCTTCAGCGGTGATCTGGATGGCGTATCCGTTGGTTGATGACGTTGGGATCAGAACGGTCCGCATGGTTCCTTCTCCTCGGATATGGAGTGGTTTGTCGATCGTGAGAACCTCCGTGCAGATACCGCTAGGAAACTGGATTGTTGCGCCTGGTTCTGCTTGATTAATCATATCTTGAAGCGATGGGTGAACAACATTGCTAGCATCTTTTATCTGTTGATCAGAGACAACGCTCGGATTTGATCCTCCTAAGGCCAGAGGAATAACAGCAAAGATGCTCAGAAGAACGAGTGTTGTACGAAAACCCAGTTGGAATGTTTTGTGCATTCTGTCCCTTTCCTTCTCCTCTCGCGTACTAGTTATGCTATCTTATAGCCTGCTAAGCTCTGTCATTGATTATTTATAAAACCTCTTGGGAAAAATACCAAAACGACCATTGGTCATCCCTCCGAGAAAAACGGATATATCAAAATTTAGAAACCTTTTTAAATGACAACTGTATACATGCAACAGTATAACAGAAATTAAGACAAATATGGAGATGTTTAAGAGAAGGAATTCACAAGGAGAGGAGGAAGGGACGTAACGTTCTTCATATTATCCCCCTAATTTTTTTCCCTTCCTTCTATTTTTTTTTACCAAGAACTAACCAGTAACTCTTTTACATTTCTAACGATGATATTTTTGGAAAATGTTTTAAATCAACACCAGATTGCTTCCTCCATAAAAAACAAACAATAATGGTGGAGGCATGATGAAGAAATGAATGAAGCAGTCATTGTAACCGCTGTCAGAACAGCACAAGGTAAATTTGAAGGCACCCTCAAAGGCTTTTCCGCCCCTCAGCTCGGCGGATTTGTCATAAAAGAAGCAGTAAAAAAAGCACACATCCAACCCAGCGAGGTCAACGAAGTCATCATGGGAAACGTCGTCTCCGCTGGCCTGGGACAGAACGTCGCACGACAGGCGGCCATTGCCGCAGAAATCCCCTACGAGGCAGCCGCTTTCCATATCGACAAGGTCTGCGGGTCCTCACTTAAAGCAGTCATTCTTGCTGCACAAGCGATCAAACTCGGGGAGGCAGACTGCATCATCGCAGGAGGCATGGAGAGCATGACCAACAGTCCGTACCTCCTTGATAAAGCACGGTTCGGATACCGGATCTTCGACGGCAAACTCATCGACGCGATGGTCCATGACGGCCTCTGGGACGCGTACAACAACTTCCATATGGGTATGACCGGGGAGATCGTCGCAGAAAAATACCATATCACCCGCAAAGACTGCGACGAAATCGCTCTTGGCAGCCATCAGAAGGCAGCCAAGGCGACCGAGACAGGTAAATTCAAAGACGAAATCGTCCCCATACCAATAAAACAAAAGAAAGGAGACCCGGTTCTTTTTACGACAGATGAAGGCATCAGAAAGGACACCACCATGGAAAGCCTTGGTTCATTAAAACCATTCTTCAAAGAAGGCGGAGTGATCACCGCGGGGAACGCCTCGCAGATCACCGATGGCGCCTCCGCTGTCCTTGTCATGAGCAAAGAGAAAGCAAAGAAACACGATCTGGAGATCCTCGGTACGATAAAAGGATACGACGTCACCGGTGTGAAACCAGAGTTTGTCATGGAGGCACCAATCCCGGGTGTGACCAACCTTTTCAAGAAAATGAAGCTGTCCATCGAAGACATCGACCTGGTGGAGCACAACGAAGCCTTCTCCTCAGCCTCCGCAGCATTGATCCAAGAAATCGGCATCCCGAAAGAAAAATTCAACGTCCATGGCGGCGCGATCGCCCTGGGTCATCCGATCGGCAGCAGCGGAACACGGATCCTTGTCACCCTTCTGCATTCATTGAAACAAGAAAAGAAACACCGGGGGCTTGCGACGATCTGCCTTGGCGGTGGTCATGCGGTCTCCCTGGTTGTGGAGCGGTAGGAGGAATCACTGATGAACATCAAAAAAATAGGGATCATCGGAGCAGGGACCATGGGTCATGGGATCGCTTTGGTCAGCGCAAAAGCAGGGTACGACGTCATCTTGCATGACATCAAAGAAGATTACGTGAAAAAAGGACTTTCCTCCGTGGAAAAATTCATCGATAAAAGCGTCGAGAAAGGCAAAATGACGCCAGAGGATAAAAAAAACATCCTTGGGAGGATCCATGGGACGACGAAACTGGATGACATGAAAGACGCTGATCTGGTCATCGAGGCGATCGTCGAACAAGTCGGGTTGAAAAAAGACGTCTTCCAGAAACTGGATGGCATCTGCAAAAAAGAAACCATCTTCGCATCGAACACCTCCACGATCCCGATCACGGATCTCGCCAGCTCAACAAAACGACCAGACCAGTTCATCGGGATGCATTTCATGAACCCAGTTCCTCTGATGAAGCTGGTAGAGGTCATCCGAGGCCTGCGCACATCCGATGAGACCACGACCATTATTAAACATATTGCGGAGAAAATGGAGAAAACCCCTATCGAGGTCAATGATGGACCCGGGTTCATCTCCAATCGCGTGCTATTTTCCATGATCAACGAAGCAATCTTCTGCCTCCAAGACGGTACTGGCACGGTGCAATCCATCGATAACGTGATGAAACTAGGGATGAACCATCCGATGGGCCCCCTGGAGCTCGCTGACCTCATCGGTCTTGATGTGAGCCTCAACATTCTCACCGTGCTGTACGACGGGTTCAATGACTCAAAATACCGGCCCTGTCCCCTGCTGAAAAAAATGGTGCAAGCAGGTTACCTTGGCAGAAAAACCGGCAAAGGATTCTACGACTACCCACCCCGGTGAACCCCATGACATACAAGAACATCATCCTTGAGAAGAAGAACGGGGTTGGAACCATCATCATGAACCGACCAGCGGTGCTCAATGCTTTGGACATCGAAACCATCGAAGAGCTCACCAGCGCTGTTATAGAGCTTGAGAATGATCATTCCACCCGTGTCGCGGTCCTCACCGGCAAAGACAAAGCTTTCATCGCCGGTGCGGACATCAAACAAATGCAAACGATGAACACTATCCATGCAAAGACTTTCGCCACCCTGGGACATCACTTATGCTCTCGTATTGAGAACTCGCGTCTCCCCTATATCGCGGCCATCAACGGATACGCACTCGGGGGTGGCTGCGAACTCATGATGGCCTGTGACCTGATCATCGCATCGACAACAGCAAAGATAGGCCAGCCAGAGATCAACCTGGGCATCCACCCAGGCTTCGGCGGGACCCAACGACTCCCACGACTCGTGGGAACACTCAAGGCAAAAGAGCTTCTCCTCACCGGTGATCCCATCGATGCACAAGAAGCCTTACGAATCGGCCTGGTCAACAAGGTCATCGAACCAGAAAAACTCATGGAAGAAACAGAGAGAATCGCCCAAAAAATAGCGACAAAATCAGGCGTCCAAACCCAATGCATTAAAACACTGGTGAACACCGGAGCCAATATCGATCTCCCCTCCGCCTGCACCCTTGAGATCTCCTCGTTCTCATCAGGGTTCTCCACAGAGGACCAAAAAGAAGGCATGGCAGCGTTCCTTGAGAAACGAAAACCCGTCTTCAAAACAAGATAACCTCATAACCTAAAAAAAAATCAGTTAATATTTATAAGAGATATCTTTATAATACTATAAGTGATTCGCGCATGAAATTGAGGTGAAAACAATGAAAAGTAAACTTTTCGGACTCTTGATTTGTATCATGCTACTCACAACACTACTCGCAGCTGCAAAACCTGCGAATAGCATACCCGTGACCACATCATCAAAAACACAGGCGGCATCTTCCACCATGGTTGATGTTCCTGTCTGGGAGATCGGAGACACATGGACCTATCGCGTCAATGACCTCTCCATAAATTATACCACGGGGACCCAATCTGTTCTCCTACAAGGATCCATCACCCAGCTTCCTCTAGAAGTGACGAATACTACTGGTGATTTCTACACATTGAGCTTTGCGACAACTATGAACGGAATAGGACATATCACTGCGAACCCAAGCGATGGCCCTGTAAACATATCAATAACATTTTCGGACCTCGCCATCCAAGGCACACTCAAAGTTGAAAAATCAACCCTTGGCATAAAGAACATCGCTTTTTCCTTTGACAATCAAAAAATCGCTTTTAACGTGATCGACCAACCCTACATCACTTTACCATCCTGGCTTCATAAAATTTCTGCGAAATTCACCTCAAATATCGATATCAACTCTGACATCTCCGTAAGCCTGCTCTCATTCCCATTGTTCACAGGCATGTACTGGGATTTAATCGCGACAAATATCTCAGTCAACGGGAAGTTACAATCCTTCTTTTTCAGCGTACTGCATTTCCTTAACAACTTCGCAAAACTCTTCGGGATGGACTTCCTCCCCGCAGAAATCGCCGACCTCCTTCCGGTCATCGATTTCAATCAGGCACTTACCAATTACCTTGGTACAAACGTGTTTCAGGTCCCCGGTTTTGCTGGTCTGTTCTACTGTCCAGCCACAGAAAGCATCAGTGTACCTGCTGGGACCTATGACGCCTATAACATCAGCCTCATGGGTGGAATAGGACAATGTTACTACGCTTCCGCCGCAAGCAACATCATCCAGTTACATGGGAACTTCCAGGATATCCTCCCCTTTGTTCAACGCATTGATCTGGTGCTGGTTTCCACGACCTACAGTTAATCCCACCTGGTACAAATAAAAAAAACGAGTTTTTTTTATTTAAGGATTTTCCCTAAAATCTGATCCGCAGCGCTATACGGGTCTAGCTCTTTTTTTGCTATCTGGTCGATACAGCAATCCACGGTGGTCTTGAGTTTCTTCTCATCAAAGATGAAATCCATGAGCCGCTTCCGGATGATCTCAAGCAGCTCCGCTTCGTACCGCTGACGCCTTCGCTGCTCAAACATCTGAGTGTCCTTCAGATAAGCTTGATGTTCCGCGATCCTCGCAGTCAACTGATCGATCCCTTTCTTTTCCTTTGCAGAGGTCGCGACAATAGGGATACGTCGATCCAGATTATTTACGAGATCAAGCATGGATTGCAGTTCCGCTACTGTCTGTTCCACCCCTGGTTTATCTGCCTTGTTCACGACAAAGATATCAGCGATCTCCATGAGACCTGCTTTGATAGTCTGCACAGAGTCGCCAAGTCCGGGGATTAGGACGACAAGTGTGGTATCCGCTATTTTGACGATGTCGACTTCGTCTTGTCCGACTCCGACCGTTTCTATGAGGATGATGTTCATCCCAGCGGCGTCAAGGATCTCCACGACATCATACAACGCGCTGGTGAGCCCCCCCATCATCCCCCTGGTGCCCATACTACGGATAAATACGCCTTCATCGGTTGATAATTCGGTCATTCTGATCCGGTCGCCAAGCAGGGCTCCACCGGAGAAAGGGCTGGTCGGGTCGATCGCGATGATCCCTACTTTTTTTCCCTCAACACGATACACCAAGGCTAGCTCGAAGATCAAGGAGCTTTTCCCGCTGCCCATCACACCAGTAACACCGATCACGGAAGCCTGACCCGTATGAGGATGGATCTGTTTCATGGTCTCTACCGCATCGGGTGCATCGTTCTCAACTTGGGTGATCAACCGGGCGATCGATCGATGATCACCAGCAATGACTTTTTCTGCAAGCTGCGTCATCGTTTCACGTTCTTTTTGATGTAACTTACGATTTCCTCGACTGGTGTCCCTGGGCCGAACACCTCGGCGATCCCTGCTTTTTTCAAACGAGGGACATCTTCTTGCGGGATGATGCCGCCACCGACAAGTAACACATCATCCATCTGTTTTTCCTTCAATAATATCGCGACATCCACAAATAAGGTCATATGCGCCCCTGACAGAAGGCTGAGACCGACTACGTCGACATCCTCCTGCATCGCGGTGTTTACTATCTGCTGCGCGGTCTGATGCAGACCGGTGTAGACTACTTCCATGCCGGCATCCCGTAGCGCGCGTGCGACGATTTTTGCCCCACGATCATGACCATCAAGACCTGGTTTGGCTACCAACACCCTAATTTTCTTTTCCATACTGTTTCTTCTCCTTAGTAAATCGCTTGTTCTTTATACTCTCCAAACACATCTCGGAGCACCTGACAGGTCTCACCTAACGTCGCATAACTATGAACGCAATTCAAAAGATACGGCATGAGGTTTTCTGTTCCCTCTGCAGCCTTGCGGAGTTGTTGCAGATGACTCTGAACCCTGGGGTTGTCTCGTTCTTTACGGAGTTTCTGCAAGCGACGGTTCTGTCGGTCCTCTCCTTTCTCATCCATCTTCAGGATAGGGATAGACGGTTGCTCCTCGAGTTGATAGCGGTTCACTCCGACGATCACCCGCTGGCTTGTATCGATCTCCTTCTGGTATCGATAGGCGCTTTCTGCGATCTCCCGCTGGAAAAACCCTTTTTCGATCGCTGGGATCACCCCACCGAGCCGTTCAACCCTGTCGAAATACTTGTAGGTTTCTTCCTCCATTTTGTCTGTCAGCCATTCCACATAATAGGAGCCACCCAAGGGATCAACTGTGCTGGTCACCCCGCTTTCCTCCGCGATGATCTGCTGGGTACGTAACGCAATCCGCACCGCCTTCTCAGAAGGCAACGCGAGCGCCTCATCCATCGAGTTCGTATGCAGCGACTGTGTCCCTCCCAGCACTGCGGCTAGCGCCTGTAACGTCACCCGGACGATGTTTATCTCAGGTTGCTGCGCTGTCAGAGAACAGCCTGCGGTCTGCGTATGAAACCGCATCCAAAGCGACCGTGTTTTCTTCGCACCAAGTGCCTTCATCTCCTTTGCCCAGATCCTCCGGGCAGCACGGTATTTCGCTATCTCCTCAAAGAAATCATTATGGGCGTTGAAGAAGAAACTCAGACGCGGCGCGAAATCATCAATGGAAAGACCTCGTTTCATCGCAGCTTTGACATATTCAACCCCGTCACCTAGCGTAAACGCGAGCTCTTGAACCGCTGTGGAGCCAGCCTCTCTGATATGGTACCCGCTGATGCTTATCGTATTCCATTTCGGAACATTCTTGAAACCATATTCGAACGTGTCCACAATCAACCGCATTGAAGGCTCCGGAGGAAAAATATAGGATTTCTGCGCGATGTACTCCTTTAGGATATCATTCTGGATGGTCCCACCGATTTTTTCTTTCGAGATCCCCTGGTTCTCCGCGTTCGCGATATACATCGCCCAGATGATCGCAGCAGGACCATTGATCGTCATCGACGTCGTGATCTTATCTAATGGGATTCCATGGAACAGCAGTTCCATGTCAACCAGGGAGGAGATCGCGACTCCGCATTTCCCAAATTCACCCCTAGCCAGCGCATGATCCGTATCATAGCCATATAATGTTGGGTAATCAAACGCGACGCTTAGCCCGGTCTCCCCGTGTCTTAGAAGATAATGGTACCGTTTGTTCGTCTCCTCCGCACTGCCGAATCCTGCGAACTGACGCATCGTCCACAGACGACCACGGTACAGGTTCGGATGCACGCTGCGAAGAAAAGGAAACTCCCCGGGAAACCCGATATCATCCAGATATTCAAGGTCTTTGATATCCTCAGGAGTATACACATTTTTAATATCAATTTCAGAGAGGTTCTTAAATTTCTTTTTCCGCTCAGGATTCTCTTTAATGGCTTTTGTATACGTTTGATGCTCCCATTCGATGTGTCTCCGACTGATATGTTCCATGATATCTTTTTCAGTTATATTCATCGCCTCCTTGTATCCTACCAATCAACCCCTTTTCTGCTCAGCTCTCCCTTCTGATAGGGATGCTTTATCTCAAGGATCTCACTGACCACATCAGCTAGTTGTATGATCTTTGGGGACGCATATCGACCAGTCAACACCAGCTCTAAGGATTCCGGTTTTTCCTTCAGTAATTGGATCACATCAGGTAATGAAATAAGACGATAGTCAAGGGCGACATTCAGCTCATCAAGGATCACCACATCATATTTATTTTCGTGTATGATTTCCTTCGCGTACGTTAGTCCTTTCTGTGCCAGGTCGATATCGACCTGCTCTGGTTTTTCTTTGGAGACGAACTCATCACGCCCGAACTGCACCACAGTAAAATTCTTGATCTGTTGCAGTGCATCAAGCTCGCTATAGCGTCGTCCCTTCATGAATTGGATCATCAGAACCTTCAGGCCAGCCCCCGCTGCTCGTACACCCAACCCGATCGCGGCAGTGGTTTTCCCTTTCCCATTACCGGTATACACGTGGATCAGACCTTTTTTGAGGGACATGGCGAGGTTCTTAAACTTCTATCTGTATTATATTTCTTTCTTTCACAAAAACAACCTGTTCTCCAGGAATATTTTCAGGGATAGAACAGAAACCTTTATGTTTCATGATTTGATTCCCACCTCCATGAAACTCGAACTAAACGAACAACAGAAAATGATACGAAACATGGTCAGGGAATTCGCTGAAAAAGAAATCGCACCAGTTGCCGCTGAACTTGATAAAACCGGGGAGTATCCAACAAAAATCCTGGAGAAAATGGCGAAACTCGGATTGCTTGGTATCATCATCCCACTGCAATATGGAGGCGCAGGACTTGACACTATCAGCTACGTCACTGTCGTTGAGGAAATATCACGAAAATGCGCGTCGACCGGAGTGATTACCTCTGTTCATAATTCACTTGCAGCCTGGCCTATTATGAAATACGGTACAGAAGAACAAAAAAAGAAATACCTCCCGATACTCGCAAAAGGAGAAAAAATCGGTGCGTTCGCGGGCACCGAACCAAACGCAGGCTCAGATCTCGCGGCGATGAAAACCCAAGCCGTTCTGAAAGGTCATCATTATGTGATCAATGGAGACAAGACGTTTATCACCAGCGGCCCGAAAGCAGGCATCATCATCCTTTTTGCCGTCACCGATAAAAATGCGGGAGCTAAAGGCCTTAGTGCGTTCATCGTCGAAAACACCTTCAAAGGATACAAAGTCGGCAGCATCTTCGATAAACTCGGGATTAACGCCTCGCAGACATCAGAACTGATCTTCGAAAACATGGAAGTCCCTAAAGAAAACCTCCTGGGAAAAGAAGGAGATGGGTTCAAGATCGCGTTAAGTACACTTGATGGAGGCCGGATCGGGATCGCGTCTCAAGCAGTCGGCATCGCACAAGCAGCACTTGATGAAAGCATCGCATATTCAAAACAACGAGAGCAGTTCGGCAAGCCTATCGCGAAATTCCAGGCGATCCAATGGATGATTGCTGATATCGCGACCAGAATAGAGGCAGCACGATTCCTGGTGTACAACGCAGCCTACATCAAAGACAAAGGAGAGCGGTATTCAAAAGAAGCGGCCATGGCAAAACTCTTCGCTTCAGAGACCGCGATGGATTCGGTCATCAAAGCAGTACAGATCCATGGTGGATACGGTTACACAAAGGAGTACACCGTCGAGCGGTTATTCAGAGACGCAAAGATCACTGAGATCTATGAAGGCACCTCTGAAGTCCAACGCATGGTCATCTCCGCCAACCTGCTCGCATAATAATCTGATTTTTCTTTATAAATATTAAAGGTAGATAGGTGAAGAAAATATGGGGGAGTTTGAGTACGAAAAAACATATAAAGCGTGGAAATGGGACATCCCGAAGAAATATAACATCGGTATTGATGTTGTCGATAGACACGCTACCTCGAAAAATAAAAACAAGGTGGCACTCTACTGGGAGAATGCTGCGGGTGACACCGCCCGGTACACGTTCTGGGATCTGAAGAACCTCTCAGACAGGTTCGGCAACGTCCTTAAAAAACTAGGATTCAAAAAAGGCGACCGGTTTCTCATCCGGCTGCCCAACATTCCTGCATTCCAGATAGCTTTCATCGGTGGCGTGAAGATCGGTGCAGTGCCTATCCCCTCCAGTGTCATGTTCCGGGAACATGAGATCGAATATCGGATCAATGATTCCAGTGCCAAAGCAGTCATCACCACACCAAAATTCGTCAAAGAAGTCCATGCGATCAAACAGAACTGCAAGACCCTGGAGCACATCATCGTCGTCGGTGACGCACAAGCAGATGAGCTCTCCTTTGACGCTCTCATGAAAGAAGCATCACGTCATCTGGATATTGAGCCAACAAAAAGCACAGACATCGCGTTTTTCTGCTACACCTCAGGTACAACAGGTAATCCTAAAGGCGCGGTCCATCTGCATCGCTGGGTCCCTGGGAATGACCCAAGCGTGCTCTTCTGGCAAAATGGTGTGGAGACCGACCTGGTCGCCCATACAGGTGACCTCAACTGGATTTATCCCCTGGGAAACGGGTTCCTGTACACCTGGCGATGGGGGATCTCCACCCTGGTCTATGACGGGAAATTCGACCCGGTGCATTGGTTCGAGCTACTGGAGAAATACCGAGTGACGAACCTTGCCTCTGTCCCTACCGCGTACCGCATGTTCCTGACGATAAAAGACGCGGAAAAAACCTATGATCTCTCCTCCCTGCGTCATTGCATCTCAGCAGGAGAACCACTGAACCCTGAGGTGATCAAAGAATGGAAACGACGCTTCGGTATCGATGCCTATGATGGGATCGGGATGACCGAGGTCATGGTCTACGTCTCCAACATGCAAGACATGAAGATTAAACTAGGGTCCTGTGGCAAACCACAACCAGGGCATATCTGCGCGCTCCTTGATGAAAACGGAACACCCGTTCCCCAAGGAGAGACCGGTGCGCTCGCTGTGAAAAAAACAGACCCAGGGTTGTTCAGAGAATATTGGAACAAACCAGAGAAAACAAAAGAGAGCTTCAGCGGAGACTGGTTCCTCAGCGGGGACGTCCTCTACCAGGATGAAGAAGGCTACTATTGGTTCAGCGGACGCAACGATGACCTCATCAAAGCAAGCGGGTATCGGATATCGCCCTTCGAGGTGGAATCAGCGATTATCTCCCATCCTGAGGTACTGGAATGTGCGGTGGTTGCCAGCCCTGATAAAATGCGTGGCACCATCATCAAAGCCTACGTCGTACTCCGAGACAGCAGGAACGCATCAGACCAGATGAAGAAAGAGATCCAAGAGCATACAAAAAAGGTCGCGGCTCCCTATAAATACCCGCGGGAGATCGACTTTGTCACCGAGCTTCCAAAGACACAGAGCGGGAAAATAAAAAGAAAAGATTTACGAGAGCTGGAGAAACAAAAGAAAGGAGTGTTGTAATGAACCTTATCGTCTGTGCGAAACAAGTTGTTGATGTCGCAGAAATAAAACTGGATGCATCGACAAAGAAACCGATCCTTGTTGGTGTCCCTCAGAAAATCAGCGACATGGATAAAAACGCGTTAGAAGAGGCCATCAAGATCAAAGAAAAGCATGGTGGTAAAATCACGGTGGTCACCGTGGGAGCCCCAGATGCGAAAGAACGAATGAAAGAGCTGCTCGCGATGGGGGCGGACGAAGGAGTATTAGTCTCACCGCCGGACCACGCGGATTATCATGTGACCGCGCATCTCCTCGCAGGTGCGATAAAGAAAATAGGCGCTTATGATATCATCCTCTGTGGTGAAGCCTCCATTGATATGTTCTCTGGTCAAATGGGGCCACGGATCGCCGGGTTGCTGAACATCCCGCAGATTACTTATGCACAAACCATCACCGTTGATCACAATAAAGTCATCGGAGAAAGAAACCTTGGTGAGAAATCTGTCAGTATTGAATCTCCCTTCCCGGTACTTATCACCGTCACTAAGGAGAGCAATCAACCACGTTTGCCAAGTCTCATGGCGATCCTTTCTTCATCTAGCAAACCTATCCATGAATGGCCAGCAACTGGAGTTTCTGCAGAAGCACTGCTGCCAAAGCTGAAAACCATGGATATCAAAGGAATCCCTATGCAACGGAAAAACATCATCTACCAAGATGATCTTGACCAATCTATATCAAAACTTGTTGATGAGCTTGGGAAAGTCGGAGTGCTGAGGTGAATACTATGGTCCTCGTCTATTCAGATGATAAAAAGCTCACCCTGGAATTACTCAGCAAAGCTCAGGAGCTAGCCAAAGAGCTTCATAAAAAGGTGATCGCGGTCACCATCGCCCATGAAGAATTCACAAAAGAATTCCTCGAACATGGGGCTGATCTCGTGATCGTCGCAGAAACATCTCTGCAACAGTTCAAGGCAGAGGAGTACACAAGCATTCTTCAGAGCATCATGAAGGATTATGGTAATGAGATTGTGCTGATCGGCTCAAATAAAAACGGTAGAGAACTCGCAGGACGTCTCGCAGCAAAACTTGATGCTGGGTGCGTCATGGACTGCATAAAGGTCTCTCTTCACGACAAGAAACTCACCACGGAACGGATCGTGTATAGTGGGAATGCGATCGCCGTCGAAGAGTTCACCGCCGCTCCTCAGATAATTACCATCCAACCAAAAGTCTTCGACCCTTTACCAAGAAATGAGCAGCATAAAGGTGAGATTCTGAAAAAGAAAATCGAACCAGAGCAGTCTCCTTCAAAAATCCTTAAAATCCAGGAGATGAAATCAGAAGGGGTGAACGTCGAGGACGCAGAGATCATCGTCTCCTGCGGCAGAGGCTTCAAAAAGAAAGAAGACATCAAACTGGTCAGCGACCTAGCGGACGTCCTGAAAGGAAAGACCGTCGGATGTTCACGACCGATCGCAGCCGACCTGAAATGGCTCTCCGAGGACCACTGGATCGGCTTATCCGGTCATAAGGTCAAACCAAAGCTGTACGTCGCTTGCGGCATCTCCGGTCAAATCCAGCATATCGCTGGGATGCGTGACTCCGGTGTTATCGTGGCAATCAACAAGGACCCCGAGGCATTGATCTTCAAGTCAGCAGACTACGGGATCGTCGGTGATCTATACGAGGTGCTCCCGAAACTGACCAGCGCCATCAAAGAGAAAATAGGATAAACACCTTCACTTTCGTACCAAGAAAAAATGATTCACTCTCTCAACAATCCTTTCATCAATGATACGTATGAGCAGAAAAAACGATATACATATTCTCAGCGAACTTTCCAAAGAAAAAATACCTGACTATATTTTTATGCAACTACGGAACCTCTGGGCGGCCGACGGATTATACTTCTTAGGGATCGAAGAACAGTATGGTACCAAGGTTGCGACTGCCATTGATGCCAAGGTCTGGGACGTCATGGGAAAAATAGAGGCAAGAAAACTCAAGGAGTTCCTTGACATCACCACCACCGATATCCCCTCGATGATGAAGGCATTGCTGTACACCACCTGGGCTCTCGATTTGGAAGACAAAGAAGTCATCATAAAAAAAGACCATGCGATGATCAGGAACGTACGCTGTCGCGTCCAACACACACGACTCACCAAAGGGTTAAAGGAGTTCGGATGCAAACCAGTCCGCTTCGGATTCCTCAAAGCGTTTGCAAAAGAATTTAACCCAGACATTGTTGTAACATGCATCGTTTGCCCTCCAGACAAACACACGGAAGAACTCTGGTGCCAATGGGAGTTTTCCTATAAGGAGAAATAATCCATGAAAACATCAAAAGAGTATAAAGAAAGCCTTCGATTGATGCGACCGAATATCTACAAATTCGGAGAACTTATCAAAGATGTGACCACGCACCCGGCAACAAAACGCACCATCGAGGGTCATGCGCAGATCTTTGATGCGGCACAAAAAACAGAGTATAAGGATATTCTCACCACCACCTCACATTTCACAGGGGAGACTATCTCACGGTACCTCTCCATCGTGCAAGGACCAGAGGACATGATCGCAAACGTCCGCATGAAACGTCTGATGTTCAACCTGACAGGCACCTGCACCGGTGGCCGCTGTGTCGGTTTTAATGCGATTAACGCGATGTGGGCGACCACCTACGAGATCGACAAAGAGATGGGAACCCAGTATCATAAACGACTACAGAGCTGGTTGCAGGATGCACAGAAACGAGATATCACGCTTGCGGGTGCTCTTACCGATGCCAAAGGCGATCGATCAAAATCAGCCTCGCAACAATGCGACCCTGACCTCAGCCTACGAGTCGTTGAAAAAAGGAACGATGGGATCATCGTTCGAGGTGCAAAAGTGATGATCTGTGGTGTCGCTGCCGCAAACGAAATTTTCGTCATGCCTGGGACAGGATACAAAGAAGAGGAGAAAGACTACGCGGTTTCATTTGTCATCCCTCGGGATAGTGAGCATCTGACGATTATCGAAACACGACGACCCAATGATACCAGGGAACAAGAGGAAGGATTTGATGCGCCGGTCGAAAGCGGTGGGATCACCCAGTCGTACTTGCTCTTTGAGGATGTGTTCGTACCAAAAGAACGTGTCTTTATGTGCGGCGAATATGCGTACAGTTTAAAAGCGGTCATGAACTTCATCGCACCCTACCGTGCAGCCATCGGAGGATGCGTCGCAGGACAAGGAGACGTCATGGTCGGTGCCGCAGCACTCATGGCACGAGCAAACGGGTTATCAGAAAAAGTGTTCCGAGACAAACTCACCCAGATGACCATCAACAACGAGACAACCTTCGGAATGGGAATCGCTGCTGGTGTACTTGGGACCAAACACCCCTCAGGGGTATGGATCCCGAACACGTTACTTTCCAACGTCAATAAAGTCCATGTCGCAACCCTCCCCTATGAGACCAAACGGATCGCACAAGAAATCGCTGGCGGCATCGCAGAAACCGGCTGTCTCCCCTCCTACAAGGACCTCAACGACCCACGCTATGGCAAGCTCCTAAAAAAATACCTTCAGGCAAACTGCTCTGGGGAGACCCGTGCGAAGATCGCCCGCTTGATCGAATGGCTAACCATCGGCAGTGGCGTACCAGGCTGCATGCATGGCGGCGGATCACCCGATGGAGCGAAACTCGTCATTAACGCATCTATCGACATCGCCCGTGACATCGAGCTAGCAAAACGACTTGCGAACATCACAGAAGACATCAAAGTGGAAAACAAGAAAAAATAAAGGAACAACTGAACCAATCCGAATCTGACACCATCAACATGAGAAATTATCCCCCCTATTCCTTTTTTCCCTATAATATGCAAAAAACCATTCGTATCAACGCTTATGAAAACCTATGCAATGCTGCCTGGATTCAGAGGATATATTTTTAAAGGAGACCATCATGTTACTTCTAATAGAAGAGGGATATATATGAAGAAGCTCTATATCATTTCAATCATAGCAACCATGCTGGTATCTACAAATATGCTACTTACAACCTCAAGTGTTTCTAAAGGTACTCTAGAAGATTTTGACCCCTTAGTGGATATATCAGTCACGGTCGATATCAAAACGATACGTTATTTGGCAATAGATGATCTGCAAACGTATCCAAAAAATGGGGGAGATGTAACCCCAAATTTCTATGTGAAAGTCTTCATTAACGAAGAAGAATTCACAAGTCCCGTATGGAATAATACAAAATATGTTTATAATCCTCAGTGGAACGCGACCCTGAATGTTCCCGACGATGTGGAAAATGTCTCGATCACCATCCAGCTTTGGAGCGATGAGACACAAGACGTCCCCTATGACCTGAGCGCTGATCCAAACGGATATAACGTCACTCTTACCTACAGCATAAAAACAGGATATTGGACAGGTGGTGATTCACGTGGTGATGCGAGCGGATATGGGAGACTCTGCGGGTGTGATGATGGGACGATCTATGGGAACAACCGTGACTGTGAACTCTGGTTTGACATCACGCAGAATGATTACGATGGTGACCATATCCCGTATTGGATTGAGGTCAACACCCTTGGGACCAACCCAATGGTCGATGATACCACCCTTGACCCAGACAACGATAGCATCCCCACCTACTGGGAATATAAATGGGGGTATCAGCCACTGACCTGGGATGATTTCGCGAACATCGACCCTGATAACGACAGTCTCAATAACATCGAGGAATACCTTACCTCACAATGGTTCTCCGACCCGTTCAGGAAGGATATCTTTGTGGAGATGGACATCATGGGAGACGGTCCGAATGGGGAAAAAACCTATTTCCCGGAAAACTCAAAAGAACTGATCTCCACTGCTTTTGACAAACAAAACATTATCTATCATCTTGATATGGGAACAATGGGCGGGTATGAAATCATCCCGTTTACTGCTGATCTCACCCGTAATGACCTCGACGGTATCTATCAAAATTATTTCTTACATGGAGATGCAAATAACTGGCGACGAGGCGTGTTTCATTATGGTCTGGTCGTATATAATGGAGGTTATGCAGGATATACCTACCGCCCAAATTCGTATCAAATCTCAAGTTCCCGTTTGGAGAAAAAAACAAACAACCCTCTCCTGAAGACGGATATAATCTACGCAAGCTGCTACATGCATGAACTCGGTCATACCCTGGGTTTCTGGCAGATACCAGGACATAATCGATTGAGTTCATATCCCTGGCAACTTGGATGGTGGTGGTCTCACTCCTATCGAAGCTGCATGAATTACGGATGGACGTACCTGATTGTTGATTACTCCGATGGCTCACGACGAATCCCGGACCTTAACGACTGGAATAGAATCGACTATACAGCTTTTGAATCTGATTGGGGTTAAAAAAACTCAGGCGATTCGTCATCCTCATGATTCTCCCGAACTACGAGATGGTACCTTAGGATGTCACCACCCTTGATTCACATGCCGAGATTGACGCATATAAATAAATCATTGAATCTCCTTATAGAGGCTGATTTGATACAGAAAGCAAAAGATCATGATCTTGATATTAGCAAATTTCTTGAGATAAAACTCCAGGAGTATTTGTAGTTTATAGATATCGTCAGTAAGTCACATCCATCCAATAAGAAGGAGTTAGTGGGCCTGTCCGAATTTGAATCGGAGTCTCTAGCTCCCAAAGCTAAAAGGATGGACCAAGCTACCCTACAGGCCCAGCATACACGGTGAAACAGCATATCGTATTTAAAAATATTTATACCTCGAGTTGTCTCATCTGACTGGTGGTTTTGCCTTGGTAAAAAATTATTCCAACAACGGTTACCTTTAAAAAACATTTATTTCCTTTCATGTTTTTTCCTCCATTCTTTTTTTTATTCCATCATTTGATTTCGTAAAAAAAACCTTTGAGTCTTAAAACCATATTAAAGCATCTGATTCCTCAGGATATGTTTTTAAAGAAAAAATAGCTTCAAAACTAAAGAATGGAGGTAAAATGTATAATGAATGAAGAAGACCTAAGAACTATAGTCATTCGTGATCTTCAGGCAAAAGGGGTTAATGTGATAAATTTTAAAGGTGGCACTTTCGACTTAATGGTAGAAGGCAGTAACCCGATTATACTCGAATTGAAGATGATAACAGATGGTGGAAGGAGAGGATTTATCGAAGCAGAGAAAGGAAACAAGAAAGGATTTACCTTTATGGAAGACCAAATTCCAGAACTTCTAAAAACGAAGTTTCCTATCTATGTTCTTGCCAATGATGGACACGACTATTACCTGTTTGATCCAAAATGGGTGAAATTTCAAGTTGAGGATTTGAAGAGGCATGACAGGGCAATAATATATGAATCTCGGTGGAATGATAACGATTGGAATAGTGTTTCACCAATAACATACGACGTAGCAATCAACAATATAGTAAAAATTGTAAGCCACTGGTAAAAGATTATGAAAACCGTGTCAATGCTTTCCTTTTTTCTTCTTTAATGTCTAGGGTTTATTTGCTGTGAAAAGTCATTGAGATATAAAGCTCCGAAAGAGAAAGGATATTTTAGCACCCGGTTTAGACGTGGATGAAAAAATTTTTCCTCTCCGGAGTAGTACTACATAATCAACAAGGGTTGATTAAGGTTCGCACTAAAAACAATAGGGTTCTAAGGGTATGCTTCTAAAGAAGAAAATGAATATTTATCTATTCCAAACATTTAAGTAAAATAAGGAACTATTTATTATTAACCTGTTGACCAAGGATGGTTATAAAGTATGCGAAAAACAGCAAAAGTCTTCATCTTTTATTGGTCGAAGTATTTATATCATTGTAATTGTTTTAATTACTGCATAGGAGTATATTTATGAAAAGAAACATGTTAAAAATTTGTAGTGTATCGTTATTGATGTTGTTTCTGTTGAGTCAGACTTCATACGCTCTCAATAACGTTGCCAGTGATACATCTATAGTGAAAACCACGATGAAAGATAACCAAAAACCTAACCCGCCAGTAATCACTGGACCACTTTCAGGAAAAATCAGAGCGATATATAACTACAATTTTACTCTCACTGACCCAGATGGGGATGGTCTAATAACAATTCTGATAGAATGGGGTGGTACTGGTTATGATAATACAACCTATATATGTTGGTTATGTAGCGGCAGTGGTCCCAAACCAAATGGAACTATATTTGTAGCCGATCACAGTTGGACAACAGCTGGTAACTATTCCATTAGAGCGAAAGTTTGGGATACACAAAACAATGAAAGTGATTGGGGAACTCTATCAGTGACCATGCCATATTCATATAACAAGCCGATACCACATGTCCTTGAGTTATTGTTCCAGCGATTTCCGCATGCATTCCCGATACTGCGACAGCTGCTGGGATATTAGAGAATCCCCATCTCTTTTTTTCATTTTTTGTCATTTTGATTCACATAAAAAACATATGTTAAAACCGTGTCAATGCTTGATCGATAAATAAATTTCTGAGGATATGTTTATAAAGAAATTAAATCAATGAAAATCATAGGCTGATACTTCACTTGTTAAACAACTCACTACTGAACTATCTCATATTATAAACTGTACCATTTATAAAATTTTATGCCGCGAAAAAATGAATAATTCCTAATTATTTTTGGGAATTTTGAATGGAGATCTTCAATAATATCATGTAATTGACTATTATCTCTTACGTTTATTTCTATTTCCAAATCAGCATATCCAATGGTATAATCTACACAGTATAACAGAGGATTTTGTTCTAAATATTTCACAATTTGATTTAATTTCGTATACTCACGTAAATAAAAATCCACCTTCCAAGTTTGATAACCTAGTTTATCCATATCAAGCTCAACGGAAAAACCAAATATGACTTTTAACTTCACTAATCTGTTAATTCTTGAATTTATAGTTGTCACATTTGAATTGAGTTTTTTTGCAATCTCAACAGTAGGAATTCTACAATCAACTACCAATAATTTTAATATTTCTAAATCAAGAGCATCGATCTTTACTTTCCCTAAATTCTTTTGTAAAGGAGTTCTCTGAGGTTTTTCAATTTCATCTAGTAAAATCCCGTGCCCATAAATTGATTCACCCATATACGCTGAAAAAACTTGTTGAGAAAAATAATCACCGTATTTTTCAAGAGTTTTCCTCCAGAGTGGATAAATATCAGAAATATTTTCCACCATCATTAAAACACCTAAATCATAAGCTCCTTCGGTTGAAAATAGATTATTTACTTTATCATCATTCATAAAGTGATTAATGATTTCTTTTTTAATATCAGGTGTAACATATTGAAACTTAAAATAAAATCTTAAAAAATTATATCCTAAATGAAGTATATCATAATAGGCAAAAAAACGTAGAATGATTCCCTTTTCTTTTAATTTTTTAACTCTACTGGCCACCACATCTTTTGAAAGACCAACCTTTCTGCCAATATTTCGAAACGATTGCCTGCTATTCACATCAAGCTCGTATAATATTCTCCTGTCTTTCACATCTATTTTTTCCATATTCTCGACAAAAAGATATTTTATTCGAGCTATATTACTATTTTGTCGACTTTTTTGACAAGCCATTTGATGTCTTTCAATCAATATTCAGTGTATTGGTGATTAAAAAATGAAAGAATGTGTTGAATGTGGAAAGAATCTGGGAATTATCGAAGGCTACCGCCATCCTACAATGGGTAAAGATGATCTTTTATGCAGTCATTGTTTTGATACTGTTTTTGTAAGCGTTGAGAAATACAGGGAATTTATTACTCCGTATATTGGTTTTTTCAATAAAAAATCATCAACAACGAAAAGTCTCAAACACATGCACAGTAGAGTTCACAATTTATGGTCTCATAAGGTCAATCGAAATGCTAATGAAACTTTATCCATTATTAATTAACTTATTTTTAGTAAAAAACCCATGAGTCATAAAACCTTGTTAATGTTTCTGTTTCAAAGGATATGCTTTTAAAGAAGGAATTTTTATCTTTTCCAAACATTTAAATGATAAAATAACATAGCTACAATGCATAAGGAGGAAAATAATACTATCATGTTCTTAAATAGATAAACAACAATTAAGCGATAGAGGGCGAAATATTTATGAAGATATCAAGGGAACAAAAAGTAATTCTTGCTGTCGCCATTGTAGTTTTGCTTGTTTTACCGGTTTTCCTTTCGTTTTCGTTTGGTTTATTTGATAAAAAACTAAAAGAAACACAAAAAACAGAAGAAGTTAGAATAGATGATCAAATAAGTCCTTATACAAACCAGGCGTTATTTCTCGTGGTAAACCGCATACGACATCGAGGGTTGCTTGATGAACTTTTACAGGTTGGTGCGAAACCTTGGAAAAACAAACCCGTGTATTATTTTCAGATGGATATCGATGGTGAGGTTGCGACAAGCAAGGATATAGCGACCCATGCTAATACAGGAGAAGTATATTTCAATACATGGGATAGTATTTTCAAGGATTGCAAAATGATTCATGATGCTGAAGAGGAACAAGCGCAATCCACAGTGAAAATCTCCATCATTGAGCAAGTGAAATCTGGTTTATTTGGGAGAAAAACTTCCGAGGAAGTCAAGGATGAGATCAATCTTGTATATGATTACCGAACTGGTCGATGGAATGGTTCCGATTTCTTCAGGGATTATGACGGGTATGGCCATTATGTGGGAGAGACATTTGAGGTATGGTTCAATCTATATCAAGATGATTGGGATAACGATGGTATTCCGTACTGGACGGAGGTAAACGTCCTTCATACCGACCCGACCATCGACGATTCAAAACTTGATCCTGATGGAGATGGGATACCGACAACCTGGGAGTGGAGATGGGGATACGACCCGTTTCTCTGGGATGATCATATGCATCTTGATCCTGATATCGATGGTCTTGAAAACATCGAGGAGTACCAGATGGAAAAATGGTTTGCCAACCCATTTCATCAGGATATCTATATCGAAGTCGATAACATGGTCGGCGTGGGGCGGAGTGATAGGATAAGCCCTCATATTTTTTATGACGAGTCAGGTCAGGTGATTATCGAACGTTTTTGTCAACATAACATTAATGTGTATTTTGACACCGGATGGGCTGATGGTCCGATTAATGGTGGAGGGGAATGGCTCCCTCATGTTGAGATCATGTCAGATACCACTGGGAATTTACTTCAATTTTACAATAATCATTTTGCGAAGGAACGACGAGGGATATTCCGATACTGTATCATGGGTCATATGGCAGGTTTCACGTTTCCATCAGAGTTCAATAACTATGATACCATCGTGATGGGCACCTACCTCAAGGTTATGCATAATCAGAAACAAGCGTATACTGCAAGGACATTCAGGATTGTCATAGCGACAGGGGTGATGCATGAGCTTGGACATACCTTAGGGCTCACAGGGACGTATTACGCGGGGGTTGACATGGCACTTATACGAGGAAAACCCTTGAAGAACCTAGCTGCAAATAAAGAAATAAAAAAGGAATGGAATAGTTATAAAAGTGTCATGAATTATCTCTATATTTACGATAAACACCTCCTTGATTATTCTGATGGTAAAAACGGTCCTCCGAATGATCAAAATGATTGGTTACATCTGTATCTCCCGACCTTCGAAACATCAGATCTTGCTTTAGAAAGCGCAACGTTCGATACACCTGCTGTCGATGAACTAGGCGCTATCGGTCGGTTAGAATATCGGATGCATGGTTGGAGGTATAATGAGAATCTCACAACGAAATATATTACGGAAAAATACAAAGGTTCTCCAGTGAATCCCATTCCTTGTGACATCCGGGTATACCAAAAACTCGTAGAAAATAGTACGCAGGGGATATGGAATTTCAGAGTGTATGCACAACCACAAGTTCAACCTATAGACTCGGAGTATGTCCTCATCGATGAAGGGTATATCGATTCAGAAGGAACAATGAACTGAATCCTTCTTATTTGATTTCTGAATCTCTAAGAGTATATTATTTATTAACATGATTTTTTAAGTTATTCGATAATAATGCATCTATTAATTTTTTTTAATCGCTTCTCTATTAAACCATTATAGTTTAAATCTATGTCAATACTTGACTGCTAACATTATATAAAGATATTCTATTTCATGTAACAGAGGGAATTTAGTTTCTTTTTATGTGGGATAAATAGAATTTAAAGTCAGCGTTCGGTGGACGGCGTAATCATGCAAGCAAAAGATATAAAATGCTGTTTCCTTGGTTGCATTGATGATAACGGTATGGAACAATTATATATCTCTATAGATGGAGGTAAAAATATTTATGAACTACCGTTAGTTCTCACCAAATGATGGATTTTACTTTTAAAAAACCGGCGCATCTGATTGCTCTTCTAGGATTATTAGGTTCATTGGCACTATTCATCGGGTATCCCCTGCTCTCTGTTCTTTCCACGACACAAATCCCCCCAGTGTACACCCCATCCATGACCCCGCTACAGAGAGTAACGATAGAACTTTCATTGTTGTTCATTCAATTCCTGTTCGTCTTCGCTGGTCTCATCATCGTTCCTCTCCTGTGGTATACCCTCGTCAATCACCTCTCATTAAAAGAAATATTTGCCAGGCTACAACTCAGACGAGAAGGACTCAGTAACGCGCTTCTCTGGGGGTTCATCACCGTGATCATCGCATTTGCTATTACCATGACCATCGGCCTTCTATATATGTACATAACAAAGGTAGACCCAAGCAAGTTTAGCAACATCCCTGACCTCCAACAACTCTTTTCCATTTCCTCCCTCTATCTCCTTGTCACGCTGCAGCCCTTCTGTGAGGAGTTTTTCTTCAGAGGATTTCTCTTTGAAAAAATCACAAAAATAAGCGGACCGACAGTCGCTATCATCTCAACTTCGATTCTGTTCGGGATATCACATTTATCCTATACGTATGCATATGCTGCGATCATCGCGGTGATCCTTGGTGTCCTGTTCGCCACTGTTGTCTTCAAAACCAAAAACCTGTACTCAGCGATTTTCGCCCATACTCTGATTAATATCACCAGTCTCACCTTGTATTTTTTCGGCAAGTCTTTTGGGATGTAAACGTTAATTCTATAAACCGTGGGCACATCCCCTTTTATAGAAAAAAGGTGAACATGTGATGCAGAAAGAACGAACATTTGCGATGATAAAACCAGATGCGGTCCAACGAGGATTTATTGGTGAGATCATGAGCCGGTTTGAAAAAAAAGGAATCAAGGTCGTCGCCCTTAAACTCGTCGCGGTTGATAGGAAACTTGCTGAAAAACACTATGGGGTCCATAAAGGAAAACCATTTTTTGAGCCGACTGTGAAATATATTACTTCATCTCCTGTTGTTGCGATGGTGCTGGAAGGAGTCAATGTCATTGAGATGGTTCGTGCGATGACCGGAGCAACTGATCCCCAGAAAGCAGCCATGGGGACTATCCGGGGTGATTATGGTCAGTTCATCGGTAGAAACATCATCCATGCGTCTGACGGAAAAGACACTGCTCAGTTTGAAATCAACCTCTGGTTCACCCCTGCAGAAATCGCGTCATACCAACGTATCGATGAGGAATGGCTCACCGAATAAAAAACCATGATTCCTTCTCCTGATTTTCTCCTATTGAAAAAAACGAAGTTTTTAAATAGAAGCATACTGTTGCCATCATCTAAATAAATAATTGAAATAAACATTAGAGGAGAGTATGAAATATGGCAAAAGATATGATGGGTAAAGTAGCAATATGGGCCTTTATCATCGGAGCACTAGTAGCATTATTAGTTGGTCTCTGGCAAGCCTACACCATTGAACAAAACCAAACACCAGTTTTTATGACTAACACCGGTGGTTGGATCGCTTGGATATTAGCGATACTTGGTGCCATTGTCGGATTATTAGCTATGCTAGGAAAAGGAACAATCACCAAATCAGAAATACCCGCGTTTCTCATGGCAGGAATTGCATTACTCGTCATGTATGGGACCTTCCAAGGTTTTACCATTTCCCCATGGATTGGATCCTTATTCAGAGGCGTCTCCCAAGCCCTTGCAATATTCATCGCCCCAGCCGTTGGTATCATAGCCATAAAAGCTATCTGGGACATTGGGAAGGAAGCATAATTCTTCCTCAATTTTTTTCTTTTTTTTATTTCATTTTATTAATCCTTTTTCTCTGAAATATTGTTCCTCTCAAAGATAATATTTTTCAATAGTTTTATGTAATGTAAACGTATATTTACATAGTTTTATAATAAATTTCATAGATTGTGATTATAATTATATGATTTTTGAGGATATGTTTTTTATAGGAGAACATTGTTATAAAATATGAAGGGGGAAAGTAAGTGGATAAGAAACCTCTGATAGTCTGTGCTGTGGTTCTTCTTGTTATGGGTTCGTTGAGTAACGTGGTTGGGTATCAGTCTGTGAAATCATCTAACCAACAAATCATAAATGAAGATATCAATCAGAAGGAGTTATTGTTCCAAACCATCCTTAATATTGCAAACAACAAAGAGATACAACGAATCATTCTCAAATCCCAGATGAGTAGAGGGATATTGCCAACATCAGAGATACCTTTGGTAACTAAGAATCAACTCAGACAGATGTATTTCCTTGGTTTGATTCTGTCAAAGGTTATCAGTAAATCAAGAATACAGTCTATGGTTCAGAAATATCAGTTGTTTAATTCAGAAATGCAGAAGGAAATAACTACTGTTTTAGAAAAAGATAAGATACTCAATACACAGATAACACAATTAAGAGATTCTAAGTGTGATTGTGAGAACGTGAATACAATAGAGTGGAGATTTCCTATAATCTGTTCTGTGTTGAATGCTTTATGGATTTTTAACGTCTTCCTTGGTGATAATATAAATTTTGGAGATATAGGACTTATAGCTTTAACAATAACAGGTATTATTATATTTATTATAATAGTGATATTTAATTGTGTAGGTGGCGAACCATAAATTGATGGTATAAAAAGAAGGGTGATTCATATGAAAAGGAAATGGTTGGCGATTGGAATCAGCACTGTTTCAGTGATTCTTCTTATTCTCACATCATTAACAAATGTTGTGGGGTATCAAACAGTCCAATCATCACACCAAAGTGTCATCAATGAGAGAATCAATCAGAGAGAGTTGTTATTCCAAACCATCCTTGATATTGCCAATAACAAGGAGATTCAACGAATCATTCTGAAATCCCAGATGAGTAGAGGGATATTCCCAACATCAGAGATACCTGTTATAACTAAACAACAAATCAGACAGATGTACCTTATTGGTTTGATGTTTTCAAAGATTATCAGTAAATCAAAAATACAGTCATTGATTGAACAGTATCAATTCAATAATTTTGAGATGCAGAAGGAAATAAACGTTGTTATTGAAAAGAATACCACACTCAAAGGAGAAATGACTCAGTTATCAAACTCAGAATGTGATTGTGAAAAAAAGAATATAACTGTTTGGCATTTCCCAGTTATCTGTATAGCCTTATACTTTTTAACTTGGTTTTTCGTTGTTCTTTGGCTTTTTGGTATTAGTGTCGCGGAAGAGATAGGTAATATTATATTACATATTGCATATGATATAAATTGTTTTTTCCCCCCATTTCCATAATTCTAAGAGGAAAATCAATGAAAAGGAAATGTTTGGCGATTGGAATTATTCTTTTATTTATATTTGCTGATTGTTGTTGATTTGTTGTTGTGATTTGTAGTTGTTAATTGTGGTTCTTATTTTGTTTTTTGTTCTTGTTGTTATTTGTTATGCTTAAAGTTACGATTTAGTTATAATTAAAGATGTTGTTAATTATTATTCTTATTATTTGTTTTATTTTTGACTGTATTTTTTCTATAAATCCATTTTTTTGCCATTTTTTCTCATTTTCGACCACAAGATTTATATTTGAGAATCGCTATATAATTTTATTGAAGGGCTATGTCTCCCTTCGGGCGAAGGCAACCAAGATATGAGTTCTTGGCGTTCCTAGTATGCTCCTAGGCTCGAGAAAATGCCGAAGCCTAGACTATGGGTCTTTGTTGTTGCCTAGGTCTGAATTTCAACCAGAATTAGTTCTATCTGGTTGCGGTGTATCTCATTTAATCCTAGTATGGATTGTTTGCTTATTGAATGGAGCATAACGTGTGTCGTAGCCAATTCGATGTCTGAGGTTCAACTTGTCCCTGGGCGCAAGACTTGGGGAGTCAGAACACGCAAGGTTCTTCGTATCTATGTGTTGATTGCGGTTTGGTGTCATTGATGTTTGCCCTAGTTGGTAGCCACATAGTATATTGATGGATTGCCCTGGTGGTGTGGGATATTCTTGGATTTTTTCATGTCATTTGGTGATAGTGAATTTTTCTTAGAATATTCTACATTCCTATTTCTATTTGGGAGTGTGATAATTATGGTTGTTTATATGGGTGTATGTTGTATTTGTAAAAGCTGTCAGGATATTTCTGTAATGTATCCTGGTGAGTGGGGTTACGTGTGTGAATCCTGCATTAAGAAATATGTTCATTTGCATAGGCGATAATATATTTTTATTTCTATTACTTAAAATTATTTTTATTTATAGGAGGTATTATGACTCGTTTAAGTGATAAATCTTTTAGGTGTAAGAATCTCTTGGGAGAGGTTGTTACGGTAAAACCTCATTGGAGGGTTATTAAAGGTTCTAGTCATCGTAGGATTTCTTTTAGGAACCGTTTTGTTGTTGATTCTGAAAGTATCCGTTGTCCTATTCGTTGGTATTGTAAACGATTAGGTAGGGTTATCGAAGTTTCTGAGGATGCTGTTTATAATATTGAGTTTGGTTTTCTGTGTGATTGTTCTACTGGTATTATTTGTAATCGTTGTGGTTCTTCTGATTATAGCGGTTATGGTGTTCATTTAGTCTGTAATAATTGCGGTTCTGGTAAGAACGGCAGTAGAAATGATTTTTCTGGTAGTTGTGTTTGGGTGAAAGGTGCGGATGAGTTTCATATCCGTGTTGCCTTTGGTCATAGACACTTCTATTCTTCTGATTTGTTTTTAATTGATGGTGATTTAGAATGACGGGTAGTATGTTGTTGGCGATAAAGACGGTAGAACGTTGTTCTACTTGTGATAAGCGTCTTACATGTCACTTTAAGATTATTTGCTGGTCTTCTTCTGAGAATGTTAATAGTGATTTTGGTGTTGTTCTTGGCTCTAGTCTTATTCGTGGTCATCAGAATAAACATATTAGTCCTTTAGTTGAAGATTATTATGCTGTCGAAAAAGCTAATCTTACGGTAAGGACTATTTGTTGTGATGTTTGTCATAAATTTTGTTTTGTTAATGATATTCATTCTATTCTAGGTAAGAATGTGTGTATTTCATGCTATTCTGATGGTGCTGATTATGATGACTCCTTATATTGAATTATTATGATATATTTTTATGTTAGTTTATGATTTTTATTCTAGATTAGACTATGCGATATTTTTTATTATTAAAAAAAAGAGGGGGGTTTCCCCCGATTTATCGGGGAAAACACCTTTATTCTATCCTTTTGCCTATGTCGATATTTGATTTTTTTATCTTGTTTGTGTATTGAGGGTGTTTCTCTTTTTGATTCCCTTTCGGGAGAAGCACCCGTGCTTCACTTGATATATATAATTGGTTAGTTGGTTAGTGGTAACTGTATATTGTTGTTATTGGTTAATTGGTTACATTTTGCGATGTTGCCGTTTTTCCTTTTATTTTGGAGGTTTTTGTATGAAGTGGTCTAATGCTCAAATAGGTTGTTTTCGTGCTATTGGAAGCGGTGTGTCGTGTCATGTTGGTAAGACACTTCGATTTCTGACTTTAACTTCTTCTGCTAGTATGCGTGGCTCTATCGAGGATTGTTTTAGTGTATTTGTGAAGCGTGTTAAACGATTGACTCCGAAGGGTTTGCTTCGGATGGGTTATATTTGTGATGCTGATTTGGATTTTTATTTTCCTAATCATGGTATTGGTGAGGTTTTAGCTTTTGATTATTTATCTGTTTTGACTTCGGAGGGTGTCGCTGGTGTGTTGCATATTTTGTATTTTGGTGATTGGTTGCCTCAGCATTGGGTGAGTGATGTTTGGAAGGATATTTCTGGTGTTGCTAGTATTATTGATATTCGTAAGGTTGATGTTTCAGATAATGATATTTGGAAGGTTGCTCGTTATGTTGTTAATCAGTGTAAGTTGTTTAGGTATGTTGCTGGTCAGTCTAAGTTTATTCGTCATTCATATTCTTCTAATTGGGTGTATCGTGGCTGGTGTCGTGATTTTGATTGTTTAAGGCGTTTTTGTCGTGATGTTCGTCTTGGTAAGTTTGCTCGTTATGGTGTTCATCATCCATATGGTGATTTTTGGTCTGAGTGGTATAAATGGCTTTTGGTCAGAAATCGTTTTACTATTGAGTTGTGTATTGATGATTTTATTGATGGTCATTTGACTCGTTTTTGATTTGTTGTTATAACAACGATTATTTTTTATTTTGTGTATTTGTGTGTATTTATGTTTTTTATTGTTTTGTTCTTCTCTTACTTTGTCTCTGCTTTTAAGAAGAGTTAATTTTTTATTTTTGGAGAGTCTCTAGGAGGCTCTCCTTATGTCTCTGGGTCTGCCCTGACATTCTGTCACTTTGGCATTATGCAGAGTGCTTTAACGAAGCGGTCTATTTACATCGCCTTTTTGAGGGCTAGGGCTTCTTTCTTTTTGGATTGATGCTTAGCTTATGAAGGTTGATGCTTGTAGACTGCGTTAGTGCTTGCATTACGTTAGTTCTCTGTTGTGTGTGGCTGTGGGCTGTTTATCTGGAGCTTGCTCCTTTTTGAGCGTGAGGCTCTAACCCAGAGGATACTGCTTTGTCAGTGGATTCAGCTTTGTAGGGAGCCTCATAGAGGCTCTTGCTGAATGTTTTTAGGGCTTTGTGTTATCGTTCTTGTTGGAACGGCTGTGTTTATTTTACGTATCCATCTTTATTATATTTCTATTTGTTTTTAATTTCTATTTATTTTTTAATCTAGAAGTTCACGTGTTTCTTGGTCTATCCAGTTTATTTTTTTAGTCATTTTATTTTCGTATAAGAATTTGGCTAGTTTTTTTCCTAATGGTTGATATTTATATTCTTCTTCATTTTTTTCGTATTCTTCTTTAGTGATTGGTTTTTCAAAGTTTTTGATATATCCTGTTTCGGTATCTGTGTATACTAGCTGTAATTTATTGTCTGGTGTTTCAATCCATTCGAGTGTTCCTTCGTAGCCATCTGGACTGTCTGGGTCGTAATATGGGTTTATTCGGTTAGCGACAATGCTTTTTAATTTGTCGATTTCATTTGTTAATTTCTTTATAGTTTCTGATTGAATGTCTTTAAGTTGTGATTGTGTTGGTTCTGTGTATGTTTCTGTGCAATATTTTTTAATTATTTCATCGTTGTTGGTGAGCATATATTCTTCTTGTCTTTTCACTACTGTTTCTGTTGTCCAGCCCATTATTTTAGCTATTTCGATGAGTTGCAATTTTTTGCTATTGAATATTAGTGTTGCTCTTGTTTTTCTAAATGATTTTAAGTTTAGTGTTGGTTTTAGCCCGAGGTCTTTAATCATTTTGCTAAATCTTTCATTTTTCAAGTTGTCGTATTGTAATGGTTTATCTATTGTTGTGTTTTTGAATGGAAACCATAGCCATGCTTTTTTGTTATCTCTGCGTGGGTGATTTTCTTTGTATTGTAAAAGGTATCGTGGTGCTTCTGGTAATGGGATTGTTCTTGGGAATGTTTTTGATTCTGGGACTGATATTGATGTAATTCCATTTTCTGTTTTTACATCTTCTATTTTCATTGATAGTAGTTCGGTTGGTCTTATGCCACTGAGATATAGTGTCTCCCATATTGCGTTTGATTGTCCATATTGGTCATGTCCCCAGGTGAACATTTTTCTATATTCTTCTGGTGTTATGAAATATTTTTCTCTTATGTGCGGGTCTTGTAATTTCCTTTTTGTTCTGTTGGATGTGTATTCAAACCATGCCATGTTTGGCGGTGTTGCTTTTTTAGGTAATTTGAATATCCAGCGATAGAATTCTATTATGTTTGTTGCGTAGGTGTCTCTTGAACGGTAGCTTTCTTGGTTTATGGAGTTGAAAAAGTTTCGAAGGTCTTGTTCTGTTACTTCTTTTAAGTTTTTAGGATTTATGGATTTTGCTAATTTTTTGAGTGTTTGTCTAGAATTTTTTAGTGTTCTTGGGCTAAGTGAACCTTTATTTTCTTTTTTGTTTTGTATGAATTCTTCTATAATTTTTTTGTTTTCTTCGTTTGTTATTTCGTAATCTTTAATAGGTGGATTTATGTTATCGCCCTCATATTAGTTATAGAATAGAGGGGTATTTAACTCTTGGCATAAAACTATGTAATTTAAGTATGATGTAATGCGAGAGGATGTACCCCAGCGACAATTCCAATAGGGAAAAGGAGAACGTTGAAAATGTCTGTCCAGATAGATCCTCTAATAGGAATGATCATCTTATTGGCAACAACCGTGTTCCTCATCATCGCCATCGAACTAAAAGAACTTGTCAAAGCAACCATCGCACTGGGCATTGGAAGTGCGCTGCTCGCCTCGTTATTCTACATCCTTGACGCCCCCTACGCAGCGGTCTTCGAGTTGAGCGTCGCAGCAGGTCTTGTAACTATTTTACTGCTCTCCGCAATCGGGATGATGGAGAAAGAGGGGACAAAATGAAGACAAAAACAGTACTCACCTACGGGCTTGCTTTGCTGTTTTTACTTGGCCTTATCTATGTTTTTTATCAACCATTCCAAGGGATATCTACCCCGATCACCCCGTCTGAGTCCTTTAGTCAGGCGCTCTGGGGCACCTGGGGTGCCACCATACTCCTGGTCTCTTTCCTCCTGTTTGCAGGAGGCGCAGGTATTCTAGTTTTACTCGGAGGTGGCTGGCGATGGGAATAGAACTGTATCTTATCTTCGCAGTCGCGATCCTATTCCTGGGGCTGTACTGTATCCTTACAAAAAAAAGTATCATTAAAAGCGCGATTGGCATCAGCATCATGGTGAAAGGCGGCTCACTCAGTTTCCTAATCGCAGGTGGATCAACCGCACAAGTGGCAGTTGTCCTTATCATCATCATTGATGCGATTGTCGCCGCAGTCTTACTTTCCATGGCGGTGAACGTCTATAAACACACAGGAACCCTTGATTTTGACGCATTGAAGCGATTATGGGGGTAACACATGCTACTTGACAATGAACTCCTTGTCTGGTTGTGCCTAGTATTTCCTTTTGCTGGTACCGCTCTCGTTCCATTTGTTGCTCGGTTAGGACAATCTGTTCGAACCGCGTTCGCAGTGATCATTGGTTTTTGCACTGCAGGTTCTGTTCTGCTTTTGCTCCCAGAGGTATGGATGGGACGAACTGAAGGACTGTCCTATAGTTTTTCCTGGGCGCCCTCCATTGGTCTGGTTTTCTCTGTCTATATCGATCCATTATCGATCATGATGGCAGCGATCGCTGGTGGCATCGGCTCACTGGTCCTGTTATATTCCGTAAAATACATGGCGGGTCAGGAGGGTTTAACGAGATATTACGCGCTCGTGCTCCTGTTTATCGGCTCGATGATCGGATTGGTTTTTGTTGATAATTTATTGGTCCTGTATTTCTTTTGGGAAGCGGTCGGGCTCTGCTCGTATGCGTTGATTGGGTTTTACACAAAGGATCCAAAGGCAGCGAAAGCAGGCATCAAAGCATTGGTCACCACCCGTGTCGGTGATATTGGTTTT